>Ga0182018_10000454_pt1 | contig 53716 bp, 53 predicted proteins | sample 812P2MmetaG_FD_120490 | JGI IMG/M metagenome (GOLD analysis project Ga0182018, IMG submission 120490) | Permafrost microbial communities from Stordalen Mire, Sweden - 812P2M metaG | ecosystem: Environmental > Terrestrial > Soil > Wetlands > Permafrost | place: Sweden: Stordalen | collected... | reverse complement strand
GATTTGCTCGCCCTCGCTGGTCTCCGCGGACCTATCACGCACCGCCTTGGCGTATTTCTTGTTCAACTCATCGGCGTACATCTTAACGAAGGCCTGGGCAGCCTCCGTGGACTTCCACTGCGAAAGATAGAGCAGCGCGACCGAGGAGGTCGAGCCCTTGTCCGCCGCATTTTTCTTTTGCGCGGCGTAGTAAATGCCGCCGTCCCATGCCGGGGTCAGCTGCGCCGCAATCTGGTTCCCGCCGAATAACTCGGCCAGGATGCGAATGTCCAGCTCTCCCATCACCCCAATGTCGTAGGGGTTGTACTGCGCATCGATAACGGGATGAATGTCGGGCATGTTAAGCAGCGGGACTTTCTTCTCCTGCTCGTAAGCATGCGGGTTCATGATTTCGTAACTGCTGGCGGGTGGGCGATCGAGAACCGCGGCGTAAGCAGCGGTCGGAGCCGGCGAATCGGCGACCAGCGTAGCTTCGAATTTCAGGCCGTCCTTGTAGGGAAACAGGAGAGATTCCTGCAGCAGCAGTGGCGCGCGGGAAAGAACCGGGGAGTCGCCATCGTCCGTCATGTTGTCGAGGAGATTTTCAATCAGTTCCGGCGCAGAGCGAAGGCTCTTGTGCGCCGGCGCAAGACTGTAGTCGACGAAAACAGCCATCGCCTGGCCTTCGAGAACCGCCTCGCGGGCGGTGTCGTCCTCATCGGTGGCCACGTGTTTCCTGTCATCGGCAAAGCTATGCGACAGATCGTCGCTGGTCTGGCTCTGCCACTTGTCGAGATTCACGCGTTGATCCTGCAGCGCATGGGTAAGTTCGTGGGCCAGCACTGGCTTCTGAGTATCGGGTGCAATCCAGTCGAGCAGATTTACGGTTTTCGTCTTGCTGTCGTAGTAGGCGGCGATCTGCTCGTCGAGCAACTGCACCAGAAATGACTGCAGATGGAAATCGGCGTCGAGCAGGCCGAATTTCTTCAGCACGATTTCGGAGCGCTCCATGCGCTTCGCGTCTTTGTCGTCATGCATTTTTTCGTTGAGGTACTTTTCGACCTCGGGGCGCGTGGTCAGGCGCGGCTTGACTTCGTGTTTGATGGGTAACTTCGTGTCCTGCGAGGCGAACTGCAGAATTGGACCGATGGAGGAGAAGAGCTCTTTCGCCTGCTGTGGAGTAATGTGGGTTTCGGGAGCGGGTTTGGATTCCGGTTCAGGCTGAGCCGTCTGCGCTGCAGGCGGGGCGGGAGGCGTAACCTGGGTTGAGCCGCCGGGTGCTGTTTGCGCGGCTGCCGAAAGCGTGGCCAGCAGACCGAGTAACAGCGCGAGCGATCCCAGCCAGGCTATCTTTTTTGGTTGCATCCTTATCCTTTCGCCCTTTCCTGCGATTCGCCTGCTGAGCCTACCCCTCTAACGCAGACTATAATTTTTACAGAGCAATGTATGAGCCAGACATATCAGATTCCCGATGCCGCTGTCGCTGAAACGCCGTTAGCAGCGAAACTTACCCCGGTCCATTCCACTGCTCTCGATCTGAAGATGCACCGCGGAGCGCTGACGCCGCTCAGCTTCACCGGAATTGCGGCCGAATTGCAGGCCCTGCTCTCAGTGGCTGGCGTTTTCGACCTGGGTTATCGCACCTTTCTTCGCGCTACGGGAAAAGACCGAGTTCGCTGGCTCAACGGCATGATCACGCAGGCCGTGAAGAGCATCAGCCCTGGCCAGGTTGGTTATACCCTGATTCTGAATGCCCAGGGTCGAATCCAGGGCGATGGCGATGTGTTTGCTTACGACGACTATCTGTTGCTGGAAACCGACCGCTCCCAATCCGAGCGCCTCCTTGCGCATCTGCGCCGCTACATCATTATGGACGATGTGAAGCTTGAAGAGTTAGACGGATCGACGACCGCAATCGGCATCGCCGGACCGCGCGCGGCGGGAATACTGGAGAAGCTGGGCGCCAGCCTGCCGGAAACCGGCAACTTCCGCACGGGGCAGCTGGCCGGCAATGAGGTCACGTTGGTCTCGGCTTACGGGCCGGTCGTCCCCAGCTTCGAGATTCGCGTCCCCACGGAGCACGTCCTGAACTTGTGGAAGGCGCTGGAGGCGGCGGGAGCCACACCCTGCGGGGTCGCCGCGATGGAGGATTTTCGCATCCTCGCCGGGTTACCGCAGTACGATGTGGACTTCAGTGACAAGCAACTGCCCCAGGAAACCAACCTCAATCGCGCGCTGAACTTCACCAAGGGCTGCTACATCGGCCAGGAGATCGTCGAGCGCATCCGCGCCCGAGGAACGGTTCACCGGTCTCTGCGGCAATTCGAACTCGAGGGAGAGGCTCCAAAGCTCGGACCTGGCGAGAAGATCGAGCTGCGCGTCGGCGACGCTGCAGTAGGTGAACTGACCAGCGTTGCCCGCATCGAATTGCCAGGATTCTCGAAGACCCTGGCGCTGGGAATCGCCCGCGTCGAGGCGCTGGAAAAAAGTGAGACCGAGCCGATCAGGTACGACGGAGGGGTCGCGGTTCCGCTGGCAGCGCCGCCGAATCCTGCCAAATCCTGACCCGGACTTTGATCCTTATGGGGAGAACCGCAATTTATGGATGAGAAACAGTCCACGTTTACCGTGACAGACCGGCGCAAATTCACGCTGGACGGCGCATTGCGCGACGAGGCGCCTGTTGCGGAACACCCGGAGGAGACGCCAGCAACACCCCCAGGAGCGGCAGCGTCGGAAAAGGTCGTGACCATGCCTGCGCCGCAGGGTACCGAAGCCCCGCCGGCCGAGACCGCGGATGCGGACGCACCGCAGTTTTCCGCGCAGGAGACCGCGGATCAGCGTGCGGCGTACCAGGAATCGTCGCGCCAGCTCGACGACATGCTGCGCAAGGCGAATCCTGGGATGGAAGCAACGGGGACAGTCACGTTTGAGCACATCATTCAGTCCTTTTATATTTCGGCGATGATGGCCATGGGCGCCGGCACCGAGCCCGGACAGAAGCCGCGCGTCGACATTCTGGGTGCGCGGCAGAGCATCGATATGCTCGCGCTGCTGCTTGAGAAAACGAAGGGGAACCTGTCGCAGAAAGAAGAGGTGACCCTGCAAAATGTGCTCTTCGAGCTGCGTATGATGTTCCTCGAAATCACCAATGCCATCGCCAAGTCGGCCCTGCGCCCCGCCGATGGAAAGAAAAAGTAAGCCTCGCGCCGGATGAAAGCGGAAATCATCGTTCTCGGCAGCGGAACCTCGATGGGGGTGCCGACCCTCGGCTGCTGCTGCGCGGTATGCACTTCAGCGGACCCGCGCAATCGACGCACACGGCCATCGATCGCGATTGTCTGGGACGCCGGAGAGGGTAAGCATACGGTGCTGATCGACACCGGTCCGGATTTTCGCGAGCAGGCATTGCGGGAAAATATTCGGCAAGTAGACGCGGTTTTCTATACGCACGCTCACGCCGACCATATCCTTGGGCTGGACGATTTGCGACCGCTCAGCTTCGCGCACAAACCGGGTTTCCTGCCCCTCTACGCCGACGAGGAGACGGCAGATGTTCTGCGACGGATTTTCGAATATACATTCTCGGCGGACTCGACTTATCCAACGAGGGCGCGCGTGGAATTGCGGAATCTGGAAGGCAATCAGACGGCGGAGGTCGCCGGGGCTCGCTTCCGGCGCGTGCCATTGACCCACGGGGCCCTCGACGTGGCCGGCTTCCGCTTTGGGTCCGCAGCTTACCTGACAGACATGAGCAGCATTCCGGAATCCAGCCTCCCTTTGCTGGAGGGCCTCGATGTCATGATCGTCGATGCGTTGCGGCCGCAGCCGCATCCCAGCCATGCCGCGATTCCCGAGTCGCTGCGCTGGGTGGAGCGCCTGGCGCCTCGCCATGCCTGGTTTACGCACATGTCGCACGAAGTGGATCATGAGGCCATGGAGAAGACGTTTCCCCACAACGTGCGACTGACTTATGACGGGCTGCGCATTCCGTTCGAGCTATAGAGCGATGCAAACCTTTAGGTCGATCTCCGAATTACCCGCCACGATCGCGTCGACCGTCGCCGCTATTGGGAATTTCGATGGTGTGCATCGCGGCCACCAGGAGATCATCGGGCGCGTGCGGGAGCGGGCGCGAACGCTGGGAGCGCAGGCTATCGCGGTCACCTTCGATCCTCACCCGCTGGCGCTGCTGCGGCCGGAGATGGCGCCTAAGCTGATCACGCCCATCCCGCAACGGTTGCGGCTGCTGGAGCAAACCGGCATCGACGCAACCGTCGTCCTTCCCTTCACGCGCGAGTTTTCCCTGCAGTCTGCGCGGCAGTTTGCCGAAGGCGTTCTCTCGGGCGCGCTGCACGTCGTCGAGGTACACGAGGGCGATACTTTTCGTTTCGGCCACGATGCCGCGGCAGGCATTGCCGAGTTGCAGACGCTGGGCAAGGAACTCGGCTTTGGCGTGGTTTCACACGCCGCGCTCACCGTGCGTGGCGTTGCCGTTTCCAGCAGCGAAGTCAGGCGGCGTATTGCTGCGGGCCAGTTATCCATGGCACGAGCGCTGCTGGGAAGGCCGTTTTCGATCCTTTCCACTCCGGTTCACGGGCGAGGCGTGGGGAAACAGCTGACCACCCCGACGATCAATCTTGCTTCCTACCACGACCTGCTGCCTCCGGACGGCGTTTATGTCACGCGTGTGCGGATGGGCGGAGGGGACGACGCTCCGATTTTCAATGCGGTGACAAATGCCGGGTCGCGGCCGACCTTCGACGGCGCCGGATTTGCGATTGAATCGCATCTGCTCGACGGACCGCCGCCGGTTGAGGTGACCGTAGATACGCCGATCGAGGTGTGCTTCCTGGCGCGGCTGCGCGGGGAGCGGCGCTTCCCTTCTCCCGAGGCGCTGAAGGAGCATATCCTGCGCGATGTGGGACGGGCGCAGCGTTATTTTCGGCGGGCGGGTACCCAGTCCTCGAAATCACCGGCCACCGTGACCCGGTAGCAGGCTTGCCATTAGAACGGGTCGGGGAGCCGGCCCGTTTTTCCAGGAGAACCGCGGCGGTTTCTCTCGACGCTTCGCTTTTGCCTCCTCTGTCAGGGCATAATTATGGAGAGGCGTCCGCATGACGATTACCTTGCAGTTGAAACCGGAAGAGCAGGCTAAGCTCATTGCGGTCGCGCAAGCAAAAGGTCAATCGGCGGACGAACTTGTCCGCGAAGTGATCGGCCGGATCATTGCTGGATCGGCAGAGGCGATCACACCAAAGGAGCCCACGCTTTCGTTACGCGGCCTGCTCGCCAAGTACGGTGCCGCACCTTCGGCCGAGGAGATTGATCGGAACCGGGAAGAAATGTTCGCCAATTTTCCCCGCAGCGATTTCTGATGATTGTCGCCGTAGCCGACACTCACACGACGATCTGGTATCTCTTCTCCGATGCCCGACTGGGGAAAGGGGCGTCCGACTTCATCGACGACGCGGTTGCCAGAGGCCACCACATTGGCATTTCTGCGATCAGCATCGCCGAGATGGTCTACCTCATCGAGAAGGGACGGATTCCGGGCAATGCCCTCAACGACCTTCATCGCGCAACCGCTGATCAGAGGGCGGTTCTCCGACACGTTCCACTCGATGAGAACATCGCCGTCGAGATGACGAGAATCGCCCGTAGGGACCTTCCCGACCTCCCCGATCGCATCATTGCCGCCACGGCTCTTTTTTACAATGTACCTGTACTCAGTCGCGACCGCCGGATACGTTCATCCAGCATCCAGACTATTTGGTAGTCAGCGGTGAGTGGCAAGAGACGCTGTCTGCTGGAGCTGCGGACGGGCTGGCGACAGCGCATCGCCGGGGAAGCTTTCGTTGGGCGTAGCGGCGATGGCTGTCTGCATGAAAGTCGTCCAGAGAGGCAGCGCGACCGCGGCGCCTGTTTGTTTATCCCCCAGAGACTGACGGTCGTCGTAGCCGACCCAGACGCCGCAGGAAATCGATGGCGAGAAACCGATGAACCAGGCGTCGGTGAAGTCATTCGTGGTTCCGGTTTTGCCGCCGAGCGGGTGATGGAGCACGTTGAGCCTGGCAGCGGTTCCCTCGCTGGTGACGCCGCGGAAGAAAACCATCATGGTCCGCGCGGTCTTCTGGCTGATCACCTCCCTGACGTCAGGAGTGTCTTCGTTGAACGGAACGCCGTCGGCACTGACCACGCGTTTCACCAGCCGCGGCGCGACGCGGATACCGTCGTTGGGAAAGACCGAGTACGCGTCGACCTGCTGCTCGAGGGTGATCTCCGCCGAGCCGAGAGCGACAGGCAGATAGGCCGGAATGTTCGTGGTGATGCCGAAGCGGTGGGCCGTGGCGATGACCTTGCGAATCCCGACGCGACTGGCCAGCTCGAGTGCGGGGATGTTGCGAGAATCGGCGAAAGCTTCGAGTAACGAGATACGGCCTTTGAATTTGCCGTCGTAATTGTGCGGGACGTAGTTACCGAAAGAGACGGGCTGATCGACGATGATCTCCTGCGGCGTCGCGCCCTCTTCTACGGCGGTAGTGTAGACGTAGGGCTTAAAGGACGAGCCGGTCTGCCGCTCGGCCTGAGTAGCGCGGTCGAACTGGGACAGGTTGAAATCGCGACCGCCGACCAGGGCCAGCACATCGCCCGTCGCGTTGTCCATGGCCAGCAGCGAGCCCTCGACGCCGGTGTCTTCTTCGAGGGTGCCGTGCAGCATGCCGCCATCTTCGCCGGTGATCTTCATGTAGATGAGGTCTCCGGGTTTGAGGAATTGATCGGCGGTGTGAAGGCCGGTCCACGCCCAGTCGTCGGCGCTGAGAAGGAATTGGCGGTCGCCAATGCGCCCCGTGACCTGGTAGGGCAGAATGCCGGTGACGAGAGCGTGCACATAAGCTCCGGGACCGGGTGGGACGGTCCAGTCCGGGTGTTTGAAAGTGTCGACGTTCAAACCGCCGGCAAGGACATTGAGCAGGTGACCTTTCCAGCCGCGGCGGCGTTCATAGGCAGCGAGGCCGTCGAGGACGGCCTGATTGGCCGCATTCTGGAGGTCAAGATCGAGCGTCGTGTAAACCTTGAGCCCCGCGCCGTGGACTTCTTCAGTACCAAAGCGGCGCTCGAGCTCGCGCCGGACTTCTTCAACAAACCACGGGGCGACGGAGTTGGGCGGATCCTCCAGATGCAGGCCGAGCGGCGAGGAGCGCGCCGTCTCCGCCTGGGCGGCGGTGATCTTGCCGTCTTCCAGCATGGAGTCGATGACGATGTTGCGGCGGCGGAAGGCGCGGTCGGGGCTCAGGAGGGGAGAAAACTCCACGGGTCCTTTGGGAAGACCGGCCAGTAGTGCGGCCTCGGGCAGAGTCAGTTCGTTGGCGTGTTTGGAGAAGTAGTACTCGGCGCCAGCCTCAAAGCCGTAGACACCGCTGCCGAGGTAGATCTGGTTTCCATAAAGGGTGAAAATCTGCTCTTTTGTGAAGGAGTGCTCAATCTGCAGTGAGAGAAATATCTCCTGCAGCTTGCGCGAGGCGGTGCGTTGGTTAGAAAGGAAGAGATTGCGCGCGAGTTGCATGGTCAGTGTCGACGCACCCTGGGCGCGGCCCTTCGAAAACAGGTCGTGCCATGCGGCGGCCGCGAAGCGAAGGAGATTCACACCCCCGTGGCTCTCGAAGTCGCGATCTTCTGTTGAAATGACTGCCTGCCGCAGGACGGGCGCAAAGTCGTTGTAGCCGATGACAACGCGGCGCTCCAGCGCGAAGGACCCAAAGCTGCGGCCGTGAACGTCGTAGAGTTCTGTAGTGGTCGCGGGGCGATAATGCTCGAGCTCATCGATCTGAGGACAATCGACGGAATAGACGAGGAGGAGTCCGGTGAGACTGCCGGCGATGGCAGCCACAAGCACGAGAAACGCCAGAGCCAGGCCGCCGGCGATTTTGCTTCTTCCCGAGCCGGGCTGAAAACCCGAGTCGCCGCGGCGGGACCGGCGAGGCAGCGGATCCGGATCGTTGTCCCAGTCCGATGGAGTAATGAGGTTCAACCCTTCGACTCCGCTAAGGGCAGGCTCAGAGCTTTGCCTCTCTCAAAGATTTATCCCCGGCGCGCGGCCCAGCTAAGCGTTCTTCTGCTTCAGAATTTCCAGCGCCTTGTTGAGCTGATCGTCGGTACGCGGCTCCTGTGGAGTTGGAGTGCTCTCATCCTCTGCCGAGATTCCGAGGCTCTGGCTGATCGCGATATTGGGAGTAACGGCCTCGTCTTCGATTTTCTTGCCGGAAGGCGACTGGTACTTCGCAATGGTCAGCATGAGAGCGGAGCCATCGGGCAGCGTGAAAGTCTTCTGCTCCGCGCCCTCGCCGAAGGTTCGATCGCCAACCAGGTCGCCACGCTTATCTTCGAGGATGGCGGCCGCAACCAGCTCGGCCGCACCCGCGGTTCCATGGTTCACAAGCACAACCAGCGGAGCCGCTGTCACAAACTTCGAGCTTTCCGCGCTGAAGGTTTGGGTGGGGACGGTCTGCCCCTGCAGCGACGCAATGGTTCCCGATTGCAGGAAGGCGTTTGCCAAACGAACACCCTGCTGCGAATCCCCCTCGGCAACGTCGCGGAGATCGAGCAGCACCTTCTTGTTGCCGTTCTTCTGCATATCGCGGAGGCGAGCGATCGTTTCGTCGACCCGGTCCCGAGTGAGGACCACGGGCTTGAGGTAGAGAATGCTGGAATTCTCGTACTGCTGCTGGTAGAGCGATGGCGGCGTAACCGATGTGCGGGTCAGCGTTAGTTGATCCGGCTCCGACTTGCGAGGCCGCACCAACTCGAAGTTGACGGTGGTACCCGGCTTGCCTTCGAGCAGCAGGCGGATCATCGCCACCGACATTTCGCGAGTGGAGTGGCCGCCGATCGACTCGATCAGGTCGCCATCCTCGACATGCGCCTTCTCCGCCGGGCTGCCGGGAATGACCGAGATTACGCTGCCGTACCCGTAGCGCTTGGAAACATCCATGCCGACCTGGGCCACGCCCTCATGCTGATGCTCAAGGTAACTGGCGTACTCAGACTGGGTCAGGTAGCTGGAATCCGGGTCGAGCGACTCGAGCAAGCCGTGCAGCGCGCCGGTCGTCACGTTCTGGATGTTCGGATCGGTGACGTAGTCGGTCTGAATCTTGTGCAGCACTTCCTCGTAGACGCCCATCTGGCGATAGGCGCCGTCGCTTTGGCTGGCACTCACGCCCGCGGGGCCGAAGCCGCCAAAGAGCGCAACAAGAATCAGGACAATGGAGATAGCGAGGATGGTGCGATTGAAGCTTCTGGACATAGGGGTTGGGTCGGGGAAATACCACCTACCATCAATCATACCGCACCTGTCGAGCCGCTCGGCAGGCTATTCGTAACGCAAGGCTTCGATGGGATCAAGGGTCGCGGCTTTCCACGCGGGATAAATGCCGAAAACCAGACCAATGCCACAGGAAACCACGAAGGCAATAACGGTCCAGAGCGTCGACATGCTCGCCGGGAAGGTGATGCCGTAACGGATGATGAGGGTGATGAGCGCCCCCAGAGCAATCCCCGCCACCCCGCCCAAGGCGCACAACGTCATCGCCTCAAAGGTGAACTGGATGAGGACATTGCGTTTGGTGGCGCCGATAGCTTTGCGTACGCCGATTTCGCGAGTGCGCTCGGTGACCGATACCAGCATGATGTTCATCACGCCCACGCCGCCCACCAGCAGGCCGACGCTCGACACGGCAAACATGAAGATGACGAGGCCGGCGGTGATCTGCGCCCAGAAATCGAGAATGTTGTCGGGACCGAAGATCGCGAAATCGTCGTCGTGCTCGACCCGGACACGCCGCCGCTCCCGCATGATCGTCCGCACTTCCTCCGTCACCATCGCCTTATTCTTCGCATCGTCGTACTTGATGGCGATGATGGTGTCCTCAATCTCCGGGTGAATCTTGCGGAAGGTGCTCATGGGAAAGACAGCTTTGTTGTCCTCGGGATTGCTGCCTCCGCCGAATAGCTCTTTGTACTTGTCGAGGACTCCAATGACGGTGAAGACGTCCCCGCCAATCACAACATCTTTGCCGATGGGATCTTCCGTGCCAAAGAGCTTCTCCGCCGTGTCGTAGCCCAGCACGGTGACGTCGGCGCGGCGAAATTCCTCGGCCTCGGTAAAAGGACGGCCTTCCACGAACTTGACATCGTCCACGGTCGCAAAGGCGGGCAAACAACCGATAAGAATGGAGTTCTGAACCTTTTTGTCCCTGTACTGAACCGCGACATAGCCGACGCCGAGATTCCAATTGGCGAATCGACGGGCGGCGTTGACGGCAACCACGTGCGGCAGGCTCTGCATCGCGATCGCATCGTCGAGAGTGAACTGCTTGCGCGCCAGCATTTCAGCCGTGGGGCGAATCCCGATGAAGTTCCAGCGGAAGACCCACAGGACGTTGCTTCCAAACTGGCTGGCGATGTCCACGACGCGGTTGTTGACCCCGTTGATGAGCGAGGATATGCAGATCACCGTCGCTACTCCGATCACGATGCCGAGCACCGTGAGGCCGGAGCGCAGCTTATTGGAGCGCAGCGTATCGAGCGCCATGCGCACCGATTCGCGGGAATCGCTGAGAGCCATAATCTATAACTCCGCCCGCAGGGCCACGATGGGATCGAGCATCGCGGCTCTGCGCGCCGGATAGACCCCGAAGAAAATGCCGACGCTGGTGGCCACAAACAGGCCCAGTAACACAGACCACAACGCCACCGACGATGGAAATCCCACCACATGAGTCACGATCTCGGCGACCGTGATGCCGCCCAGCACACCGAACAAGCCCCCCAGCAGCGCCATCGCGGCCGCCTCGATCAGGAATTGCACCATCACGTCCTGCCGCTTGGCGCCCAGCGCCTTGCGGATGCCAATCTCGCGGGTGCGCTCGGTGACCGATACCAGCATGATGTTCATGATGACCACGCCGCCGACGACCAGCGAGATGGAGGCGATGCCGATGATCACCGTGGCAAAGATCCCGGTGAGCTGGTTGAAAAGGCTGATGAAGGTGTCGTTGGTCAGGATGCCAAAGCTGTCTTCGGCGCCCGGGAGATCGTGGCGGCGGCTGCGCATCAGAGCCCGCACTTCGTCGATGGCATTGTCGAGGGCTCCCGGAGCCATCCCCGCCTTGGCGGAAATATCGACGCTCTGGTGCTCGCCATGGGTGTGCAGGTAGGTGCTGAGCGGCATATCGACGTAGTTGTCCTCGCTCTGTCCGAAGACCTCACCTTTGCGCTCTCCGACGCCGACCACCGAATAAACCTCGCCATCCACGCGGATGTCCTGGCCGATCGGATCGACGTTGGGCAGCAGGTTGTCGACGATGTCGTATCCGACTACGACACCGTGGGTGCCCATATCGTCGTCCATGGGAGTGAGAGCGCGCCCCTGAACAATGTTGAGGTCGGCGATTTCGGCCATGTTGGCCGTCCAGCCGTTGATGGTGGTGTTAGTCGTGGATTGCTTGCCGTTGACGACCTTGCCCGACGAGGAAAGTTCGGCGGCCAGCATCAGGCAACGGGTGCACGTGCGCTGCAGATATTCGTAGTCGTCGAACGTGATGTCTTTGCGCTTGTTCTCACGCAGAAATTCCTCGCCGGTGAAAATGACGGGGTTCATCCGGGTGACGGTCAGTGTGTCCGAGCCGTGAGTCGCGATCTTCTGGACCACAAACATCTTGGCGCCGTTCGCCAGGGTAATGACGGCGATCACCGAGGCGACACCGATGACAACTCCGACCACCGTGAGTATGGTGCGCAGCTTGTTCGCCCACAGCGACTGGAGAGCGACTCGGATTGCTTCGGCAAATCCCATTCTGTGCAGTCTTCCCTTTGCGCGGAAGGTCTCAGCGCGAAAGCTTTTCCGGCGTCTCTTTCCTTAGTTTACGCAAGTTCAGGCCAGGGAGTTCCCTATAGCGGCGCGCTGGATTCAGCACCGGGGATCCTCGCTGCATTCTCAAACCGTTTGCAGGTTTGAAGAATACGACTATCGTTCGCGTCGGAACGGCCGGCAGCTATTCGTAGCGGAGAGCCTCGATGGGATCGAGGGTGGCTGCTTTCCAGGCCGGATAAATACCGAAGACCAGGCCAATGCCGCAGGAGACTACAAAGGCGATGACGGTCCACATGGTGGACATAGTGGCGGGAAAAGTGATGCCGTAGCGGATGGCGAGCGTGATGAGCGCGCCCAGAGCAATGCCAATCACGCCGCCCAGAGCGCACAGGGCCATGGCCTCGAAAGTGAACTGGATCAGGACATTGCGCTTGGTTGCGCCGATGGCTTTTCGCACTCCGATTTCGCGGGTGCGCTCGGTGACCGAGACCAGCATGATGTTCATGACGCCCACGCCGCCGACCAGCAGGCCGACGCTGGAAACCGCAAACATGAAGATGACCAGGCCCGCGGTGATCTGGTCCCACAGCCGGGTGAGCGAATCGGGGCTGAAGATGGAGAAGTCGTCATCCTTCTCAACACGCACACGGCGGCGCTCGCGCAACAGCGTCCGCATTTCCTCTTCGACCATGGAGGCGTTCTTCGCGTCGTCATACTTCACGCTGATCCACAGGTCCTTCATTTCGGGATGGATCTTGTGGAAGGTGCTCAGCGGCATAAAAGCGGCGTTGTCGTTGGCGTTCTTGCCGGTGCCAAAAGGCTGCTTCTGCTTATCGAGAACGCCAATCACGGTAAAGACGTCTCCGTTGATCACGACTTGTTTGCCGATGGGGTCCTGCCCCTGGAACAGATCGTCGGCCGCGTCGTAGCCGAGATCGACGACGTTGGCGCTGCGAAACTGGTCGGACGCGTTGAACATTCGGCCTTGAGTAATGTTCATGTCGTAGGTCTTCACGACGTCCGGCGTATCGCCCTCAAGAATCGTGTTCTGAATCTTCTTGCCGTTGTAACTCATGGCAACGCTGCCCACGCCGAGTTGCCAGTTCGCATACTGAATACCGCCGCTGACCGCGACGACGTGGGGCAGCTTCGAGAGAGCATCAAGATCGTCGACCGTGAGTCGTCTGCGGGCCAGCATTTCCGCTGTGGGACGCACGTTGATAACCGGCATATGGAAGACCCAGAGAACATTTGTGCCGAGCGAGCTCACAAAGGATTCGACGCGGTTATTTACGCCATTGATCAGCGAGGAGATAGTGATCACGGTGGCCACGCCGATCACGATGCCGAGGATGGTCAGGCCGGAGCGCAGCTTATTCGAGCGCAGGGTATCCATCGCCATGCGGACGGATTCGCGAGTGTCGGTGAAAGCCATAAGTTATAACTCCGAGCGCAGAGCAACTATAGGGTCCAGCATTGAGGCCTTGTGAGCCGGATAAACACCAAAGAAAATGCCGACGCTGGTAGCCACCGTCAAACCCAGCACCACTGACCATAATGCCACCGATGAGGGCCAGCCGATAATCGTGGTTACGATTTCAGCGACCCCAACTCCGAGAATGACGCCACAGATCCCCCCGGCCAGCGCCATGGTCGCCGATTCGATGAGGAACTGCAGCAAAACGTCCTGGCGCTTTGCACCCAGTGCTTTGCGGATCCCAATTTCGCGGGTACGCTCGGTGACCGAGACCAGCATGATGTTCATGATGACCACGCCGCCGACCACCAGTGAGATAGAAGCAATGCCGATAACAACGATGGCGAAGGTCTCGGTGAGCTGTTTCCAGAGGCTGGCGAAAGTCTCGTTGGTCTGGACCGCGAAAGTGTCTTCCTCACCCACGCGGTCGTGACGGCGGACGCGCATCAGCGCGGAGACTTCGTCCACGGTGCCGTCCAGAGCGCCTGGAGCCGTGCCCGCCTTGGCAAAGATGGTGATGCTCTGATGCTCTCCATGCGTGTGCATGAAAGTGCTGAGCGGCATGTTCACGAAGTTATCGCGACTGCGTCCGAGCGTCGTGCCCTGGCGTTCCGCCACCCCGACGACGGTGTAGACCTCGCCATCGACGCGAATCTCCTGACCGATGGGATCCCCATTCGGCAGCAGGTTGTCGACGATGTCCGCCCCCACCACCACGTCGTGGGTGCCCTGCTGGTCGTCCATCGGAGTCAGCTCGCGGCCCTCGGCGACGTTGATGTTGCTCATCTCGGCCATGGCCGACGTCCAGCCGTTAATCGTAGTGTTGTCGGCGGACTGTTTTCCGTTAACTACTTTTCCGGAGGATGAAAGCTGCGCGCCGACCGACAAGCAGCGGCCACAGTTCTGCGTGATGTATTCGTAGTCGGAAAACTCGATGTCCTTTCGCTTCTGGTCCTGGAGATATTCCTCGGCGGTTTGGATGACGGACGGCATTTTCGTCACGGTCAGAACATCGGAACCGTAGCCGGAAATCTTGGTTGCGACGAAGCGGTTGGCGCCATTCACCAGCGTGATAATGGCGATGACGGAAGCCACACCGATGACTACGCCGATCAGCGTAAGCACGGTCCGCAGCTTGTTCGCCACAAGCGACTGGAGGGCCACGCGGATTGCTTCGGCAAACCCCATTTTCGGTCGGCTCTCTCTTAAGCGGAGGCTACGGCTGAAAGTCCCCCTGCCTGAGAATCTACCCAGTTTACGCAGATTTCACGCACGCATTCCAGGTTATTCGAGCTATACCCGGGCCGAAGCGTATTCTTCGCGATACCAGGCGACAGTCCGCCGCAACCCCTCCTCGAAACCGATTTTCGGCTCGTAACCGATGGCTTCGCGCGCGGCAGAGATATCGGCAAGCGAGTCCTGGATATCGCCCGCGCGCGGCGGCCCGTAGATTGGCGGCTCTTTGAAGTCGAGCAGGTCCGCGAGGACGCGGAAGGTCTTGTTCAGGCTGTGACGCTCGCCGCACGCGACATTAAAGACGCGCCCAGCGACCTTGTCAGCAGGGGCTTCGAGCGCCAGCAGGTTCGCGGAAACGGCGTTCTCGACGTAGGTAAAGTCGCGTCCCTGCTCGCCATCGCCAAAGATGGTAGGCCGCTCGCCGCGCATCATCTGCAGCGTGAACCTCGCCATGACGCCGCTGTAGGGCGAGTCAGGGACCTGGCGTGGGCCAAAGATGTTGAAGTAGCGCAGGCAAACTGTCTCAATGCCGTAGACCTGCCAGTAGCTCTTCATATAAAACTCCCCGGCAAGCTTCTGCACCGGGTAAGGCGCAATGGGCATTGGGACCATGGTTTCTCTGCGCGGAAACCCCGGCTGATTGCCGTAGGCCGATGAGGATGCCGCGTAGACGATTCGCTTCACGCCGGCGGCGCGGGCTCCTTCCAGCAGATTGAAGGTACCGTCAAGATTGGCCGTGTGGCTGGTGCGCGGGTCTTTGATGGAACGCGGCACCGAGGGCCGGGCCGCCTGATGCAGGATGAAGTCGATGCCCTCGCAGGCTCGCGCGGTCGCGTCAGCGTCGCGCAAATCGCACTCGACAAACTCGAAGCGCCCGGAAAGATGCGCAAAGTTCTCGCGTTTACCCGTCTCGAAATTATCGAGGCCCCGGACTGTCGCTCCGCGTTCGACCAGGGTTTGCGTAATCCACGAACCAATAAAACCGGCGCAGCCAGTCACCAGGTAGGAAGGCATTGGTTTCAATCCTACAAGCTCGCTCCTGAGGTCATTCGACCGGCGATATAATGAAAGCAGAGGTTGAAGTATGACGACAGCTGTGGCGACGAAAAAGGCCATCCTCGACAATGCGGGATACGCCTACGATTTTTACCACATGCTCTATTTCAACCGTGATGCGAGGAAAGCCTTTAGCGTGGAGTTTGTCGACGACCATGATCCGGAAGAACTGGAGAAGAGGGTTCAGGAGCCGTCGGACGCCACAGGCTGGCAGTTCTATTTCAACAATCCGGCCGTGCCGGAATCGGTGCGGAGGAAGCTCGAAAGTGCTCTCGCCTGATGGCCACTCAGACCATTGAGGATCGGCTTCGGGCAGAATACTTTAGCCTCCTGCCGGAGCTGGTTCGGGTCCGCGAGCGCCTTGAGGCTGAGATCCGGTATCACCTCTTGCCCATCACCCAGGAGTTGGTTCGCTACGAGCGCATTCTGATCTCCGCGCGTGTGAAGGGATGTATCAGCGCAATCGATCGCCTTCGGAGAGACATGGAATTTCGCACCTTCGCGGAGGAAGTTCCCGAGAAATACAGCCTCCTGGACCTGCACGATCTGGCTGGTGTTCGGGTCTCAGTCTTTCCCCAAAGCCGCCTGGATAAGGTTCACGATCTGTTGACGGCCCATTTTCGTGAATGGATTCCCGATCCTTTCCCGTACGAGGCGACGGGCGATTTTCGAGCATACAAATACCATGGCCATTCTGAAGCGAGCAAGGTGGTCGTGGCTGAATTTCAGGTCGTCCCCATAGTGATCGGGCTCTTCTGGGAAGTGGAACATGATGCTCTTTATAAGCCGCTGCCTGAGCTAAAGGGCATCGGGGACGATCTTGAAATGCGCGACCGAAGTGCTCAGGTTTTGCGGGCTCTCCGCGCTTTCGAAGACGAGTTTGAGAAGCTGGTCACGCGGGGCAATGCGGCGGGACCGAAGCTGTCGAATTAGCTGAGGGACCGCACAGCCAGGGATACTAAACAAACATGCAAACCCTCCCACCTTTTCGTCTGGCACCATATTTTCGAACGCGCCCCTGGGGGTTCCAAAACCTCGCCCCCTGGTACGACTACAGGACCGACGGCGAGCCCATCGGCGAGGTCTGGCTGACCGGCGAGATGTGCCCGGCGGATACCGGTCCGCTGCGGGGAGTGAGCCTCGCCGAGATCACGAAGCAGCACGAATCAGCGCTCTTGGGACCCGCGCCGCAGGCGCCCAATATAGCCAGCAGGGACTTCCCTCTGCTGATCAAGATTCTGTTTCCGAAGGAAAAGCTCAGTGTGCAGGTGCATCCCGACGATGCTCTGGCGCAGCGCTATGGCGAGCCGCGCGGCAAGACGGAATGCTGGTACGCGCTCGACGCCCGCGAGGGGGCTCAGGTTGCTCTCGGCATCCGCGCGGGCGTGACGAAGGAGCAGGTCGAAGCCTCGGTACACGACGCATCGCTCGAGTCGTTGCTCGAGATGCTCCCGGTCCAGAGGGGCGACATGATCTTTGTCGATGCGGGTACGGTGCACGCATTGGGACCGGGCGTGGTGATGCTGGAGACCCAGCAAACCAGCGACCTGACCTACCGCATGTACGACTACGGCAGCTCGCGCGAGCTGCATCTCGAAAAATCGTTTGCGGCGATGCGGCTGACGACGCAGGCTGGCAAAGTGCTGCCGCAGGCCGTAGAGGGTCACACTCTGCTGATTGACAAGCGCTACTTCCGGATCGAACGCTGGCCAGCCGGGGCGAGCACCGCACAGGCTCTCACCGCTCCCGCTCAGGTGGTCCAGATGCTGTTTGTCGTCCAGGGACGCATTCGCATCTCCGGCGACGGGTTCGAGTCGTTCAGCGTGGAGCGCAACCAGCTCGCGGTTATTCCCTCCTCTACCCCGTGCTGGGACCTGGACAGCGACGAGCCCACCGAGATCATCCGAATCCTGCCTGCCGCTAATTAATTTAGGATTTAGGTTCGCATCTCAGGAGAGATGGAGGCCGCAGCGATCGACTTTCGACCCATCATTCTTGCCGGGGGCAGCGGCACGCGCTTCTGGCCACGCAGCCGGCGCGCCCGCGCCAAGCAGGTTCTGGCTCTGGACGGCGAGAGGACCATGATCCGGCGGACGCTGGATCGCCTTACTGTGCCTGTTCGGCTGACGGCTCCGGATCCGCTGCGCGCCTCGGGCCCGCTGGAGCCGCTGGCCAAGCCGACTGATGTCTGGGTCATCACCAACTCCCACCTATCCGGGGCGATCTGCACGCAGCTGGATTGTGTGCCGGAACAGCAGGTAGTCTGCGAGCCTGCGGCGCGCAATACTGCTCCAGCCTGCGGCCTGGCGGCGTTTCTCATCGAACGCCTTTACCCCGACGCGGTGATCGGGATTTTTCCCGCCGACCACGTGATTGCCGACGAAGAGGCATTTGCGGAAACGATCCGGCGCGCAATTGAACTGGCCGCCGCCGGCGACAACATGGTGGTGCTGGGCATCGAGCCGACGCGTCCGGAAACCGGTTACGGCTACATCGAAACCGGCGAGCCTTCCGCAGACGGCGTAATGCGAGTGCGGCGCTTTACGGAGAAGCCGAACCAGGAGAAAGCTGAGGAATTTGTAGCCGCCGGCAATTATTTCTGGAACAGCGGCATGTTTGTGTGGAGCGCGCGCACCCTGGCCAATGCCACGCGCGAGTACCTGCCGGAGACGGCTCCCCTGCTCGAAGAGATCGCTGCAGCCTGGGGCACGCCGGAGTTCGACCGGGTCTTCGGCGAGATGTATCCGCAATGTGAAAACATCAGCGTCGATTATGCGATCCTCGAACCGCGTTCCGCCAAGGGCGAGCATCATTCTCACCTTTACTGCATTCCGGCGAGATTTGGCTGGAGCGATCTGGGATCCTGGACCGCGCTGCACGAATATCGGCTCGAGCGCAACGCCGGCGATGAGCAGAACAACGTCGTGGATGCCAGCGGCAGCGTCGTGCTCAACGCGCACAGCAATTATGTTTTCGCCCCGAATAAGTTTGTCGCCCTCGTCGGCGTTCAGGACCTGGTTGTAGTGGAAACCGAAGACGCGCTGCTGATTACAACACTGCATCACTCGCAGGATGTGGGCAAAGTGGTAAAAGAGCTGGCGGCGCGCGGACACGATAAGCTCATCTGACCTGGTTCTTCTAAGCTCAGCCTCAAACGAATGGCTCAAGAATCCCCAGTTAAATTTGGCACCGATGGATGGCGAGGCGTCATCGCCGACGACTTCACGTTTGAGAACGTGCGCGCTGCCGCCGCCGCCATCGCCACCTACGTCCTGACCAGGGAAAATCCCGCAAAGGGCGTGTGTGTCGGCTACGACACGCGCTTCGGCTCGCCCGCCTTTGCGGCTGCTGTTGCGGAAGTGCTCGCCGGTGCGGGCATCCCGGTGAAGCTGGCTGACCGCATCACGCCGACTCCCGCGCTGTCGTTTGCGGTAAAACAGCTGGGAGCGGCCGGCGGCGTCATGATCACCTCCAGCCACAATCCAGCGCAATGGAATGGCGTGAAATACAAGGCGTCCTATGGCGGCTCAGGCAGCCCGTCGGTCATGGCGGAGATCGCAAGCCTTCTCGGCAAGCCGCTTCCCTCCAGCTCGCCCGCGAAAATCGAGCGTGTGAATTTCGTCCCGCCGTACGTCGACGCTATCCAGCGTTTCGTCGATCTCGATCTGATTGCCAGCTCAGGCTTCCGGTTCGCGATTGACTGCATGTACGGCGCCGGAGCTGGCATTCTTGCCGGCATCTTCTCCAGGATCGGCGTCCAATACGTCGAGATTCGTGCGAACCCCGATCCTCTGTTTCCGGGAATCAATCCAGAGCCCATCGAACCGCATATTCGCGCCTGCCAGGACGTGGTGGTCGCGCAGAAGTGCGATGCGGGACTGATCACCGACGGTGATGCGGACCGCATCGGAGCCGCGGATGAGAATGGGAACTTCGTCGATCCGCACAAGATTTACTCGGTCATCCTGCAATGGATTCTGGAGCGGAAAGGGTGGCCCGGCGGCGTGACGCGCGCGTTCAACACAACATCGATGCTGGACCGCATCGCCGCGCGCTATGGACGCAAGCTGTACGAGCACGGCATCGGGTTCAAGTATGTCTGCGATCTGATGCTGACCGAAGACATCCTGATCGGCGGCGAGGAGTCAGGTGGCATTGGGATCACGAGGCACCTGCCCGAGCGCGATGGCCTTTTGAACGCGCTGCTGATCGCCAACGTGATGGCCGAGGAGAAAAAGACGCTCGGCCAGCTCGTCGAATGGCTCCAGCAGGAATACGGCGAACACCAGTATGGGCGCATCGATCTGCATATCCCTGACTCGCTGAAGAACGCGACCATCGCACGAGCGAAAGCCGGCGTGAAGGAATTCGCCGGGATGCCGGTGGAGAAAGTAGAGACGCTGGACGGCATCAAGTTCTGGCTGGACAATCCCGAGGCGAAAACCAAACCAAAGGCCGCGAAAACCTGGCTGCTGCTCCGGGCGTCTGGGACCGAACCGCTGCTGCGGATCTATTCCGAGTCCTGCTCGAAGGAATCGGTGAAGAAGCTGCTGGACGCGGCGCGGGTGTTCGCGATGAGCAGCGGGGGAGACTAGCCTTCCAGGCGAACGCGCCCTGACGCGCGCAAAATCCGGTGGCGCAACTAACTACTTTGCTTTGCCAGAAAGAAACAGCAGACGCGGATCGTACTCGGCGCGAATCGTCCGCACGATGCGCACCCGGCGCGATTCGGGGTGGTCAGGATTTAGCAAAACATTCCAGGTTTCCGGAAGGATCGCCGAAGGGACGCGAGCCAGCGCCGAGCGCCCGGACTGCAACCATTCGTCGCCCAGCTTGCGGGTCGTGGCCAACGAAGTTTTCCACGACTTTGCGGGTTTGGGCCTGAGTTCCTCCACGCTGAGATCGGCCGAATACTCCACCTGCAACAGGTGAAAGGCGCGGGGCCAGTCGGTCTCGTCCAGTTCCAGGTGCACGAGCACTTCGATCATCGCACCGGCGGGCGACTCGGCCAGATAAACAATCCTTCGACCCGCCGTGTGCCAAAGAGCAGCAAAATGCAGCCCTCCCTCGCCGGAGAGCGACTGATAAATACTGATCCTCCACAGAAACGGCATCAGAAGTAGTCTCGTCGTGAGCTGCTGAGGCTTCGGTCAGGGCTCATGAGCCCCGCTTCGGGCAGGTCTCACGCGAGCATTGCCGGGCGCTTTTCGAATGACGAGACCCCTTCAGGCAAACATGCCGTAATCGGTCTGGCCCAGCATCTCCTCAACCATGCGCGCGCCGAATTCCGTGCGCAGCATCTGAAGCGGCGTGCGTCCGGAAAACCGCCGTAGTGGCTTATCGAGCCAGTGCAGAGCTTTGTCGCGATCGCCCAGAACCCGGACGGCATGATCGTAAATGCGAATCACCCGTGCCAGCTTGTCGGATTCGTCGGCGGTGAGTGTCTCTTTGCGCGCCTTGCGGTGCTTGAGCGTGCGCGCAGGAATCACGATGTCGTAGATGTCCCGAAACTGCAAACCGGAGGCGGCGACAAAGTTGGCCATGGTAGCAACGGATACGCCGGATTCGACGGTCTCGAGGTCGAGGTGGAGCGAGGCCATGAGGGGAGACCGTGATGCCGCAGCGTTTTCTATATAGACATTATGCCACAAGTAACTCGGCATTTTGTACTTAGTTTCAACTGTTCCATATTTATGGCAGTTGTGAGATACTTCATTTCATGAAGCAGGCGTCGGTGCGGACCACCGTTGATATTCCCGCCCCTCTTTACCGCCAGCTCAAGGAGCAGGCTGCCGCGCGAGGGTGTTCTGTTCGAGAGTTGGTGCTCGCGGGGGCACGCACCGTTTTGCTCAAAGAGCAGCGTCCTCGTGGGCGGCGCGTGCAATTCCCACTCTTTGGTTCAGACGGCCCGAAGGTGGACCTAACCAACGAGCAGATCTATGAATACATTGAATTTCCCTGATGTGAATGTGTGGGTCGCGCTGGCCTGGCGCCGTCACATTCACTCAGAAAAGGCACGTCTCTGGTTCGAGGAGGCATCCGACGAACGATTTTTCTTTTGCCGGATCACCCAAATCTCTGTTTTGCGCCTGCTGACCACGGAACGAGCCCTGGGAGGCGACGTTCACACAATGTCGGGCGCATGGAAGCTCTGGGATAAGGTTACCGCCGATGAAAGGATTGCCTTTGCTCCTGAGCCGGACGGATTGGAACCACCGTTCCGCAAAGCTTCGCAATTGCCCAGTTCTTCTCCAAAGGTCTGGGCAGATGCTTACCTCTTGGGATTTGCGGCCGCCGCCAACCTGAAGCTCGTCACCTTCGACCGCGCCCTGAAATCGCGCAGCCCGGATGTCCTTGTGTTGTAAGCCGCGATCCTATCGTCCTTTAACCTCTCCGGCGTACCATAATCGCAATTCAGAACGGAGGTCCCCATGGCCGATTCCGTCGCCAGCTACCCCTACGAAACGCGCCTGAACATCCTGCATCAGCCGCTGGAGGTCATCGACGAGAAAGCGATCGCCGATGCGTGCGAATACAAATGGTTTAACCAATCGCTTTGCCAGGTCAATGGCAGCGTAGTCCGCATAGCCGTCATCGAAGGCGAGTATCACTGGCATCAACACACGGACGATGACGAGTTTTTCTACGTGATCGAAGGCAAGCTGCTCATCGATCTCGAAGGCCGTACCGTAGAACTCGCGCCACGCCAGGGCTTTGTGGTTCCGAAGACCGTGATGCATCGCACCCGCGCGCCGCGGCGCACCGTGATCCTGATGGTGGAAAACGCCGGGATTATTCCCACCGGCAACTAAATTGCCCCAGGCGACACTATTTGCGCGACCAACGCATCCGGCCCCGAATCGTATCCACTAAAGAGGAGAAACCCATGAGCGCTACCGCGACGGCTGTTCAGACGCCCCTTACTTCCCTTCCCGCATGGAAGGCGCTGCAGACGCACTATGAGACAATCCGCACCCGTCATCTGCGCGAGTTGTTCAAGAGCGACCCTGCGCGCGGAACGCGCCTGACCGCCGAAGCCGAGGGCATCTACTTCGACTACTCGAAGCACCGCATCACGGATGAGACGCTGCGCCTGTTGCTCGAGCTGGCCGAGCAGAGCGGCCTGCGAGAGCGCATCGACGCCATGTTCTCTGGCGAGAAGATCAACATCACGGAGAAGCGTGCGGTGCTGCATACCGCGCTGCGGGCTCCCAAAGGGGCCGTGATCAATGTGGACGGCGAGAATGTCGTGCCCGAGGTGCATGAGGTGCTGGACCGCATGGCGGACTTCTCCGACCGCGTGCGAAGTGGGGCATGGAAGGGCTTTACCGGGAAACGCATTCGCAACGTCATCAATATTGGGATCGGCGGGTCGGACCTCGGGCCCGTTATGGCGTATGAGGCGCTCCGGCATTACAGTCAGCGCGACATGACGTTCCGGTTCGTTTCGAACGTCGACGGCACGGATTTTGCCGAGGCCACCCGCGATCTGGACCAGGAGGAGACGCTGTTCATCATCTCCTCAAAGACTTTCACCACGCTCGAGACGATGACCAATGCGCAGACGGCGCGCGACTGGTCGCTGAAGAAGCTGAAGGACGAGAAAGCCGTGGCGAAGCACTTCGTCGCCGTGTCGACCAACGAAAAAGAAGTCACGAAGTTCGGCATCGACACAGCGAACATGTTCGGCTTCTGGGATTGGGTCGGAGGACGCTACTCGATGGACTCCGCGATCGGACTATCGACGATGGTCGCCGTCGGCCCCGACAATTTCCACGCGATGCTGGCGGGCTTCCATTCGATAGACGAGCATTTCCGCACCACCCCATTCGCGAAGAATCTGCCGGCGCTCATGGGTCTGCTGACGGTTTGGTACGCTGACTTCTTCGGTGCGGAAACCGTCGCGGTTCTGCCCTACGAGCAATATCTGAAGCGCTTTCCTGCATACCTACAGCAGCTGACGATGGAGAGCAACGGCAAGCACGTCACGCTCTCGGGCGAGCGGGTCAATTACCCCACAGGACCGATTTTCTGGGGCGAGCCGGGGACCAACGGGCAGCACTCGTTCTACCAGCTCATCCACCAGGGCACGCGACTCATCCCCTGCGATTTCATTGGATTCGTGAAGACACTGAATCCTTTAGGTAATCATCATGATTTCCTGCTGGCGAACGTTTTCGCACAAGGCGAGGCGCTGGCTTTCGGCAAGACTCCAGAAGAGGTCAAGGCGGAAGGCACACCGGACTGGCTGGTTCCCCACCGCGTCTTCGAAGGTGATCGGCCATCGAGCACGTTTCTGCTTGAGGAGCTGACCCCGGAGGCCCTGGGGAAGCTGGTCGCCCTGTACGAGCACAGTGTTTTCACCCAGGGAGTGATCTGGCAGATCGATTCTTTCGACCAGTGGGGCGTGGAACTGGGCAAAGTTCTGGCGAAGAAGATTATCGGCGAAATAGAGGGTTCCGGCCCCGCAAAAGGCAGCCATGACAGCTCGACGACGACTCTGATCGAGAGGTACAGGAAGCAGCGGCTGTAGGCGGGCAGGGTCTCAGGAAGGCTTGCGGTTTTCGAGCTTCTCGATGCGCTTGTCGATTTCAAATGAGTACTTCAGTCCTTCAATCCTGGCAAGGATCTCATTATGGCGAGCTTCAGCGGTCTTATCCTGAGCCGCGATCCGGGAGAGCATCTCGCTTTGGCGAGCTTCAGCGGTCTTATCCTGAGCCGCGATCCGGGAGAGCATCTCGCTTTGGCGAGCCTCGGCGGTCTTCTCCTGAGCAGCGAGGACCTTGTCCTGGGCAGTCAGGCGGCTGTCGATCGCGTCCAGCCGGGCGGTTACCGCGCGCAGTTCAGGCGCCAGAAAATCCTGTACGGCCTTCCGGACGTCCTCCACCACGCTCATGGGTCTATTGTATCGCGCTCTAACTGTGGCCTTTCCGCAAAACTTTTCATCTAATCTGGTGTTCGATGGAGCAGAACGGTGACGCTTCCAACGGTACTGCGTCTGACATCCACGAGCGCAGAAGAGCTAGTCTGAAGCAAGGGAGTTGCGACTATGCATATCAACAGCTTTCATACGAAGTTTGTCTTACCTGCGGCCATGCTCGCGGTCTGTCTCTGGGTTCTCGCGGGAAGCGCGGCAGTCGCGCAGGATGCCGCGCCAGCCCCGCAGGGTGATGGCAACCTGCAGGCCGCAGTAGCCAGTGCAATTACGCACGATCCGCTGCTCAAGAACCAGCCCGTGACGGCGTACACCTCAGGCGGTGTCGTTACCCTCACCGGGACGGTGGAGACAGATCAGCAGCGCCAGGAAGCCGAGACCGTAGCCGCAAATGTGCAGGGCGTCAGCGGCATCCAGAACAACATCACGGTGGCCGGCCAGTCGGCGCAGGCGCAGACCGCTCCGCCTCCTCCGGCAGATGCGCAGCAGACACCCCCTCCACCGCCAGCCGATAGCCAGCAACCGGCAGCGGCCCCCGACGCGCAGCAGGTTCCTCCCCCACCTCCCCCAGACCAGCCAGCCCCGCCTGCCCAGCCGCGTTCGCCTTACCCGCCTCAGGGAGGCTACGGGCAGGGAGGATACGGACAGCAGCCTTACAGTCGTGGCTATGGCAGCTATCCGCCTCCATATCAGAACAGCGGACCGGTCACCATTCCCGCAGGCACTCTGCTGCAGATTCGTGTCAGCGAGCCGCTCGATATCACCAGGCTCCAGGATGGTGCGGTGTTCCAGGCCACGGCTGCCAGCGATGTGTTTGAAGGCAACGTGCTGGCCATCCCGCGCGGCGCCGTGCTCGAGGGCACGGTGGTCAAGGTCAAGAAGCCCGGCGCTCTCGGCGGCAGCGGCGAATTGCAGCTGCAGATTACCTCAGTCAACCTGAGCGGCAAAGCCTATCCAGTCGTCTCGGACATCTGGTCCAACAAGGGCCCGAACAAAGCCGGCTACACCGCTGGCAACACCGTCGGTGGCGCGGCAGTCGGAGCCATCATCGGCGGCATTCTCGGTCGCGGAGCAGGAGCGGCGGTCGGAGCAGCAGTCGGCGGAGGAGCGGGCCTGGCGGCATCGGCCGGTACTAACGGACCCCGTCTCTACCTGCCTGCTGAAAGCCTGCTGAACTTCCACCTGTCCAGTCCAGTCACGGTACAGCCCGTCTCCTGGCAGGAAGCACAGCGGCTGGCGCAGAGCGTTCCTCAACTGCAGCGGCGGCCTGTCTACATGGCGCCGCCGTACCCGTATGGCTATCCGTATCCCTACCGCGTATACGGCTGGTGATCCAAATCGCACGCTGAACCGGGCCGTCCCTTTCAGGGGCGGCCCGAATTCTTTGTGCGCGTTCGATGACCGAAGGGATGCCTCGGTTGCGTCATACGTAGGGGTTTTCCATCCCTTGAGCCATTTTCCGCGTCAAAATATAAGAGTGACCCCCACACTGGCAGATGAGACCCCCTCGGGGATCGAGGAACAGCTGGAGACCTCGTCTCCCCCGCCCAACCCCAGCCTGACTCGGCGTTCGTTTCTTGCGCTCTCGGCAGCCTCTGTGGGTGGTTTCGCGGTCTATGCCGGCGAAGTCTCGCGCCACGAACTCACCGTTGAAGAGCATACGATCCAGCTGCCCCGTCTGCCCGATGCGTTTCGCGGCATGCGCATAGTCCAGGTCTCGGACTTCCACTATGCCGAGTACACCGAGCCCTACTTTCTGCGCGAGATTGTACATAGGATCAACCAACTGCGCCCGGATATGGTTGTCCTGATCGGCGACTTCATCAGTTTTGGACCGATGCCCAAGGCATTTGCGCGGCGCTGCATGCCGCACTGCGCGGAAATTCTGACCGCAATCGAATGTCCGCTCCGCTATGCAACGCTCGGCAATCACGACTACTATGCCGGTCCCCATTTCGTCACCGGCTGCCTGCAGGACCATGGTTTCCCTGTCCTGACAAACAGAGCCATTGCGCTGGAGAGAGATGGCCGGCATGTGTGGCTGGCGGGGCTGGGCAGCGCCTGCGAGCACGGCTCCGATCCGGCACGTGGAATTCCCCGCGCCGTTCAAAAAGAGCCTGTGATCTTACTCGCGCACGAGCCGGATATCCTGCCCGATATCGCACGCTACAACGTCGACCTCATGCTCTCCGGTCACACCCACGGCGGCCAGGTACGTCTGCCCTTCCTCCCCCTCATGCACCTGCCGGAATACGGCAAAAAATATATCGAGGGATGGTTCCGGTACGGCCCCACGCAACTTTACGTCAACCGCGGAATTGGAACCACCGGCGTGCCCTTCCGCTTCCGTTGCCCTCCGGAGATTACCGTAATCACGCTTGCCTGAGCGATCAAAGTGCGGGGCTATGCTAACGCTCCTGTGACGATTCGCGGGCGGTAATGCCGAGAGCCTTCATCTTGCGATACAGGTGGCTGCGCTCCAGCCCCAGGGCTTCAGCGGCGCGGCTCATGTTCCCGCTGCAATCGTCGATCTTCTTCAGGATGTATTCGCGCTCGTAGGCGTCGCGCGCCTGCTGCAGCGTATCGAAGTCCCCGGTTCGGCCCGCGCTGCGATGCACCAGCATGGGCAAATGGCGCCGCTCAATGCGCTGCGCGTGGGGGTTCAGGATCAGCACGCGCTCGACGATGTTCTTCAGTTCGCGCACGTTCCCGGGCCAGTGATACTGGCTCAGCAGCTCGATCGCGTCATCGGCGATTTCGACTCGCGGTCGCCCATACTCGCGCCCAAAACCGCGCAGAAATTCACGCACCAGCAGCGGAATATCCTCACGCCGATCCCGCAGCGGCGGCACATAAAACGGAATCACATTCAGCCGATAGAAAAAATCTTCCCGGAAATTGCCCTTTGCGATCTCCTCTTCCAGCTCCTTGTTCGTTGCGGCGATCAGGCGCACATCCACGGAGATGGGCATCATGGCGCCGACCGGAACAAAGCGCTGCTCGTCGAGAGCACGCAGCACTTTGGCCTGGGTTTTCAGACTCATGTCACCCACTTCATCCAGAAACAGCGTGCCGCCGTTCGCTCGTTCAAAGGTCCCGCGCTTCTCCGGCGGTCCTCCGGCAATTGCGCCGTTGCGGTAGCCGAAGAGCTCACTCTCGATGTAGTCCTCGGGAATCGCCGCGCAATTGAGCTCTACGAAAACACGGTCGCTGCGCAGGCTCTCGGTATGGATCGCGCGCGCGATCAGCTCCTTGCCCGAGCCCGATTCGCCATAGATGAGCACGCGCCCGTTGGTCGGCGCCATTAGCTTGATTTGCTGCCGCAGCGCCCGGGCCTGCACGCTTTCCCCGGTGATCTGCCGTTCGAGCGAAAGTTGCCGCCGGAATTCCAGGTTTTCCGTCCGCAGCCGCTTTGCCTCGATCGCGTTCTTCACCACGATCAGGGTGCGCTCCAGCATCAGAGGCTTTTCCAGCAGGTCGAATGCGCCGAGCTTGGTCGCTCTCACAGCGGTTTCGATGGTCGCGTGGCCGGAGATCACGATCACTTCGGGTCGCGCTTCCGCGTCGAGCGCACGCAATTCAGCCAGCACCTCGAGGCCGTCGCGGTCGGGCAGCCAGATGTCGAGCAGCAGTACGTCGTAGACGGGATCGCGCGCCTGGGTAAGCGCTTCGGCCGCAGTGCCCGCACTCGCGACGGAGTAGCCTTCCTCGCGCAGAATTTCTTCGAGTGACTCGCGGATCTCGGCTTCATCGTCCACGATGAGGATGTGATTCATTGGGTCCGGTTCATGGAGTCTGGTTCATGGGGTCCGATATGGGATTCGGTTCACGCGTTCGCGAGTTCAGACAGCCCTCGTCAGCGTCACGGCGGGCGTGCTCTCGGCCCCATTTGTCTCCGCCAGCGGCAATTCGATGATAAAGCGCGCTCCGGCGGGTACGTTATTCTCGGCGCGGATGGAGCCACCATGGTCCTGAACGATCTTGGCGACAATCGACAGGCCCAGCCCCGTTCCGCGCTGGCGCGTGGAAAACCACGGCAGGAACAGGCGCTCGCGCATGTCGTCGGTCAGGCCCGGACCCGTATCGGACACCACGACCTCCGCCATCCCAGGCCGTTCGCCGGCGCTGGTTTCAATGGCAAGAACGCGCAACAGGCTCTCCTGCATGGCCTCGGCCGCATTATCGATCAGGTTAGCCAGTGCACGGCGCAGCGCCTCCGGATCGGCCATCACCGGCGGCAGGTTCCGATCCAGATGCCTCTCCACGCGGATGTTGTGAATGCGCCCCTCAAAGAGCAACACTGCGTTGTCGACGATTTCGTTCAGGTCCGAGGAGCGCGGGTGGGCCACAGGAAACTCCGCGAGCGCGGCAAACTGCCCCACCAGCGTGCGCATCGACTCCACGGAGCCGAGGATCACATCGCAGCACTTGCGAATCACGCCAGGCGACTCCGGCAGGCTGCGGTCGACATGACGGCGAATGCGTTCTGCGGAAAGCGTGATCGGCGTCAGCGGGTTTCTGATCTCGTGCGCAACACGCTGGGCAACTTCCTTCCATGCGGCCTGCCTTTGCGCATGCAGAAATTCCGACAGGTCCTCAAGGACCAGAATCGAGCCATGGCTCTTGCCATTGCGTGGCTCGAGCGCAGCCAGTGTGACAGAAAGGCTGACGACTCCGCGAGGAGTGTGCAGCTCCACCTCCGAAGAAGCTCTGCCCATGCGGCGAGCACGGCGATCGAGGCGAATCAGCTGCTCCGTGAACTCCTGGGGCAGCAGCGATTCGAGCGAAACTCCGGAAAGATCCGTTTGCCCCTCCAAACGGAGTAGCTCGGTGAACGCCCGATTGCCGAGCACAATGCGGCGCGAAGCATCGAGTGTGACCACACCTGACGGAATGGTTTCGAGGATCGTCTCGAGTTCCTTGCGCCGCGCCTCGATGGCCAGATTCGCAGCAGAAAGTTCGCGCGCCGAAGTCTCGGCCAGCAAACGGCTTTGCTCAAGGTCAGCCGCCATGTGATTGAACGAGCGCACCAGTTCCGCCATTTCCGCCGTGGCCTCCGCGGTAACGCGATGGCTGTAGTGACCCTTGCCAATCTCGTCCATCGCGTCCGCCAGCGCCTCAAGCGGACCGGTCATCTGCCGCGAGACATTCAGCGCCAGCCAGCTACTGGCAAAGAAAACCAGCGCCGTCAGCATCAGCAGCAGCAGAAAGTACGTCATGCGAATAATGCGCCGTTGCCGATACAGCGCCCAGTACTGGCTGGTGCCGGTGCTCAGCTCGGCCATCGTTGCATTCAGCCCGGCCGGCATGGGTAGCCCGGCCACCACAACTCCACCGCCCGGCAAGCTCGCCGCTCCCAGAGCGTATTCCGAGCCGCCCACGACCAGCATGGGCTCATCCGAACGCCACGCCGCTCTCAGGATCGTTCCAACCAGGGGCTGTCCCGCCTCGACCTGCTGCCGCTCGTCGTCATTCAGCCACGAACGTACCTCTGCGGGTCCGGCCGCCTGGGGAAGTTCGTACGTGGCGACTGCGGCCGAATCCCGATACAGAACCGCGAATCCCCCCTGCAAGGTGATCTGGTGCGCCCGCATTTCGTCGAGAATGGCCTGGCGATCGCCCGTGCCCAGAGCCCTGGTGTCCAGAGCCCCGGCGCCGAGCGCCGCGGAAAGCGCCCCCGACCGAGCCATGCTCTCGGCTTCCGCGCGCGCGTTCAGCGACGCATAGTGTGAAAGCTCCATCGCAATCTTTGCCGAGTCGTCGCGAACCTCGGAGGCCGGCTCCGAGAACCACCTGTCGATGGAACGATTCATCAGCAAAAAGCTGAACAAAAACATGAACAGCGCCGGCACAAAAGAGAGCAGCAGCGCTCCAATGAACATGCGCGTGCGCAGCCGAGCCCCCAGCACCTGGCTGCGCTGCTCGGCCAGCAGCTTGATCAGGTTCCGCAGCAACAGAACCAGCACCGTGACGAAGAGCAGAAACACCAGCACAGAAAGCGAGGTCAGCAGAAAGATCTGCCCGGTGGTGTGCGGGTTCAGCGAGCGGACATTGAAAGCATTGAGCGCAATCAGCAGAAGCAGCAGGACAAAAACCACCCCGGCCAGCAGGATGAGCGTTGCCCGTCGATGCTTCAATTCACCCAATGAAACCGCCGCCCCTCCAATTACGGGATGATTATAGGCCGATGATCACCCTAAACTGCTGTTTCTTCAGACGGATTGGCAGCGCCGCATGTTGCAGCCGCTCCGCGTGGAGACTCCAGTCAGTCACCGAAGAGTAGCGTGGGAAATGGCCGCAAATCGCAGGCTGCGACCCTTGCTCGTCAGGCCAGCAGCTCGCGCACCGGCGTCCAGGGCTTCTTCAGCGAAACGGCGACCGGCTCGCACGTCAGCGTCCCTTCGTACGTGTTCACGCCATCGCGAATCCCGTCGTCCTCAAGGATCGCCTTCTTCGCGCCCTGCCGCGCCAACCGCAGAATGTAAGGGAAGGTCGCGTTGGTCAGCGCCAGCGTCGAGGTGTTCGGCACCGCCGCCGGCATATTCGTCACACAATAATGGACCACGCCGTTGACTTCGTACGCCGGATCGCTGTGCGTAGTGGGGTGCGCTGTTTCGACGCAGCCGCCCTGATCGATGGCAACGTCGACGATCACCGCGCCCTTCTTCATCTTCATGACCATCTCGCGGGTGACGATTTTGGGTGCTGCTGCACCGGGAATCAGGACTCCGCCGATCACCAGATCGGCGTCCTGCACAGCGCGGGAGACGTTCCATGAGTTCGAAGCCAGGGTGAAGATTCTGCCGTTGAAAATATCGTCCAGTTCGCGCAGCCGGTTCAGATTCACGTCGACCAGCGTGACGCGCGCGCCCATACCCAGCGCGATCTTCGCAGCATTCGTCCCGACAATCCCTCCGCCAATCACGCAGACGCTCGCCGGCGGAACGCCCGGCACACCGCCCAGCAGCACCCCACGCCCGCCCTTCTCCTTTTCGAGATAGGCCGCGCCCACCTGCACGGACATGCGCCCAGCCACCTCAGACATAGGCGTCAGCAGCGGCAGCGTACCCGCGCGATCGCGGATGGTTTCATACGCAATACCGACGACTTTCTTCTGCAGTAGCTTTTCCGTGAGATCCGGCAGAGGCGCGAGGTGCAGATACGTGAAAAGCACCAGCCCCTCGCGAAAGAACCCATATTCCTTTTCGACCGGCTCCTTGACCTTGACCACCAGATCGGCGTTGCCCCATACATTGTGGGCCGACCCCACGATCTCCGCCCCAGCCGACTGATATTCATCGTCGGTAAACGCGGAGAGGTCGCCGGCGCGGGTCTCAACCAGCACCTTGTGTCCGGTTTCGCTGAGGGCTTTTACGCCGGCGGGGGTAATGCCGACCCGGCTTTCGTGGTCCTTCACTTCTTTCGGAACGCCAATGATCATCGTTTTTACCGCGGCTCCCTGTCGTCTGCAAAACATCGGATGCAGACTCCAGATTCTACATCCTGGCACGGAGAAGGCGTCGCAGTTCCCGGGTCAGCGTTCCTGGCGAAATCGGCTTGCTCAGAAAGACCGTCGTCGCATCGGTCTCCGCTTCCGCCAGATTGCCGCTGACCAGGATCGCCGGCATTTCCGGACGCATCGAGCGAACCCGGGCAATCAGCCTCGGCCCCTGCATGCCCGGCATCCGGGCATCCGTCACGATAGCGTCAATCTTATCGATCTGACTGCGCGCCGCTTCGAGGCCCAGCGTTCCATTCTCGCAGGCGATGACATCGTACCCAGCGCTCTCCAGCACCTTCGTAAACAGGATGCGCACCGCGCTGTCGTCCTCGACCACCAGAACCGTGGCGTTTGGTTCAAGAGTCGCTCGATCTGTGTTGACCGAAACCACCATTCACCTCGCGCGCCGGAAGAAGCGGCCATTGCCGCAAATTCCGATTTGCGCCCGCAGTAATCGCAAACGATGGATGACGTTAGCACTATGACGAATGGCGTCGAAATTCACCGAAAGAGGGATGATGCAACTCCCCATCGGGTCGACAAAGGAGGTGACTTTAGAGGGACGCCCTTAGAGCCATCCCCTCGCCCGCGCCAGCCTGGCAGCCTCGACGCGATTGGACGCACCCAGCTTGTTGATCGCTTCGGAAAGATAATTCCTGACCGTCCCTTCGGAAAGATGCAGCTCCTCGGCGATTTCGCCACTGGACTTCCCTTCACCGGCGCGCCACAGGATTTGCCGCTCGCGCTCGGTAAGGGGATCAGGCCCGCTATCCCACGCCTCGAGCGCGAGATCGGGATCGACAACGCGCAGCCCCTGATGCACGCGGCGCACCGCGTCGGCCAGCTCCGCTGAAGGCCGATCCTTCAGCAGATAGCCTTTCGCACCGGCATCGAGCGCCCGCCGCAGATACCCTGGACGCGCAAAAGTCGTCAGGATCACCACCCGGGTCTGCGGATAGCGGTCCCGTACCTCGCCGGCCAGCGTCAATCCGGTCATCTCCGGCATCTCGATGTCAGTTACCAGGACATCGGGCTTGTGCTTGCCAATCGCGGTCAGAGCCTCGCGGCCATTCACGGCCCGCGCACACACTGCAATGTCAGGCTCAGTTTCCAGCAACGCCGCAAGCGCTCCCAGGACCATCACCTGGTCCTCCGCGACGATGACCTGAATCTTTTTCATGACTGGGTAACGATCTGCAGTGGGATCTCGACGACCAGCCGGGTTCCATGAGCGCTGTCGATCCGGAGCTGGCCGCCCATCGACTCCACGCGTTCCCGCATGCCGCGCAGCCCGTTACCCTCCTGGCGAATACCGCCGCGCCCATCGTCTTCGACCACCAATGCGGTGCCCGTGCCATTGGCCGCGAACTCCAGACGGCAGCGGCTGGCCTGCGCGTGGCGAACAATATTAGTAACTGCCTCCCGCACAATCAGGGAGAGCACAGTTTCCTCGGCGGGGGCCAGCTGCGGAGGCGTCGTTTCGAATTCCAGCGTGACGCCGGCCGCATCGAGCGTCTTCTGTGCTCGAGCAATCTCGGCCGCCAGCCCCTCTGAGCGGTAGCCGCGAATCGCCTCGCGCACCTCACCCAGCGCTTTGCGGGCAATTTGTTCTACATCTCCAATTTCGGAACGCGCCCGTTCGGGATCGCGCTCCAGCAGTTTGCCAGCCAGCTCCGACTTGAGCACCACCACCGACAATGTATGTCCGAGAACGTCGTGCAGATCCCGCGCGATGCGCTCCCGCTCGGCGAGCTTGGCCAGATGGGCGATCTGTTCATGTGCGAGGTCCAGCCGCTTGTTGGCGCGCATCCGCTGCGCGGCCGCCAGATTGCCCGCTCCCACCGCGATGGCAATGAATGCACAGAAGGCCCAGTTCCATGGGCTCAGATGCAGGAGCCAGCCCTCCAGCATCATGGTGGCGGAGACGCCGACAAAGGTCACAACGCAGACGAGAATCGTTTCCGTGACGAAGGGGACAAACGCTGCGACGTAGATGAACATGCCGCAGGCGCCAGCGTTGAGCGGGTAGTAGGCGATGCCCAGCGCAGCGAGAGCTATCAGCAGAAGAAGCTGGTTCCTCCTCGACTTCGTGTAGACCATGCCCGCGTAGATGGCCAGAAAGCAGAGGTAGGCCGCCACGAATTCGAGCCAGGCATTGCGGCTGTGCCGCTGGATCGGATCGATGAGGAAAAAGATCGAATAGACAAGCCAGACGAAGTCATAGAACCTGCCTCGTCTCCGACGGAGAGACGTTCCTCCACCCCGCAAACCCGCCTCTCCGAGACGCAATTCTTCGAGAATCGACCGCGGAATGCCGGAGGTGTTGTCGCAGCCCTGAAAGATCATGGGCGAATTGGGATCGTCGGAACTCAAGCCTTAGCCTCGCTGCGGGCGAAGATGATCCACGCCGCACCCAGCATTAACAGCGTAAATCCTGTCAGCGCCTCCCAGTGCGGTAACATCCTGCCCGGCTGCGCGAATCCGAAGATGTTCAGAGCCAGTTGAGCCAAGTGATACGTCGGCAACGCCGGCGCCAGCACGCGCAGCCAGTGCGGCAACGAGCTGATCGGCATCCAGAATCCCGACGCAAACGACATGGGCAGATAAATCAGGTTGATCACCCCCGGGGCAGCATTCGCCGGAACCAGCAACGCCACCAGCAGGCCCATCGCAGTAAACGGCACGGATCCCGCGAGGATCACCCCAGCCAGCTTGAGACCCTCGCCGACGGTCAGCGACACGCCCCCGACGGTCACGCCGAGCGTCACCAGAGTGGCGACGATAACCACCGCGAATGCGGCGCAACTCATCAACTTTGCGCCCAGATAAGCCGCTCTCGGCATCGGGCTCGCCTGCTTCAGTTCCAGCCAGCCCTGTGCCCGCTCCATCGCAATCCCCATGCCGATGCCGAACAGGCAAGCCGAAACCACGCCCATGCAGCTGTAACTGGACATCAGATAGCGGGCAAACATCCCGTGACGGTTCGAGCTGCCGAACACCATGTAGAACATCACCGGGAAACCGATCACCGCGAGCGAAAACGCCTTCGTGCGCAGCATCCGCACAAACTCATACTGCGTCTCTTTGCGGAAAATCCTGGTGTAATAGCTGAGGCCGAGTGACCTCGGCGAAACAGCGATTGCGTTGGTGGCCATGACGTCTGCTCCTTTTTCTGTTCCCTGTTCCCTGTTCCCTGTTGCCTGTTGCCTACTGCCTGTTGCTTGCAACGTCGCTGGTGAGCGCCAGGAACGCATCTTCGAGAGCCGCCGCCGACACTTCGAGACCATGCAGCGTCTCGTCGCGCAGCAGTATTTCCCGAACAACTTGCTCGGGACGCTCGGCCAGAATCACCACCGCCTCGCGATCCTGCTGCACATCCGAAACAGAAGGCAGCTTCCGCAGATACTCCAGGTCGAGCTGCGTGATGCAGCGTATCCTCCGCCCGGAGACGCGATGCTTGATCTCCGCGGACGTGCCTTCGCAAAGCAGCTTACCTTTGTTGATAACCACGATCCGGTTGGCCAGCATGTCCGCCTCTTCGAGATAGTGCGTGGTCAGCAGCACGGTCTTTCCCGCCGCGGATAGCGCGCGCACCTGATCCCAGAGCCCACGCCGCGATTCGATGTCCATGCCCACCGTCGGCTCGTCGAGGAAGATGAGGTCGGGGTTGCCGCAGAGTGCCAGCCCAAACAGAGCGCGCTGCTTCTGGCCGCCCGAGAGCTTGCCGAACATCTGGTCCGCGACGCCCTCGAGTTTCGCGATGCGTATCACGTCCGCCGTGGGCAGCGGATTCGGGTAGTAGCTGCGGAACAGATCGATATGCTCGCGAACGCGAAGCATCTCCGGCACGCGGCTGATCTGCAGCATGGCGCCGATCCGGGTTCTGGCGTCGGCATCGCGCGGATCGCGCCCCAACACGCGGACGCTGCCGGCGTTCGGCGAAATCAGCCCCAGCAGCAGGCGAACAGCGGTGGTCTTGCCAGCGCCGTTCGGCCCCAGCAGCGCGACCACTTCCCCCGCATGCAACTCCAGCGAGAAGTTGTCGAGCGCGGTCGTCGCTCCATAGCGCTTGGTGACGGAATGCAGCCGGGCGACGGGCCGCGCGTGGGACACGGGCGAGGGCCACATCGCCGGAACTGCCTGGTTTGTGCTTTCGGCTAGCACTGCGGTTGCTGACATTGCTGACCTCCTGCCGCAAAGTAGAATTCAGCGGCATAGACAGAATCGCGCCAAACCGCGCCCGGCCCCAGTGGGCTTTGTCAGCAAAGCGATATGACAGTTGTCATGAGCAGCCCGAGGCCGCAGCAGGATTAATTCAGTTTCTCCGGCGCTGCCCGCCGAAACCGCGCATCGATAGGCTGGCGTCCCGCGAATCCATCTTCGATGCGATGCCAGAACTCGATCCGCTCCTCGCCCCGCTTCCAGCACAACAGCACCGTCTCGCCTTCCAGCATGCAGGGAAAATCCAGCAGCCCCGTATCGAGATCCTTCACCTGCACGCCGATGGCGTCGATCTCCTCGATCGCATCTTTGGCGCGCTGCACCAGAGCTTCGAGCGCGAGCTTGCGCTTGTGCGTAGCCGCAATGTCGACGAGGACGCCGCCGCTGATAAAGATGTGGCGCACCAGCTCCTGCATCTCTTCCTGAAGAGTTCCAGCTGCTTGCTTGGCTTCAATGGCGCGGTTCAGCAACGACTGCACAATCGGCAGCAACGCCTGCGCCTCGTCAAGCGTAAAAGTTTTCATCGTTACCGCTCTTCGCGCGCAACTACGCCCGAATCTCCAGCATCCGGTCCAGCGCCACGCGCGCCCAGTATTTCACATCGTCGCGCACCTGGATGCGATTCACCACGCGCCCTCCGACAAGATTTTCGAGCGCCCACGCCAGATGCTGCGGGCTGATCCGATACATTGTCGTGCACAGGCATCCGGTGTCGTCGAGGGTGATGATCTTCTTGCCCAATGGCGCGAACTCCTTCGCCAGCCGGTTCACCAGATGAATCTCTGTCCCAATGGCGAAGCTCGATCCCACCGGAGCGTCCTGGACAATCTTAATCAGCCGTTCCGTCGAGCCCAGTGCGTCAGCCTTCTCGCAAACCTCCAGCCGGCATTCCGGATGGACGATCACCTGAATCCCAGGGTACTTCGCGCGGACCTTATCCACATGCTCGGGAAGAAAGCGCTGGTGCACCGAGCAATGCCCCTTCCACAGAACCACCTTCGCCGAACGCAACCGTTCAGGCGTGATCCCACCCCCGGCCCCGCTGCCCCCGATCCCAACCAGGCTCTGCCACGGATCGTAAACGACCATCTCGTTCAGAGGAATGCCCATAGCATGGCCCGTATTCCGTCCGAGGTGCTGATCCGGCAGAAACAAAATCTTCTTCGCGCGCGCAAAGGCCCACTCGAAAGCCTTGCGCGCATTCGACGAAGTGCAAACCAAACCGCCGCGCTCACCGCAAAACGCCTTGATCGCCGCCGATGAGTTCATGTACGTGATCGGCAGAATCTCGTCCTCGGCCACGCCGGAATCGAGCAGCGTCTCCCAGCATTCCTCCACCTGGCCAATCTCGGCCATATCCGCCATCGAGCAGCCGGCATTCAGATCGGGCAGGATCACCTGCTGACCCTCATGCGCCAACACATCGGCGCTCTCCGCCATAAAGTGAACGCCGCAGAAGATGATGTAATTTGCGTCCGTCTCCGCAGCGGCTTTCGAAAGCTTGTACGAGTCGCCCGTCAGATCCGCGAAGCGGATCACTTCGTCGCGCTGATAGTGGTGGCCCAGCAGAATGGTGGTCTTGCCCAGCGCGCGCCGCGCCGCCGCAATCCGCTCGTCCATGCTGTTGTCGGGCAGAGCGAGATAGTTGTCCAGAGAACAACTCTCCCCCTCTGCAGATACGGGTACATCAACTACTTCAAGAACGCTCACAAAACGCCGCCTTCAGTCCGTTTCGGACGTGCCTTGAGGGGCTCGCCAATCTGGACGGGGATGTTGAAAGCCAAACCCGGCTGCAGTCAGCTCGCTGCGACGGTACACGCTCGCCCAGCCAACGGGGATGTTGCAGCCTCTACTTCTTTAGACGCACCGGTTGCGGTCTTCGTCGCAAAAACGGGAAGCCCGCAAAGGCGCGTCGTTCGAATCAGTTTAACCACAGCCGCAGGAAGGATCAATGCCTGAAATCGGGAAATGGGCCGTTGCGCACCGTTCCTGAGTCCATTACTGAGGGTCTGGCCGCAGCACGTCCAAACAACCCGACACCTTCCGCAGTGTGTATCGCAGATATCGGCCGCTCGCGATCCAGCTTCATTTGTGACCCGCGAATCCCGGCAGGTATCATGAACCTTCATGCATTTCGGCGACTCCATCTTCATCTTCCTGCTGGCTCTGGTGCTTTTCGGGCCAAAGAAACTGCCGGAAATCGGCCGCACGATCGGCAAGCTGCTTGCCGAATTTCGCCGCGCCAGCAATGAGTTCAAGTTCCAGATTCAGGAAGAATTACGGAACATGGAAGACGAGGAGCGGCGCAAAAAGTTGGCCGAGAAGCAGGCCGAGGCTGCTGCCACCGCGGCCCTGCCAGCCGCGGACTCATCGGCCACGACGGCCACCCCAAGCATCCTGCCTCCTTCCACGGGTGCGCAGGTGAGCACGAGCGCTCCCTATGCGACTCCGTTCGAACCAGAGTCCACACCGCTCTCACCCGTGACAACCTCTGGGGTCATCGTCGAGCCGACCGCGCCAACCGAGATTGCTTCAGCGTCGGAAGTTGTCACGCCACAATTCGCCCCAGAATCGCCATCCCACCTCGACCTGACCACACCCACCAACGGCGCCCACGCCCCCGCTACAGAACCCACACCCGTCGAACCCGGCCTTCCCACCGAGCCTGTTCAACATGGTTGATCTCGATGGTTGATCTAGTCGATCGCGCCCGCGCCGCGATGACCGAGCGCGCCGAGCTCCCCGGCATGAGCCTGCTAGAACACCTCGCCGAGCTGCGCCGCCGCATCATCCACATCGCGCTCTACCTGGTTGGGGGCTTCTTCATCGCGTGGTTCTTCCACGAGAAGATCTATTCCTTCATGGAAAAGCCGATCGTGTTCGCGCTGGCCAAACACCACATGCCAACGCAGCTCGTCTACCACAACCCCATCGACCCCTTTAATATGTACCTGAAGATCAGCTTCATGGCGGGTTGCATCCTGGCCTGCCCATTCGTGCTCTACGAATTGTGGCTGTTCATCTCCCCGGGGCTGTACCAGAACGAGAAGCGCTACGTCGTTCCCTTCATGACGGCAACCGTCGGCCTTTTCCTCGCCGGCGCGTATTTCGGTTATCGCTGGGTTTATCCGGGCTCGCTCGATTTTCTCCTGAGCTTCAATCAGGATTTTCGCGCCCTGATCGAGATCAACGAGTACACCGACCTGTTTCTCACCGTCATTCTCGGCCTCGGCATCACGTTTGAGCTGCCTATCCTCATCATGTTTCTTTCGTTGTTCGGCATCGTGAGCCCAAAATTTCTCTGGAAGAATTTCCGCTACGCCATTCTCATCATTTTCATTATTGCGGCCATCATCACGCCCACCGCGGACGTCCTGACCATGTGCGTTTTCGCCAGCCCCATGCTTGTCCTCTACCTCTTGGGCATCGGTGTCTCATGGATCGTCCATCCCGCCTCGCGCAAAAGGCGAGCCGCCAAGGCTGCTGCTCGTGAGTAGACTCGCCCTCCTCGCCGCGCTGCTGATGGGCGCCGCAGCCCCCGGCATTCACGCGCAGGACCTGCCCCCCACATTGCCGCAGTTTGATGGCGCCCGCGCCCTCGAATACACGCGGCAATTTGTAGCGACCGGGCCCCGGTGGATCGGCAGCCCCGGCCACGCCAAAGCCGAAGCCTTCCTCAAGGAGCAATTCCGCCGCGATCGCCTGGAAGAAGACTCCTTCACCACCGACACCCCCGCCGGCCCCATGCTGATGCACAACTTCATCGTGCGCTTCCCGGGCAAGAAGGACGGCGTCATCGTCCTCGCATCGCACTATGAAACCAACTACCCGCTGCGCAATATTCATTACATCGGCGCCAACGACGGCGGCTCGACCACGGGCCTGCTGATCGAGATGGCCAACTACCTGCGCGGCAAGACGCTCGACGGCTACAGCGTGTGGCTGGTCTTCACCGACGGCGAGGAAGCAGTCAAGAACTGGACCGACAGCGATTCCGTCTACGGCAGCAGGCATCTCGCCGCAAAGTGGCAGGCCGACGGCACCCTGAAGCGGATTAAGGCATTCATCCTCGCCGACATGCTCGGAGACCGCGACCTCGACATCCAGCGCGACCTCAATTCAACCCCGTGGCTCGAGGACCTGGTGCTGCAGGCAGCGACGCAATATGGCTGGCAATCGTACTTCTTCCAGACCAAAACCTATGACGAGGACGATCACCTTCCCTTCGTCCACCGCGGCGTCCCCTGCGCCGATCTCATCGACCTCGATTACGGCTATCAGAACGCGTACTGGCACACCGCCGACGACACCATGGACAAGCTCAGCGCGAAGAGCCTGACCATCGCCGGCGACACCATCCTCGAAACGATTCGCCTGCTCGATCAGCGGTAGGCGTCGCGATGCCCCACCATTGGCTCGCCTTCTCCGTCCTTGTAGCCGCCCTGCTTCTCGTGGACCTCGCATTCCTGCAGCGCCCCGGACGCCCCGTATCCGCGCGCGTCGCGTGGCTCTGGACAGCTTTCCTGGCCGCGATCGCCGGGGGATTCTCTCTCTACCTGGCCCACACCAGCGGCAAACAGCCCGCCCTTGAATTCCTCACCGGCTACGTGATCGAAGGCTCGCTGAGCATCGACAATTTGTTCGTCTTTCTGTTACTTTTTCGCGCCCTGCATCTTGGCGTGGAACAGCAGCGGCGAGTCCTGCTGTGGGGCGTACTCGGCGCCATCGTCCTGCGCGGCATCCTCATCGTTGCCGGCACAACCCTGCTCGCCCGTTTCGCGTGGGTGCAATATGCGTTCGGCGTACTGCTGGCGCTTGCAGCCATCCGGCTCATGCTGGCCCGCCCCGGCACAACGCCGGTCCGCCGTCCAGTCAGCGGCCCGATCCGCGCTCCCGTCGGCAATCCCATCCGAGGTCCCGTCCGCTGGATTCGTGATTGCTGTCTCCTCTTCATCGGCGACCGGCGCCTCGCGCTCAGGTCCCTGCTGATGGTCATTGCCGCCGTCGAGGCAACCGACCTTATCTTCGCGCTCGATTCCATCCCCGCCGTGTTGGCAGTCACCCGCAATCCCTGGATCGCGTTCACGTCGAATATCTTCGCGGTGCTTGGACTGCGCTCGCTCTACTTCGCAATCGCCTCCATGCTCGACCGCTTCCACCTGCTGCACTATGGCCTTGCCTGCATCCTGGCGTTTGTCGCCTTCAAAATGCTGACTTCGGACTGGATTCGAATTTCCGTAGGGTGGTCGCTGTTAGTGATCGTCGCGATTCTCGCGGTCTTTGCGGTGCTGAGCAGGACATTTCCCGCCAAGGCCGAGATAGTGCCGAGCTAGAAATCCACGAAGGAAACCGCCTTCCCCTTCGATACGACAGAGTGTTTTTGGAACCTCTCGTCGTCGCGCTTCGGGAAGTCGTTCCGATAATGCGCGCCACGGCTCTCTTCCCGCGCCAGGGCTGAGGCGACGATCAACTCGGCCGTGCTTTGAAGATTGCGCAACTCAATTCCCTGCCGGTCCGAGGTGGTCGGACTCGTGAGCGGATTCTCGCCGGCAATCCTGCCCAGTCCCTCCTGTGCCCAGCGCAGTCCCTTTGCGTCGCGCAACAGGCCTGCCTGGTTCCACATCATTCGCTGTATTTTTTCGCGAGTCGTCGAGAAATCGCCTTCGACCTTGGGGAGCACGGCCGATGCCAGCGGATTGGCACTGGGCAGCGGCCCTTCGTTCTGCATCGCCTCCGCAGCGCGCGCCCCAAATACCAGCCCCTCCAGCAACGAATTGCTGGCCAGCCGATTCGCTCCGTGAACCCCCGTGCAGGCCGCTTCGCCGGCCGCATACAGTCTCTTCAGCGACGTCCGCCCATGTACGTCGGTCCTGACACCGCCCATCAGATAATGCGCCGCAGGCCGCACCGGGATCAGGTCCCGCCGCAAATCCAGCCCGTGCTCGGCCAGAAATTTCGATATTCCCGGAAACCGCCTCGCAGGATCGATCTTCGTCACGTGCCGCATGTCCAGATACACGGGCAACGCCTCGCCACCCGGTCCCATCCCCTCCCGCGTAATCGCTCGCGCCACCACGTCCCGCGGCGCCAGCTCCAGCAGCGGGTGATACCGCTCCATGAACCGCTCACCGCGCGCATTTCGAAGAAACGCGCCTTCACCGCGCAGAGCCTCCGACAACAGAAACCGCGGAACCCCCGGCAAGCTGAGCGCAGTCGGATGAAACTGGTAAAACTCCATGTCGGCGATCTCGGCCCCGGCGCGCCACGCCATCGCGATACCGTCGCCGGTCGCCACCGCGGGGTTCGTCGTGTCGCTGTAAACCTGCCCCGCGCCGCCGCTCGCCAGCAGCACCGCGCGCGCCCGCACGTGACTCACTTCGCCCTCACGGCTCAGCAAGCTGGCCCCGACAACCGCGCCGTCTTCAACGAGCAGCTCAACCGTCGTCATCCATTCCCGCAGCGTGATGTTGGCGATGCCCCGCGCGTGTCGCAGCAACGAGCGGCCTATCTCCGCGCCCGTGGCATCGCCGTGCGCGTGCAGAATGCGGTTGCGGCTGTGGGCTCCTTCGCGCGTGAGCATCAGCTTTCCGCCCTCGCGATCGAAATCCGTGCCCCAGCACAACAACTCCTCCACGCGCAGAGGTCCTTCCTCCACCAACACCCGCGCGGCCTCGCGATTCACCAGACCGTCACCGGCATTCACCGTGTCGTCCAAATGCAGGGCGACGTCTTCCTCGCCGCTCATTGCGACGGCGATGCCGCCCTGCGCATAATTTGTGTTCGATTCGCCGAGCGCTTCTTTGGTCACCACCAGCACTCGCGCCCCATCGGCCGCCAGGCCAATCGCAGCACGCAATCCGGCGATTCCCGCGCCCACGATCACAAAGTCCGTTTCTTCGAACTCAGACATAAACGTTCAGGCTATAGGATTTTCGAACGCCGTGGAACGATGCAGCGTCGCAGGCAGAGTCGGCCAGCCACCAAGGGCTTTTGCGCCTGGGATTGGAGGCTCTATCGGATCAGGGCGATTCGTGCGGGGCGCTCGTAATTTCCGGTTTGCCGGTGACACGGCCAGAATTGCTGGCGGCTCAGGCCATTAAACATGAGAGCGCGATTGTCGATTTCGGAATCTGTCCACTGCTACTCTGGCCCCGGCTCCCGCAAAGAATGAGGCCAAGCCGATCGTTCCGCCGTAAATCAGCACGATTGGCCCCTCGTTGTGGATCAATGACCAGATCGGGACGCCGCCCAGCGGCTCCGTGGCACAACTTATCAGGGTGATTGCGACTGGCACCGTCCAACCGAAGCGTCGGCGAGCGAAGCCCGCAAGCAGTGATGCCCCGACAAGCCAATAGAGAAACGACGTGGAGCGGATCGCGTATACCGCGTCGTTACGACCCCACGGGTTCGGACCCTCGCAGTCGAAACAGTCCGCTATTGGAAACAAGGCGGAAGCAAAAAGCGAAACCGAGATTAGGAAGAGGACCAAATGGCGATGCAGGAAATGTCCGAGCCGGACAAGGCCGTGCGGATTGTTTGTGGCTAGCTGCAAGTCTCCTCTTGTGGGCAATTCTATCGCCGAGAGTTTACTCATGTCTGTATTGTCGCCAATCCGGAAATTACGCGCGGCGAAGAGGATACGCGATTCGCTGTTTTCCCAGATTCTGCGCAGTTGCGCCTACGCTTCGAAGTCCACTTCCATCGGCAGTATCAGCGGCATCAGCCACGCGAGCAGCTCCTGATGCGCCGGATGGCCGCCGTACGCCGCCAGCGCCGCGCGATCCGCAAACTTCATCACGCCGCCCAGCTCATAGCCATGAGATCGCGGAGAAAAGTTAGTTCCCACCCACGTTTCCTCGAGGCCCGGAATGCGTCCCTGCAGACTGCGGATCGAGTCGAGCACGCGCTGCCGCTGCTCCTCCGTAACGCCAGGCTTCCAGCGGAAAGCGAATGTGTGAATGACCATGGCGCGATTGTAGACCGCTCACGCCACAGCTGCAGACGGCTCCGCAACGCGCACGTCGGCCAGGCGCACGTCGGCGAAAACGAAGCCATCCCGCTCGACGACCTCTCCGGCCTCGACCGGAATCGGCTCCCGGAACATGGGTCCCGCATAGACAGCGGTGTGAAACTCCCCATTTTCTCCGCACGGATCCACCCCGGCGGGAAGATCGCGGAGAAAGGCGGCATCAAATTCGCGCCCGGCAAACTCCGCCGGCAATTTCTTCGGGTCGACGCATACGATGCGCGCCCGCAGACCGTTCGCGATCATCTCCTCCGCCAGTCGGCGCGTGTCGAGGCCCCAGATCGGAAACACCGGAGCGAGACCTGTTCCTTCCAGTAGCTCCTCGCGATAGCGGCGCACGTCTTCGAGGAAGAGATCGCCAAACGCGACCGCCTCGATGCCCTCAGCAATGGCTGCATCGCAGGCTCCCCGCATCGCCGTTTCGTAATGCTCGTTTGAGCACGGCCAGGGCAGCGGCACCGGAAACAACGGCAGTCCCGCCGCGCGCGCCTGAGCTTCCAGCAGCGCCCGCCGAGTGCTGTGCATAGCGACGCGGTCAAAGGCGGCATTCAGGGTGGTCAGCAATCCCGCCACCTGGTACTCGGCACGCTGCCGCAGGTAATAGAGCGCCCACGCGCTGTCCTTGCCGCTGCTCCACGAAAGAAGAAGTCTCGGTTGAAGGCCTTGTCCCACTCCTGGAGCTTATACGTTTCTGAAGGCCAGAGGCAGGAGTGCGCAGCCAAAAAAGGAACGAATGGCTGCGAGGTTGCGGCTCAGGATGCATGAGCCGAATCGAGTTCAGCCCCGGCTTCAGTGCACCCCAGCGATCCGTCTCATCGGCGTCGCTGCCTCGCGAGCGGGGCTCGGAATCGGCATCACCAAAGTGGGGCCGCCGCCGGTTCCAGTGCGCTGCGGCTTCAGCCGCGCCTTTAGCTTGGTGCGCAACAGCAGGTTAATGGTCTCCAGTTGCCGTACCCGCCGTCCCACCACCAGCAGTACGCCTGCACATCCGATCACTGCGCCGACCCAGCAACCGGCCAGCATACCGGTGACAAAAGGGGCCCAGGGATGCACAACGAAAAGTGCCATACCCTCTCCTCGCTTTCACGGAGGTGATTTCACAAACCGGACAGCCTTCAGCGAGTCACGAGCGAAAATCTCGGGCTGAGATACCTGGGGGAGGGTTATTGACGGCCTGGAACCACCATCTTCCTCACGCTACGATGCATTTTCAGGACAAAGTGATCAGTCATTCCCGCAATATAATCTGCAATCACCCTTGCGGCGCCCTCTTCCTCGACCTGGCCGAAGTATCCCGGCGGCAGAAGCGACGGGTCTGCCATCCACTCCGCAAACAGGTCGGCGATCACCTGGGCCGCCTGCCTGTGTCCACTCGCCATGTCCTCACAAAGATACAGATTCCGATAGAGAAACTCCTTCGCCTCCCACCGCAATTGCTCGATTTCCGGCGAAAACACGGCCAGCCGCTCCGGCGCCCGACGAATTCCTTCAAGATCCCGAATGCCTTCCGCCACCAGCCGCCGCCGAATCTCAACCACCAGGTCGTCGGCCAGCGCGTTGAGCATCAGCTTGAGCGCCTCCTGGAATAACAGCTTCTCGGGCGCACCCGGATGCTTCGCCGCGAGCGGCGCAAAATATCGCTCAAACAGGTTCACTCCCGAGCGGATTTGCTCCAGCGTCAGAATCTCCGCCTCCATCCCGTCGTCCAGATCGGCGGTGAGGTACGCGATCTCGTCCGCCAGATCGATCAGCTGGGCCTCGAGCGGCGGCCGCCGATCCAGAAAATACGCCGCCAGCTCCGGGTGTTCCTGCGCGGAATAATCGCGTGAATGCTTCACGATGCCTTCCCGCACCGCAAGGGTGAGGTTCAATCCGCGAAAGTCCAGATGCCGGTTCTCGAAGTACTCGACGATGCGCAGGGCATGCAGATTGTGGTCGAAACGCAGCCCATACTGTTGCATTGCGTCATCGAGAGCCCGCTCGCCGGCGTGTCCAAAAGGTGGATGGCCAATGTCGTGCACCAGCGCCAGCGCCTCGGTCAGGTCCTCATTCAGGCCCAGCGCCCGAGCGATGGTCCGCGCAATCTGCGCCACTTCCATCGTGTGGGTCAGGCGGCTGCGGAAATGGTCGGAGCCCCGATCCGTAAAGACCTGCGTCTTGCCCGCAAGCCGGCGAAAGGCGCGGGAATGGATAATGCGCCCGCAGTCGCGCTGAAACGGAGAGCGATAAGGATGGTCTGGCTCGGGGAATTCTCGTTGCGCGAGAGGCCCCGTCTGCGGAACCGCGCAGGCCGGCAGAGCCGTTGATGCTGCCATGTGAGCAGTCTATTTGGTTTTGACTTGTGGGTTCTATTGTCAGAGACTCTACTCAAGGAAGTGCGTGAGCGGACGCCACGGCAAAGGAGACAGTTATGCAACCGGATGCCGCACAACAACGCGAGCAGGCTCATATGCTGCTCGACGCAGTCCCGGATAGCAAAATTCCTGCCGTGCGCAACCTGCTGGAAACGATCGTGAGTCCTCTCTCACGCGCCCTTGCGAACGCCCCGGTGGACGATGAGCCGATCTGCGACGAAATGGCCAGTGAGCTGGCCGCCGCGCGTGCTTCGCTGGAGCGCGGAGAAGGAATTCCTCACGAAGAGATCCTCCGTGAATTCGGTCTAAGCGCAGAGGATTGGGAGCAGATGGGCCGCACTCCTATCGAGACCGCACCCCACAGCCCAGAGCGATAGCATCCCGCCAGCGCTTGTTTCGCAAAATTCGGGAGCGCTTTAACCGCAAATTCCGTTCGAGGCACCCTTAGTCGGCTGTAGGCGGCGTGGAGACGGCGGGCTATCCTTTGGCAAGGACCGAGCACGTTTCAATACCGGGGCGAAAAGTGAGGGGATCGTGACGGGGAAAATTGCCATCTGGACAGATCGCGCGAAGGCCCAACTCCGAGCGATCGATCAGCAGACGGCCCTGCGCATCCTTCGCACGCTGGCTCGCTATCTCGCCACCCTCGATGGCGACGTCAAGCGCCTTCAGGGCACAGACCCACCCGAATTCCGGCTCCGCGTGGGAGATTACCGCCTGTTCTTCCAGGAAAAAGAAGATGGCATCGAGGTTATGGCGGTGAAGCACCGCCGTGAAGCCTACCGCTGAGTTCCCCGCTACTCCGGCTTGCCGGCCTGTGGGCTACCCGACTCCTTCGCCAGCCGAACACGCGCGCTGTCGAGCTTCTTCTGCACCTTGCCCACATCGCCTGTGTCAATGTCGGCCTGCACAGTGCGCGAATACTCATTCAGCGAAAGCTCCCATTGCGCTGCCGCCAGCTTCAGACGCCCTGTCTTCTCGTAGACGTCGCCGAGATGATCGTGCACCGTCGGATCGTTCGCGCCACGCGAAATCGCCCTCTCGAGATTGTCCTGGGCCTGCGTGTACTGCCCCAAACGGAAATACGCCCAGCCCAGCGAATCCAGATACGCGTAGTTGGTCGGCTCCAGCTGCACAGCCTTCCGGATCATCGCCAGTGCCTCATCCAGCTTCACTCCGCGATCCGCCAGCATGAATCCAAAATTGTTCAGCGTCAGAGCATTGTCCGGATCGACCGCGAGCACTTTGCGGAAAGCCGCCTCCGCTTCGTCGTACCGCTTCGCCCGGTCCGCCATCATCGCCCGGTCGAACAGCACCATCGTCTGGTCTTCCTTCTTCGTGGCCTGCTTTTCAGCGAGGTCCAGCGTATCCGAAGCCTCTTTCCATCTGCGCAGATCGGTGTAGATCTGCGAGAACTGGTAGTAAATCTCCATATTCTTCGGATCGCTCTGGAGCAGGCCCTTCGCCATGCTGATTCCTTCGTCCACGTGTCCCGTGTCGGCGAGTTGCCGAGCCAGAGTCAGCTTCGCGTCGACGTTCTTCGGCAACTTCTCCACCGCGGCGCGCGCCACGGCCGTAGCCTTGTCGTACTCGTGGGCATCGCGCCAGGTTTCCACTTCCTGGTCGTAAGCCTGGCCTTCCACATCGCCGCCGAGCGTCTTCATCTTCTCGTAGGTCGCAATCGCCTGGTCCGGCCGGCTCTGCTCGCGGTAAACCTCGGCAAGATGGACCAGGACCGTCGCGTAATTGCCCTTCTCTTCGTCGGAATATTGCCCGCTCGGGTGCTCGGTTGCCGTCACAAGCTGTTCATAGACCTTCGCAGAGTCGTCCAGCCGCCCCAGCGCGTCGTCGATCATTCCCTCATGGAACTGGATATCCAGCGAATCGGATGCCAGCTCGTGGGCCTTCTTCACCGCCACCAGAGCATCGTCGAAGTGGCCATTGTGTTCGTCGATCTCCGCAATTTGCAGCTCCGCTTCGGGATCGCTCGGATCCCCGGCGGCGATGTCTTTCCAGGCCTGCAACGCCTGGTCCGTCTGGTTGTCGGCCTGAAAGTCCGCCGCCAGTTTCCGCTCCACATCCAGATCGTCAGACTCCAGATCGAGCGCCTTCTTGTACGCCTCGATGGCGGACTTCGTGTCTTTCAGCTGATCGTAGGTCTTGCCCAGCTGGGCTTCGGTTCGTGATGTCTGGTCGTCTTCCGGAAGCGCCTTCAGCACCTCGATCGCGTGCTTGGTGTCGCCCACATCGGCATAGAACTGGCTCGCGATCAGCGCCGTCTCTTCCGATCCCGGATCGATCCGCCTCGCCGCCGCAAGCTGATCTTCGGCCTGCGACGACTGGTGATCGGCGGCGTAGAGCCGCGCCAGCATCAGATGATCCTCTGGATTATTCGGATCCAGCTGCACAATCTTCTGGAACTCCCCGATTGCCAGCTTCAGCATCTGCCCGGAAACTTCCTGCTGCTGGTTATCGCCCAGAGAACGCAGATAAACGTCGGCCAGCAGCCGGTGCGCCTCCAGATCGTTCGGATCCTGCTTAATACGGTCCTGCGCCGCCAACACCGCTTCACGAATCCGGCCCGTTCTGAAATACAGCTCAGCCAGATGGCCGTTGAGGTATTTCGACGAAGGATCCTCGTTCAGCGCCGTCTTGTATTCCTCGATTGCCCGCGCCGCGTACTCGGTGCGGCCGAAGGTCGTCGCCATCTCCTCGTATTCGTGCGCCAGCATAAAATGAAAATAGGCGCCTGCCGTATCCGGAGTCGAACCGGTGATGGTCGGGGGCGCGACGCGCTTTTGCTCAGGCGGATTTGCGGCCGGCGCTGGCAGCGCGGACCCCTTGGGAGCCGTCTGGCCCGGATTCTGGCTCAGTACGGAAACCCCGGACAGCGTGAGCAGTGCTGATAGACCGAGGAACAGCAGGCGGCGGGAGAGATTCTTCATGGATCAGGAGTTTCCTATACCGGACTGCCCGCCAGGCGGACCGTTCACCCTGGCTGAACCCGTACCACGGCACTCCCCTGTCCGGCGAGGCGCCGCACTCTCTAGGACGATTGTAACCCGCGTTGAGATGCAGATTTGCAGTTTTTCATCCCCCTAATCGGTCACTACCCGTTACTGCCAAGGGGACCCAACCGCCTCAATAGTCTCTGCGCCGGGTCAGGTCGAGTATCGCAAACAGAATCACCGCCACCACCGCATTGGCGACCGCCCGAACCATCTCGTGAAACCAGTGCCACGCAAATTGCTGTCCCAGCATATGGCGCTGCAACAGCCACAAAATTGCCGTCTGCGCGAGCGTGAAGCCGAAGGTCAGCAGCAGCCGCGTCCCGTGATTCTCCGTATCGACGCGCACGCCCAGCGACGCCGCCATATACCCGATCACGGCTTTCGAAATGCCGAAGATACCCAGCGCATGGTGCGTCAGCGCGTCCTGCGCGATGCCGATCACTGTACCCACCAAAGTGGCGCTCACCGGTTCCCGTTGCGTGATCCCGTAGTAAATCGTCACCAACAGCGGAAGATCGATCAGATCGAATCGGCTGAGATGCAGCGAAAGCAACGACTGCAATCCCAGCGCCAGGAGCGGAACCACGACGTAGATCACCAGCGGGAACGACTTGGCCCCAACTTCGCGCCGCGAGGACGCCATCAGGACCATGGTCACGCCCTTCCCTGGGGCTGAGGGGTCTGGCTCGGCGCGGCCGGCGCCCCACTCGGCGCGGGTGGCGTTTCGCTCGGCGTTGGCGGCTGATTCTCCTTCGGTGCAGCTTTTGTCGGCGGACCCGCCGGCTTCGGTTTAGGCTTCGCAGCGGTCCCGGGAGCCTTGGCCTGCGAATTGCCCGGCGTGGTACTCGGAGCCTTGCCCGGCACATTGTCCGGCGCGCCGACCCCCGGCTTTGCCTGCGGTTCAGGCCCATTCCCAGTCGCGTTCTCTCCACCGTTCACCGCCGAACTCTGCGCGTCCGTAATCTTCTGCCCCGGAACCAATTCAGTCGCGGGCGGCGTATCCGACGGCGTGTAGTGATCCGGATGCAGCGCCTGCGGTGGTTTCACAGGGCGCGCCGCGCCTTCCTCCGCGCTGTCATCCTGAGCTGCATCCTGCTGGTCCGGAGGCGCATTCGGATCGACCCGCGAAGGCAGACGCTCTGCCAACACCTCCGATGCTTTCTGCTCCGCCTGCTGGGCCTCGCTCAGGTCCTGCTCCGCCTGCTCCGGCATCTCCACACCGGTATCGGTGATGACCAGCACTTCTTCCAGCTTCGACAAATTCGCCGCCGGCTTCACCAGTACGTTCACCAGGGTTCCGTCAGGATCGGGCGACACCCGATCCACCCAACCCACCGCCAGGCCACGCGGATAGATCGCGTCTCCGCCGCTCGTGAGTACCGGCTCACCCCGCTGGATGCGCTCGTCCGGCGACACGTTGACGATCTCCGGCTGGCCCCAGCTGTTGCCCCGCAGCACCCCGCGAATCCGAGTCTTTTCGAGGATTACGCCCGCGCCGCTGGTCCCATCCGAAATCTCCAGCACCTGGCTGGTATGGCGAAAAACGTCCCGTGTCTTGCCGACGATGCCATCTGGCGTGATCACCGGCATATCAGGCTTAATGCCCTCATGGGAACCTTTGTCGATCAGCAGAACCCTCGACTGTTCTGTTCCCGACGTCCCGATCACCTGAGCGGCGACCGTCTTGTAAACGTATTTTTCCCTGAATCCCAGCAGCGCCTGCAGCCGTTGCCCCTGCCGCGCATCCTCGGCGATCGAATCCTCCTCCAGACGCAGCCGGTCCAGCTCCGATTTCAGATTCTTGTTGTCCTGCCGCACGTGGATCAGATCGACGTAATTCATCCACAGGCCGCGAATACCGTGTCCAGCTGAATGCAGGAGCCTCTCCGGCGGGGTCACAAGGCCCACCACCCAGGATCGAATCAGCCGCACCCCCCCCCCGTCCGCCGCATTCGGCTCAGGACGGCGCACCTGCACCGCCAAGCCGATCACCTGCGCCAAAAGCACGGTAATCAGCACCAGGGCGTTGCGGTAACGGCTGAAAAACGATTCCATGACTCAGGGCCTGTCATTACGAATGAGGCTGGCAGCATTGCAAGTGCCGCCGAAGCTGCGATGCGAGTTCATCCGTCGATTTTGATCTTCCGGAGCAGCTTGAAATCGCTCAGCATCTTCCCCGTGCCCAGTACCACGCTCGCCAACGGATCGTCCGCGATCGAAACCGGCAGACCGGTCTCCTCCCGAATCCGCTTGTCGAGGTTCTTGATCAGCGCCCCGCCTCCGGTCAGCACGATGCCGCGGTCGCTGATATCCGCGCTCAGCTCCGGCGGCGTCCGCTCCAGGGCAACGCGGATCGCGTTCAGAATCGTCGCAATACACTCGCCCAGCGCCTCGCGAATCTCGCCATCGTCGATGGTGATGGTCTTCGGCACGCCCTCAATCAGGTTGCGCCCCTTGATCTCCATCGTCAGCGGCTTGTCCAGCGGAAACGCCGAGCCCAGGTCGATTTTGATCTGTTCCGCCGTCCGTTCGCCGATCAGCAGGTTATATTTCCGCTTCAGATAATTCATGATGGCTTCGTCCATCTGGTTCCCGGCCATCCGTACCGACCGCGAATAGACGATGCCCGACAGCGAAATCACCGCGATATCCGTGGTCCCGCCGCCAATATCCACGACCATGTTGCCGCTCGGCTCGGTGATGGGCAGCCCTGCGCCGATCGCCGCCACCATGGCCTGCTCGACAAGAAATACTTCGCTCGCCTTCGCGCGATAAGCTGAGTCCTCAACCGCGCGCTTTTCCACCTGCGTAATCTCCGAAGGCACCCCGATCACGATCCGCGGATGCACCAGCATCTTGCGGTTATGCGCCTTCTGGATGAAGTAGTTCAGCATCTTCTCGGTGACTTTGAAGTCGGCAATAACGCCGTCCTTCATCGGCTTGATGGCCACGATGTTGCCGGGCGTCCGCCCCAGCATCTCCTTGGCTTCTTTGCCGACCGCCTCAACCTCGCCGGTGTTCTTGTTGATGGCTACGATCGACGGCTCATTGACGACAATACCCTTGTTCGCCGCGAAAACCAGCGTGTTGGCCGTGCCCAGGTCAATGGCCAGGTCATTGGAGAAGACACTGAAGAGCGACCGGAGACTATGCGATCGCGAACGCGGCTGGAATCCATTCGATGACATCGAGAGAGGTGGCTTTTTCCTGAGAGAACTCGTACTTATTGTACGGCTTTGCGATCCTGGTGCCACTCTCGCAGTCTGAAAATCTCCCGTCAATGGCACCTTTGTACTCACCCCTCCACCTCCGTCGTATGCTGAATCAGGTTCCTCAGGAGACGTTGCGCGTGGCGCCCAAAACTTATCTGAATCTAATTGCCGGCAAGTGGGTCCCTTCCCGGACCGGAAAAACCTTCCTTAATCTCAATCCCGCGCGCCAGGATGACGTCCTCGGCGCGTTCCAGGCCTCTGGCGCCGAAGACATCGACGACGCCGTCAAAGCCGCTGCCGAAGCCTGGAAAACCTGGCGGCTGACCCCCGCGCCAAAACGTGCCGAACTCCTCTACCGGACGGGCGAGATCCTGCTCGAGCGCAAGGAGCAGTACGCCCAGGAAATGACTCGCGAGATGGGCAAGGTCCTCGCCGAAACCCGCGGCGACGTGCAGGAGGCCATCGATACCGCCTTCTATATGGCTGGCGAGGGCCGCCGCCTCTTCGGCCAGACCACCCCCTCCGAGCTCCAGAACAAGTTCGCCATGTCCGTCCGCATGCCCGTCGGCGTCTGCGGCATGATCGCCCCCTGGAACTTCCCCATGGCCATCCCCTCCTGGAAGCTCTTCCCCGCCCTCGTCTGCGGCAATACCTGCGTCATCAAGCCCGCCGAAGACACCCCGCTCTCGACCATTAATATTGTCCAGGCTCTGATCGACGCCGGCCTGCCTCCGGGAGTCGTCAACATCGTCACCGGGTTTGGACCCGAAGCCGGTGCCCCCCTCGTCGAGCACCCCCTCGTCCGCGCCGTCTCCTTTACCGGCTCCTCCGAGGTC
>Ga0182018_10000453_pt1 | contig 53781 bp, 48 predicted proteins | sample 812P2MmetaG_FD_120490 | JGI IMG/M metagenome (GOLD analysis project Ga0182018, IMG submission 120490) | Permafrost microbial communities from Stordalen Mire, Sweden - 812P2M metaG | ecosystem: Environmental > Terrestrial > Soil > Wetlands > Permafrost | place: Sweden: Stordalen | collected... | reverse complement strand
GCAATCGACTATAGCTTGCCGCCTGGCATCTTCAAAGTGTGCCACGGCCCTCGATCGCCATACAGTTACCTCGCTCAATGAACGCCGACGTCACTCGGCGCTAGAGCTCCGCGGTGAACAATCTCTTCTCGTGATACGTTGAAGAGAAGCTCAGGTGCTGCAACCTTCTACCGCGTTCACCCTCGAAGATCAGCGCCAGATGACCCGGGCCACGAATTATTTCGCCTGGCAAACCCGTCTGGTGGCGCGGGAACTGGGGCAACGCGTGGTCGAAGTGGGCTGCGGCATTGGAAACTTTACCGGCATGCTCATGGACCGCGAATTGGTCGTCGCGCTGGACCGCGAGGAGGCCTGCGTCCGGACCCTCCGCGAACGCTACCCGGGGCGCGGCAATCTGCACGTCCTCACCTGCGACGCCGGCAGCGATGCGTTCCTCGATCTGGCGAGGTTCCGGCCGGATTCGGTGGTCTGCATCAACGTGCTGGAGCACATCGAGGACGACCGGGCGGCGTTGCGCGCGATGGCGTCGATCCTCGTGCCGGGCGGCGTCATTGTGCTGCTGGTCCCGGCCTTCGATGCGCTCTACGGGCCCATCGACCGCAATCTGGGCCACTACCGCCGGTATCGCCGCGGGTCTCTCGCCAGGCTCGCTGGACTGGCCGGGGTCGAGGTCCGCAAGCTCCATTACGTGAACGCGGCAGGCTTCTTCGGCTGGTGGGCGAATGCCCGTCTTCTCAAACGCCAGGCGCAGTCCGACCGGCAAATCGCGGTCTTCGACCGGTGGCTGGCGCCGATCCTGTCGGCTCTCGAAGGCGCGGTGAAGCCGCCGTTCGGCCAATCGCTGCTGGCGGTGCTGCGGAGGCCCGTGGCATGAGAATCGCGGTGATCATCCCCTGCTGCAACGAGGAGCGGACTATCGGCAAAGTGGCCGGCGATTTTCGCCGCGAGCTGCCGGACGCCGCCATCTACGTAGGCGATAACAACTCCACCGACCGGACCGCGCCTGTCGCGCGGGAAGCCGGCGCCATCGTGATCCCGGTCTATCGCCAGGGAAAAGGCGCCGTGGCGCGGGCATTGTTTCGCGAGGTGGAAGCGGATATTTACGTGTTGGTGGATGGCGACGACACCTACCCGCCCGCGGCCGTGCACGCCTTGATCGAGCCCATCCGCGCGGGCCGTGCCGACATGGCCGTCGGCGACCGGCGGACTACCGGCGGCTATCGGAAACAGAACCACCGGCCGTTTCACAGCCTGGGGAACGCGCTGGTTACCCGCAGCATCAACCTGCTGTTCCGCTGCCGCCTGAACGACATTATGTCCGGATACCGGGCGTGCAGCCGGACGTTCATCCGGAACCTGACCATCCCCACGGACGGATTTGAACTGGAGACCGGCATGACCCTGCACGCGCTGGAGAAGCGTTTCACGGTGGCCGAGATCCCCATCGAGTATCGCGACCGGCCGGCCGACAGCTTCTCCAAGCTGCGCACCTTTGGAGACGGCTTCCGGGTGCTGCGCGAGATCCTGTGGGTCTACAAAGACGCCAAGCCGCTGTTCTTCTTTTCGGCACTGTCGCTGCTCGTGCTGGCTTGTGCGCTGGCTATCGGAGTACCGGTGGTGTTCGAGTTCATGCGCACCGGACTGGTGCTCAAGTTTCCCAGGGCCATCCTGGCGTGCGGGCTGGCGGTGATCGCCAGCCTGCTGCTGATCTGCGGGTTTATACTGGACACGATCGTGAAACTGCACCGCGAGAGCTATGAGTTGCACCTCAACCGCCGCGACCGCACCTAAGGGAGCGTTTATTTCCCGACAGGCACTAACCATGACCGCGCCCCCGATCCCGCAAGTTTCGCTCGACCAATACGAGCGGGCAAGACTTTCACCTGATTCATTCTGCCGTGGACTATTGGGCCGAACCACCCAGTGCATCTCGGATGACTTTTGGGCTTCGCTGTTCCCAGCCAGCTTGCCGCCCGCACCAGGCCTCACTGCCGGTTTGTGTTCCTACGGTCGAAGGTTTGTACCCGCTTCTTTCAGCTTCACCTCGCGGCTACGCCTTGCGTTTCGCTACGGTTGCCGTCATCGGCTCCGGTTGGCTCCTTTCATCCAACAAGACTCTGCCCATGCTGGGCACACCGGAGCGGGCGGTGCCGCCTGCCAACGGCTCGGTGAGAGGGCGCCGCCCTGGCGAGCCGACGGGCCGTCCCCTACTTCACTCGAATCAGTTTGCGATTCTCGAAGGTGAAGACGTAATCCATCTTCGCCAGCTCTTGCGGGGTCAGTGGACCCTCGCTTACGACATGAACCGTACCGCCGCGGTCATGAAACCACAATCGGGCCATAAAATACATATCCAAACTGTGGAATGGATCGTCCAGGAACGCCACCGAACTGCCCGGCCGCGGATGGAAAGGGCTGGCCCGCAATTGCTGGATGATGTCCCAGTTCTCCACGCCTTGTAGAGTCATGGGATCTTTCCCGATCTCCTCGCGCAAGTGGCGCTGATCGCGCACCCAAATGAGGACTGCGACCGCCACCATCACGCCGGCCAGCAGCTTTTGTCCGCCCGGTGGGAGCTTGAATTCCCGCGCGAGGAAGCGCGCCGCCCACTCCACGGCGTCCACAAAGACGACCGCAAGAAACACCGCGCCGCCCACCATCGGCAGCGCAAAACAGGCTTCGCGCCTGCCCTGCAGGAACTCGATCGGCAGGGGAACCACTAGCAGGAACCAGAACAGGAAACGCAGCACCGGGCGATCGTCCCGCCGCCATGCCAGATAGGCCAAGAGGGCAAACGTGCCCACAATCAGGCCCCACCCCGGCGTCCAATTCCACGAGAAAAACAGGTCCTGGAACAAGTTAACTTGAAAGGCGTGCAGCCGTTCCAGTGTGAACACGGGGCGGTATGCCTCGCCCGCGATCATGGTGGTGGATCCCGTCACCTTAGGGTAAATATCCACCGCGGTGAGGGCCGCCGAGATCAGTGACACCCGCGCCGGACCGCGCACCCAGGCGAGCAGCGAGGAACGGTCCCATTTGGCAGGCTGGTGGTAGATCCATTCGTAGACCAGCACCATGACCGGGACCGAGACCGCCATCTCCTTCGAATTGAGCGCGCACAGGAAAATGGCCAGGAACGCCACCGTTTGCCCCGGGCCGAGGAGTTGGCCGCGATTGCGAATGCGCAGGTAATAGATCAAGGAGGCCAGATAAAAGCAGCAGCACAAGGCGTCGAAGACGAAGGCCGCGTTGTAGTAGAGGTTGGCAATTCCGCCGTGATAACAACAGGCCAGCGCGACCAGTCCTGCCGCCAGTTCCCCCGCTCCCAGGAGCCGGACCAGGCGATAGGCGCAGTACACATTCGCAAGCAGGATGGCGAGCAGCACCGCCTGGTAGGGCAGCGGATTGAGTCCGGCGAAATGGTAGACGGGAATGTAGAAAAGACCACCCATGGGACGGGAGTCGCCGCGCCAGGGCAGGAAGTTCGAGAGCACCAACTGCCGGGGAGAGTATTCGAAATAATGGCCGATGTTCGACAGATCGTCCGGAGCGAAATGGACCCGCAGGCTGCCCCAGTTGAAGGCAAGGAAATAAGCTGTCAGGAGAGCCGCGAGCGCCAGTCTCCGCCATTTGCTTGCGGGCGAGGGCTGGGTCGAGAGGGAATCGGGCGGCGTCAAGTGAACATGCTAGCATCTTCGCGCCTCACGCCAGCGTGAGGAGGGCAAGCTAAAGCATGCCCCACCCCGGAGTTATTTCTTGTCGATCTGGCCTAGCAGTTCCCTCACCGCGACGTCGAGCTGGGAATCCTTGCCGGTGTACGATTCGCCGATCGGGCGGCTCACGGCTACGTCCACGGGGCGCGGATTATTCTCCATGTTCTTGCCGTCGGCGCCGGTGATGACGGTTCCGGGCATACGCATGACAGTGCCATCAATCAAGGTCACCGAGCCGGTGTAGATAATCCAGCCGGCGGTGGGCTCGCCGACCACCTTGCCCAATTTCAGGGTCCGATAGCCTTCCGTGAAATCTTCCGCGTCGGAGAGCGAGTGTTGGTTCACCACCAGGATGGTCGGCAGCTCCAGAGAGCGTTGGCCCAGAGCGGTTCGAGCGGAGGCGGCGGGGCCGTCGCGATCGGTCATGGTGAGGTAGGGGCGCCGCGTGAGCACGTCGAGCGCATAGGCGTTGACGAAGCCGCCATTGTTGTTGCGAATGTCGATGACCACGCCCTGCCGCGCGCGGTTCTGCTCGTCGAGGTCCAGGTAGAGTTGGGTGAGGGCCTGCTCGGACATGTCGCGAACGTGCACATAGCCCAGCCGGTTGTTGCTGATCTTGGCCACGTACGTGCGATTGTCTTCCACCCACTTGCGGTAGATCTGGTCGGCAAGCGAAGCCACCGGCTGAACGGTAACCTGGCGGCCGGAGATATCGAGCACTACGCGCTTGTCGATCTTGTGCTGGAGCTGTTCGTCCAGATTGACGTGCGGGCCGATGGCGACGCCGTCCACCGAGCGCAGCTCTTCGCCCACCTGGATCTTGGACAGCTCCGCGGGCGAATGCGGCAAGACGTCGGTGATCTTCAATTTGCCGGAGCCTTCGTAGGTGGCGCGGTCGAAGGAAAGGCCAAGTTGGCCGACGACGCCGCGGCCTCCGCCTCCGGGTGCGGCCGGAGCCGAGATGCCGGAGTGCGAGGAGTTGAGTTCGCCGATCATCAGGCGCAGGATGGCGCGCATTTCGTCGGGATTGCGGGAGCCCTCAATCAGCGGCGCGTAGGTCTTGCGGACGGCGTTCCAGTCGGCGCCGTTATAGTGGGGGTCGGCATACTCGTCGCGCTGGGCGGCCCAAGCTTCCTCGAACACGGCCATTTTCTCCTGGTTGAAGTCGACATCCATTTCGGCGTCGATATTCACCGCCCGAGTCTGGCGGTTCTCGACTCCGATGGCCGATACGCGGCCGGTTTCGAGGTAGTAGACGTCGCGCGAATCGGCGGAAAACTGCGCGTGGTTGCGGGCGGCCGGCGTGCTGGTCAACTGGCGGGCGGGACCGCCGCCGGCGCCGCGTCCTCCGCCGCCGCCCGCACCGCGTCCGCCGCGTCCGCCAGTTTCTTCTTCCAGCGGATAAATGTAGAGGTTGGCCTGTCCGCCGGCGGTGCCGGAATAGAGCAGAGAGCGGCCGTCCGGGCTGATGACCGGGTTGTTGACCGTAAGCCCGGCGGTGTTCAGGATGGTCAGGCGCTCGCGGATGTGATCGAACTCGAATTCCACTTTGACGGGCGGTTTGGGCTCGGCCGCGGCGGCGCCGCGACCGGCGCGTCCGCCCGCTTCGCCATCGGCGGCCGCAGGGTTCGCCAGGGCGTTTGTCCCACCACGGCCACCACGGCCGGGCGCTTCGGGCTTAAAAAGATCGTCGAACTTGTCCTCGCTGTATGTCGGCTGTTTCGGCACCAGGTCGACGCGCACCAATTGGGGCGTTTCGGTGCGCTGGCTGGTCTCGAAAATCAGGTACTTCCCGTCGGGACTCCACTGCACCGAGCCGAGATTGCTGTTGGCCAGAAAGCTGACCTGATGCCCTGTACCGCCGCTGGCGGCTACCACGTAGACATTGCGTAGCGCGCGGTCATTGGCACCCACGTACGCGATCCACCGATTGTCCGGCGCCCAGGCGTACGACCCGCTGACGAAGCCCGAGACCACCAGCCGCTCCTGCTTGGAATCGAGATCGATCACGCGCAGCTCTTTGCGATTGCGGACGAAGGCCAGGCTCTTGCCGTCGGGAGAAAATTTGATGGCCTGGTCGGGCAGGGCATCCTTGGTCAATTGCATTTCGGTGCGATGCGCGAAATCGTAGAGGAAGACGTGGGTCACGGCGTCGCGCTCGCTCAGATAGGCCAGGCGTGTGGAGTCGGGCGCCCAGGCGACCTGCGTCTCCGGGCCCGCTGTGGAAGTCACCCGGAACGCGGCGCCGCCATCGCGGGCGGAAGCGGCGAACACCTCTCCGTGAGCGATGAGAGCGACCTTGCGGGCGTCCGCCGACACCGCCAGGTCGTTAAACTGATTGAGCGACAGGTGCGAGACTTCGGGAGTGGCCGCCGAGCCCACCAAGGTGATGGGCACGGGATAAGCTTCGCCGCTCTTGGTGTCGAGCTGCCAGATCTTGAAATCGCGTTCGAAGACCACCGCCTTGCCGTCATAGCCGATGGTGGGCCAGAGAACGCGGCCGTCGCTGAATTTCGTGACCTGGCGCGGCTTCCCGCCCAGCGTGAGCGTCCAGAGATTCTGCGCTCCGCTACGGTCCGACATAAAGTAGAGGCTTTTGCCGTCGGGCATCCACATGGGCCAGACGTTGCGGCCGTTCAAATCGACGATCTTCTCGTAGGTGGCTGGCGCTCCTTCTTTGCGCAGCCAGATCTCGGATTCGTCCAGGTGGCTGTGGCCGTGGCGCCACCACTGAGAGTCGCCGTTGCCACGGGCGGCGAAGGCCACGGTGGACCCATCCGGCGCGGGCGTGGCCTGGAATTCATTGGTGAAACGGTCGGCACTCACGGGCATGGGCGTGCCGCCTTCCGCGCTGACGCGGTACAGGTCGTTCTTGCGGCCCACGTCTTGCGTGCCGTTGGAGAAATAAATCCAGCGGCCATCGCGCGACCAGTTATCGAGTTGGTCCAAGCCATCGTCGAAGGTCAACCGCCGGAGTTCGCCGGAAGCGAGTGTGAAGACGTAGATATCGCCGCCGCCGGTGCGTGTGGAAACGAAGGCCAGCCTGGTTCCATCGGGCGAGTAGAGCGGGCGCGACTCTTCGGCGGGATGCGAAACCAGCAGGTGCGCCTCGCCGCCCTTGGCCGGTACCACCCAAATGTCGCCGCCGGAAACGAAGGCGATCTCGGGGCGTGTCGGGCACAACGCCGGGTCGGAGAAATAGGGCACGCCCGCGGAAAAGGCGGCCGTGGAAAGCGAGAGCAAAAGTACCAAGGTTCGCATAATTCGGATCTTGGCGGACATTATATAAGCTTTCAGCTCTCGGCTGTCAGATGTCCGCCCGGTGCCTGCTGTATGATGGACCCATGCTACCTCTGAATCGGCTGTTTCTGTCCGGCCTCTCCGTTGCGGCTTGCCTGCTCGCACAGAATGCGCCGACACTTGAAAATGACCAGGTGCGAGTCCTTACCGTCACCGACCAACCTCACGCCAAAACCGCATTGCACGAACACAAACTGAATCGCGTGATGGTCTACCTGCAGGCGGGGCAGCAGGAAATCATCAGCCAGGATGGCAAGAAGACCACCCTGAAGTTTAAGGCTGGCGACGTGAAGTGGAGCCCCGCCAGCGGCATGCATACCTCCGAAATCACCAGCGCGGCGCCCGTCTCGCTGATCGAACTGGAAGTGAAAAAGCCCGGCGATCCCTCGAAGACCGCGACCACCGCGCTCGACCCCGTGAAATTGAGCCCGAAGGTCTACAAGGTGGAATTCGAAAACGACCAGGTTCGCGTGATGCGCGTCCGGTTCGGAGCTCACGAGAAAGTTCCCCAACACGAGCATGTGCTCAATCGCGTGGTAGTGTACCTCACCGACCAGCACAGCAAGCTGACTACGCCGGACGGCAAAACCGACGACAGCCAGCATACGCCCGGTCAAGTGAGTTGGGGTGGGCCGGCGAAACACGTGGAAGAGAACCTGTTGGACAAGCCCATCGACGTCCTGGTCATAGAATTCAAGAGCTGACCAGTCTCGAGGGTCAATTCGCCGACGCCCGGTCCGCGCGGTCGATCACCAGTACTTCCGTGGGAACCTTGCGCGGCTCCAGTCTAAGACCGAGCTGCTCCTGCAACGCGGCGAATATCGAAGGGCCGGCAGGCACAGCCGCGCCGGCTGGCGGTGCAGTCGCCTGCAGGTTGTCGGGCGTCCATTCCAGCTTGAAATCGTATTCTCCTGCGACCGCCGTCAAATCCACCACCGGCAAGTGGAGCACCTCCGACAGCTTCTGTGCGAGCCGGCCCATATCGCAGGACTGCGCGTCGATGGTTTTCCCGGTCGAATTGCCGCGGGAGGGACTGCCGGGCTCGGAGCGCTTGGCGGTGAGCCCGTTCTTTCCCAGCACCAGAGCGTAGCCAGGAAGCGTTCTCGTCTCGCGGTGGAGCGCGAGTTTGAAGCGCTCGGCCAGTAACGATTGCAGCATTGCCATCAGCTCCCGGTTCGTGGCCGGGCCGGCGGCCTTGGCGTCGATGTCGTAGCGTTCGTCGTCGATCCATTTCGGGCCGCCGAAGACCAGGGATTCCGGAACGTCATAGGCGCCCCGCACACAGCGCTTCAAGGTGACGTTCCGCGCGCTGATCCGGCCCTTCTCCGTGGTAATCCCCGAGCTGCCGCCGGGTTCGGCGGTAGTGGGCTTGATGGAGGCCACTTCAAACGCCGGCGCCGGCGTAGTTTGGCCGAAGCTCGCCGCGGCCTGCAGAATCGTAAGGGCTAGCAGCAATTTCATGGGACACCTCCCGGATTATCCGTTAGACGCGGGCACGCCGGAATGGATCCGCGGGCCGGGCTCCTGCTCCGCCAGGATGAGCGCCTCGGCGGCGAGCATCTGTTGCCAGCGGGCGTCCAAGGCCGCCGCATCGGTGAATTTGCGGGCGAGGCTCAAAAAGATCCGGTAGTGCCCCAACTCGGAAGAGAACAGGCTGCCGTAAAAGCTTGCCAGCTCCCGATCGGCCGAAGCGGCGGCCAGAACGGAGAACCGCTCGCAGGAACGGATCTCGATCAGGGCCGCCACCAGCAGACGGTCCAGAAGCTCGGTTGGCTCGCTCTTCCGCACCAGTAGGCGGAGCGAATTGGCGTATTGGTTCTTGTGAAACCGATTCAGGCGGCCACCCCTGCTCGACAGAATGCGCACGACTTGCGCGAGGTGCCCCACTTCATCCCGGGCCACGCCCGTCATAGCCTCGACCCAGCCGTCCAGCCAGTCGCCGGGCCAGCGAGTGAGCAATTCCAGCGCGTTGGTGGCGGCTTTCTTTTCGAGAAAGGCGTGATCGATCAGCAGCGCGATCGGATCGGCCAGGACTGCCCGCCCCCATTCGACCGGTGTGCGCGAGTGGAGCGGCAGCGCCTGGACTACGGGAAATTCGACCGGATTCACCATTCCAAAGTAACGCAGGAGATCGATTCAAATGCGCTCCCGAGTCTTGATGGGGCGTTTTGGTACAATTCCAGTAGCCCATTATAGCTAGCGGCTCCTGGGCGGCTAACTTGTTAAGATGTGGTAGAAAGTGCACCGTAGGGGAATTTGGCGCGGAGTGCAGCGGAGCACCGTCTTTTTGCGCGACACCGAGTCGGATGGGTGGATTGACGGGTTCTCCTGGTAATCCAAGAGATAAGGAGCGGTCCATTTCTTTATGAAGATTTGCGTGTTGGGAGGCGACGGTTACTGCGGTTGGGCGACCGCCCTGTATCTCTCGCAGAGGGGCCATCAGGTCGCGATCGCCGATAACTTTGCGCGACGCCAGTGGGATCACGAGTTGGGCGTTCAGACGCTGACCCCGATACGCTCGATGCCCGAGCGGTTGCGCGCCTGGAAACAGATTTCCGGCGAAACCATCGAGTTCCTGTCGGGCGACATCACCGACTATGAGTTCGTCTCCTCGGTGGTGCAGTCGTTCGCGCCCGACGCGGTGGTGCACTTTGCCGAGCAGCGGGCCGCGCCGTACTCGATGATCGACCGCAAACATGCGGTTTTTACCCAGGTCAACAATGTAGTGGGAACCTTGAATCTGTTGTTCGCGTTGCGCGAGTTCCAGCCCGACTGCCACTTGGTGAAGCTCGGGACGATGGGAGAATACGGCACTCCCAATATCGATATCGAAGAGGGCTACATCACCATCGAGCATAACGGCCGCAAGGATCTGCTGCCGTTTCCCAAACAGCCCGGCTCCTTCTACCACCTCTCCAAGGTGCACGACAGCCACAACATCATGTTCGCCTGCAAGATCTGGGGGCTGCGCGCCACCGATCTCAACCAGGGAGTGGTGTACGGAACCATGACCGCCGAAGCGGCGCGGGATGAAGCCCTCATCAACCGTTTCGATTACGATGAAATCTTCGGCACGGTGCTCAACCGCTTCTGTGCGCAAGCCGCCGCGGGCCATCCCTTAACGGTGTATGGCAAGGGCGGGCAAACGCGGGGGTATCTGGACATCCGGGATACCGTGCGGTGCGTGGAGATTGCCTGTTTGAACCCGGCGGGGCCGGGAGAATGCCGGGTGTTCAACCAGTTCACGGAGCAGTTTACGGTGCTGGAACTGGCCCGCCTGGTGCAGGCGGCGGGCAAGAAACTGAACATGCGCGTCGAAATCGATCACTTGCCGGATCCACGCGTGGAGGCGGAGGAGCACTATTACAACGCGCGCCATTCCAAGCTGGTGGAACTCGGGCTGAAGCCGCACCTGCTCTCCGATTCGCTGCTCGATTCGCTGCTGAATATCGCGGTACGGTATCAGGACCGCATCGACCGCTCCCTTTTCATGCCGAAGGTGAACTGGCGCAATGCCCGCAACGAGCGGCGGCCGAAGGCTGAGGCACAGGTTGTGGGAGGCTCCTATAACGGTCCGTTTGAAGCCAGGACGGTTTCCGCAAAGGGCAACGGCCATTTCGATCAGGGCGATTAACTTCGCCGCGAGTTTTCCGCGATCAGCTTTCAGCCTCCTCACGCGCCTGCGGCGCTATGCATGGAAACCACTGACTGCTCCGAGAGCCGCCGTTGAAAACAGAGGGTCGGGGAAGCAGTCAGTGGAGAGCGATCAGCTTTCAGCTTTCGAATCAGCGCCGTGAGCATGCGTTTGAAGCTTGCCGTGTTCGTTTGCCTGTAGGAGATGAAGATCTCGGGCAGCAGCGGACCGCGGGCAAGGGCCGAAGCGAGCGAACTCCGCATCCCACTTCCTGCCAACAGCCCTCCGCCACGTTGGCGCCTATCGACGAACTGGTTGGCGCAGGCGGTGCCGCTCGTGAGCTATTGCTTCAACGCCTGATTGGTGAGCACCATTTTGCCGCCGCTTTGCGCCACTTGGAAAAGCGCACTCTTGCCGACCAGCTTTTCGAACCGAGGCTGCTCTTCGTCATTGGCAACCAGGTAGTACCGCTGCGGCCCGAGCCACAAGTCTTTCCACTGCCCGTCGTTCAGAAAGACGTCCGGCGCGCCGGGCGCGTACGATCCGTACACCAGGTTATTGAACCGTCCGTTGAGCAGCCACGCCGTCCGGTTGGTATAGAAAAAGATCGAGGAAAACGTGTAGTAGTGATGGTCTATGACCAGATTCCCCTCCGGTGACCGCTGCAAGGCTTCCGCCAACGGGCGCGAGGATAGATAGGGATCGAACACCACCATGGCCAGCCGTGCGGCATGGAAAAACAGCACCATCATCACGGCGGCGGCCAGAAAAGCGCGCCGGCCGACGGCCCGCAGGCTGCCGAGGGCGCCGACGAGGAACGCCATCGCGGCCAATGCCAGAGGAAGCCGCAGGTAGGCGAAAGACTCGAGCGTCAAGTCTTCCATGTGGCCGAGCGAAAGCGTATAGGCGCTGGGATGCCGCGAGAGAGCTTGCGCAATGTCGCCGGGACTGGGAACGTTGCGCACCGCGACCAGAATCAGCAAGGCCGCGGTGGCCGCACAGGCCGTGACGGCGGCCAGGACGCGGGTGCCCCACCGCACCCAATCGCCGCCCGCAGCCATGGCCGAGCCCAACAGCAGGGCCAACGCGGGATAGCACGGCATCGAGTAATACTCCTGCGTCGTGGAGAAAGTGAAGAAGATCAGCAGAAAGCCGGTCCAGCAGAGTGCCAGCAAGCGCGTCCTTCCAGCACGGTCGACGGGCTTGAAGGACAGGCGGGCGACGGCCGGAAGATAGACGCTCCAGGGAAACAGCCAGAGGAGATGGAAGAGCCAGAAATAAACCCGCGGAACCGTGTCGTAGTCGCGCGGATAGCGAAGGTTCAAGAACCGCAGCACCTGCTCGTTCATGAAATAGAACCAGAGAAAGCCATGGTATTCGCCGGGAACGCTACGCAAGGTCAGGTCGAAAATGGGCGGGTTACGCAAAGCCGCGAGCACGTGCCAGGGCGCGGCGATCAGCAGCATGACGCCGAGGCCGCTCCAGGGGCGCAGCCGCTTCCAAACCTTCCGGGAAAACAACTGCCGCGTGAGCAGCAGATAGATCACCGCCGCGACGCCGGGGAAAAGCAGGGCGACCGCGCTCTTCAGCAGCAGGCCGACTCCCAGGCTGGCCGCCATCACGAACGCCCACAAGCGCGGCCGCGGCTCCTCGTCGTCCAAAACGCGCAGGAAGGCCCACATGGCGAGCGCGATGGTGACGGTCAACATCACGTCGGGAATCAGAATCCGCGTGAACAGGAACAGTCCGATGCACGTGGACACGCAAAGGCCCGCATAAAAGCCGGCGCGCCTGCCGAACGCCCACGTGCCAAAGGCCGCCGTCAGCCACCCCAGCGCCACGCAGGATAGCGCCACGGGAATGCGGGCCGCCCAGTCGAAGGCGCCGAAGATCTTGTAAGAGATGGCGATCAGCCAATAAATCAGCGGCGATTTTTCGAGATAGATAATGCCATCAATGCGCGCCGTGACCCAATCGCCGGAACTGAGCATGTTGCGCGCGATCTGCGCCTGCACGGCATCCACATCGTCCATCAGCGACGGTGGAGAAAGGATGCAGCCCAGATAGATCGCCGCGGCGAACAGCGCGACGGCTAAGTAGACGTAAAGGTGCTTGCGGGCATTTGCCGGTGCGCGTCCGGAGTTGGTGTCGTCTGAATTCCCCATCGTTTCATCCAGAGTAACAGCAGCATCACGCCCCAGAGGTGGTATCCAAGATTGGCACGCCGGTTCAGGTGCTGGCGGACGCAGTTCTCCAGGGCATCTTGCCGGAAAAGCCCGGTTTCGCGGTTGGTCGCGATGGTATCGAGCAGCAGGCTGCGCAAGGGGCCGCGCAGCCATTCGTGGGCCGGAAAATCGAACCCCATTTTCTTGCGGCGCAGGGTGGAATCGGGCAGTTTTCCCCGCATGAGTTCCCGCAGCACGATCTTCTGCGCCTTGCCGCGGACTTTCAGTTGATCCGGCAGCGAAGCCGCGAATTCCACAATCCGATGGTCGAGGAAAGGCGGCCGGACCTCGATCGAGTGCGCCATGCTCATGCGGTCCACTTTGGCCAGGATATCGTCGGGAAGATAATATTGCTGGTCGAACCGCAGGTAGGCACTCGCGGGGTCCCCTTCGGGCGATAGCTCCCGCAGCACTCCGGACATCGCACCGGGCAGCGGATTGCTTACCAGCGCGGCCTTTTCCGCTTCTGAGAACGCGCCGTTCCAGTAGACGTGCGCCTGGCCGGCGGGCATGAGGCAGCCTTCCGCAAAGCGCTTGAGCATGTACTCGAGGCCAATCTTCTCATCGGAAACGGGCCACTGCCCGAGCGCGCCGCGAGCCGTCCGCAACAGCCATGCGGGCAGCCGGCGCATGCGCCGGGCAAGCTGGTCGGCGCGATAGGTCAGGTATCCTCCGAATAGCTCGTCGGCCCCTTCGCCGCTCAAGGCGACCGTCACGTGGCGGCGGGTCATCCGCGAAAGGAACCAGACCGGCAGCGCGCCCCCGTCCGCATTGGGCTCGTCGAAATAGTAGGCAAACTGCTCGATAGCGGCGGCCAGACCGCTCTCGGGGTTGACGTCGAACTCCTGGTGGTCGGTGTCGTAGCGGGCCGCGATCCGGCGGATGTGCGCCGATTCGTCGAAACTCCGGCCGGCGAAGCAAATCGAAAATGTCTTCAGGCGCGACGTCGATGCGGCCGTGGCGTAGTGTACCAAGGTGGAAGAATCCAGGCCGCCGCTGAGCCATATTCCCAGCGGAACATCGGACAGCAGGTGTTCGCGGACGGACTGCTGGAGCAGCGAATCGAGCGTGCTCTTGGCCGATTCCATGCTCCAATGCGGATCCACGTCGCAGGGGATCCGCCAATACGGCTCCGACCGGGTTTCGCCCCCCTGCCACTCCAGCCAACAACCGGGACGCAGTTTCTCGATGCCCTCCACCATGGTGAACGGCGCAGGCACGTAGTTCATGGAGAGGTAGCAATCGAGCGCGGCCGGGTTCAAACTACGCGGTATCTCGGGGTGTACGAAGATGGTCTTAAGTTCGGAGCCGAAGTAAAGATCGCTGCCCCGCCGCGCGACGAACAGCGGCTTGATGCCCATGCGGTCGCGCGCCAGCAACAGGCGGCCGCGCGATTCCGACCACAGCGCCAGGCCGAACATGCCTCGCAAGCGGGTGAAGCAATCCAGGTCCCACTCGAGAAATGCCTCTAAAACCACCTCGGTGTCGCTGTGCGAGCGAAAGCGGCGGCCGCGCTGTTCGAGCTCCCGGCGCAATTCCGCGTGGTTGTAAATCTCGCCGTTGAAGACGATTACGGTATCGCCGTTTTCCGAAAAAAGGGGCTGGGCGCCGGATTCCAGGTCGATGATTTTCAGGCGGGTAGCGGCCAGCGATACACGGTCGGATTCAAAGACGCCCTGCTGGTCCGGTCCACGGTGCAGAATGGTGGCCGCTGCATCGCGGATGCGTGCGGGGTCCGGGCGCGACTGAAGATGCGTAAATCCAGCGATTCCACACAAAATTCACAACTCCCGGGTACTCTTACAAGGGTATGGCTAGAGCGGGCCGGCACGCCTCACGCGGTGAACGAACTGTTCCTGGACACTTCAATTTAACAGAAGTTCCCTCCTGCCGCCTAGTCAATAAGGGCTACCGACTTAGCTGTACCCTGGGATAAGGCAGCAACGTCAATTACTTGATGCCTGTGCGTGGCCGGTCGCGGAGAGAAACGCCATGTCGCTGAAAATCTTAGTCTTCCTGGGAGTGGCGGCGATTCCGTTCATCTATTACGGCATCGTCCTGTTTAGCTGCTGGCGGTTTTTCCGCCGTCCGCATCGCGAGGAGGCTGGCGGGTTCACGCCGCCGGTGAGCAATCTGAAGCCCATCCGGGGCCTCGATCCGGAGGCCTATGAGAACTTCGCCAGTTTCTGCCGGCAGGACTATCCCGATTACGAAATCCTCTTTTGCGTGGGCGACCGTGAAGACCCCGTGCTTCCGCTGATCGACAGGCTGAAGCGGGAATTCCCGGAGCGTCCGATCCGCGTGCTGTTCGGCTCGGGCCGCGACGCCGCCAACGACAAAGTCGCGAAGCTGGCGCGCCTGGTGAGCGAGGCGGCGCACGAGCACGTGGTGATCAGCGACAGCGACGTGCGGGTGCGGCCGGACTATCTGCGCAAAGTGGTGGCGCCGCTGGCCGATCCCAAAATCGGCGCCGTCACCTGCTTCTATCTCTCGATTGACGAGCGCAGCTTCGCCGACCGGCTGCAATCGGTGGGTATGATGTCCGATTTTTACGCCGGAGTCGTAGTGGCGTGGCAACTGGACGGCGTCAAATTCGCGCTGGGGCCGACGATCGCCACCACGCGCGAGCGGCTGGCGGCCTTCGGCGGCTATGAATCCATCGAGAATCGCCCGGCGGACGATCTGCTGGTGGGCCGTCTGATCGCGGACCAGGGCTACGAGGTGGAACTGTCGCGGTATACGGTGGAAACCGTGGCCGACTACCATTCCATCCGCGACTTGGTGCACAAACGGCTGCGCTGGATCGTCGTGATGCGCCATATGCGGCCTTGGGGCCATTTCGGCCTGGTATTCACCCATGGGCTACCCTGGGCGCTGGCGGCGGTGGCAGTCCACCCGTCGTGGGCCACAGCGGCGGTTTACCTGGGCGGTTACTTCGCCATGCGCTGCGCCATCACGGCGATGATTGCCGTCTGGGGCCTGAAACAGCATTCCTATTGGCGGAAACTGTGCCTCATCCCCTTATGGGACGCGGTGGCATTCCTCATCTGGGTGGCGAGTTTCGCGCGGCGCAGCATTCGCTGGCGCGGCAGCGACTATTACATTCGCGGCGGCGCGCTGGTCCCGGTGAATTCGGGCCAGGAATGAAGAGCGGCCAATGATCGAATTCGCGGTTGTGCTCGTCATCATCGTCGGCTGTTCGGCAATCACTGTTCGGATGATGTTGACCTATTTTCGCGGCGGCCCACTGTCCCAACCGCTGCCCGGCAATGATTCTGCGATTCTGAGTCGGCGCGGTTCTCCGGCTATCGTCCCAGCAGCACCACACCGACGAGCACCAGCAGGGCGCCGGCAGCCCGGCGGGCGCCGATCCGCTCCTTCAGCAGAATCTTCGCCAGCACGGTCTCCAGAATGAAACTGGATGCCGACGCGGGGACGGCAAAACTGAGCGGCGCCGATTGCACCAGCGCCATAAACGCGAAAAACGAGAACGCCAGGCAGACGATGGAGAGCAGCAGATAGCGGCGTTCCACGATCATCCGCAACAGGCGGCCCACGCCGCGCGCGCCGACGGACTGCTCGCCCGCACGCTTCATTTCGAAGCTTTGCAGAAGGTCGCTGAGCGTGGTGGCCACCACCATGACAATCACCAGCGCCCAGGTCATTTCGTACCCTCGCTCTTGCCGGAAGTGGCCTGCGGAGTGGAACTCACCAGCGCGGCGCCGGCGAAAATCAAGGTGACGGCGATCCACCGCTGGTGGCTGACGGCTTCATGCAGAAAGAACCTTCCCAGCAGCGCCGCCAGCACGTATCCGATGGCCGTCATGGGCAGAATGAAACTCAGATCGGCCAGGCTCAACAGCGCCAGCCGCACCAGCAACGCCAGGATCAGCATGGCAATGCCGAGCGCGATGCCGGGATCGAGCATGGATCGCAGATACACCAGCGGGTCGGCCGCCAGGGTCTCCGGCAGGTGTCTGGTGCCCCACGCCAGGCTGACGTTGCCGAAGGCCCGCAGGGCGAGGAAGAGGATCAGCAAGAGATAGGTTCGGGTGGTTTTGGTGGAGAGCACGAAATCACAGGGTACCCCAACCGCACTCGGTTACGAGGGACGACGAGAATCCACCGCAGGGCCGGCGCGGCCGACCTTGATGAGTTTCGTCGCATGGCCGCTCAAGTACCAGCACGGCGTATATCCCAGATGCGGGAACATCGACCGCAGGCAGGTCTGGGTCTCGGTGTCGCCGGGCGAATATTCGATGCGGCCGTCTTTCTGTTTGATCGCCCAGAACGTCTGCACCTGCACACTCCCCAAGGTCTGCCGGTCGCCGGGAAGGCGGTAGCGCGCCGAAAGATAGTCGCCGATATACAGCGCGGCCAATGCCAGAAGGGCGAATAGCAGGATGCGGAGAATTCGTCTCACACTCGCAGAATAGCGAATAAGTCCGGGACGGTGGGGCGAGAACGTGACTACAGCTTCACAAGGATCGCAAGCCTTCGCTGGGTCACCAGGACGTTGGAGGCTTCAGAGATCGCGCGGGTGAAGACCTCACGCGGACCGAGATGTTTGCGTAGCCGGCGGTAAAGGTTCTGGTCGAGCAACACCTTCACGGCCGGGGCTGCGCTCGTTGAGCGTGGGCAAACTCGATCAGCCGCTTGATCTGGGCGACTGAGAGCGAGGGAAAGCCCTGATGAATTTCTTCGACGCTGTCGCCGAGATCGTAGCTGTTCACAATGGGGCTCGGCATAATGCGCGTTCCGCGCACGATGGGCCGCCCCGATACCTTGCCGGGGATTTGTTCGATCAACTCACAGGCAATCCAGTCGATATCCGCATCTGTGCCGATCCTGGTCATCTTCGCGCCCTCTTTTCATCGTAAGCTTTTTATCCTGGCGGTGAAACGGTCATGAGGCCTTTCCCGCCAAACGCCAGTGGCGCGGGGCTGGGAAGGAGGCCAGTATTCAGATGCCAGCATGATCCCAGCAATCCGCGGCGGCCGGCCCAGTTGGCCCCCTCACCGCCTAAACCGCGAAAGCCGGACGGGGTGAATCGCGACCCCGCGACGTGCGACCGCTGCCAGATGAAAAGTTCGCCAGCGTTGGAGGAGTTGTCGCGTCCACGTCTTATTTCGGCGGTTTGCGCGATCCATGGCGGAGCTGAAGGACCTCGCCCAGACGCTTCTCCTCCACGCGGCGAACCGGCCGAGCAAATCGACATGATCGAGCAAGGCCTCGCGAAAACGGGAAGCGCCCTCGTCATCGTCCTGGGCGATGTGCCCCACGATCTCGGACAGATCGCTTAGCGCTTTTTGCGTGAAGAGGACGCGGTAATCCACTTGGGCAAGAGCTTTCGGACTTCTCTTATAGGCACAGTACGGCCAGCCTCGGCGTCGCTGATGCCCTCATCAATGGCGGCAAGGGTTTCCTCGTTTTCCTCCTCATCGACGGGGGCCGGGTCGTCGAAGTCAGTTCTGCTGGCTCTATCCATGGCTTCACGCTAGCGCGGATGAGCGGGTAGCGCAAACGGATGTTCGAGGAATCTTTTCACGGATTGGCGAGCAAACCTACGCGATCCTCGGCATCTGACGCCTGCCCCAATGGCCGATGAGTTCTGGCGAGACATTATGTCTGGCATTGGTCTGCTCGGTGCTGAGGCTTCCGGTCCAAGACTTGCTTGTGGTAGGAAAAGAGTGCTCGGTCAATTTGCCGTAATGTCAAATCAGGATAATCGAGTCTAATTATATCAATTGCGTTGCGGTACTCCTCGTAGTGTTCGAGATCGCGCGTCTTGGTCGAAATACGATGGGCCTCAAGAAGGGTTTCGACGGTGCGCACGTCAATAATCGGCATGGTTTCTGGGTGAATAAAATGGATGATTGTAGAGCCTGTGGGGGCTTCTACGCCCGGTAGCTTGGTGGCGTGTCCCAGAAGTTCGGTCAGTTTTCGTTCGGGCGGAGCGGCTGCAGCACGATGAAAGGCAGTCGCATAGCGAGTATCGTATTCATCTTCTGCCGGCGTGCGGGCTCTAGTTGTCTGTCCTCCCACGTAAATACTGGTCTGGCGAATCACTCGCATGGCCCCCTTCCATTTCTATATCCCCAGGAAGGTCTTCTTCGAAATCGTACCCGCTAGGTCCATGTCCTGAGCCACTTCATCGATAAGCATTTGATAGCGTTTATCGTCACCTCCGATTTTGGGGTCGTCGTATTTTCGTTCCCACGTTCTGATGAACTCATTGTCAATTTGGAGGATCATAGGCACCATCTTCTCGCCGCCCGAAGTCAAGCCGCAAGGGGATCTGGCCGTCTTGAAGCTCGCTGATGCACCATGGCACACCTCTAACGACGCAACCCCGCAGTCACCCTGCCCCCAAGAGCGGACGCAAGCCTTCCCATCGGACCTTCCACTTCGCCTTCGGGAAGCCGTCCCAGGCGCTGGCCATCATGGCGGTGACGGTCAGCAATCCGCCATTGCCGGGCAGATACAGAGGCAGATTCGCACGCTGGTAGTTGTGCCCGTTGGGAAGCCAGACATTCTTGGGCGAATCGATAAACAGCGCATCGATGGCGGTCTCCGGCTCGCCCAGGCGCGCCGCGGTCATCGCCACCATGGGGAAATCCCAGCCCCAGGTGTCGGCCCACTGCCACTCGCGCATCACCTTGTGAAGGGTCCGCCGCATGGTTTCGCGATCCACCGTCTCGCCGTTGAGAACGCCGAGCGCGGCCAGCATCGAAGGATGGTCGCGGTTCTTTTCGGTGAACGTCCGCGGGCAGTTTTCATGCGCCAGATAGACGCCGTCCTTCACGGGGAGTGCGGAGAGCCGGCGCCGCACGTCTTCCCACCGGTTCTCCGGCGCCATCCCCAGGCGCGCGCGCCATTTCTGCGCGACGGCCAGCGCCTCGCGCCAGTAGACCAATTCGAAGGTCGGGTTCCAGGTGGTGCGTGCGTCGTGATTCTCCTGCGCCGGGATCACCGGCGGGCCCAACACGTATCGGCCGTCGCGGAGAACGGCGTAGCTGGACATGAAATCGGCCGTCGCCATCACCATGTCGCGGTAGCGCTCCAAGGTCTCGCTGCCGGGATGCGTGCGGTAGCAAAGCTCGGCCAGCGCGATCGGGTGCGGCTGCTGCCAGATGAGCAGTTCGCCCACGTTCGAAGGGCTGTCGCGTCCGCCGAGAGAGGTCATTTTGGGCCAGCGCGCGCCTTGGTATCCTTGCCGCCGGGCCTTCTCGCGCGCCACCGGGAGGATCGACGAATACCAGCCCAGGCTGCGCTCCACGAGCGGCGCGCGGCCCCAGAGGGCGAAGTGCGCGGCGTGCCACCAATGCATCTCCAGATGGAATTTTCCATACCAACTGTTGCACGTCAGGCCAGTCTCCTGCGGCGGAGCGGAACCGGCGCACTGGATGGCCGTGAGGTATTGCGAGAGCACCACGCGGCGCTCCAACTCGGGGGCGCGCGCATCGGTGCTGCCGCCGAGATCGAGCGCGCCGCCGGTGGACCAGAAGGCCTCCCAATGTTTCTCGCTGGCGGTGCGGGTTTCAGCGGGCGTGGGTGCGTCCGCGGCGAAATCCCGGGGAGCGAATTCGCAGGTGAAGTCGAGCTGGGCGCCAGCCAGCAGAATGCGGTGCGCGCCCGCGGGTTCGGCGCGCGCGTCGCCGGCCCAGTGCAGGCGCACCCTGTAGCCGTCGGCATCCAGCCGTCGAGCGAGCGTGGTCGAATTCGGAAGAGTGGAGACCACGCGCGTTTCGTGCCGGTCGGCGCGGTCCCAGTCGGACGCATTGATGGCTGTCGAGCCGTAGGGAAAGTCGAACGCAATCGACAGCGATTGCGACGCGACAAGCGGCGATTCCACCGTTACGGCAATCGAGTCGCGGGCCGGATGGCAGCAGGTCCGCACGTGAACCGGCTGTCCGCGGAGCCGGAACGTGCTATCGAGGAGGCCGGTCCACAGGTCGAGGCTCTGGCGGATGTCGCCGATCTCTTCGCGCCGCAGCATCCGGCCATCGAAGAGCAATCCAATTCGGGCAAGATTCAAGCGATGCGGGTTCTCGCGCAACCAGTTAAAAAGCGGTTCCTGGCCTTTGCCGCTGGTGGCATAGCCCACCGGCCGGCCGTAGGTGTCGAAATCTTCCAGGCGCAATTGCGCGGTGGCGAGGCCGTCCGGCAGGGGCGCGCTGTGCCAACCCCACTGCGATTGCATGCACAGCGGGATTCCGGTTTCGTATGGCTGGGGGAGCGATTGCAAGCCGGTGATATCGGCGGTAAACGCGAACTCGCCGTTGCCGACCGAAAGAGGACTGCGCGGGTCCAGGTCCGTGAGGGTCGGATTATGCCGGCGGACAAGGCTCCGGCGGTCGATGGCGCCGTCTGCGGGACGGGCGGACTGGGCGACGAAAGTTGTGCCGGCGAGATACAGGAAATCCCGCCGGGTTCCGCGATAGTTAGCGGGCATTTCTCATACTCCGCCGTGTTATGTGGCGCAGACACTCGTGTCTGCAGGGGACGGACACTCGATCGCGGCCAAGCGCCGGCAGGAGCGCCTGCGCCACAACTTCGCAGCAAACCGGTGAGATGTTCGGGTTAGACATTACTTAAAGAGAGTGAGATCGACGGCTTCTCCCATGGCTTTGTGGCCGGCATCGTTGGGATGCAGGTTGTCGCCGCTGTCGTACATCTTTTGAAACTGTCCGGGCTGGTTCGGATCCCTGATGGTTTTGTCGAAATCGACGAAGCCGTCGAAGGCCTTGCCGGTGCGGATCCACTGGTTCACGGCTTCCCGTTTGGCGGCTCCCGGAGGGCCGGTGCGCAAGGGCATGATGGTGGCTCCGACGATCTTGACGCCGCGTTCGTGGGCGCGTTCGACGAGCTGCTTCATTTCGAAGATGATGTCTTCGGCGCTCGCGCCGCCGCCGATGTCGTTCACGCCTTCGAAGAGGAACACGTATTTCAGCCCGGGCGTGGAAAGCACATCGCGGTCGAAACGCGCCAGGGCGTTGGGCCCGTAAGCGATGTTGTTCGTGTCGCTCATGATGCGGTTGCCGCCAATTCCGGCATTGACCACGGCGAACTTATTCCCCTTCTGCGCGAGCAGTCGGCCGGCCAGGATGTCGGGCCAGCGGCGGTTGGTGTCCGACGTGGAGCGCGAACCGTCGGTGATGGAATCTCCCAGCGTGACGATGGTCCCGAAGGCGGCCTGCGCCAGGACGTCGACCCCCGCGAGGTAGGGCCACGACGTGATGGTGGCGTTCTCGGGCATATCTTCCGCGGCGCAGACATTTCCCGCGGAGACGTAAGAAGTCTGCTGGGCGGAGTAATGGAGGGTGGTGGCGATAACGGCGTTCGGCGGCATGAACAGGCTGACGGCGAGGTCGGCGGTGGACTGCGCCTTGAGATTCACAGGGTCGCTCAACACCAGCCCGCCGGGCGGGATGGTGACGGCGCGGTCGCCGCTGAACGTGAGAGGCCGGTCCGACCCCGGCTGGATCTTGGGGCCGGCGCCGCGGAGGGCGAGGTGGACTTCGCCGATGGCGACGGCCTTGGCGCCATAAAGGTTGGAGAGACGCACCCGAAACTGCTCCCCGCCGAGACTGATGTGGGTGATCAGCCGGACGGTCTGATTGTCGAACTCCATCTTGCGGCGGCGCATTTCGGTGTCCGCGCCGGGTGCCGACGGGCTGGCAGCCCAAGTGGCCACCCAATGCGTTGCGGCCGGCTTCTCCTTGGCAGCCGCGGTGAGCGGAGCCGTAAAGGCTAGCAGGGCGAGAGAGCACGCACATAACGGAGAGGTAGGAGGGCGCATAGGCACTGCCATTGTCTCACCGCGGGGTGTTCCTCGGAGGGGCGTGGCTGGGATAGGCGACAATCAAACATGGATCCATTTCCGATCGCTAAGACATCCTGGTCTCCCGGAGATACCCGAGAGGTGGAGCAATCGCGCGTACGCAAAGAGATCGGGATGGAGTATGATTCCTACCGGCGGGTGTATATTGCGGACGGGCACGAGTGGACGATTGCCGGACAGATTGCGCGGGACGATGGTAAGAAGTATTACATCTTGGAGTGCATCGGGTAAGATTGCCGGACGCTGTGTCGATGCGGACGCACCATTCCGAATAAGCGCTTTACTCCCGCCGCACACAGGGTAAGGGGATAGAACACCAGCAAGACCAAGCCGCCTGCCACGGTGGCGACGATCATATCGGCGGAAGTGTGTAACCCCGATGGTGATTGGCGAGCAGAGTCGAGCATGAGAAGTACTCCTATGGTTAGTACCCGCGAGATGCGTCAAAGTTCCGGTATCATAAGTTGGAAATGTGCAGATTCACACGCTGCCCCCTCTTGGGGAGCGAATACGGCGGGGCAGGCAGGTAGTGTGCGGATGGCGCCCGGCCGCGCGGTGCGCTAGAAATAGACTCATGAGAACGCCGATATCCGTAGGCCTCGCATTGGTCTTGACCGCTTCGTGCCTACCAGCCGCCGCGCCGGGGCCGGTGAAGAACCGGGCGCCGCTAGCGGAGAGCGTCTTCTACCGGCTCCCGTTGACCTCGGTGAAGCCGGCGGGCTGGCTCCGCGACCAGTTGCGCCTCCAGTCCCAGGGAATTACGGGACATCTGGACGAATTCTGGCCGGATGTGGGGCCCAATTCCGCCTGGCTGGGCGGTTCGGGCGAGGGCTGGGAGCGCGGTCCTTATTATCTGGACGGGCTGCTGCCGCTGGCGTATCTGCTGGACGATCCCAGGCTGATCGCGAAGACCAAGCCGTGGATCGAATGGACGCTCGCCCACCAGGCCGCCGACGGAGCCATCGGTCCCGCGAAGAATCGCGACTGGTGGCCGATCATGATCATGCTCAAGGTGCTGACGCAGTACCAAGAGGCCACCGCCGACCCGCGCGTGATCCCCGCGATGGAAAAATACTTCGCGTACCAGAGCCGCATTCTGGCGGGAGAACCGCTGAAAAGTTGGGCGGTTTACCGCTGGGAAGACGAATTGGCCAGCGTTCTGTGGCTCTACAACCGCGACGGCGATCCCCACTTGTTGGAACTGGCCGGGCAACTCAAGGGGCAGGGATTCGACTGGCGCAACCTGTTTGAGAACTTTCCGTTTCCCGGCAAAGTGGCCAGAGACCAGGCCAAACACGACTCCCACGGCGTGAACAACGCCATGGGATTGAAGACCGCGGCGCTCTGGCACCTGATCTCCAAAGACCCCGGCGACCGCGATGCGACCTCCCGGATGCTGCGCACGCTGGACGAATTCCAGGGTCTGCCGAACGGGATGTTCAGCGCGGACGAGCACTTCGCCGGGCGGAATCCGTCGCAGGGAACCGAGTTGTGCACGGTGGTGGAAACCATGTTTTCGCTGGAGCTCGACCTTGCGGTGCTGGGCGACCCGTGGCTGGCCGACCGGCTGGAGAAGATCGCGTACAATCCGCTGCCCGGCGGGCAGACGGCCGATCTCTGGGGACACCAATACGATCAGCAGCCCAATCAGGTGCTGTGTTCGTTGAGCCGGCGCGACTGGGGCACGAATGGGCCTGAATCCAACCTCTTCGGCCTCGAACCGAATTATGGCTGCTGCACGGCCAACCTGCATCAGGGCTGGCCGAAGTTCGCGGCGTCGTTGTGGATGGCTTCGGGCGACGACGGGCTGGCGCTTGCCGCCTACGCACCCAGCCAGGTCCGCACCAGCGTGAAGGGCGTGGATGTGACGGTGGATGAGACCACCGAATACCCGTTTCGCGAGCGCATTTCGCTGGCGGTTACGCCGGCCGCGAAGGTGCGCTTCCCGCTGTATGTGCGCATCCCCGGATGGGCGAGCGATGCGGGGATCACGGTGAACGGGCAGAAGGTGGATGGCGTGCATGCGGCCTCGTATCAGCGCATCGAGCGGGAGTGGCAGAAGGGCGATCGCGTCGAGATCAGCCTGCCGATGCGGGTGCGCACGGTGCCGGGGTACAACGGGTCCGTCTCGGTGGAGCGTGGGCCGCTGGTTTACTCGCTGCGGATCGGCGAGAGTTGGAGCAAGCTCAAGCAGACCGGCCCGGTGACGGACTTCGAAGTGTTCCCGACGTCGCCATGGAACTACGGATTGCGTGTGGATGCGGCGAACCCGTCGGCATCGTTCCAGGTGGTGGAAGCGGCGGTGGCGCGGCAACCCTTCGACAGCGGCGTGCCCCCGGTAGCGCTGAAGGTGAAGGCCAGACGGCTGCCGCAATGGATGATGGTGAACGACAGCGCCGGCGCTCCTCCGCAAAGTCCGATCACGAATGCCCGCAAGGAGGACCAGGACGAGATGGTGACATTGATTCCTTACGGCGCCGCGCGTTTGCGGATCACGTCGTTTCCGGTGCTGGGGCCGGAGGTACTGCCCGCGAAGAAGTAGTGGGACCATGCGTTGCCACGTGTTACAACCAATCTCATGGCCGACGTGATCTCCGACTATCAGAAGTGGAAGCAGCAGGGCGAGAACCTCAAGACGCAGGCGAAACAGGCGATGGAGTCGCGATTCCGCGAATTGCTGGCGGAGGCTGTGTCCATCGCGGAGGAGTATCGCGCCGACTTTGGGGCACAGTTGAAGCCGCCCCCTGCCGTCACCGCGTTCCGCTATAAGGCTTCGTCCAAGGCGAAGTCAAAGAAAGCAGGCAAGCCGCACGCGGGTAAGGCTCCCGAGACCGCCCGCGCTGAACCGAAAGAGCCCAAGCCCGATCCGAAGCTTGCGGGTCTGCAGAAGCAACTGGCGGCGGCGAAAAAGAAGTTGGAGGACGCCAAGGGAGCTGGTTCGCCCACGCGGAAGCTGGAGGATCGCATCTACGAAATCGAGGACGCGCTGCGGCTCGCGGGGCAACCGGTCCGGACGTCGGGCGCTGTATAGTCCTTTAGCCTAGTGTTGGTTGTCGCGAACAGCCTCTTCACGCGGAGACGGGGTCCGGGATGAGCGGGACGCCGATGTTATAAGCATCCGTGAAGCGGTCGAGGCCGTTCGAGCCGCCGTTCACCAGACGGCGCGCGGTTGCCAGATCGCCGGTGGCGAGAGCCGATTGGATTCCGGTCTCGCGGCTCTTGAGGAAACTGGCTAAGAGTTGCCCGGCCACCGTGGGATCGTTGGCGAGGTCGGGGTTGTCGATCAATTGATTGCCCAACCCGATGGCATTTCCATGGAACTGGTAGTTGGCGCGGCCGGTGAGCTGGACGAATCCGCGTCCCTTGAACAGCGCACCGTCCGGCGGGCCCTGGTTGCCGAGATCGGCCCTGGAATCGTACAGGTCGAACGGATGGCCGCCCGGCGAGGTATTAAACGAGGATTGCCCTTCGCTGATTGGCAGGAACGACTCCGTCTCCGCGCGGATGGTGGCCAGCGCCGCTAGAATCATCGGCTTGTTGGCCATTTGCGGCTGAACCATAGCGTTTAGCACCTGCGGCAGGTTCTGTTCGATGTTCGCGGCCGGAGTATTGGGGAACATCTGGCAGACCATGGCGGCGGTGACCGCGGGAATCAGCGAAACCACAGGTACGGGCGCGGTCAAGCCCAGGGCGGCCGCCGTCTGCGAACCGACCACGCCATCGGCGGTGAGCCCGGCGCTGCGCTGGAAGGCTTCTACCGCGCCGGCGGTTCCGGGACCGAAGGAGCCATCGGTTGCGCCTGGATCGAATCCGTGGTCGCGGAGTTTGTTTTGCAGATCGGCTACGTCGGCGCCGCTCGTTCCCAGTTGCAAGGTTCGCATGTTGTACCCAGTGTAATGCGGCAGAGGCGATTTTGTGGGCACTCCGCTCGGAATTTTTCAGGCCAGGCGAATATTTGTCGGACGAGACCCATTTGACGCCGGCCTCGGCAAGCAGCAGGTTCGGATCGACGCGCTGTCGCCCTCGGTCCCCGAGCCTGCCGCGTTCCTGCCGATTTGGGCGCCTCTCGGCCTCCTGCCGGGGCAGGCCGCGGAGAATCTACGTGATTTAACGAATGAAAGGGACGAATTGTGTGCAATTTCGCCCGGTTTTAAGAAAGCCTTTCCCTTCAGGCTGGAAAAGCTCCTGTAAATTCTGGTTACAAATATGAATTAACTCTTGTTTTCCTTCTTTTTTAGGATTATCTTTCTTACGAGCCCTTCACAGGCTCAGAAATCCCGAGGTGAAGAGTATGCCTTCGCAAAAAAGAGTTGAATTGCCCGGAAGCCATCGAGACGCGGTCGCAGGCGCTTCTGCGTCCAGTTCCGTCGGCAATCATGAAATGGTCCAGGTAACCGTGGTGCTGCGGCGCAGGGCGAACACAACAACGCCGGCGGCTGCGGAATTCGGTTATCAGAATGCCCACACCGTGAACTACCACTCGCGGGAAGAGTTCGCCGTGCTTCACGGCGCGGCCCCCGCGGACATGGCGTTGGTGGAGGCGTTTGCACACGAATATAGTCTGACCGTCACCGAACGAAGCGCCGCCCGGCGCTCCATCGTGCTGACGGGAACGGCCGAGAACATGCAAACGGCCTTCGGAACTTCCCTGGCGCACTACGACGCACCGGGCGGAAAGTACCGCGGCCGCACCGGCTCCATCACGCTCCCTGCCAATTTGCAGGACGTAGTGGTAGCCGTCCTCGGGCTGGATAACCGTCCCGTCGCCAAGCCGCATTTGCGGATGTCGAAGGCCCCGGCCGCGCCATCAGGTCTCTCTCCCGCGCTGGTGGCACAGATGTATAACTTCCCCACCGGCGCGCAGGCCACGGGACAAACCATCGGGATCATCGAGCTGGGCGGCGGGTACAAGGCTGCCGACCTCAAGACGTATTTCTCCGGCCTCGGCATCACGGCTCCCACGGTCTCCTCCGTTTCTGTGGATGGCGGCGCCAATACGCCGGGCAAAGACACGAACTCCGATGGCGAAGTCATGCTCGATATCGAGATGGTCGGCGCAGTGGCGCCAGGCGCGCGCATCGTGGTCTACTTCGCGCCGAATACGGACCAGGGATTTCACGATGCCATTACCACGGCTGCGCAAGACACCGTGAACAAGCCCTCGGTGATCTCGATCAGTTGGGGAGGCCCCGAGGATTCCTGGACGGCGCAATCCAGCAGCGCCATGCTGGCTGCCTGCACGGACGCCGCCGGGGTGGGTGTGACGGTGACCGTCGCCGCCGGCGACGATGGCGCCACCGATGGAGTTACGGACGGCCAATTGCATGTGGATTTGCCGGCATGTCTGCCACCCGTGCTGGCCTGCGGCGGCACGAAGCTGACTTCCAGCCACGGGACGATCTCGAGCGAGACGGTCTGGAACGAGTTGGCCTCGAATGAAGGCGCCACCGGCGGAGGCGTCAGCCGGATCTTCCCTCTGCCCAGCTATCAAGCATCGGCGGGCGTGCCGGTACAGCCGGAGACCAAGTTTGCCGGCCGAGGCGTGCCCGACGTCTCCGGCGATGCCGACCCGGTGACGGGCTACCAGGTGCGCGTGGATGGAAAGAACATGGTGATCGGCGGAACCAGCGCCGTCGCGCCGCTCTGGGCCGGCTTGATCGCGCTGATCAACCAGCATCTCGGCAAGCCCGTGGGATTCGTGCAGCCCGCGTTATATCAGATCGGCGAGTCCGCCTTCCGGGACATCACCACGGGCAACAACAATGGCTATCAAGCGGCCAAGAACTGGGATCCCTGCACCGGCCTGGGAAGCCCCAACGGCGCGGCGTTGCTGAAGGCGCTGCAGGGAATCGCCACGGCGTCGGCGACGTAAAGAGGTAGTGGCGCTCCGCTCCTTCGGGAGCCTTCTCACTGAGCCGCGACTGTAAAGGAGCGGAGCGCTAGCACTTTCTTCGGGTACTCTCACAGTGCCGCCTTGTCCTCTTCCGGGAGCGTGGCGCTGAACTGCGCTCCGCTGTGGTGGTCAATGTTGCTGTTGCCAGGCCGGGTGGTGTCGTCTGGCCAACGTTCACAGCCGTGTCGGCGCGGAACGGGCGGAGTATTGCCACCCCGCCGAAGGCAGCGCACTGATGCCCTACCTGCTATTGGCCCGGTAACCCTATTGCATAGGCGCATTTTGACCTTGACATTTGGGATTCCGGAGACAACCCTATGGCTCGGGCTTTCCGGAACAGCCGGCCGGCAGGGCCAGGCAGAGAGCCGCGAAACGCAGGCGTGCAGAAAGCATGTGCTCGATTGTATCCCCGGACCGGGAATTCGTGGCCTTTATCTGAGCTGTAGAGTTAGCGGACGCTCCAGCAGCACCTTTAATCGCGATTCGCGCCGGCGGATGGCCGGCGTATCTTCCAACTGGCGGGCCGTGCGGGTCATCTCGAGGGCCATGGCGTAGTTGCGCTCGCGGTGCTCGTAGTGCTTGGCGAGCGCTTCCAGGGCGCGCACTCGATAGGGATTGCGCGAGCCGGCGAGTTCCGTGACGGCGGCTAGCGAGGCATCGCCGCGGCCCAGGCGCTTTTCGATGGCGGCGATGTCCCACAAGGTCTTGAACAGCAGCGCATCGGGCAGGCCCATCTCCACGGCGCGCCGCAGCAGGCGAACGGCCTCTTCGCGGCGGCCGGCGCGGTCCAGCCACCGGGCCAAGCCCACGAAATCCGCGCCATGCCGGAAAGCCGCCGACTCCGGGGATCGAAAGGCGAACGGGACAATCGCGGTGAGACAGGCCAGCGACAGGATGTCGATGGCGTTGTGGTGGAAGATGGGGACCAGGTCGAAGGCGCGCTGCGTGCGCAGATACCCGAAGTAGCAGTAGGGGATCATTTCGCCGGGCAAATCGCCCTGGCGTTCCACCCCTAGAATCTGGTTCTCCAGGTCCACCAGACGGCAGCTTTCCAGACGCAGCTTCCACAAGCGGCGCGCCCCGAAAAGCAGGTCGAGGTGCTCCATGCGGTCGAAGGGATGGCGGGCGCGCGCCATCCGGAAGCGCGTCTCCAGCAGTGGCTGGTCGTAGGCTTTGCCGTTGTAAGTCACTAATACGTCGAATTGCGCCAGATACTCGGCCAGGCGATGGAGTTGCGACGCTTCTTCGCCATAGTCGCGCATAAAGAACTGGCGCAGGCGGAAGCCGGCCGGCTCGATGGAGCCGACGCCGACGAGAAACGCGTAGGTGCCGGTGCCCCCGGCGAGACCGGTGGTTTCGGTGTCGAGAAAGGCCCACTTAGTAGGATGCGCGCGGCCGATGGCGCCATCGGAGAGTTGCTCCAGGAGATCTTCGGGAAGTTCGGCCAGGTCGGAGATGTCCATGCTGCCGTGGCGGCGGTGGCGATCCCACAGCTTCTCGGTTTCAAAGTGCTCGCCGTGGGGGGTGGAGACGACCGCGCCGCTGATGAGGTCCTGAATGTAAGCGCCGGAGGCGATGCGCTCCCGTTCCCGGTTCGGGGCCGGTACCGGGACGGGGGTGGAGTATTTGCGGTCGACTTGGGCAACGCGCCGGCGCAGGGCTGCGAGTTGTTGCTGGATATCCTCCATTCGCCTTTTCTTTGCCTACTATAGCGCAGTTTGAAAAGCTTGGTAGAGCGGACACCAGCGTCGCAGTACCCCGACGGGCACCTTGAAGTGACTGGTACCATGCCGCCGCGACGGCCAAAGCGTACACAGCGCATCTCAGAGTCGTGTACAGAGCGATTGGCTCGACGTTTGCGACTCCCGGATTGTCGATGTGGCCGGGATGAAGATTGACGATCCGCTGGACCGCGGGGCGTTACTTCGCATCCAAACGTCCCGGCCGCATGCCGCCGGACTTCCGCGGTGACAGCGGCGACTGTCCGGAGGCAGTGAAGAGGGCTTATGACTCACGGTACAGGGAAACGGGACGCCCGTAGTGGCGAAGGCTATCTGCGATGTCGAGTCAGTCGCTCCGGGCACGGGCCGGCAGACGTTTTCGCAGCCTTGGGCCGTTCCCGCCAAACAAATAGCTGCCATTGGCGTTCGGCGAAGGCTCAACGAGCTTACGAAACCCAGGCGCATGGGAGGCTTGACAAGATATGGCAATTTTGCCATAATCCTGGATGATGAGAAAACCCGAAAGGCAATGCAATGACAAAGGGAACGAAGCAGCCAGACCAGCCGTTCGTTCGACCGGTCGTCTGGATTGCCGGCAGCAAGCACGATCTTTCAACCTTGCCGCACGAAGTGAAGGGTTCCTTCGGGTCCAGGCTTTATGAATTGCAGCAGGGCAAGACGCCACTCGACATAAAGCCCCTGTCACAGTTTGGATCGGGCGTTTACGAGCTGCGAGAGAACTTCGACCGGAACGCCTATCGGATGATGTACGTTGCGATCTCAAGAAGGCGCTCTATGTGCTGCACGCCTTCATGAAAAAATCCAAGTCCGGGATCGGTCTGCCGAAGCCGGACGTAGACTTGATCGCCGTACGCTTACGGCGCGCACGAGAGTTAGATATGGAGAACTGAACATGACCAAAATTCCCTTTGAGAAAAGCAGCGGCAACGTGTTTGCCGATATTGGATTCACGCCGGCCGAGGCGGCGGAACTCACCGCCAAAAGCAGCATGATCATCGCCATCAAGGACACCATCGAGCAGCGCAAACTGACGCAGCGGGAAGCGGCGCGGCTCTGCGGCACAGATCAGCCGACGCTTTCCAAAGTGTTCCGTGGCCGCATGGAGAGCGTCACCATCGACCGGCTTGCCAGTTGGCTCAACGCGCTTGGACGGGACGTAGAGATCGTCGTCAAATCATCCCCGCGGACGCGCCGCCAAGGTCGTCTGCGCGTGATCGAAGCCGCATAAATAGTCGCAGTTCGCGCCCAGGTACGAGCAAGACCACTACTATCGCCGGAATGCGTCGAGAGCGGTACGCCGTCGTCTTCGATACCCTGCTCTTCGGGCTCCGGTTCCCGGTCGCGATGGCTAGTCGAGGGCTTGCAAACGGGTCTGGCGGCGGCCCTCCTTCCCTCGCGCCTCTTCCGTTGCCGTTACCGTTGCTGTTGGCGGTTCCACCGAGCAACACTAATTATAAGCATTTCATCGACACTCTCAAGATGATCGCCTATCGCGCCGAATCCAGCATGGCGTCGCTGCTGCGGGAGCATATGGCCCGCGGAGAGGACGATGCCCGCGCATTACTGCGCCAGATCTTCCAGACCGAAGCGGATCTGACGCCTGACTTGGCCACCCACACACTGACTGCCAGACTCCACCATCTCACGCAAGCTGCTCACGATCAGGCCATCCAACAACTGCTCGCCGACCTCAATGCCACTCAGACCGTGTTTCCTGGCACTACACTTACTCTGGTCTTCAAACTCGGGTCAGCTTGATTTCACCCAGATCAGGAGATCTGAACCTTGGCTACGCGCTGGGCGCCGCGGATTATCTGACGAAGCCCGACCAGGAAGTCGAAGCCGTCGGCAAGCCGGGAATCGCGTGGTTTCAAGAACGAAAGGCAATAATAACCGCCGCGGATAAACGCGGTAGACAAACCCCGATAAGCCCCCCTTGTTTGATCGGCGTGTATCGGCGTTCATCGGCGGCTAAAGATCGTTTTCTTCCTGCGGAGCTTCGAAGCCGTCCAGCAAGTCGGGGTTTTTCGCGAATCGCTTGAGCACTTTGAGGATCTCGCCGCTACGGAAGCCGGCGCGCGCCAGCCGGCCATACGCCGCGGCCAGGTCCTTCTGCTCGCCGAAGAGGCCTTCCCGCGTGGCCGTCCGGTATTTGCGCCGGATCCACTCTTCGATGAGCGCCTCTTCGTCCACCGCCTGGTAGACTTTTTCCACCGTGCGCTCGGCCAGTGGCGGGGCAACGCGGTGTTGCCGCAAATCGTGAATCACGCGGGTGCGGCCGAATTTCTCGCCGGAAAGCCGGGCGGCGGCGAAACTTTCCGCAAAACGCCGGTCGTCGAGGTAGCCGCTTTGTTTGAGACGGGACAAAACGTCGTCGATATCTCCCACGCGTTCCGCGCGGCGGCGCAGCTTTTCGCGCAGTTCGCCGGTCGATTGCGCACGTCCAGCCAGGCTTTTCAGTGCGTATTCCCACAGTCCCGCGGCGTCCAGGCGCCGGGATCGACGTTGTTCCATGATTCGCTGACTCATGCGGAGTATACTGGAAATTAGTTGTAAGGGCCATATTTTTTGATTTTGCGAGTCGTTCCAATTGGAGGCAGCACATGGACAAAAACGGACTTTCCAGCTTCTTGCTCGGACTCGGCGTAGGTGTCGGCATCGGCATGCTTTTCGCCCCGAAATCCGGACAGGAAACCCGCGATCTGATCAAGAACAAAGCCGGCGAAGGCACTGATTTCCTGAAACAGCGGAGCGCCGACCTCAAACAGACAGCCAATGAATGGGTCGACAAGGGCAAGGATGCTCTTGGGCGCCAGAAGGACAACATCGCCGACGCGGTAGAAGCCGGACGACAGGCTTATCGCGACACCGTTGCGCCCCAGGCGTAAGCGCCTCTCACTGGCATGCCCGAGGATATCTTTCGACAGGTAATCACCGTCGCCGTCGTGCTGAACTGCCTCGCTTTCGTGGTGCTGGCAGTGGTAGCACTTGCTTTCTACCGGATCGCGCGAAGGATGCAACTGAAAGTCGACCGGGTGACCGGCTCGGTGGAGGGGCTGATGGAGAAGATCGGCCCTGTGGTCGAAAGGGTGGGACCGATCATCGACAACGCCACGCCGGTGGTTGCGCGGCTGGGACCGATGATCGACCGGACCCGCGACACCATGGAACGGCTGGGGCCGGTGATCGACAAGATCGGTGTGGTGGTGGAGCAGACCGGGCCGATGGTGGAAAGCGCAAGACAGGTTCTAGCCGGCGCCAATCAGGTGGTGGCCGATGCCCGCCCGCGGATTTCCGAGTTCTCGGACCAAGCCGTGGCAGTCGCGCGATCCAGCCGCGAACAAGTGGAGCGGATCGGCGATCTGTTGCACGATGCCACTGACCGCGCCCGCGCCCGCCTGGAACAGATCGATCAATCGGTGGGAAACACCGTGCAACAGGTCGGGCAGGTGGGTGACGCGATGAAGCGTGCCGTCATGCGGCCGGTGCGGGAAGCCAACGGCCTGGCCGCCGGCATTTCCGCCGCGGTCTCCACCCTGGTGCGTCCGCGCAAGTCTTCTCCGGACGCCGCGACGCAAGACGAAGAGATGTTTATCTAGGTACTTTCTGGCGCAAAAATGAGGGGTTAAGTCCCGTGTTTTCAATGAAATCCGTTCCGATTTCAAGCTGACTCGCAGCGAACCCAGCCTTCCGATCAGGGCGTACGAGGGGTGCCATGGGCCGAACCCATCCAAAACATTGGCGTTGGATAACGTTTTCGGCACCGCCCTGGCACGTGGTCTGTTCGATCTGACACGGTGCCGACTGGCTCGCCGATGAAAGGACACGGGTTAACCCCTCATTCAACACCGTCAGCATGCAACGCCGTGAGCATGCGTTTGGCCTCCCGGGTTCGTTGGCGGTGCCGTGGCCGACGGGCTGAGAAAAAATCGCCGCGGCTCGCAAAGACTCTCACGTTTAGCAATGCAGGCACTCCTGCCTGCCGCAACGCAGTGCCGGTCCACGAAGAGCGCCGGGATTGGGTCCCGGTGCTGCAATGCACCTGTGCGCCACACCACACGGCGGGTTTGTGAGATACCGCATACTCATGCGGTGAAATATAGCGTAACTCACGGTTTGACCGCTGCTGACGGCCCGCCCTAACTTGACCGAATTGGTCCGCAGGTGATAGTGTACCGGCTATGAGACGACGGCGATTCATGCAAGCTTTGGCCGCGGCGCCGGCCGCGACAGCGCTCGTAGCTCAACAGACCGCGACCCCGCAGAATCCGGCCGCGCTACCGCCCCAGGCTGGCCGCGGAGGCCGTGGCGCAGGCGCCCCGGGTGGCGGCGGACCGGCGGTGCTCGAAGTCACCCCTCCCGATTCCGTGGCCACACCGGTGGCCCAGTTCTTCACGCCCTCGCAGTTTGCGGCGCTCCGCCGTTTGAGCGGTCTCATCCAGCCTCCCTTAAAAGGAAATCTGGGCGCGCTGGACTGCGGCGTGCCGGAATTCCTGGATTTCCTGATCGGCGTATCGCCCGCCGAACGGCAGCAGTTGTATCGCAACGGCCTGGATGGGCTCAACGCGCAAGCCAGGAAGCAGTTCAACAAGCCCTTCGCCGAGATTGACGATGCCCAGTCTCACACCATCCTGCAGCCGTTGCTGGCGCCGGTCCCGTGGGCCTACGATCCGCCGAAAGATCCGCTGAAACACTTTATCTTCGCCGTGCGGCAGGATGTTCCCACCGCTACCCGGAATTCGCCCGAGTTCGCCGCCGCCGGTGCCAGTACCGGACGCCGCGGCGGCGGCGGTGGCTTGGTCTGGAATCCCATCGATCCCGTTTATCGTGGGTAATACCCGAGGTTCATCGTGGCTACAAAAGAGTACGACGTTCTCATCGTTGGTTCCGGGCACTCCGGCGGCATGGCTGCCAATGTGCTCACCAAGAAGGGCATCTCCTGTCTGATGCTCAATGCCGGCCCCGAAGCCGACTACGCGCACGACCGCACGGCCAAAGCCGCCCACGACCTGCCGTACCGCGGGTTCAACAAGCCGGGCCGGTTGTCGCACGTATTCCAGGCAAACGAAGCCAACGCCGAGCAGTGGGTCGACGAGAAAGAAGTCCCCTACACGCATGATCCCGCTAAGCCCTACAACTGGGTGCGTGTGCGCCTGTTGGGCGGCCGGTCGCTGTTCTGGTCGCGCCAATCGTTCCGCTTGAGCGATTTTGAATTCAAAGCCGCGGATCTGGAAGGCGCCGGCGAGAACTGGCCCATCAGCCTGGCCGATCTGGCGCCCTACTATTCGCAAGTGGAAGCCATCTTCCGCGTGACCGGACGCAAAGAGGGATGGCCGCAGTTCCCCGACGGCAACTTCGTCGAGGGCGGATTTGGCGGCGGGCGGACCGAAAGCCAGACCATCAAACAGTTCACGGAACTGGCCAACCAGCGAAATATCGGGGTGTCGGTGATGCGATCCGCGCAGGGCGTTGGCGGACTCGCCAGCTCCATCAACCTGCTGCTGCCGGATGCGTTGGCAACCGGGAAGCTGGACATTGTGTCCAACGCCATCGTGCGCGAAATCAGCGTCGACAAGAAGACCGGCCTGGCCGACGGGGCGCATTTCGTGGACCGGCACTCGCGCCGCGAAATGCACGTGAAGGCCAAGGTGGTGGTGCTGGCGGCGGGCACTTTGGAAAGCACGCGTCTGCTGATGAATTCCGGACTGGCCAACTCCAGCGGCGTGCTAGGCCACTACCTGCACGACCAGATTTACGGCGTCAACGTGGTTGCCTCGGTGCCCGAAGCGCGCGACGGCAAGGCTCCGCAGGGTCTGATGGGCGGCAGCGTTTTCATGCCGCGGTTCCGCAATCTGAAGAAGGAAGACAAGCGCGACTTCATCAAAGGCTACTGCGTGATGGTGAATAGCGGCGGCGGCGCCAATGCCAATCATTTCGCGCTCTACGGAGAGGAGTTGCAGAAGCAGCTCGACCACTACGCCGGCTCCTGCGTTTCGGGCAGCATTTACGGCGAGCGCCCGGCGCGCTTCGAGAATCATGTCCGCATCAATAAGGAAGTGCAGGACGCGTGGGGCATACCGGTGTTGCACGTCGACGTGAAAGACGGCGACAACGAGCACAACATGGCGAAGGACGCCGCCAACACGCTGGAAGAAATTTTCACCGCCGCGAAGTGGGACATCGTGTCGAAGACCGACAAGTTCTATCCGCCGGGCTATAGCATCCACGAAGTGGGCACCGCGCGCATGGGAGACGACCCGAAGAAGAGCGTGCTCAACAAGTGGAACCAGACGCACGACATCAAGAATCTGCTGGTGGTGGATGGCGCCGCTTTCGTCACCTGCGGGTGGCAGAATCCGACGATGACGATCGTCGCGCTTTCGATGCGCGCGTCGGAGCATCTGGCCGAAGAGATGAAGAAGGGCAACGTCTAATACAGCACGCGGGAACGAATCGTCCCCGGCACCTTGTCCAACTCACTCTTCAGGCGCCGGGTGGCCGATGTCTTCTGCATCTCGACGTCGATCACCACGTAGCCGATGGTGGGATCGGTCTGCAAATACTGCCCCGCGATGTTCACGTCATGCCGCGAAAATACCGCGTTGATGTGTGACAGCACGCCCGGCTGGTTGCGATGGATGTGCAGCAGGCGATGCTTGCCGGGATGCTCCGGCAGCGACACCTGGGGGAAATTGACGGCCGTCAGCGTGGATCCGTTATTGCTGTACTTGATCAGCTTTTCGGCCACTTCGATCCCGATATTGGATTGGGCCTCCTCGGTGCTGCCGCCCACGTGCGGCGTCAGGATGACGTTGTCGAATTCCCGCAGCGGCGAGACGAAATGGTCGCCCGCGCCTTTCGGCTCCACCGGGAAAACGTCCAGCGCCGCGCCGCCGATCTGCCTGCTCCGCAGCGCGGCCGCCAGCGCGCCGATATCCACCACCTTGCCGCGCGACGCGTTGATCAGCTTCGCTGCTGGCTTCATGCGCGCCAATTGGGCGGCGCCGATCATCCCCTCGGTTTCGGGCGTCTCGGGCACGTGCAGGGTCACGACGTCCGCGCCCGCGAGCAGTTCGTCGAGAGAGCCGACCGCGCGGGCATTGCCGAGGGCCAGCTTGGTCTCGACGTCGTAATAGGACGCCTGCATGCCCACCGACTCCGCCAACAGACCGATTTGCGTGCCTATGTGGCCGTAGCCCACGATCCCGAGTTTCTTCCCGCGAACCTCGCGTGCACCGGTTGCGGTCTTGAGCCACTCGCCGCGATGGGCCGCCGCGTTCCGTTCGGGGATGCCGCGCATGAGGAGGATCATTTCCGCCAGCACGAGTTCGGCAACGCTGCGGGTATTGGAGAACGGCGCGTTGAAGACCGGGATTCCGCGCTTGCGGGCGAATTCCAGGTCCACCTGGTTGATGCCGATGCAGAAGCATCCGATGCCGATCAACTTGGGCGCTCGCTCCAGGATCGCGGCCGTGAGCTCGGTCGCGGACCGGATGCCGGCGAAGTACGCGCCTTTGAGCGCATCGGCGAGGGCGTCGGCGGCCAGGGATTTGGTGTGCGATACGACGTCGGTATAGCCGTCCTTCTCGAACGCCTCGCGGGCGCTGGGATCGACGCCCTCCAGGAGGACGATCTTGATTTTGTTTTTGTCGAGAGAAGTGGCGACCATGGAGGGAGAAGTGTGTGGTAGGCCCGGCTGGACTCGAACCAGCGACCCTCAGCTTAGAAGGCTGATGCTCTATCCACCTGAGCTACGAGCCCACGCATACCATCGAGTTTAGCGCAGATGGCGGGGTGCACTCGCGTAGAAGCGCTCTCTCTATAGGAAGCTGGAGCCGATCATGCCCAAGAACTCCCGGGCATTGACCACGTCAGTGGTCTTCCACTGTTTTGGAAAGTGCCGCTTGTTGCCCGTAATCAAGAACGCGGCAGCCCGGTGTGTGCTAGTGTGTGAGGATGTGTACAGGCGAACACATTCCATGAGCGAAACACTCTCAATACGGATCGATGCGGGGACCAAAAAGCGCCTCGACGCACTCTCTAAACGTTTGAAGCGGTCGAAATCCTTTCTGGCTGCCGAGGCAATAGCTGCCTACGTCGAGTCCGAAGATTGGCAGCTTGGCGAGCTTCAAGCCGGAATAGCCGAACTCGACTCCGGGCAGGAAGTCAGCCACGAGAACGTACTAAAATGGCTGAAATCCTGGGGCAAGCCCGGTGAGACAAAAGCTACGAAATGAAAGTCGTCTGGTCCCGCCGGGCGATCCGCCACCTCGTCCGCCTTCGAGAGTACATTGAACGCGATTCGGAGCAAAATGCAGCTCTCGTAGCGAGTCGTATTCTCAAAGCCGTCGATCTCCTCGAAACACAACCCGAGATGGGTCGCCCCGGGCGCGTTCTCGGCACACGCGAGCTTGTCGTACCGGATACCTCTTACATCGTCCCTTACCGGGTCCGACGCCAGCGGCTGGAACTGATCGCGATTTTCCATGGACGCCAAAAATGGCCTACGAAGCTGTAGTGCTGACGTTTCCTCCGGACCCTGGCGCGAAATCGGGTCGTCATTCACGGACAGGGACCAGACGAATGCGAACTACTCTGGGAGACGAGTCCTCCTGCCAATCCGGTTCTTTGGCCTCGGCAAGGGTGCACTGAAGCTACCCAGCCGCTTCCCGCAACCCGCCCCCGCTCACCCCACCGATCCGCAAATCCACCAGCCGATTCGCTTCCCGCGGCGCGGCAAGTTCCACCTTTAGATAATTTCCGCTCAACGCCGTGCCCGTTTCATGCAGCGTCACCGCCGACAGGGTCCGCCCCACCATGCTTTCGCGGAACGCCAGATTCTTCGCCGCCGCCAGTTCCCGCAGCACGCGATTGCGATCCTTGCGGAGCCTGATGGGCACCTGCGCCGCCGCCTCGGCCGCCGGCGTTCCGGGACGCTCCGAGTAAGTGAACACATGCAGGTACGTAAACGGCAGGCTCTCGATGAATTGCCGGCTGTCCTCGAACTCGGCGTCCGTCTCGCCTGGGAATCCCACCATCACGTCGGCACCGATGGCGGCATCGGGCATCCACGCCCGCGCCTTCAGCACCCGGTCGGCGTAGTGCCGCGGACGGTACTTGCGATGCATGCGGCGCAGCACCGTGTCGGAGCCGCTCTGCAGCGGTGCATGGACGTGCCGGGCGATCCGCGGCGATTCCGCCATGAGGCCCACCAGGTCGTCGGAAAAGTCCATCGGCTCAACCGAACTCAGGCGCAACCGTTCCACATCCGTCTCAGAGAGCAGACGGCGCACCAGTCCCACCAGACGCATCGAGCTTCCGGGTTCCCTGCCCCAGCGCCCCAGGTTGATGCCGCTCAGCACGATCTCGCGATACCGGCGCGCCAGGCCGCGCACCTGCTCCAATACCCGATCGGCCGGCAAGCTGCGGCTGCGCCCGCGGACGAAGGGAATGATGCAAAACGAGCAGCGGTTGTTGCATCCGTCCTGGATCTTGAGGTTGGGCCGGGTGCGGTCGCCCGCCGCGTCTTCCACCGGCGCGGAGAGAAAATCATGCTGCGCGAAAATGTCGCCCACGTGGATGTTGCCGTGGTACGGCGTGCCGGCGGGCGCGAGCGTCACCAGGTCGGCGATCTGCGTCTTATGCGAGTTCCCCACCACCCACTCGACGCCCGCGAGCGACGCCAGCTCTTGCGGCGCCCGTTGCGCGTAGCAGCCGGTCACCAGGATGCGCGCCGCGGGATTTTCGCGATGCACGCGGCGGATGGTCTGCCGCACGTCGTCGTCCGCGGTCGACGTAACGGTACAGGTATTGAGCACTACCAGGTCCGCGCCCGCGCGTTCCTCGGCCACTTCGAGCCCCTTGGCCGCAAGCTGCGATTCGAGAGCGGCGCCATCGGCCTGCGTGGCCCGGCAACCGAAATTTTGGACGAAGTATTTCCGCACCGTGCTTCCATTGTAGTTCTCCGCGCCCTCTGTCACCGGCCAAACAGGAAAGAGGAATTTCACCACAGAGGCACAGAGACGCGGAGGAAAACCGAGAAAATCCGACATGAAGTCGGAAAACGCACCCGCGCCTTAGAGATTCCGGCTGCACTTGTTTTTCATGTGGCGCTATCAAGCCCCTCTGTGCGCGCATGAAAGAACCATCTCAAACCCCGCAGGGCCCTTCTATAGTAGTTCTCCGCGCCCTCTTCCGCCTCTGTGTCTACCCCAAGGATGACGAAGCGGTATGCAACTTTATGTCAAACTATTCTGGGTGTTTTTCTCTGTGTCTCGGTGCCTCTGTGGTGAAATTCTTCCCGTTTGGTCCCCCGACGTACAGATTCCTTCGGCACTGGGTTATCATGTGATGCTATCAAGCCCCAGCGTGCACCATGAAAGATACATCACAAACCCCGCAGTCGGACCCCAACGCCTCCCGATTCCTTCCCTTGTTGCTGCTGCTGTTCGCCGGTAGCGGCTGCTCGGCGCTGATCTACGAAATCGTCTGGTATCAGATGCTGCAACTGGCCATCGGATCGACCACCGTTTCTCTGGCCTTCCTGTTGGCCACCTACATGGGAGGTCTGTGCCTGGGCAGCCTGTGGCTGCCACGCTTCCGCCGCGCCCGGCAGCATCCCCTGAAGGTCTACGCCGCGCTGGAACTGGGAATCGCCATCTTCGGAATCCTGGTATTGATCCTGCTCCCGATCGTCAACCGTATCTACGTCGCCGGCGTGGAGCACGGTCTGCCGGGCATGCTGCTGCGCGGGATTTTCTCCACCATCATCCTGCTGCCGCCCACCATTCTGATGGGCGCTTCTCTGCCGGCCATCGTCCGCTGGGTCAAATCCACCCCTCGCGGTGTGGCATGGTGGGGACTGCTCTATGGCGGCAATACCGTGGGCGCGGTGTTCGGCTGTCTTCTCGCCGGCTTCTATCTGCTGCGCCTGTACGATATGGCTTTCACCACCTTTGTGGCCGCCGCCATCAACCTGGCCGTAGCCGCCGGCAGCTATCTGCTGGCCGGACGGACGCCGGCGGAAGCCACCATTACCGATTCGTCCGACGCCGCCGCGCCGCCTGCCGTCGCACCGGAACCCGCTGCCTCCGCCAGCCGGTGGACCGTCTACGTCACCATCGGGCTTTCCGGCGCCTGCGCTCTGGGCGCCGAAGTAGTCTGGACCCGCCTGATGGGCATGATGCTGGGCGCCACCGTGTACGTCTTCTCGATCATCCTGGCGGTCTTCCTGATCGGCCTGGCGCTCGGCAGCTCCGCCGGCTCGTGGATGCTCCGCTCGGTGCAGGGCACGCGCACCTCGCGGCTGGCGCTCGGATGGTGCCAGATTCTGCTGGCGGCAGGCATCGCGTGGACCGCCTACATGATCGCCAATTCGCTTCCGTATTGGCCCATCAACCCGCTGCTCACCACCAGCCCCTGGTTCACCTTCCAGCTCGACATGGTGCGCTGCCTGTGGGCCATCCTGCCGCCGGCTCTTTTGTGGGGCGCCAGTTTCCCGCTGGCCTTGGCGGCGGCCGCCGTTCCCGGCGAAGATCCGGGCCGGGTGGTGGGCGGCATCTATGCCGCCAATACCCTGGGCGCCATCGTGGGCGCGCTGGGAATCAGCCTGATCATGGTTCCCTGGGTGGGCACGCAGCAATCCCAGCGTCTGCTGCTCATGGCCTCCGCCCTGAGCGCACTGTTCGTGCTGGCGCCATACGTCCGCACCTACCAGTCGAAACCCGTGGCGGCGTGGCTGGCGGTCTCGATGGTGGCCGCCGTATATTTCACCGTTCATCTTGACCCCATTCCCGGCAAGCTGATCGCCTACGGCCGGCGCCTGCCGATTTCCGCCGCTTCGTCGGAAGTGCTCTACACCGCCGAGGGCATCAACTCCTCGGTGGCCATCACCAAGTGGGCCGATGGCGCGGTGGAAGTGGATGTCAACGGCCACGTAGAGGCCACCACCGAGACCTACGATATGAAACTGCAGCGCATGGTGGGCCATCTGCCGGCGCTAATTCATCCCGATCCCAAGTCCGTGTTAGGGATCGGGTTTGGCGCGGGCGTCTCGGCCGGAACGTTCACCCGATATCCCGGCATTCAACACATCACGGTCTGTGAGATCGAGCCCATCATCCCGCCCACCTCCACCAGGTATTTCTATAAGTACGATTACGACGTGCTGCACAACCCGAAGACCCGCATTGTGTTCGACGATGCCCGTCATTACCTGATGACCACCACGGACATGTACGACATCATCGCCTCCGACCCGCTGGACGTGTTCGTCAAAGGCACCGCCGCGCTCTATTCGCTGGAATACTTCGAGGCGGTGAAGCGGCACTTGAATCCGGGCGGCATGTTCAGTCTCTACGTGCCTCTGTACGAAAGCGACGAGCGCACCGTGCGCAGCGAGCTGGCGACGTTCTTCGCCGCCTTCCCCAACGCCACCGTCTGGGCCAACACCGTCAATGGGCAAGGCTACGACATGGTCTTCATGGGACAAGTGGACAAGCTGCATGTGGACGTGGACGCGATGCAGGCGAAACTCGACCGTCCCGACTTCGAGTTAGTGGCGCAATCCCTGCGCGACATCGGCGTCAACTCCGCCATCGATCTGCTGGCGACCTACGCCGGCCAGCAGTCCGATCTGGGCCAGTGGACCGCCGGGGCCGACATCAACCACGACAGCGACCTGCGCCTGAGTTATCTGGCCGGATGGGGCATCAACTCCACGCTCGAAGATGTCATCTACAAACGGATGATGAGTTACCGCCAGCCTCCGCTCGATATCTTCACGGGCGCGCACCTGCAGAATCTGCTGTCCGCCATGGGCAACCCGCAGTAAGTGAGACCGCTCCGTGCGTCGCCGCTTGGTAACAGGGTCTAACGCTAAGCGGCCAAGAGGGTGACTCAGTTGGATTTCCAACTGCTGCGCATCTCACCCTTCGGGTGAGAACCACTTCTTTCCAATCGCTTGCAGACACGGAAGTTGGATTTAGTACGGGCTCCAACTGCCGTTCTTAGGTTCATGGGCCAGGTGGATGTCGACGTGGATGCGATGCCGGCGAAACTCCACCGTCCGGACTTCGAACTGGTGGCGCATCCCCGCACGAAATCGGCGTCAACTCCGCCATCGAGCTGCTGGCGGCCTGCGCCGGCCAGAAGTCCGCCCGGGCCTGTGGACCGCCGGGGCCGACATCAACCACGATAGCGATCCGCGCCTGAGTTATCTGGCCGGATGGGGCATCAACTCCACGCTCGAAGACTTCATCTGAAAACGGATGATGAGTTACCGCCAGCCTCCGCTCGATCTCTTCACGGGCGCGCACTTGCAGAATCTGCTCTACGCCGTGGGCGGCACGCAATCGGAGACCGCTCCTATGGGTGGGTTATGCTTCACCTTGCCCTGTCAATCGCAGGTTTCAACGCCGAAGACGTTCCCGCCACGGACCGTTCCGTCGCTTGCCGGGCCGCGACCACGGAGCGTTCGCTTCTTACTGCACAGCCAGAGTCACCGACAGCCCCTCAAGCTCCGAAGCCATTCCGGAGACAGTCAAATAAACCGGCACTGCCGCGCCGGACGGCGCACCAAGAGGCACCGTGAAATTCACCTGGACTGCGCCTGCGACAAGGCCCGGAGCCTGCCCCGCGTAGACGATTACCGCTTGCGGCGCGTCGTAATTCAAGCTTCCGAAATCCAGTTGGGGAGGGCTTACCAGCGCGGCCAGTGTTTCGGCCGTGCCAACCACGATCTGGCCATCGGCGTATGACTGGCTGAGAGGACCGGCTCCGGTCATCCAGATCGCCATCGTCGACCCGCGTGCGGCGGGGTTCGACGGGCCGTTCAGGGTGCCGTCCTGGTTGTATGCCACGGCTTGTGTCTTCCCGGCATAGGTGAAGACGCCCGGAGCTGCCGTGCCCACTGCCAGCGTCGTAGGCGGTGACGGCGCGCCCAGGTAACTGACCACGAGCTGCGTGCTGGTCTTACCCGCCAGGCCGAACGGCGCGATGGCGTTTATCTGGTTAGGTCCGGCCCACAGCAATGGCGCAGCGGTCCCATCGAACGTCGCGCTGACGCCCGCCAGAGATTCGGCGATGCGGCCCTGCGCGTCCAGTGCCGGGCCCGCGCCGCCCGCGGGCCCCAGAACCTGGCCGAAGATGGAAATGATTTCTCCCGGCGCAATCGGCCCGGATAAATAGCTGGCCGCGTTCAATACGCAGGCCGGCTCCACATACGGTGCGGAGTAGCTCCGGGTCAAGTCCAGAATCGCCAGGAATCCGATGCCATTACCAGGGAAGAACTTTGGCTGGATCGCACCCGCCGTCACGGGAAAGTTGGGCGACGCCGTGATACCGCCCAAGAACAGTTGACCCTGGCCCGCAGCCGCAGTCTGCACCACATCAAATCCGCTGCCGCCGAGATATGTGGACCAGGCGATTTGACCGCCGCTGGTGAGGGCTGTCGCGAAACCCGTCCCTCCGCTAGTCCCAAGCGACGTTCCATTGCAGTGCTGGACCGCGTTGGGCGTAACGGGGAAGTCGGTGGATTCCGTGGCGCCCACCACATCGGCGTTCCCGGCCGCATCGAGCGCCAGCCCGTAGACCGTGTCGTCCGAGCTGCCGCCCAGATACGTGGAATACACCAGCGAGGCTCCGTCGGGAGCCAGCTTGGCGACGAAGCCGTCGCTGCAAGGGACGCCCACCCCAAGCGCGGAGATACGGTAGCAGGTGCCCATGGCGAGACTTGGCTGGATGGCGTTAGCAGTCGGGAAATCAGTCGACTGAGTGGTTCCCGCGATCACGATGTTTCCCTGCGCATCCACCGCAATGCCGCTCCCGGAATCCGCACCATCTCCGCCCAGCCGGGTGGAGTATAAAACCGACGAAAGATCGGCGCTCAGCTTGGTGACGAATGCGTCTGGGCACCTTGTCGAGACTTGCCCGTCCACGCTCTGACAAACTCCCCCGCCAACCGTCGACTGCAGCGGATTCTTGAGCGGAAAATTCGCCGAACTGGTGCTGCCCGTCAAATAGACGTTGCCCGATTGGTCCAGCGTCAGGGCTCCTGCCGAGTCGTCCCCACTGCCTCCGAAGAGCGTGGAGGCCAGCAGGGTCATGTCCGATGTCCGCCAGCGCATGATAAAGGCATCGCCACAGGTCAGCTTTTGGAAGGCGTTGCTGCAATCGCCGCCGCCCGAGTTTGGCTGGAGCGCATGGAGCAGTGGAAACGCGCCCGACTCCGCGTAGCCGGCCACATAGAGGTTGCCCGAAGCGCCGTAGGCCAGGGACGTCGGGGAGTCGGGTGACGCTCCCAGGTAAGTGCCGTATAGCAAGTGCGCCCCCGCGGCGTCCAACTCAACCAGAAACCCGGCCGCGGGTGCTTCAGCCGGTTCGACGGGCCCGGTTTTCTGAAGAGCGTTGGCCGTTACCGGAAAATCGGTCGAGTTCGTCGTACCCGCGATAAAGACGTTGCCTGCCGCATCCACCGCGATCGCCCTGCCGCTCTCCGACTGGGAACCTCCCACATAGGTGGACCAGATCAACTGTCCTCCCGCGCTGAACTTCGCCACGAAAACGTCCGTGCAAGGGAACGTTTGTCCTGCCCCATAACACGCACCCCCGATGAACTGCGGATGGTAGGAGCCTGGCGTGGTGGGAACACCGCCGTCGGTAGATCCGGTAATGAAGACGTTCCCCTGCGAATCCGTGGTGGCTGCCCCCACACTCGTGTAGGTCCCACCGGTGCCGCCTCCCAGAAAAGTCGCATAGCTCAGCACCGGACCCGCACCGGGCGCCGCTGACACAGTACCGTGGCCGAGCAACCCACATAATAGGATAATCAGGCTTGCTTTGCTGCAATGAGTATTCGGCATACTGGCAATAGAGCACGCCGGGTTCCACGTTGTTTGGCTGGTGGGGCGCTCGAATACTACTCATTCCGCGGCGCCGCGACGGGCGAGATCTTCAACGCCCGCCGCGCCGGAATATAAATCGCCACCGCCGCCGCGCGGCCGCCAATACCGGCGGGATGCCCGCGAAGACCGCCGGGCCGACCGCGCTCACGCCGAAGACCGCCGCCCGCATCAGCCTCGCGACGCCGTACGCCGGAATCAGGCCGGCCCGCGCAAGGGGATGCGCAGGCTCTCAAAATACCCCGCGGTCACGCTCTGTACTTGTGCCGTGGGCTGCTTGCCTGGCTCCGGTGGCCATCCTTCGATTGTGACCGGAAGCGCATCCCGGTGGCGCCGGTGACTCGGCTGACCAAATTCAAGTCCGCTTCATTCGGACCCAGCTCCCCGGCTGGAGGGAATTGTAATCGTGGCCCCATCTGGTGGCGCCTGCCGCGGGCTGCCAGCGAATGAAGGCCAGGGCCACGGTTGCTGGGTGTTGGACATTTGCGGGGGCGGTGAATACCGCAATATCGAGCTTGTCTTGCCGCCGCGCACGCCTACGTCCTCCGCTCCCACAACTGGGCTGCGCGAAATGCCTATCAACCCCTCCTGCCGGAGCAGCATCAGTCCAAAAAGACACGCCTTCTCTACCGGCACTCCGTCCGCATCGGCTCCCAGCGAAGCGAACTCTCCAACGATTTCCCGCACCGTCCGTTTTCCATCGCATAAACGCATGAGCGCGGCCGATGAAGGGGCCAACTGCCACACCTCTATTCGCCGTTGATCCTTCGGGCGGAACACGATGGTAACTTTTCGTTCCAGTACCCGGTCAAGCCCGGCCTTCGTGCGCAGCCGCTCAATCAGGTCTTTGTAGTCGACCGGGAGGTCCATCACAACCAACTCCCTGGCTTGGAAAGGGAAGTATGCGGCGTCGAAGGCATCTGCCGCCTCCGTTCCAGCCGACGCGGGGATGGATTCGCCGATCTCACCACCGCCTTCCGCCTGGAGCAGCGCGCCAATAGCGGTTCGCGCTCTCGCCAATTCTCCCAGATAGCAAGTCCGCACAAATTCCAAGAAGTCGTGCCGGAACCGGCGGCGGCAGTAATACGGCGCCGCGCCTAAATCCGGTCCTGAATCCTCGGGTTTCTTTCCGGCTAACCACGCTCTCCATCTGTCGAAGACTTTGAGCAGGTCCCCGCTATCCTGAAGCAGCGCGATGGGCAGCCAACGGAACCAGGTTGTCAGATACGTTACGAAGTCTCTGATCTCCTTGAAGTAACCGCGGGGCAGGCAAGACGTCGGAACCGCATAGAAATTCGGGAAAACATCCGGGTAGAGCTTAATCATTTCGAGATCGGCCGAATCCTGCTGCCAGCCCTGGTGAGACATATCCGAAAAGAGATAGTCAAGCGCCAATTGGTCTTTATACTGCGCGTGAATCGGGGTTCCCGCCAGCGGCGCTAATAGAGAAAGCTGGGGCTCCGCGTGGTCGAACCGGAACGAATCGACAAAGAAGTGAATGGTGTCTCTCAAATCGTCGCGCGTCTCGTCGGGGAAGGCGGTTATGAGAGCTACCGCCGTTTTGATTCCATGCCGATCCGCGCATTCGATTCGTTGCATGGCCTCGAGGAGGTCCAGATTCTTACCGATCGCGCGCTGTAAACGCTCCGATCCCGTTTCGATGCCAAAGAAAATCCCGCGGCACCCTGCCCTCGCCATAAGGTCGATCAACTCATCGTCGATGCAGTCCGTGCGGGCGCTGCAAGCCCAGGTGAATTCGCCTCCAGAGGCCAGAACAGCGTCACAAAATGCGGCCACCCTCTTACGATCGACCGTGAACATATCGTGAATCAGGCTGAAGTTGCCTATCCCGGACTCCTCCTTGACGCGGTTCATTTCCTGAACCATCTTCTGCGGAGACTTGAGACGGAAATTGCGCCTGAAAAAATCGTTCGTCGAGCAGAATGTGCATGCGAACGGGCAACCGCGGCCAAGTTCCAGATAGACGCAGTCGCGCTTTTTGAGGTCTGGGTCAAGGTCGAAGGCAGGCAACGGCAGAAGATCGAGGTCCTCTACTGCCGGAGCGTTGGGATTCCGGATTACATCGTCGCCGCGCCGGAACGTGAGTCCCGGAAGGCTCTCCAGTTTGCCGCTCCGGTCCCGGCATGCGAGGATCTCGAGCAAGTCGGGGAAAGTGCGGTCCGCTTCTCCCCGAAGCACGAAATCGATACATGGAAAGGCTTGCATCGTTGGCTCGTCCACCACCGAGGCCTGCGGACCACCGAGGATGATTAGCGAGTTCGGATTGAGAGCTTTGACCTGCTGGGCCAGGCGTAAGGTGAGAGGATAGGAACTGCAAATGGAACTAAACCCAAAAACATCGAAAGACAGCGCCTTGAGACGCTCCATTGCGAAGTGGAAGAAATCAGCGGAGCTCCCGGGTTCGGAGCCTCTCACAGGGCCGCCATCAACCTGAGGTGTGTTGAGAGACCGGGCCACCGCCTCGCCCCTGCGTTGATCTCCATTGCGTCCGAGAAAATCGAGGAATAAGCAATCGAGATTTACCACCTCGGGATGCTGCCCCTTTTCGCGCAATATTGCCGCAAGGGTCAGCACGCCAATGTTGCCAGCCATGAATTGTCCGGCGCCCTGGGACGTCAGTTCCGGATCGACAAAATCGGCCAGAGAGAGCGCGGTAACGAGGCATACCGTCAAAGGCTTTGTCTTTTCGCCTCGGGCTCCGGCAAGACGATCGACCCTCTCACGCGCCGCGAAGAGTTCGAAATCCATCATGCTCTCCCCTTCGTCCGGAGCCTCCCAGCACAGACCGGCTGCTCCGCAATAGCCGGCACATTGGGTACCGGCGCAGATGCGTCATCCCTGGTTTTTCCGCGCCCGGAACGCCCCGCTCCGTTTCGCCTAATCGAATCTAGACAACTTGATTCTTTACCCTTGCCACCATCTCGACCTTGGCGGTCGTGATTGCCTCCGCCGCCTGTCCGGCATTGAGAGTTTCGATAAGTTGATTTCGAAATCGCTCTTGAAGTTGCTGCTGTTGGGCTTCGGATAAACCCAAACTCGAAGGAATCTCGACTGTGAAAGGAATCTCGACTTTAATTTCCGCCACGGCGTTACCTCCAATTCACCTTGCAGTAGTGCCAAAATTCTATCAGGTCCACGCCCGCGCGTCTAGACGCCGGGATTTCCGGATTTCCGCCATTGGGAAAGTTCCCTCTGCCTGGGCGCAGGACGAACTGCGTAGCGTCAACGGGCAGGTCGAATACCTGCTGCGGCAAGCGGTACAGAAGCGCAAGGGCGGTACCGGTACCCCGTTTCCGAACCCCGCGGAACCGGATAAATCCTTGTAACCATTGAATTACAGACTGGCCGTGATGGCACAAATAGAAAATTTCAATTGGACGCGGACACCCCCTGGACTGTAGCGTAATTACATGGCCGCAAGGACCCTCAGCATCATGTCGGAATCTCAAGTTTCGCTATTCCACCGCGTGAGCAGTATCGTCAGCTCCAACCTGTCCATGGACGAAATGTTGGGCGAAGTGGTCGGTTTGACGGTGCAGGCTTCGGATTGCGACGCTTGCCTGGTCTACCTGATCGACCACAGTTCGGACGAAATCGTCCTGCGCGCCTCGCAAGTACCGCACGCCGCCGACCTGGGTAATCTCCGTCTGAAGATCGGCGAGGGAATCACCGGATGGGTGGCGGAGCACAAGTCTGTCGTCGCGCTGCCCTCGAACGCCGCCAGCGATACGCGTTTCAAGCGGTTCCAGACCCTGGTCGAAGACACCTATCAGGCATTCCTCTCGGTGCCGATTGTGAGCGGAGGAGAGCTGATCGGCGTCATCAACGTTCATCACCGCAATGCGCACGATCACAGCAGCGAGGAAATCAGCACCCTGATCTTCATTGGAGAACAGCTCGGCGTCACCATTTCCAAATCGTTGCTGGAAGAAGAAAACGCGCGGCTGCTTGAAGAAACCCAGGAGATGAAGCGCGAGCTTGAAACGCGCAAGCTGATGGAGCGCGCCAAGGGCATCCTGCAGCAGAACCACAGCATCACCGAAGAAGAAGCTTACTTGCGCCTGCGCAATCAAAGCCGGCGACTGCGTCGTCCCATCCGGGAACTGGCAGAGGCCATCATCCTGGCGGAAGAACTGCATCGCCAAAACAAAGCGGTCGAGTAATCCCCATTTCCAAGTCGATCGGTCCGTCCTGACCACATAGCTGTTGTACCTGCCGGCGGAGTGTCCTTGCCGACGCCCTAGTTCTGTCTGCCGAACTGGACAACCACCCACTCAATAAAAATACGGAGGAGACTTTGGAACACAAGCATGTGCGATTGTTTGCAGCCGTTGCGGTGCTGTGCTTTAGTCGCAGCGCCTGGGGACAAATTCCGGAAGCCGACCGTGTAAAGGGCGAAGTGCAGGTCGATTCCCGCGCGGTGCTGCGCAGCACGGTGACACTGAGCGACCTGCGGGGCCACCACACCTTGGAAGCTGTAGAGGTAAAAGGCGATGGCACGTTCGAGTTTCGCCACGTGCCGTATGGCGAATATCGCTTGACTGTTTTCGACGCCGGCGAACGTCCCATTCACGATGAACTGGTTTCGGTGCATGGCCAGCAGAGTGAACCAATTCTCGTGCAAGTGCCGATGCGCGAGACCCCGCGCCCGCCGGCGGGCACGATTTCGGCGGCCGCACTCCTGCACCCACCCACCAAAAAGGCCTTCCAGGATTTCCTGGCAGCCCGGAAATTCGCCGACGCCGGCGCCTACGATAAGGCCGCCGGGCAATTGGAAAACGCCGTCCGACTTTCGCCCGGCTACGCTGACGCCTGGATCAATCTGGCCGCCCAACACATCCACATGGGCCGCTACGAACAGGCGCTCCAGGAACTGGCGCATGCTAGCGAGATCTCCAAGCCGACCGCCATGATTCTGGTCAACATGGCCTTCGCACAGCACGCGCTGCATCAAGGTGAGGAAGCCATCCGGTCTGCGCGGCAGGCCCTGCGGCTCGATCCGTCCTATGCTCCGGCGCACTACCTGTTGGGTTCGTTTTTGGCGCCGGACCGGCGCACCTTGCCGGAAGCCATCCAGCACCTCGAAGTGGCCGCCCGCGTAATGCCCGGCGCGCAAGCGAATCTGGATCGCGCAAAGCGGGATTTAGTACAGACTGTAACCCATCCTTGATTCCGCGGGCAGGCGGTTGTGATACCCTTTCAGTGAACGGAGGATAATCGTGAAATTCAAGGCCTTGACAGTGTTGGTTACGGTTCTGGCTGCGCTCGCGTTGTCGGCGCAGGACAATAAGGAGTCGCCCAAGAAGGCGCCGCCCAAGTCGGCGATTCTGCACCCCGAGATGGCGGTGACCACGGGCACATGGGATCATCCGGCGGCCACCATCGGCAGCAAGCCGGCCGAAGCCTGGTCCACCACCAGCGTGGCGGCGGGCGTTGACAGCAAACCGCAACCGGGACGGCCGATCACGGTAGTCGGCGAGATCGTGGACTTTTCCTGCTACCTGCAGCTCGGCAAGCACGGCGAAAAACATCGTGCCTGCGGCCAGAAGTGCGTGGCCAACGGGCAGCCCATCGGATTGCTGACGCAGGCAGGCACGCTATACATGCTGATGCCCGAAGAGCACGATCCGCGGCGTGACGGCGGGGTGGACGCCAAGGCGTCGGCCTCCGACAACATGGGCCATATCGTGGAAGTGAACGGTACGGAGGCCTCCGTGGGCGCCTATCACGGCATCTACGTGCAGGGGCTCACCAAATAGTCCCTCACCGGGACCTAAGTATACGATTTCGCAAGTACGGTGACGTATTTGCGCGTCGGAGGCACTCCGCTCCCTAACGATCGCGGCTCGGTGCGGAAGCCTCTCACCGAGCCGCGACTGTCAAGGAGCGGAGTGCCGGAATACGTTAGCGAACTTTTGAAACGACGTGCTAAGTCAATGCTTCGCAAGATCGTGGCCGGAGCGTTGGCGCTACCGGCCTCGCTATTATTGGCATTCGCGGCAGACAACCCCAAGACGCCGAAAGTACCGGCGGGGTTGCCCCCGCTGGTATGGCCCGTCGGCAATCCCTATTCGCCGGAGAAGGCGGAATTGGGCCGCTATCTGTATTTCGACCGGCGGCTCTCTGCCGATTCCACGGTCTCCTGCGCCACCTGCCACGATCCCAACCACGGCTTCACCGACGGCGCGCCGTCTTCCACCGGCATTCGCGGACAGAAGGGCAATCGCAGCGCACCCACCATCGTGAATCGCGCCTATTCGCTGGCGCAATTCTGGGACGGCCGCGCCGCCAGCCTGGAAGATCAAGCCAAAGGCCCCATGGCAAATCCCATCGAGATGGGAAACAAGCAGGAAGCCATCGTGGCCACGCTGAACAAAATCCCCGGATATCGTGCGATGTTCGCCAAGGCCTTCGGCAGCGACGCCATCGACATCGACCGCGTCGCTATGGCCATCGCCTGCTTCGAACGGACCGTGCTCTCCGGCAACGCCCCCTACGACCAATACAAGCGCGGCATCAAGAGCGCGCTGACGGCCGGGCAGGTGCGCGGCATGTCGATATTCTTCGATAAGGCGATGTGCGACAAGTGCCACGAAGGCGCCAACTTCACTCTCAACGCTTACGCCAATCTCGGGGTGGGTACGGACAAGCCGGAGCCGGACGTGGGACGCTACGCGGTGACGCACGACCCGCGCGACTGGGGCGTCTTCAAGACGCCGACGCTACGCGAGATCGAGCACACCGCGCCCTACATGCACGATGGCAGTTTGAAGACTCTGGACGATGTGGTGGAGTTCTATAACAAGGGCGGGATTCCCAACAAGAATCTGGATACCAACATCAAGCCGCTGCACTTGACGGACAGGGAAAAGCAAGACTTGGTGGCCTTTCTGAAAAGCCTGAGCGGCGAAGGCTGGCAATCCGTGAGAATTCCGGATAAGTTTCCGGAATAGGACCGCAAGCCAGCCCCGAAGGGCATGCTTTAGACTGCCCTCGTTCCAAGTACGCGTTTCAGAAGTGCAGTCTCGCATTCCGGCATTCCGCTCGGTTGAAGACACGAGGAAGAAACAGCGAAAACGCCACGCGCGGCGACTGCACACGACCAGGAAAGACCAAAGCGTGCGACCTTTGGTGGCCCGCAGGGCCATGGGGCACTCCTTGACAGTCGCGGCTCGGCGAGAAGCTTCCGCACCGAGGCGTCAGGTAGCGGAGCGCCCCGGCGGCACCAATACGTTCAGATCTCCTGATCTCGTCCCCGCAACTCCCGTGAAACCTGGAAATCGGATTGGCCTCAGATTTCGACCCCCGACCTCAGGGAAGCTGCCTGGCCGCAGCCGGGCCGATTTTGCGGTTTGCTTCCCGACCCGTTCTCGATAAGCAACAAGAGCACACCCACGTTTTCCATGTGAGGCGATAGGCCCAATGAATTCAATAGCGTAAAGAGACGTTAAGCCGTTAATGAGCCCGAGAATCCTGATGCCATCCCGGGACTGTACGGGATCAGGAACCG
>Ga0182018_10000450_pt1 | contig 54155 bp, 43 predicted proteins | sample 812P2MmetaG_FD_120490 | JGI IMG/M metagenome (GOLD analysis project Ga0182018, IMG submission 120490) | Permafrost microbial communities from Stordalen Mire, Sweden - 812P2M metaG | ecosystem: Environmental > Terrestrial > Soil > Wetlands > Permafrost | place: Sweden: Stordalen | collected... | reverse complement strand
TTTTACGGCCATGGGGAGATGCTCCTCGCTGGGGGAAAGCGGAGTGAGTTCGGGATGGCCGAGGGCGAGGCAGGTGGGGATGCCGGCGTCGGCGGAAACGGTTTTGTGGCCGGCGTCGCAGGTAACGATGCCGGGGTGGGGGTGGCTTACGACGCGGGTCAATACTAGTGCAGCGGGGCGGTAGCCGTATTTCAGAGGGAGTTGGTGCAGGCTGGTGGCGTCGCAATAAACGATGGTTCCCGGCGAGATGCGGTGAATGAAGTTCCCGTGGCGAAACCCTTCATAGCTGAGAGAGCAGGGGAATGTGGGCGTGCCTGCGGTGATGATTTCCGGGACGCCGATACCGGAACGGTCGAGGTCTTTTGCGATTTTCAGTAAATGGTCATAGCCGCGATGAGTTGCCTGCGTGCGTTCGGGCTCGGCTAGATTTCCGTACTGGCCGTCGTAGTAGTGCAGGCCGCAAAACTTCAGGCCGGCGGCGGTGACTGCTTGCGCCAGCGCGATAATTTTTGGAGTGTCGCTCTGCTCGATGCCGGTGCGGTTCATGCCGGGGTTGATGTCGAGAAGAATTCCTACACGGCTTGTGCGCCACTGCTGGAGCTGCTCTTCATTTTCTACGAGAACGGAAATGCGGACTTTGGGGAATTGCTGCGCGATTTCGTGTGCGCGGCGGGCGTTGGCACCGATTGCGGGATAGGCGAGTAACACGTCGACCGAGCCGATGCGGCAGGCTGTCAAGAGTTCTAGCGTGGTGGCACATTTGAAATTTTGGACGCCGCGATCGAGGAGCATTTTAAGGGTATAGCTCAGCTTGGCGGTTTTGATGTGGACGCGCCATCGGTTGGGGTCGGCGGAGAGCACGGCCAGGGTGCAGTCGATGTTGTTGGCGATTTCTTCGGGATAGAGGATTAATGCTGGGGTTAGGACTTCTTCGATTGCGGACACGGCGTAGCGCTGGTCCAATTTCATTTCGTGCAGCATTGATTTCTGCGTGGCCATTACGGATTTGATGATAACGCGTCGGCGTGTGTGCCGCCAAAGAACTCGAGCTTCGGCCGAGGGACAGCCGAGGGCCGCTGTCCCCACATGTGCGTGCGGATATGCTGCACGCGAGATCCCTCCCTTCGCCTGAAATGCGGCTCCGGTCGGGATGACGGCTTTGCGGTGGCGCAGCCAACATGATTGACGAAGTATTTCGCTGAGAGTAGGCTCACGAAACTTTATCGTGCGGAGGTGCCATCTGGCAGAGCGTAGTGAGCGCGGGGATCTGGTTCGCGGTCTCGGGTTGTGGTCCGCGACGGCGATTGTGATCGGGGACACGATTGGGACTGGGGTTTTTCTGGTTACCAGCGATATGGCGCGAGCGGTGGGATCGGCGACGCTGGTATTTGTGGCGTGGATTGCCGGCGGTTTTATCGTCCTGTGCGGGGCGTTTTGTTATGCGGAGCTCGGCGCGGCATTTCCCAATGCGGGCGGGCCTTACGTTTATCTGAGCCGGGGGCTCGGGCCACTGTGGGGATTTCTGTTTGGCTGGATGAGTTCGTTTCTGGAGCGGCCGGTGGCCATGGCTACGCTGGCGGCGGGATTGTTGCGGTTCGCGGGATTTCTGTTTCCGGTTGTGGGCACGCCGTTGTGCCGGGGACATGTGGGAACTTATCAGTTCGTGTTTACTGCGGCTCAGCCACTGGCGGCTGGCGTTGTTTTGCTAGTGACGGCGATTAATTATTTGAGCGTACGTCTCGGTGGGGCGATCCAGGTGTTGCTGACGTGCTTGAAAATGGGAACGATTGTGGGGATTGTGATCGCCGGCGTTTTGTTTGCAAGGGAACGTGTAACTGATGTTGCTACGGTGGTTACGCATTGGGGATGGGGAACCATTGCAGCGGTGCTGACCGGGCTGGTTCCGGCGATGTGGGCTTACAACGGGTTCAACGATCTGGGGGACCTGGGGGAAGAGATACTGCATCCGCAGAAGAATATTCCGGTGGCAATTATTTTGGGACTGCTTACGGTGGGCGGGTTGTATCTGATGGCGAATGTGGTCTACTTCCACACGTTGCCGTTCGCCGAGATTGCTGCTTCGCCGCATGTCGCGTCCGATGTGGTGCGGTCTTTTGCCGGGTCGCGCGGGGCCTGGTGGCTTACTCTTGCGATGGCGGTGTCGGCATTGGGGGCACTGCACGTGGTGGTGATGACCGGGGCGCGGATTCCTTATGCGATGGCGCGGGATGGTGTTTTCTTTCGGTTTGCCAAGCGGATTCAGCCGTCGTTTCATACGCCGAGTGGGGCGCTGATTTTTCTGGGGTGCATGGCGGCGCTGCTGGCATTGACGGGAACTTTTGAGGAGCTGTACTCGCTTTTCGTGTTTGCGGTGTGGATTTTTTTCGCGCTCACGGCGATTGCCGTTCTTCGTTTGCGCCGGATTCAGCCTGGTCTTTTGCGGCCTTATCGGGCCTGGGGTTATCCGTGGACGGTACTGATTTTCTTTTTTGCGGCCGTGGCTTTGACCATTAATTTGTGGATGGTTCGGCCGGTGCGGTCGTCGCTGGGGCTTCTGGTGATTGTGGTGGGAATTCCGTTTTTTTATCGGTGGCGGAGGGTAATTCCGCGGGGAGGTGCCGGAGAGCGCATCCCAGGAATGCGCGGCCGTTAAACTTCTCCGCGGGATATGGAGAACCGTGCCGCGATGTTTGACGATTCAACTCAAAATAATCCTTCCTCGCTAGCTTCCTGAGATCAAAATTAACCCTACTCTCATTACGATCAAACCAAGACTTGTATAGCATGCGACGGGAGAAGAGTTCTGTGATGCGTGGTGAACTATTTTGCTAAGTTCCCAGAGTGGGAATCGAAGGCATTTAATTCCGCGAATCGAGGACGGCATCCCCGGTTACCAGCCCTGATCGACAAAGCCAGTCGAGCTTCGTTCGACTGGACGGCCGAGGCGGCTGTTCCTGCGCGGGCTGCTCTTACGCCTGACGGCGTTCTCGTGGTATTTTCAAGTTCCTTTTGAAACTATGATTCGATCTTATAAAGGTGTGTGGCCGACGATTCCGGCGACTTGTTTTGTGGACGAGTCGGCGCAGATTATTGGCGACGTCGTGTTGGGCGAGCACGCTTCGGTGTGGATGAATGCGGTGGTGCGAGGGGATGTGCACGAGATCCGCATTGGAGCCCACTCCAATGTGCAGGACAATAGCGTGCTGCATGGGATGAAGCAGCAGTGGGGCGTTTATCTGGGCGAGTACGTCACGGTGGGGCATTCGGTGACGCTGCATGGGTGTGTGATTGAGGATCGCTGTTTGATCGGGATGGGATCGATTATTTTGAATGGGGCGAGGATTGGAGCGGGATCGATTATCGCAGCAGGGACGCTGATTCCGGAGAAGACGGTGGTAGAGCCGGGGTCGTTGTGGATGGGATCTCCGGGGAAGTTTCGCCGGAAGCTGGAGACCGCGGATCAGGAATCGATTATGCGGTATGCGCGAAATTATCTGGGGTATAAGGATGAATATTTGCGGGAGCGGTGAGTCGCCAGAGTCGAGTGCCGAGAGTTGTCATCCTGAGCGAGTCGAAGGATCGCGAAGAGTAAGGTGCGCAGTGTCGATGTGTTTTCACGGGGAAGTCGATCACGTCGAGTGTGCCGAGCGAGTTCAGTGATGGTGCCGCGTACGTGGTAGGGCTCCTTCGACTGCGGTTGGCCTTTCTGCTGGGGCGCAAAAACCAATCCTCGCTGAGGATGACCAATTCTTAATGGACGGGAGCTGAATGATTAAAGCGGTGCGCGGGACGCGGGATTTGCTGCCCCCGGAGACGGCGCTGTGGAATGTTGTGGAGGCGGAGGTGCGGGAAGTATTTCGCGCCTATAACTTCCAGGAGATTCGCACGCCGATTTTCGAGGCGACGGAGTTGTTTGCCCGGGGCGTGGGGGAAGAAACCGACATTGTTTCCAAAGAGATGTACACCTGGGAGGATCGAGGAAGAGCGGAGAGCGATAAAGGGCAATCACTGACGCTTCGTCCCGAGGCCACGGCAGGCATCGTGCGAGCCTACATCGAGCACAAACTTGGGGACCGTGGACTGAACAAACTCTATTGCATCGGCCCGATGTTCCGGCGTGAGCGCCCGCAAAAGGGTCGCTATCGTCAGTTTTATCAGATCGACGCCGAAGTCATTGGGCCCGCGTCGGCGGGAAGCGAGCGGCCGATTCGAGATGCAGAAGTGTTGGAGATGCTGAACACGTTGTTGCGACGGCTTGGAATCGCTGACTTTACTCTATATATCAATTCGGTCGGAGATGCGGCAGACCGAGCCGCTTACAATGACGCTCTGCGCGCGGCGCTGCAACCTGTTGTGGGAAAGATGTGCGCGGATTGTCAGCGCCGGGCGGTGACGAATCCTCTCCGCGTGTTTGACTGCAAGGTGCCGGAGGATCAGCCGGTCATTGCGACACTGCCGGTCATCAGCAATTATCTTGGCGAGACGAGTCGAGAGCACTTTCAGAGTGTGCAGGCCCTCTTGAAAGATGCGGGAGTGGTGTTTGCGGTGAATCCGCGGTTGGTGCGCGGGCTGGATTATTACACTCGCACGGCCTTTGAGTTTACGCACGGTGCGTTGGGAGCGCAGAACGCGATTTTGGGCGGCGGAAGATATGACGGTCTGGCGGAATTGCTGGGCAGCCCGCAGCCTGCTCCGGGAATTGGATTTGCGATTGGAGAGGACCGGTTAGTCATGGCGCTGCAGGCCCGGGCAACGGAGGCGGCCGCGAGTATGGATGTTTATGTCGCTCCCGTCGGGGAAGGCATGAATCGAAAGGCGCTGCGCTTAGCGGGAGATCTGCGGCGCGAAGGTTTGGCGGTCGAGCTTGGGGATCGCAGTTTTCGGCTTAAGAAAATGTTTGAGGCGGCGACCAAGGCGGGGGCGAAATACATCCTTATTGTGGGTGAGAATGAAGTGAAGGCGGACGCGTTTGCGCTGAAGAATCTGGCGACGGGAGAGCAGGTCTCGGTTCCGCTGGCAGAACTGGCGCGAAGGATTCGGGGAGGGTGATGGGCTGTGATCTTGGTGGCGAGAGAACGGCACGTTCCTCGTCGCTTCGCCCCCCGGAATGGCAAAACCTTTAGGAGTGACGAATGGGTTGTGGGGAGTTGGTACCAGGAGGCGGGAATGAAATATGGGTGCTTCTTTACGATTCTGCTGGGCTGCGCCTTTAGCGGTGCTGGCGTGGGCCAGGCAAATGTCCCCGCGAAGGCGCTGAGTCCCTTGGAGCAGACGCTGATGAGCGCGGAGAAGGGTTTTGTCGATGCGGCGAAAAAGGGCGACGTGGGATTTTTCAAGCGCACGCTCACGGACGACTTTTCTTTCGTCGCATTTGACGGACAGTTGTATGACCGGCAGGATATGCTCGATCAGTTCGCCGAGGGCGGCCTGAATGTGCAGCCCTACGATATGAAGGTGGTGATAGCTGGCGACGCCGTGGCGATCGTGACCTACGATGTGGTGCTGCGCGTTCCGCCGGCGGAGGATCAGGGGCCACCGCCGCGGTACCAGCACTTCAGCACGGTTTGGGTGAAGCAGGGGGACGCGTGGAAGATGAAGTTTCAACAGATGACGGCATCGCATTGGGGAGACTGGTAGGGAAGCGCGATTGCCGATTTCTGATTGTTGACCGAAACCGTGAGCGGATACGGTTGACGCGCCTTTGCAACAATCAATAATCAGCCCATGCGAGCCATGATGAAAAATTTAGGAATCGCTGTGGCGGCGTGGGCGCAGATGGAGATGCCAAAGCCTGGGCCAGAGCACAAGAAACTCGACGTCTTCGCCGGTGTATGGACACTGGATGGCGACATGAAGGCGAGCCCCATGGGTCCAGGCGGCAAGGTAGCAGAAAACGAGAAATGCGAGTGGATGGAGGGGGGGCTTTCTCGTCTGTCACATCGACTTTAAAACTGCGGCGGGAAACGGCTCGGGAATTTCGATTCTGGGATATTCCACCGACGACAAGGCAACAGCTGGGGAGAATTCGACGATTCCAAGGGCTCCGTGGTAGGCGATACCTGGACCTGGACGAACGACCAGAAAATGGGCGACATGACCATGAAGGGCCGGTTCACTATGAAAGTCACTTCGCCGACTTCGTACAACTTTATGTACGAAGTGTCGCAGGATGGAACGAAATGGTCGACAGTACTGGAAGGGAAGGCGACTAAGGGAAAATGACGGGCCGAGAACTTCCAACCGAGAAGTGCAGACCTACGCGTGACAATTGTCATGGCCAGCGGCTGACGATTCGCACTGGGCAGCGAAACCTGATTCCACTACGATCTTTTTAACGGATATTCGACCAAGGAGCGTACCCGTGAAACTGAAAACCATTCTGCTATCAACTCTTGTTTTATTTACGACGTTTGCCTGGGGGCAGATGTCGACGACGCCCGGCCCGGAGCTGAAGAAACTCGACTACTTCGTGGGAAACTGGACCGTCGACGGGACCATCGGGCAAGGTCCGTGGGGGATGGGCGGAAAATTCAGTTCGACCGACACCAGGGGGTGGATGCCGGGGAATTTCTTCTTGGAAGGTCACTCGGACTTCAAGATGCCGGGGGAGGTGGGCGGCGACGGCAAAGCAATCGCCTTCATGGGGTACGACACGGATGCGAACGTTTATACCTATGACGAGTTCAACAGTCACGGGCGGCGCGAGATCTCGAGCGGCTCCGTCAGTGGCGATACTTGGACGTGGACGAGTACCCAGAACTATGGTGGGCAGGAGGTCAAGCAGAAGATGACGATGAAAGTGTTGTCGCCGACGAGCTACAGTCTGAAGTTTGAGGTGTCGCTGGATGGGACGAGTTGGATGACGTTTATGGACGCGAAGGCGACGAAGAAGTAGCGCTGGGCGCCAGGGGATCGGAAGCTTCAGCCGTGGCCTGGAGCTTTTCTTGTTTCTAGATGCGATCCGAGGGTCGGTTGTACTTGCCGGTTGAGGGCGGGCGGAGACCCCGCCGACGTGCGCCGGGACGGGACGGCTGCGTTGCCTTTGGTTGGTGCGACGGGGCCTTCGGAGTACGATTGAGCCGGGCGGTGTCATGAAGAAAATCGACTTCATCTGTATTGCTGGATTGATGCTTGGGTTGGGATTGCTCGGTGGTTCGGCGGAAATGCGTGCCCAGGAGGCGAGTCGGTCGGGAAACGCGGGCGCGAAGCCTGGAGAACCGGCCGTGCCTGGAGAACAGGACGCGAAGAGTGGGCAGGCGTTTTCGGGGATGTATTCGTTTCTGAAAGAAGGGGAATTTGTGCAGGTGACGGTGGAAGAGGCGGGGCATGTCACGGGCTTCGTTTCGCGATTCGGCGATGGAGAACGCGACCAGGGAGCGTTTCTGGATCAGTTTTTCAAGAGCGCGAAACTCGAGGGAAACAAGTTGAGTTTTACCACTGAAATTGTTCACGGGATTGCCTTCGACTTTAAGGGCGCAGTGGAACGCGGTGAGGGAAAGAATCCGGGGGACGAGGGTTATTTTGTGCTCAAGGGCACTCTGACGGAGAACGCGAGCGACGCAAATAAAAAAACTACGTCGCACTCGCGGGAAGTGGCGTTCAAGATGTTTCCCCAGGATGCTGCGCCGGCGAAATAGTACCGGGTTGCGAGTACCGAGTGAAAAACAAGCCTTGGACCCCTGGGATCGCAGAGGCTCCGCGAAGCTCCGAATCAGAATTGACCTGGTTTTGGGGTCTCTCGGTACCGGGTACTCGAAACTCGGTACTGGTTGGGGCTACTGTCCGGCGCGGAGTGGCGAAAGATTCAGGCGGCCGGGGGCTTTCTTGGGTGAGCCTTCCAAGCCGTAGACAAGATCGGGACCTCCGTCGGCCTTGGAGGAGGCTTCTGCCAGGGTCGCAGCCAGAGCGCGATAGGAACGGCTGATCTCGGGGCCATCCTGCAGGACCACAGGGGTACCGTGGTCAATGGAAGGGGACACCGCCTGGAAAGCATTGGGAACCTTCCATAGAACCTTACAGTTGGTCGCCTGCTCGACGTCCGTCTCGCTGAAGCCGGGTATCTTCTTATAGCGATTCAGCACCATGCGCAGGCGGTCGCGGCCGGTGCCTTCTTCGAGGAACGTGTGAATGCGTCCCGCGCTCCACAGAGAAATCACATCGGTCTGCGCGACCACGAGGACAGCGTTCGAAAGATCGGAAAGCAGGTGGGTGGTCGCGTCGAGACGGCTGGAAGCGTCGACGATCACGTAGCGGTAGTGATTGACCAGCAGGTCGAACAGCCGGGCCAACTCGCCCGGCGTGGGTTCGTTGGGAGCGGGCTGTTGCGGTCCGGCCAGAAGACGTAAGCCGCCGCTGGTTGGGGTCATGAGTCCGTCGAGCAGAGACGCGTCGAGGCGGTGGAGATTCTGCAGCGCGTCGAGGACGCCGAATTGCGGCCGCAAGTTGAGATGAAGAGAAGCGTGACCGATGGGAGCGAAGTCGACCAGAACCACATCGCCGTGAGACTGCTGCAGTGCCACGGCAGTGTTGACGGCGGCGGTAGTGCATCCCGCGCCCCCCTTGGCCCCGATGAAAGTAAATACTCGGGCCTTGCCTGCGCCTCCCAGATTGCGGGTTCGGGAAGAACTGAAGCGGGTAAGAGCTTCGAGCAGTGGCTCGGAACCAGCCGAGGCATCGAGATATTCGCCAGCACCGGCGCGCATGCTGGCCACAATGTTGGCGGGACGCATCATCTCGCCATTGGCAAAGATGGCAATCTGCTGAGTGGTGGCGCGAATCAGTTCTATGGTATGGACGGCGCGCTGGGCGTCATGCGCGGCTATGTCGACGATCACAATTTCGGCGCGCGAATCCTGAAGTTGACGGAGGATAGCGTCGGTGGGTCCGGCGGGAAACCCAACATGGCTAAATACAGCCTGTCCCAGGCGCGTCGCTTCCAGACGATTCTGCAATGCGGATAAGTGGTCCTGGTCCTGGCTGAGGAGGGCGACGGCAATCCCATGCATAACGCGGTTCTCGCTGATTTCTCTCGGTGTCTGCATGTTAGAAAGAGAACCTACTCCTCGCCAAGTGACCTAGGTAATGGCACGAAAATGGGCAAGCACGCGATCCGCGCAAAGAATTTAGGCAACGCATACCCATGTGTAAAGTCTGGGAGGAAGTGCACAACGTCGAACAAACTGGGACCGTACCGCCCCTGTTGCGAACGATTGTATTCCAAGATTGTGAAGTTGAAAAGATTCTTCGTGCGAGAGCGGAAAAATATTTAGGACCCCGCCAGACAATTCGGGACAACAGTCAGGTATCAGCCCAGAACTGGACCAGCGGAACTTTGAGCCACGGGCTGGTCTTCTTCATGGTGTGGGTGAAGGCTCGAGACTCGCGGGAAGGTTGCCGAAGACTGGGAGGACTCGGGGAGATATTCGTAGCCCTCGAGGCGAACCGCGACTCCGATCTTCGTTTCCCGCTGCGGAACTGAAATGCCCGCGGCGGAAGGCCGGATCACACGCAAAATGCGGCCCCGACAGCGTACCGGCATGTTCTCGCCTAGAGTAATCTCGGATGGCATCCGAAGTGTGATTTCGATTTCGGCGCCTTGAGTCAGTGGAGCGTCGGTGAAGAAGAAGACTCCCCGGGAGCTGAGGTCCTGCGTGAATCCGACCCCTTCGAGGGAGGCTGCGAGCTGGCGGAAAGAAAGGGGAAGAAGATAAGGAAACCGCTGCCCAACACGGCGTTCAACTCCAACCGGAGGAGTGGTCATAAGTGGCGTCCCATCCTTTGCCAAATCGCCAAAATCGCTTGCCCTTACTTTAGCTCACGGCGGGCCATAAGAGAAGCGCCAAGTTCGCGGAATTCATGACGTTTTTAAGCCGTTCACAGGCCCGAAGTTAGAGGGGGGCTTCGGGAGCAGAAGTTGCCTACATAGTGAAATCAGGCTGCAGGAAAAGCCGGCAGGCCGAGAGTTTCCGGCGAGCCAAAGATGCACACGATATAGTAGTGCTCGAGATGGCGCATCGTCATCCAAAATGACCGTGGCGGAGTCGAAGAGTTCCATCCAACAGGACGCATCGCGGAACGGCGAAGCGACCGCCGAGAGCCGCAAGCTGCGCTGGCAGGCGGCAGCACGGGCGCTGCGGCATCGCAATTTCCAATTGTTTTTCAGCGGACAACTTATTTCCCTGATCGGCACGTGGATGCAGACCGTGGCGCAGTCGTGGCTCGTCTACCGGCTGACGGGTTCGGGAATGAAGTTGGGCGCGGTGGGATTTGCCAGCCAGATTCCAGTGTTCTTGTTCGCTCCTCTGGGCGGGATTGTCGCGGACCGCAGCAACCGCAAACACGTAGTCATCGCCACTCAGGTAGCGTCCATGCTGCTGGCGTTCGTGCTGGCGGCGCTGACCCTTACGCACACCGTACAGGTGTGGCACATCTTCGTGCTGGCGGCGCTGCTGGGGGTGGTGAACGCGTTCGATATCCCCGGGCGCCAGTCATTTCTGGTGGACATGGTGGGTAAGGAAGACTTGATGAACGCCATTGCCCTGAATTCGTCCATGTTCAACGGGGCGCGCGTGATTGGACCGGCGGTGGCGGGCGTTCTAGTGGCAAGGCTCGGTGAAGGCTGGTGCTTTTTCGTGAATGGCGCCAGCTACATTGCGGTGATCACGGGATTGATGTTGATGAATGTGCATGCTCCGGTGCGAGTTTCGGCGAAAACGTCGCCGTGGGAGCACATGCTCGAAGGATTCCAATTCGTGAATCGCACTGCCCCGATTCGAGCCCTGATGGTGCTGCTTGGGTTGGTGAGCGTGACCGGCATGCCTTATGTGGTGCTGATGCCGATTTTTGCCGACAAAATTTTGCATGACGGTGGGCAGGAGTTCGCGTCGCTGATCGGATCGCATGATTTGGGAGCGGTGCGACTTGGGATCCTGATGGGTTCGGCGGGTGTAGGGGCTCTGCTGGGAGCGCTTACCCTGGCTGTGCGCTCAGGAGTGAAGGGATTGGGAAGGTGGGTATCGGTATGCTGTGCGGGGTTTGGCGTGAGCCTGATGCTGTTTGCTTTTTCGAAGTCATTCTGGCTGTCTGTGTTGCTGCTGATGCCGGTGGGCTATTTCATCATGTTGCAGATGGCGTCGTCGAATACGCTGATCCAAGTGATGGTGCCGGACGCCCTGCGCGGGCGGACCATGGCGGTGTACTCGATGATGTTCATGGGAATGGCGCCGATTGGAGCGCTGCTGGGCGGCGCATTGTCGGACCGGCTCGGCGCTCGGCTGACGGTTGCAATCGGCGGCTTGGCTTCGGTGGCGGGAGCGTGGTGGTTTGGTGTGCAATTGCCGAAGATCCGGGTGGAAGCGCGGCAGCTGATCATCGCGCAGGCGATGGCGGGCGGGGAGCCGGCGGAAGAGATGACGGGGCCAATGGCGGAAGAGTAGGCCGGTAGCCGGCGTTCGGCTTCCGGGTAGCTGGAGTCAAATGCAAGCTCCCCAGAGGCTGAAGCCCGCACGATCTTGGGCGCGTTGCTCGGCCCTGAAGGGCCGCTGTTCCACTGAGGTCTTGCCCTTACCCATCATTGAGGGAGCTTCGTCGGGCCGATTCCGCTGCGGAAGCCGAAAGCCGGGAGCTTATTTGCGTGCCGCGCTGCGGCCCACCGCTACCAGGAAGATTGCGCTTTTTCCTCGAGCGTGGGGGGAGAAGAAGCTGACGACGTCGTCATCATAAAAGGTCAGGCCGCTGGCCCCGAGGTGCTGGGCATACGCGGCGAGATAAAGTTTGCCGCCTAGAATGCCGGCTTCGAGTTGCAGTGCGCGATATCCGCGGTTTCCGTAACGTTCCAGAATCTTCTTCAAGTCGGCCAGGAAGAATACGTCGACGGCTGCATCCGCGGGGAGTTGTTGCTCCAGTCCCAGGTAGCCAGCCTTTTCGCGGAAGTCTCCGGGCTTCAGGAGTTCGAGAAGTTTTTGGTCCCAGTGGTATGCATAAGCTCCCGCGGCTAGGCCCTGCACGTTGTTTACGATCAAATACAGATCATTGAGATGGCTTCCGAACGGCTCGAGAAAGTCGGCAGAAATCCCGCGTGTGGCCCGGTCGAGGATCGTTGCAAGCTGCGGCAGGGTGATGGGATCGCGTGCGAACTTTCGGGTAGAGCCGCGGCGCGAGATTACCTGCTCGATGGAGTCGGGAGGAATGGCGAAGTCGTCGAGGGGCAGTAGCGCGGTAGTGGTTCCCTTCGGGGAAGGAAACAGGTGCAAGGGAGAGTTGCCGCGCCAGGCAGCGACCTCGGCGGCTGAATCGAGCGAGGAAGCTTCGTGCATTTTGCGCATGGCGGGATAATCAACCTCTTGCTTGGAGTAGGCAACGAGCGGCAACTCAAGCGGTCTAATTTGCGGCGAACTGGAAGGCATCGCGTGCTTGTGGCCAATAGGAACCAGGGAGAATGCGACTTCGCGCTTAGGGTCGAGACCGAGCAGGGCGTTTACCTGAGAGTCGACGAAAGCGGTGAGGACCTTGGCGGGAAGATTTGAGGCGACGGATATCGCCAGAAGGTTGGCGAGGATGGTGCCGTTATCCCAGCCGAAGTGGCGGTAAGTGCGGGAATGGTATTTCCACGCATTGCGCCAATAAGTGCCGGTAAAGACGATCGTAGCCGGAGCGTGTGCAACCGATGAGTCGCTGCCGGTGGCTTCGACCAGCGTCTGGCGGAAATCGCCGGAGCGGAGTTGGCGCAGGCCGAATTCGGCTGCGCCAAAATGGTAGACGCCGGCCGCCAGGCCTGGAGGGTTTTTGACTCCGGGCACAGCCCTGCCCGGAAGTTCGCTGCAAACGACATAAAGTTCGATTTCGTAAAGGGCGCCGGTGCAGGCGGCAGCGCGAAAAAACGTTTCTCCCTGCTCGTGCTTTCTGCTTCGAATGACGCCGGCGGAGAAGAACAGCAACTGCGCGAGGGTTTCGAGATCGGGGATGGTTTCCGCTTGCGCGGGAACACTCGGAGCCGCGATGGCGGAAAGAGCGGCGCGGCCGGTTTCCTGAAAATCGCGGGGCAGGCGCGTGACTTCAAGCGTGGGATAGATTTTGAAGAGGAGAGGCTTGTTCTCCCAGTCCAGCGAGTGCGGATGCATACGCAGGCTTTGATAGGAATGCTTGGTGCCACTGTGATACTGCAAGCCTGCGTCGAGCTGGTTATTCTCGCTCAAAAGGAGCGCTCCTTGACGTGAAATGGATTCAGCGGTAGGCGCTGGGCGGCAGGCCGGTGATGCGGATTCCGGCGCGGCCTTTGTGGCGGATATTCATGCCGACGAGCAAGGCGGTGATCTGTTCGACGATGCGTGCGTTTTCAAGCTTGCCGCCGTCGATGGCGCGCACACCGGGGATTTTTGCCGCCAGTTCGCGGGTGAGTTGCACGGCATCGGGGTCGTCACCGCACACGACGACGTCGCAGTCGAGTGGCGTGTCGGTGCCGAGCAGGTCGGCGGAAACGTTATGGAAGGCAGCGACCACGCTTACTTCATCGGAGACGATCTCGGCGGCCTGCTGGGCGGCGGAGCCTTGCCAGACGCCAAGGGTGCGCGAGGCGCGACCTCCGACGCCGACTGCCAGGGGCACGGTGGCGTCAATGAGAATGCTGCCTGCGGTTATCGCGGATTTGAGTTTCTTGAGAAGCGAGGCTTGACCTTCGAAGGGAACGGTGAGCATCAGGATGTCCGCGGCGGCGCAGGCAGCGCTGTTTTCCATGCCCGATATTTTGGCCTGCTCTCCAATTCTTTGCTGGATGGATGCGGCTGCCTGTTGAGCGCGCTTTTCTTCGCGCGATCCGATGATGATGGTTTCTCCGGCGCGCGCCCAGCGCAGGGCGAGTCCCATGCCGGCGGGGCCGGTGCCGCCTATGACGGCGAGGGGACGGGCGCCGGTGACACTGGAGTTCATGCGAATTCAGCCTCGAGCGATTGTTCGGCGGTGCATTCGCTTGGCGGTACTTTGATGTTGATGCGAGAGTAAGTTGTGTTGCGCTCGGCAGGGATGCGACCCATTTCGCGAATCAGCGATTGAAAATCCTCCGGGCTGGTGTACTGGCCGGCGGTCGCTCCGGCTTCGCGGGAGATATTTTCCTCCATCAATGTGCCGCCGTAATCGTTGGCGCCGGCTTCGAGGCAGAGTTGCGACAGGCGGCGATTCAGCTTTACCCACGAGACCTGAATATTGTTAATCGATCCGGCGAGCAGCAGGCGGGCCAGCGCGTGAACTTTGAGATGTTCGGCCAGCGTTGGGCCCGTGCGCGCCAGACCCTGATGAAACAGTAGTGTGTTCTGATGGACGAAGCCCAGAGGAACGAATTCGGTGAAGCCGCCGGTCTCGGATTGGATCTTGCCTAGCAACATCATTTGGCGCACCCAGTGAGCGGGAGTCTCGGTGTGTCCGTACATGAGCGTCGAGGTGGTGCGAATGCCGCAGCGGTGCGCGGTGCGAATGACTTCGACCCATTGTGCCGTGGAAAGTTTGTTGGCGGACAGGATGTGGCGAATCTGGTCATCGAGAATTTCAGCGGCGGTGCCGGGCAGCGTTCCGAGTCCGTTGTCGCGCAGCATCGCAAGGTAGTCCTCGAGCGGCATGCCGGTGAGTTCGACGCCGTAGACGATTTCCATCGGCGAGAAGGCGTGGATGTGCATACGCGGGACGGCGTTCTTGATGGCGCGGAGAATGTCGCGATAGTGGAATTTGGGGAGATCGTGAGGCAAGCCTCCCTGGATGCAGACTTCGGTGGCCCCGAGTTGCCAGGCTTCGATTGCTTTTTGCGCCATCTGATCGAGCGTGAGGAAGTAGGTGTCAGACTCGCGCGGGCCGCGGCTGAAGGCGCAGAACTTGCATCCCACAAAACAGATGTTGGTGAAATTGATGTTGCGATTGACTACGTAGGTGACGAGGTTGCCGGCGAGTTCGGCGCGTAACAGGTTGGCAGCGACTAGAAGACCGAGCAGATCATCGCCTTCGGAGGTGGCGAGGGCATAGCACTCTTCCAGCGACAGGTCCGTGCCGTTTTGTGTTTCGAGCACCTTTTCTAACGAAGCCCGCAGCGCGGGATTCAGGCGGGGCGCAACCCAAGACCAGTCAAGCGAAGGAAAACGTTCTAGTTCCGAAGGGGGAAGTTCGCGAGCCATGCTTTCCTCCGTGGGAGACGTAGGTTTGCTACGTCTCTGCCGGCGTCGGCAAGACGTTGCAAGCAACGTCTCTACAGTGTACTGAAGTTTTAGCGGAATAGGTCGGTCGATGCGGGGCGAAGCAGGTCGCTTGCTTTTCCTCGTCCCGGGTCGTAGCGGAATCCACGGACGATGCAGGCTGGGGCGCGGTTGAGTTTGCCGCAGACCAGGCCGGCAGCGCAGGCCAGTTCGTCGGCGATGGCCTCGACACTGGCGCGCAGTTTGTAGCCATGGGAGTCGCGGCGGCCGCGGTCGTCACGCAGTGGTTTCATTCCGGCGATGCCGATCGCGAACTCTGTCAGGCCTTCGCGCCAGGGACGGCCAAAACTGTCGGTGATGATGACGGGGATGGCGATGCCGGTAAGGCGTTTGAGGACGCGGCGAAGGTTGGTGGCGGAGCGGTCTGGGTCTTCGGGTAGCAGCAGCGCGTGAGTGCCTCCGTTGACGTTCGAAACATCGACGCCGCTGTTAGCGCAGAGGAAACCATGATGCGTCTCAGTGATGAGGACGCCGTTGTTGCGGCGGATGACGGCGCGGCTCTCGCGCAGGGCTAGCTCGATGACGCGGGCGTCGAGTGCGTATTGCTTCGCCCATGCGATCGACTCTTCCGAGGGATCGATCGTAGCGAGATCGACCAGGCGGCCTTCCGATTTGGAGACGACTTTGTGTTTCACGACGAGGATGTCGCCGGGTTGGAAGTGAGTGTGCCGTCGGCGGAGGGATTCGAGGAGTTTGTTGGCGAGGGAGTCGCCGGGGCAGATTTCGTCGGCGAGAGGAATTGGGACCAGGCGAAGTTCAGAGTGAGCGGAAGTTTTGCTTTTTCGAACGCCTGGCATAGGAAAGGGCTGAAAGCCCGGAATGATCTTACGAATATTTTTTTCGAGTGCAAGAAAACATGTCGGGACAGCCGCCCCCGGTGTCCGTCGAACGAAGCTCGACCGCTTACAGCACCTGCAAACGGAGACGTCATCATCTTAGATGATCAATCGACCTTCCGTCGCAATCGGTGCGCACGGAGAGGTTTGAGCAACGTCTCTACGAAGCAGCGCCGCTGCGCGGCTGGACGGGCGAGGCGCCTGTAACTACAAGGGCGTATTTGCGGACGAGGCCTTGAGCGCGGGTTTGGCCGGGGAGCGCTGCCAGTTGTTGCAGGTCCTCGGGATTGTCGACGTCGAGGGCTATTCCTGGCAAATTCAGCACGATACACGGTTTGCCGGTGGATTGCGCGGCGGCGTGATGCGGTTGGAAGCTGTCGTTGCCGAAGCGGAGCGGGAACAGATCGGCGGGACGGCGGAAGGCGGCGTTGGTGCCGCGTCCGTCGGCGGCGGGGCCCAGAACACTGCCTTCGGCGGGCGCGTGCTTCAGGATTTCGTCGAACTCCCACGACTGAATCAGGGGAATATCGGCTGGGATTACTAGCGTGCTGTCGACGCCGCGCTCGACGCAGATGCGGGTGGCCATCTCGATGGCGCCGGTTTCTCCGGGATTGTCGGGGTCGGGGATGATTTCGAATTCGTATTCTTCGGCCAGCTTTACCGCGAAGGGATCGCTGGTGACGACTGCGACCTGCGGACGATTTTTCCAGTCGTGCAGCGCGGCGAACACGTCATGCAGCATGGCCTGCGCCAGTGCTGTGCGCGAGGGTTGATCGAGAACAGCCGCTAGGCGCTGCTTGGCCGAGGACAGGTTCTTTACCGGAATGAGGATCACGGCTGGGAATCCAAACGCCGAAAGGCGGCGCGGTGGGCCTGGGACGGGTGGCCTTTGCGCGGTAATTCCGAAATGTGCAAAAGGACATCGCGTGCCAGCGACGCTTTGTCTTCGGCGGTGCGCATGATGGTTTGCGTACACTGGACGCTCAAGCCGTTGGCGCGGAGCAGTTCAGCGGCGCGGGTGTCACGGTTGTCGCACACGAGAACGTCGAGAAAATCCTCGTAAGCATGGGCGACTCCGACAATGGAGCAGGGCAGTCCCTGTGCGGCCATAAGAATGCCCGCCGGACCCGCGACCGGAGCACTGCCAACAATAGGGCTGATGGCGGCGACTTTCCCAGGAGCGCGCACGAGCGCTTCTCGAATGCCAGGCACGGCCAGAATCGGACCGATGCTGGTGATGGGATTGCTCGGGGCGATAATCACTGCGTCTGCGCCGAGGATGGCGTCGATGACGCCGGGCGCGGGTTCGGCGTCAGAAGCACCGGCGAAACGGACCGAGTTCACCGGATCCTGATACCAGCGCTGCACGAAATATTCTTCGAAGCTCAATTCGCCAATGGGCGTATTCACCCGGGTTTCAACGCGCGAGTCGCTCATGGGCAGAACGCGCGCCTTCACGCCGAGTTTTTCAGAGATGACGGTGGTGGCTTCGGAAAGCGTTTTGCCTTCCGCCAACAGACGCGAACGAAGCAGGTGCATGGCGAGATCGCGGTCGCCGGTGTGAAACCAGGTGGGCTCGCCGAGTTGTCCCATGGCCTGCAGGCAAAGGAAAGTGTCGCCCTTCACACCCCATCCCCGTTCGCGGCTGAGCATACCGGAGAGCACGTAGGTGATGGAATCGATGTCAGGAGAGACGTAGAGGCCCCACCACAGCAGGTCGTCCCCGGTGTTGACCACCAGGGTGATTTGCTCGGCCGCCATGACCTGGCGGAGGCCGTCGACGAATTTCGCGCCGCCAGTGCCGCCGCTGAGAACACAGATCATGCGGGCCTCTTTATTCCTATTTCTATTTCGATTTCTGTTGTTGTTGTTTTGGCCAGGCCTTGATCATCGGTGGCGGCGCGGAGTTTTTCTGACAAGAGACCCGGCCGGCCCGTTACGGCAGGAAGAAATTCTGGGTAGACCGGCAAACGCAGGCGCAAGGAAAATCCTTTCGCCTCCGTGCGGAGGCGCAGTTGCTCCAGATGCGGCCAGGGCTTTTCCGGATTGATGTAGTCGGGAGTCAGCGGCGAAATTCCTCCCCAATCGTTGATGCCGGCCTCGACCAAATCATCATAATCATAATAAGGTCCGGAAAGATTGGGCGGCGCTTGAATATTAACGTTGAGGAGTAACAAGCGAGCCACCGCTATGACGCGGAGCATATCACCACGAGTGGGTTCGGGCCAGTTCGCCATGCGGATCGCGGGCTTGACGCGGAAGTTTTGCACGATCACTTCCTGGATATGTCCGAAGCGTTCATGTAAATCGCGGATCGCGAGCAGCGTGTCGACCCGGTCTTCCGCCGATTCGCCGATTCCAATTAACAAACCAGTCGTGAACGGGACATTTTGCTTGCCAGCGGCTGCGATGGTGCGCAGGCGTTTGGCTGGAACTTTGTCGGGGGCTTTGTCATGAGCGGCGCCGGGGGCAAGCAGCGCGGAGTTCGTGGTTTCGAGCATGAGGCCCATGCTGGGCGATACGGCGGCCAGGCGCGCGATCCACTCCGCGCTGAGCAGGCCGGGATTGGGATGCGGGAGCAGGCTGGTCTCGCGGAGCACGAGTTCGCACATGGCTTCGAGATAGTGCAGCGTGGACTTGTAGCCGAGGTGGCGCAGGGTTTCGCGCATTTCAGGAAAAAGTAGTTCGGGCTTGTCGCCGAGAGAGAATAAGGCTTCGGTGCATCCCAGTTTTTCGCCGGCGCGGGCGACTGCCAGGACTTCGTCCGGCGTCATCGTGTGCGCACCGGGATCGCCGGGATCGCGGCGGAAAGTGCAGTATCCGCAGTAGTCGCGGCAAAGATTGGTCAGCGGCAGGAAGACCTTGCGCGAGTAGGTGATGACGCCGGGCTTGAAGCGCTGGGTGGCGGCGCGGGCGGCGGCGAGCAGTTCGGGGAGATCGTCGTCGGGGCAGCAGATGAGGTGCAGGGCGCTCTCGCGCGAGAGGGAGACGCCGGGGCGGATGTCGGCGAGCGCTGAGGCGCAAGCCGAGCGCTGCATTGGCGTTGACGGCGTAATTTCGATCGGCGTCACTTGCATCGAATGATACAACGACGGGGCGTGGTAATGTAGGCGGTTCGGTAGAGACGTTGCTGGCAACGTCTTGCCGCCGGCCGCACCAACGATGGTGAGAGAGACGTTGCAGGCAATGTCTCTACGACGATGGGATTGAATCCTGCCGAGTTTCGACGAGCGATGGGGTGCTTCGCCACCGGGGTGACGATCGTCACAGTGGACCTCGACGGCGAAGTGCATGGCATGACGGCCAATGCATTCGCCTCGGTGTCGCTCGACCCCATGCTGGTGCTGGTGTGTGTGGATCACACCACCCGGACGCACGCGCATCTGCACGCCAAGAAACGATTCGGGATCAATGTGCTGTGCGAGGAGCAGCGGGCGATTTCGGAATATTACGCCCGCCCGGAGCGCACTCACGAGCACGCCGAGCAAGAAGCGGGGGCGAGGTTTGAGCGCACCCGGCATGGAACTCCGATGCTGCAGGGATCGCTCGCGTATCTGGAGTGTCGGCTGCACTCGGCGCAGGTGGCAGGGGACCATACCATTTTTATTGCGGAGGTCGAGGACGTGCTGGTGCGGGAAGGCGAGCCGCTGCTGTTCTTTCGCGGGAAGTATCGGAAGGTGGGGGAAGAAGTGGAAAAGTAGCGTGCCACTTTTGTGGCGCTGAAACATCTAACTCTTATCGAAACAGATCATAGAAATGGAGCCGACATGGCGGAAAAGACGGCAGAGAAAGTTACCAAGACCGAAGCCGAGTGGAAAAAGCAGCTTAGCGACGAGCAGTATCACGTGACCCGCGAGGCGGGCACCGAGTGTGCGTTTACCGGGAGGTATTGGGACACGAAAGAGCCTGGAATGTATCACTGCGTGTGCTGCGGCGCGCCGCTGTTCGATTCCCAGACCAAATTCAATTCCGGGACGGGCTGGCCGAGTTTCTACAAACCCGGGGAGGCCAGCAACGTGGTGGAGCATCGGGATTCGAAGTTCGGCATGGTGCGGACCGAAGTTCGCTGCGCCAAGTGCGACGCGCATCTGGGACATGTGTTTGAGGATGGGCCCGCGCCGACCGGGCTGCGCTATTGCATGAATTCTGCGGCCTTGGATTTCAGGCCCGTGGAGAAGAAGTAACTCGTAGAGGTGTAGCTTGCTCCAACTCGGCCGATAGCGCCAGGAGTGATGGCGAGAGACGTTGCATGCAACCTCTCTACGAATGCGCCGAGTAGGTTCCAAAGAACAGCAGGGGCACGCGCGAGCGTGCCCCGTGGCTTGTTATCGGAGAATCTTCGCGTCAACTACGCGCTGGCCGTGGCCGCCAAAGCCTTGGGAGCCTCGACTGGCTTGGACTGATTCTGTGCTGGCGACTCTTTTTGTTTTCCTTCGCTGCGAACCTGAATTCCGCCCTTGAGAGCGGCGCCGTCTTCGACGCTGATGCGGGAAGTCGAAATGTCGCCGTGGACCGAGCCTTCAGCGCGGATATCGACGCGATCGCTGCACTCGATGTTGCCGGTCACCTTGCCCATGACGACAACTTCGCGAGCCTGAATGCTGGCATCGACCTTGCCGTTGCGGCCGATGGTGACTCGGCTTTCGGGCATGTTGATTTTGCCTTCGATGCGACCGTCGATGTAAAGAGCCTCGGAGCCGCTGATTTCGCCCTTGATGAACAGCGTGCGGCCGATCGTCGCCTGATCCACCGGAGCGGTGACGGTTTTGATCGGATTGTAAGCGTTAGGGTTGGAAGCCGGCGATCCGGCCTTCGGGTTGAATGAGTTCTCCGACGACTGAAGCATTTGACCTTCCTTGGGTCTCCGCGCGGCGCCGCGCCACGTGCGCAATACGAAAGCGCCTGACACTTGGGTCATGCGGTGGTTTGAAATTTGGTAGCCTTCGGCAGTTGCTGGCCTAGTGGCCAATCTCAATATCGCACAGAAATAAGTGGAGGTGAGAGATTACCAAAGATGGTGTACAGGTGCGGATGAGGTTATCAGGGATAGGACGTAGCGATTCTCTACATTTTTCAGAGAAGAAACATCCTCGAAATACCTAGCCTTGTTTTGACAACTCCTTGGAGAATTCCTCCCACTCTTTCATCAACTCGGCATGAGTGGCTTTGTGCTGGTCGAGTTCCTGCGACTGGTGCTGGCTCTGTTCGGCGTTGACGAAGTTCTGGAGTCCGGTTTCTAAGTCTGCAATCGCCTCTTCCGCCTGGCTGATTTCTTCTTCCAACTCGTGGACACGATCTTCCATTTGCTTGCGCTTGATTGGATTCAGGCGCTTCTTTCCCGCGTCTGATGGTTGTGTGGCTTCGTTGCTCTGATTTCCATTCGCAGGTGGGCCTGATGCGGCGCGTTTCGACGTCGTCGCCTCGGATTTCGTGGCCCCGGCTCCGGGAACGTCGGCAAGCGTGGGAGCGACCTGCTGCCCGCCCTGCTTGCGCCAGAGATAGTCTTCATAATTGCCGGGAAAGACCTCGACTTTGCCGTCGCCGACTTCGAAGACTCGGGTGGCCAGCTTGTCGATGAAATAGCGATCGTGTGAGACGAAGACAACGGTGCCGGTATATTCCACGAGCGCGTTGAGGAGCACGTCTTTGGCGCGCAGATCGAGGTGATTTGTCGGTTCGTCGAGCAGCAGGAAGTTCGCGGGATGCAGCAGCAGGCGCAATAGAGCGTAGCGGCCGCGTTCGCCGCCGGAGAGCACACCGATTTTCTTGAAGACGTCGTCTTCGGAAAAAAGGAAACAGCCGAGCAGGCTACGCAGTTCAGTTTCGCCGGAGCGCGGAGAGGCTTCGCCGAGATCGTCAAGGATGCGGGCGTCGGCGTCGAGTTCTTTGTATTGATCCTGCGCGAAGTAGTCGGCTTCCACGTTATGGCCAAGACCATATTCCCCACGCGTGACTGGCTCGGTGCCGGCAAGCAATTTGATCAGCGTGGACTTGCCGGCGCCGTTGACCCCGACCAGGGCGATGCGGTCTCCGCGCTCGATCATGAAGCTGACGTTGCGGAAGACTTCCTTCTCCGGGCTGGCAGTCTTCCCCGGAATAAGCTTGCCGGGATAGCTCTTGGCCACGTCTTCGAATTCAGCCACGATGCGGCCGCTGGGCTTGGGCTGCGGGAACGAAAAGTGGATCGTTTTTTCTTCCGGAGGAATCTCGATGCGCTCGATCTTCTCCAGTTCCTTGATGCGGCTCTGCACCTGCTTGGCCTTCGTAGCCTGATAGCGGAAACGGTTGATAAAGACTTCAAGCTGTTCGATGCGATCGCGCTGGTTGCGGTAAGCGGCCTGCAGTTGCTCGTTGCGCTGCGTCTTTTGGGCAAGGAACTTGTCGTAGTTTCCGGTGTAGAACCAGAAGCGCTTATTCCAGATTTCGGCGATTTTGTTGACCGTGACGTCGAGGAAATAGCGATCATGCGAAATCAGCACGAAGGCATGCGGATAGTTTTGCAAATAATCTTCCAGCCAGTTGCGGGCTTCGAGATCGAGATGGTTGGTAGGTTCGTCGAGCAGTAGGAGGTTGGGTTTCTGCAAAAGAAGCTTGGCGAGGGCGAGGCGCATCTGCCATCCCCCGGAGAATTCGTCGGTCAGGCGCGGCCAGTCTTCCTTGGTGAAACCGAGTCCCATCAGCACTCGTCCTACTTCGGCTTCGATCGAATAGCCGTCGCGGGTGCGGAATTCGTGTTCCACGCGGTGATAGCGGTCGGCGACTGCCGAGTATTCCTGACTGGTGTGGTCGAGTTCCGCCATGCTGTGGGTGAGCGATTCCAGTTCCGTCTCCATCGCCCGCAGGTCATCGAACACCGACATGCATTCGGCGAAAACACTGCGGCCGGAAAGCGTAAGTCCGTCTTGGGGAAGATATCCGGCGGAGGTGCCCTTCGCGATGATGAGCGAGCCGTAGTCGAATGTGTCCATACCGGTGAGAATCTTCATCAGCGTGGACTTGCCGGTACCGTTCCCGCCCACCAGGCCGATGCGGTCGCGGGGCGTGATAAGCCAGTCGACGTTTTCGAAGAGCAGTTTGTGGCCGAAACGTTTTCCGGCGCCGGAAAGCTGAATCATGGGCTGGAGTTATCGTCTCATAAAACCGGGCTGCTAGTTGGTAGTAGTCACTTGGCAGCAGGTGACTGCAAGCTACGAATCGATGGTTGTCAATTCGATAGATTGGCGATATACAACCGACCGTCTCCCTCGGTCGATTCGACCCACTTTGAGATGCGGTTGGCGATATGAGAAACGCAATTTGGGTCGCGCGCGGCGTGAGCTGCCTTTCAGGGTCTTGCTCTCGTTGCGATCAATCGGTCCGTTTCTTTGCTGGGAGAATGGGCCTCATCCGCGGTGTCTGCACTGTGAACGATATTTACGGCCAGACGGCGTTGGCGATGGGATCTTTGGAGGTCGCCGGGCGAGCCTGGCGTGGTCCGGAATCGGCTTCCCACATTTCGTGGTGAAGCTGGATGCGTTCCACCGCCCGGTCGATTACGGCTTCGAGTTCGCGGGAATATTTTACTTCGCGGCCTTTGGCCAGGCGGCGTTTCGCCTCTTCGGCGCTCACCCATGTGGGCCGGCGATTGCCTTCGTCGGGGCGGCGCATCTGGTGGACTTCCATGAGGAAGGCTTTGATTACGAATTCCTGCACACCGCCGGGCTGCCAGAATACGCCCTTGGAGTGAAGGTAGAGGTGGAAGTGTCGCGGCTCAATCGTGCCGATGGCGCCGGCTTCTTCGGAGGCTTCCCGCTCGGCGGCCTGACTGTGCGACAGGCGAGGATCAGTCGATCCCTTGGGAAAAGTCCACTTGTTGCCACCATTGGTGTTGACCAGGAGGAACTCGATCGCCGTGCCGCGCCTGCGGTAGCAGACCGCAGCCACCTGAAGCGGCAAGGACTTCGCGACGCGGGCTGAACCCATGGCCGAGAGCCTCCTGATAACAAGTCTACATGGAAGATATTTCATGAGTGTTAAAGTGCAACAAGAATTGTGCATGCAGGAGGGTTACGAAAGAGTTACGTCGGCTTAGTTGGGATGATCGCAGTTCCATCCCCGGGCACGCTCCGGGCTTCGCCCTCCCCGGGAAGGCCGAGGCGGCTATCTCTACATGAGCATGGCTAGTTCCCCGCGGGCTGCAGGGTTTTCACCAGCCAAGGGATGATGACCTGCTTGAAGATTAGCGGATCGGGCCACACCCCTACTTGCCGCCCGAGATGGCCGCCGCGCGGGTTGATCCATGCATCTTTGGGGACGTCGCCTTTGCTCAGCAGCAGGTATTCGTCTTCGATGGGAACCTGGGTGTCGAGAACTCCCGCGATTACGAGCATGGGCGCCATCGGCTTCCCTAATAAGCCCTGATTGACCAGCGACATCTTCGGCAGATACCCGCCCATCTCATCGAGCGAGTGCACGCCTTCGAGAATATTCATGAGCGCCGGCACTTGATCGAAAAGATATTCGCGATTGCCCAGAAGCGAGTTCATCAGGAATTCTTTCTGGAAAAATTTGTCGACCGGCGGCGACTGTGCGCTACACCCTCGCAGGCGGGCGCGCTCAACGATCGCCATTTTCGTCGCCCAGTATGCGCCCCAGCTCACGCCGTGCAGCGCGATGCGGTTCTTGTCGATCTCCGGACGGGACTGCGCGTAGTCGATGACCTTGGAGAGCATGCGCTCGGAAGTCTCGCTAACCCGGATGGGCGCCTGGCCGGTGCCGGGGCCGTCGACCGCAAGGAATGCGATGCCGAAGGGAAGAATCGCGCCAAAGCTTTCGGTGAGATCTTCTTTCCGGCTGTCGAGGCCGTTGACCGCGACGACCAACGGCACGGGGGCTTTTGCATTTTTCGGCAGACGCAGGTAGCCGATGATCTCCTTGCCTTCGAACGGAATGCGCACGACTTCGAGCGGCGGATCATAAAACTTAGCGTGGTCGAGAAACGCCTCGATAGCCTTTTCGTACGAGCGTTGCTTGCCGGGGGACGATGGAATCGGCCAGCGTCCGAAGGAATAAAGGTGCCAGGCGCGGATATAGTCGGCATTGGCTTTTGTTGGATCGGATTTCTCCAGTGACTTCGCTTCGTTGAAATACCGATCGGCGACGCGCATAAAGCCGGCGGCCCACTCGTCCTTGTCGGCACTGTGGATGCTCTCGAAAGCCTCCTTAACATCCCCGGGATCGAGACCAATCAGTGGGTATTGTCCGACTTCAGCGCGGTGAACGGCTTCGGTTTTGACCTCATCGATCGTGCGTTCGCGGCGTTCCTGGGCCGTAGCCCATACCGCGGCCAGTGTCGCGCCTGCCAGGCATAGCGTTAAGAAAGTGAATGAAATTTTGTTCTGCATGATTTTTGATTCATCTGTGGAAGAGTTTTTGGAGAGGCATTGCTCGCAACGTCTTGGCTTGCAGCGCCTATGCTGCCGCAAGACCTAGCCAGCTACCTCTCTAACGGCACGAGCCGTATTTTAGAACGTGAACTTCAAAGCCAACTGGACGGCGCGGCTTCCGCCGGAGCCGATCACCGGGTTCGCCGCGGCTACGTCCGGTGTGGCACAGCCGCAGCCGAAGGGCTGCACCGAAGGATCGTTCAAACCGAATCCATTCTGGCCGCCGTAAGGATTGGCAAAGTTGGGATGGTTGAGAATGTTGAAGAACTCGGCGCGGAATTGGGCGCGGAGTTTTTCGCCGAAGTGCCAGTTCTTGGCAACCGAGAGATCGAAGTCTCTGAAGCCGGAATCGGGAAACAGATTGCGCGGCATGTTTCCGAACTGTCCCAGCGGCGGCGGAATCATAATTGAGTTGCCCTTGGCATAGCAGCCGAAGGAACTCAGAGACGCCGTGGACGCTCCCGGAGTTCCACCGTCTACGGCAAGTGCTTGAGCCGCGCAGGTGGCATTCGATGTGCCGGAAAAAAATGGAATTGGTGTCGGGCCCGATTTAAAATCGGATGGCTTGCCATAAAAACTCCAGCGGATGGGCGCGCTCGCCGGAGGACTTACCGGCAGTGGACCCGTTCCCGCGGCGTCAGTTCCTAAATCGATCGGCCCCCAGAATTGCGGACTCTGCAGGGTCACGATTGAGTTGATTTCCCAGCCTTCCAGCATCTGCCAGGAACCTGTCCGGCCCGGAATAGCGTAGGTGAGCGAGAGCGTCAGCCGATGTCGAATATCGAAGTCGCTATTCGCGTATTCCCGTCCCACTTTGTAAGAGTCCTCCGGCAGACCTGCGCCGTAGCCAAAGTCCCAGTTCGCGCCGACATCGTCGAGTGCGTGGGCGTATGTATAACCGGCCACCATGCTCAGACCGTGATAATTTCGCGAATTCAGAGTCACCTGCAGTCCGTTGTAGTTGGATCGGTAGACATTGCCCATCTGAAAAATATTGCTCAGGTAAGGAAACTTGCCATTGTAGGGACGAGCATCCTGATCGCAGTTCGGGTCGGTCACGCAGGCGGAGGAATAGTCCGTCCCCACAGGCGGTTGGTTGATATCTCGAATTCCCGTCAGGTTTGATCCATGATTCCCGACGTAGGCAATTTCCATCGAAAGACTCGAGGTGAAGGCGTGCTGCACGTTCAGGGTCCAGTCCCAGACGTAAGGGGTGGTGATATTGCGATCTACACTCATGATGGGGCAGGGACTGGCAAAGCAATTGAGCGCGCTAGTGCTGACATTGGCGCCATAGATCGGTACCCCACTGTCCCACTGCGGCATGATGGGAGGGATTGACAGGTTGCCCGCCGTAATGGTGCCACCAGCGGTGTCGCCGGCCGCGTCAATGATGGCTCCGGTGGGAACGTTGCTAAGGCCAAAGGCGTTGTTGAAAGCCAGCAGCGCTTCCCAATTGATGGTTTCGTACACCAGGCTGGCTCCGCCTCTGACCACTGTGTTTCCCTTGCCGGTTACGTCCCAGGCAAAGCCGAAACGCGGAGCAAAATTCTTGTGGTCGGGATTGTACGGACCTTTGACGCCATTAATTCCGGCTTGAATCAATCCAGTCGTGGAGTTGGGATCGAAATTGCCCAGCAGGTTGTGAGAATCCTTGATCACTGAGCTGAATTCATAGCGCAGCCCCAGGTTGAGGGTGAGGCTCTTGGTGGCTCTCCAATCGTCCTGGAAGAAGGCTCCATACGCCCAGTTGTGGATCTGGCGAGTGGGATCGCCAACTTGCACGGAGGCCTTAAACGGGTCTCCGGCGAAAAAATCTTCCAAGGCTGTGGAGTTGGCTAAAGCCACGCCGCCCAGGAACGTAATGCTGCCCCTGGCGTTACCGAATGCGCCGCCATTAACGTCGTTGCGGTGAAGTTCGCCGCCGACTTTCAGCGAGTGCTTGCCCGCCGTGTACGAAATATGGTCGATGAACTGAGTGATAGAGTCCGGCCCTTGGAATTTTGGCCACTTGAAGCCACCCAGGCCAGGAACGAAAGCTCCGGCAAAGCCAATGCGCGGCAACCCTCCGGTGAATGGCCCGCTCACGCCCGTGTTGAGGCCGTAGCCTGACGCCGGTGTGCCCAGGTCACCCGGCAGCGTGGGTTGGTAAAGACGGTTGTAGCCGATACGAGCTTCGTTCACCCAACGGGTGCCGGGAGTCCAGATCCAGTTTCCCCCAACGACTTGGGCGCGGGTGTGGATCTGGGAACGCCATTTGGATTGCAGTTCCGGAAAATCTTCTACCGTCCCCGAATTGTTTCCGTAGAAATACATGCCGCTTACGCTATTGTGTTGGTTGAAGTTGTAATCGACCTTGGCCAGCGCGTTGTCAACTCCAACATTGTTGGGAAATCCCTGCACGACGTTGATGCTCTGCGTGTTGTTGATGGGGAAGCCGGTGCCATTACAGGTGACGGTCGGACCTGACACGGCGCAGCCAGAGATCTGCTGGCTGGCGGCGCTGATGGGGACACCGTTCGCCACTAGATCGGCAATCGCATTCGGGATGCTGTTTCCGCAGTCGCCCGTAACGAGTGGGGAAGTACAGTTCGGCGTCGCCGGAGCGGGTAGCGCCAGGGTCGATGGAGTGCTGACAGTATAGGAGTTTCCTACGTCATAGCGCTGGCCTTCGTAGGCGCCGAAAAAGAACGCTTTGTCTCTAATCATTGTGCCGCCCAGACTGCCACCAAATTGTTCCAGCGTACGATCAGTTTTGGGAGCGGGAGAAGCATTGAAATAATTGCGCGCGTCCATCCTTCCGTCGCGGCCGAATGCAAACGCAGTGCCGTGCAGCGAATTCGTTCCCGACTTCAATCCAACGTTGATAATCGCGCCCGGTTTCCAACCGTATTCCGCCGAAGGATTTTCCTGAACATTGAATTCTTGGATCGCGTCGATGGGCAGGATGGTTGCTGAGTCTCCGGCTATGCCGGCGCCATTGATAATGCCTTGCCCGGAAAATGGCTCGCTGTTGAACAGTCCCTCGATGAAATAGGCGTTGTCTTCGGCCCGCAGGCCGTCGGTGCTGGTAGTAGAAAAACCTCCGCCCGGATAACGCATCACCCCCGGCCGTAGCTGCAGCAGGTTCTCGTAATTGCGGCCATTCAAGGGCAGGTCGTTGATCTCCTTATTGCTGAGCGTGCCACCCAGGGTGGCGGAAGTCGGGTTGATCAGCGGAACTTCTTCCGTGATGGTCACGGTCTCCGACACCTGCCCGGGTTGTAGAGTGAAATCAACGCGCAAATCGGTGGCGACTTCAATTTGGACGTTGGGGCGTTCCACGCTCTTGAAACCCTTGACCTCCACATGGATCCGGTATGTTCCGGGCTGCAGATCGGGCCCCGCGTAGCCGCCCGATTCGTCGGTAGTCATGGTTCGCGAGGTGCCGCGCTGTACATCGGTGACCACCACCGAGGCTCCCGCAACGGCCGCGCCGCTCTGATCAGTCAATGTGCCCAGAATGCGTCCGGTCGTGGACTGGCTCTGTGTCGAGATCGAGAACAGGAAGAGGGCGAAGGTAGCCAACAACAGGCGGAAAGGTGCAGTCGTCCGACCGTACTGAGACGAGGCGGCACTCACAGTGCAGAGGAACATGAAACCCTCCATATATCTGGTCCGACAGCCATACCACCGTCGGAGAAACAGTGTCAAGCGAATTCAATATTTGGAATGGGATCTGTGGCACCGTACTACTCCACAGGCTATCTGGGGAAGTCCATAAAGCGGCAACCCTGAATCGCGAAAAACATCGATCCCCGCCAGGCTTGCCCCGCGGTGGTTCGCGATGGTAGATTATTGGGTCATACCACCGTACCAGTAGACCAACCATGTCCGCTACCGCACAAATAGCCCGGGTACCAGTGGATATGCGGTATAGTAGCCGGACCATAGCTGGGATTCCGGCTAGTTTCGTGTCTGCTCGTGCGGAGGGCAAGGTAGTGTACAAGCTGATTCGAACCTCGCGGCTGTACGAGCAAATCGTTCAGCAAATCGAAGAATCCATCGTAAAGGGCGATCTGAAGGCAGGAGATCAACTGCCAGCGGAGCGCGACTTGGCTCAGCGTTTTGGCGTGAGCCGCACTGCGGTTCGCGAAGCCGTAAAGGCGCTGCGAGAAAAGGGCTTGGTCGAGGCCTACTCGGGGCGTGGCACGTTTATTACGGACGGAACAACGCAGGCGGTGCGCCAGTCGCTCGATCTGATGGTGAAGATCGGTCAACCGGAAGGCTCCACTCATCTCGCCGAGGTGCGGGCCATTCTCGAGCCGGAGATTGCTGCGCTGGCCGCCGTCCGCATCCAGGAACCAGAATTGTCCACCATGCGTGAGGCCGTGACCACGATGGACCGAGCCTTTAAGGACCCGGAAGCTTACATCGAAGCGGACCTCGATTTCCATCTGGCGCTGGCGGAAGGCGCGGCCAATCCGCTCATCCTTTCGCTGCTCGATTCCATCGTGGGACTGCTGCGCGAGCAGCGGTTGCGCATCTTCAAAGTGCCGGGCGGACCAGAGCGCGGCCAGATTTATCACAAACGGATTCTTGACGCGGTGGAGAGACATGACTCGGAGAAGTCGCGCGAAGGTATGCGGGCTCACCTCTACCAGGTGCTCGAAGACAGTCAGACGCCGGCGAAACATGCTCCTGGCAAACACAAGGCCCGCTAGAAATCTGCGGAAAAGATAAAAATCTGGAGGCAGTGTAAGGATGGCAAAAGTAGGATTTATCGGTTTAGGCGTGATGGGCAGCCAAATGGTGAATCGGTTGCTGAGCAAAGGTCACACGGTGACCGGCTACAACCGCACGCGCGCGAAGGCGCAATGGCTGGTGGAGAAGGGGATGCAATGGGCGGACTCGCCGCGCGCCGTGGCCAGCGCCGCGGATTATACCTTTGCCATGGTGACCAACGCCGCGGCCATCCAGGCGATCACCGAAGGTCCGGCGGGACTGCTGGCCGGGTTAAGCACAGGGAAGATTTTCATCGACATGAGCACAGTGAGTCCGGCAGTGAGTCGCGCGCTGGCTGCGAGAGTGCGGGCCGCCGGCGCCGATATGGTCGACTCTCCGGTATCGGGCAGCGTGATTACTCTGCAGGAAGGGAAGTTATCGGTCATGGTGGGAGGGCGCAAAGAAACGTTCGAAGCGGTTAAGCCTCTGCTGTTCGACATCGGCCCGAAGGTGACGTATGTGGGAGACAACGGCTTGGCGCTCTCCATGAAGATTGCGACCAACCTGAGTCTGGCGGTGCAGATGCTGGCGTTCTCCGAAGGTGTGCTGCTGGCGGAGAAGAGCGGCATTGCCCGCGAGGTCGCCGTGGACGTGCTCACCCATAGCGCCGTGGCTTCGCCGATGATTCAGTACCGCGGCCCCTTCGTTCTGCAACAGCCGGAACAAGCCTGGTTCGACGTGAACATGATGCAGAAAGACATGGTGCTGGCGATGGAGCTGGGCCGGCAACTCGACGTGCCGCTGCCCACGACGGCGGTGAGCAACGAAATACTCACGTCGGCTCGCGCCATGGGATTTACGAAGTACGATTTCGCCTGCATGTTCGACGTGCTGGCCTCCATGTCGGGAGTGACCACGCCGGTTACTGCCGGAGGCAAGAAGTGAACACCACAACTTCAACTTCCAAACCAGCGGGAGGACGCGCGGGCGACAACCAGGCTGAGAAAGAGCGGTGGCTGCGTGCGTACCGCCAGATGATGAGGATTCGTCTGTTTGAAGAGCAGGTAAATGAACTTTATACGCGGGCGCTGATGCCCGGACTGGCTCACCTTTACAGCGGCGAAGAAGCCGTCGCGGTGGGCATCTGCGAAGCCCTGCACGTCGACGACTACATCACCAGCACACACCGCGGCCACGGACATTGTCTGGCCAAGGGCGCTACGCCGGACCGCATGTTTGCCGAGTTGCTGGGCAAGGAAGCGGGCTATTGCCGCGGCAAAGGTGGGTCGATGCACATTGCCGATCCCGCGACCGGCAATCTGGGAGCCAACGCGATCGTGGGCGGCAGTGTGGGAATCGCTACCGGCGCGGCTTTCGCCGCGAAGCGCCTGGGCAACGGACGAGTGGCCGTCTGCTTTTTCGGGGAAGGCGCTCTCGGCCAGGGATCGCTCTATGAGGTAATGAATCTGGCGCAACTGTGGAAGCTGCCGGTGATCTACGTTTGCGAAAACAATCTGTACTGCGAATACACCCACTTCTCGGAGACGACGGCGGGAACGATTCTGGGACGCGCCACGGCCTTCGGACTGGAAGCCGCAAAGGTCGACGGCCAGGATGTGCGCGCGGTGAGTGAAGTCGCAGAGCGCTTGGTAAAGCGTGCTCGTGCGGGCGACGGCCCGGCGTTCCTCGAGGCCGATACCTACCGCTACAGCGGCCATCACGTGGGCGACATCAATCGCGAATACTACCGCGCGAAGCGGGAAGAGCAGCATTGGAAGACCGAGCGAGATCCCATCAAGCTGCTTGCCGACTGGCTGCACGGGCAGGGGCATGCGGATGCGGCGGCGCTCGAGCAAATTACCGCTGCAGCGTGCTCTGAGATGGAAGCCGCAGTGAAATTCGCCATTGTGTCGCCCTATCCTAGTGTCGAGCAGGTGGAGGAAGACGTTTATGCCTGAGCGAGCGATGCCGGAACGCGAGCTCACATTTGCGCAGGCGGTGCGCGAGGCGCTGGCCGAAGAGATGCGCCGCGACTCGCGGGTATGTATCTTCGGCGAAGACGTGGCTGAAGCCGGAACGCCCTTCAAGGTCCTGTCGGGATTGGTGGAAGAATTTGGCGCGGACCGGGTGCTCGACACTCCCATTTCCGAAGCTGGCTTTACGGGCGTCGCTGTCGGCGCCGCGATGACTGGACTGCGGCCAGTCGTCGACATCATGTTCGGCGATTTCCTCACCCTGACTATGGATCAAATGGTGAATCAGGCGGCGAAGGCCCACTACATGTCGGGCGGGCACTGGAAAGTTCCCATGGTGATGCGCACTACGCTAGGCGCCACGCGCCGCTCTGCGGCGCAGCATTCGCAGTCGCTGCATGCCTGGTTCAGCCACGTGCCAGGATTGAAAGTCGTGCTGCCTTCGACCCCCTACGATGCGAAAGGCTTGCTGAAGACCGCGATTCGCGACGAGAACCCAGTGGTCTTTTTTGAAGACAAAATGATGTACAAGTTGAAGGGGCACGTCCCGGCGGAGGATTACACGATTCCGCTAGGCGTGGCCGACGTGAAGCGTGTCGGCAAAGACATCACGCTCGTGGCTACGAGCAGCATGGTACAGGTCGCGCTGGGCGCGGCGGATATGCTGGAAAAGGAAGGCATCAGCGCGGAAGTAGTAGATCCGCGCACCACCTGGCCGTTGGATGAAAAGACGATCATCGAGTCGGCGAAGAAAACGTCACGCGTGATTGTGATCGATGAAGGCTACGGACGCTATGGAGTGACGGCCGAACTCGCGGCGGTAATCGCCGAAGGCGCGTTCTACGATCTCGATGCTCCGGTGAAGCGCATGGGCGCGATGCACGTCCCCATTCCGTTCTCGCCGCCGCTGGAAGATGTGACGGTGCCAACGGAAGAAACGGTAGCCGAAGTCGCCCGGAAGCTGTGCAACAAGTCGTAGAGATGTCGCTTGCTATGTCTGTGGCGGCGGCGTGGATAAAAGCATAGTTTCGAGGCGATACCGGCAAGACGCTGCAGGCAGCGTCTCTACGAAGGAGGCTTTGTGGGACTCAAAACGCACGGAACGATGGCTGTGGACTGGGAGAACCGGATCGATTTCGACCGGCTGCGCCGCGAGCGCCTGCAAAAAGCACGGGACCTGCTTGCGCAGTCGTCGATGGGGTCGTTGCTCTGCTTCGACATGAACAATGTGCGCTACCTGACCTCCACCCACATCGGCACCTGGGCCCAGGACAAGGCCAATCGCTTCACGCTGCTGCCGCAAAATGACGAGCCCATCTTGTGGGACTTCGGATCAGCCGCCAAACATCATCAACTCAATTGCCCATGGCTCGGTGATCGCTCGCGGCCGGGGATTTCCATGCTGCGTGGCGCGATGACGCCCGAGATGGGCCGCGCGGAAGATGTCGCCAAAAAAATTCGTATTGAACTCGAAATGCGCGGCCTGCACAAAGAGCCGGTCGGCATCGACATCATCGAACTGCCGGTCTTGTTTGCGTTGCAGCGCGAAGGCATCGAGGTGGTCGACGGCCAGCAGCTCATGTCCGAGGCCCGCGTCATCAAAACGCAGGACGAAATCTCCCTACTCAATACTTCCGCCATGATGGTCGACGCCGCCTACGACGAACTCTACCGCGCCATGAAGCCCGGTCTGCGCGAAAACGAAGCGGTCGGACTCGTCAGCAAAGTTCTCTACGATCTCGGCTCGGAATACGTCGAGGCGGTGAATGCAATTTCCGGCGAACGCTGCAATCCGCATCCGCACGTGTTCTCCGATCGCGTGCTGCGCCCCGGCGATCCCGTGTACTACGACATTCTGCATTCCTACATGGGATACCGCACCTGCTATTACCGCTGCTTCACCGTGGGCTTCGCATCGCATGCCATGGTCGACGCTTACAAGCGCTGCCGCGATTATCTCGACGCCGCCATCGAACTGGTGCGACCCGGCCGCACCACGGCCGAGATTGCGGCTGTATGGCCGAAGGCGCAAGATTTCGGTTTCCCCAACGAAGAAGCGGCCTTTGCCCTGCAATACGGCCACGGCATCGGGCTTGCGATCTGGGAGAAGCCAGTCATCAGCCGTCTGGTTTCATTCCAGCATCCCGTCGAAATCAAGTCCGGCATGGTGTTTGCCCTGGAAACCTTCTGGCCTTCGACGGACGGTTGGAGCGCGGCGCGCATCGAAGAAGAAATCGTGGTCACCCCGACTGGACACGAGGTCATCACGCGCTTCCCCGCGGAACAACTTCTGGTCGCGGGCGCGCATTACTACACGGTGAACGGGCCACTACCGACTATACGGGAATCCGAAGCTTCGCCCAGCGAACGCGTGATCGAATTGATCGAGACCAGCGCGAAGACTGAGCGGGTAGGAGTTTCGGGCTGAAGGTCATCGTGGGACCTTCCCCCCTCAAAGACTATGGCCTTCAGCGTTGTGATGCCCGCCCTCGAGATGGCGCAGGAAACCGGCAAGCTTCTCGGCTGGCGGAAGCAGGAAGGCGACCGCGTCACGAAAGGCGAACCGCTCCTTGAAATCGAAACGGATAAAGCGGTAGTCGAAGTCGAATCGCCCGCCGATGGTATTCTGACGGGCATCAAGGCCATAGCGGGCGCCGACATTCCTGTCGGACAAACGATTGCCTGGATCCTGGCGCCCGGCGAAGTACCTCCCCTCGAGAGCGCACTGACTGGCCCGACGGCGAGGGCTGGATCGCGCGCGAAAACTGAGTCATCCCAGCCTCCCACAGCCTCGGCACAGGCAGCATCATTCGACGCAAGAATCTCTCCCAAGGCAAGACGCCTTGCTAAAGAGATGGGCGTCGATCTTTCGACCGTTCGCGGCTCAGGTTCGGGTGGCGAAATTCTCGCGTCAGACGTGCAGGCAGCGGCCTCAGCGCGGGCAGCGGAGAAAAAACCTGGAAGCCTGGAAGTGTCCAGCTCGCTGGGCCGTATCATGGCTGAGCGCACCACGCAAAGCTGGACGACTGTCCCTCACTTCTTCGTGAGCCGCGAGATCGAAGCCACCGCGCTCAACGAATATCGCCAGCGCACCGTGGGCGAGATCGAGCGCACGCATACCGATCTGGCGAAGAGAGTCCGAATCACTCATACCGACCTGTTGGTGGCGTTAGCAGCCCGAGTGCTCCTGAAGCATCCGCGATTGAATGCGAGTTGGAGCGCCGAAGGGATTCACCTGCATGATCACGTGAACATGGGAATCGCCATTGCGGTGAATGATGGCGTGGTCGCCGCGGTGATTCCCAACGCGCATACGGCGAGCCTGGCTGAAATCTCCATCCAGCGGCGCGATCTCGCGGAACGCGCGCGCGCGGGGAAGTTGCGGCCAGCCGATATTGCCGACGCCACATTCACCATCAGCAACCTCGGCATGTATAAAGTGGATCAGTTCAGTGCGATCATCTCGCCGCCGCAGGCCGCGATTCTCGCGGTCGGCGCCATCCTTGATCGGGTCGTAGCCATCCAGGGTCAGCCCGCGGTCCGTCCCATGATGACGCTCACTCTCTCCTGCGACCACCGGGTTGCCGATGGCGCCCGTGCCGCGCTGTTTCTCGGCGACCTGGCGGAGGCAACTCGAGAGCCAGCAGGAATCCTGAAATCAGCGACGCAGTGAAATATCGCGACGCTCTGGTGCGCTGCCGAACTTAGAACCGCGGGGGGGAGCCCTCGGGAGCGACCCGATCCGCCCTCCGGGCTTGCGTCACATGCAACCGCAGGGTTGCGTATTCCTGGTTTTCCAGATAATATGCAACCTAGAGGTTGCCTAAAATGGAGAGCCGTATTGAGAAACGTATGGAGCTTAAGGCGCCGGTTTCACGAGTCTGGCGCAACTTGACGGATTACCGTGAGTTTGGCGAGTGGTTTCGCGTGAAACTGGATGGACCCTTTGTACCGGGTCAAGTCTCGCGCGGCCAGATTACTTATCCCGGTTATGAGCACGTCAAATGGGAAGCGCTCGTGCAGAAAATGGAGCCCGAGCGGCTCTTTTCCTTCACCTGGCCCCACCCCAAGTCCCTGGGCGAAGATGATGATCCGCAGGACTACTCACAGGAACCGACCACGCTCGTCGAATTCAGGCTGGAGAAGACGGCCAACAGCACGTTGCTGGTGCTCACCGAGTCTGGCTTCGATCAGCTTCCCGCGGACCGCCGTCTCGAAGCGTTCCGAAGAAACGACGGTGGTTGGACAGAACAAATGAAGAACATCGAGACTCATGTCAAGCAAACACCGTAGTCAGATTGCCGTCAGAGGTCAGCCTCGTTCGCCGGTCTTCGCCGCTCTGGGGGACGAGACTCGATTAGCCCTGGTGGCGAAGCTCTGCGCGGGGCAGCGGCGTTCGATCGCGCAGCTGACGAAAGGTTCGAACCTGAGCAGGCAGGCGATCACCAAACATCTCCGGATTCTGCAGAGAGTCGGAATCGTGCGCTGCGTGCGTACGGGTCGCGAGAGTCGATTCGAATTCAATCCGCAGCCTATGGAAGGAATTCGGGAATATCTCGACTTCGTCTCTCAGCAGTGGGATTTGGCTCTCTCCCGCCTAAGGTCGTTCGTCGAAGATTGAGTGTCTGAAGCTCGGAGACGGTTGATGCTACGCTACCAGCGTACGCCAACGGTGATTGGGCGCAAGTCGGTGGTGATGCCGCTGTGCGTGCCGTGCAGATAGCGGAATTCGCCGTAGATCTCGATATTCGAGCTCACCTTGCGGGCGATGCCACCCCCGAAGTTTGCCCCCCACTCGTTTTGGCTGGTGGAGATAAAATTGTCGTTCAGAGGAAGGCTGGCGTCGAAGCAGTTGCCCCACCAGGTGAAGAAGGGATTGCAGGCCGATCCCGGAATGGCGGTCGAAGAGTCAAGCTTTCCCGATCGATGAAAGAACCCGCCGCCGGCCACGATGTATCCGCTCCACACTTTCGTGACGGGAATGTTGATGATGGGATCCAGCAGAAAAGAGTATAGGTGGCTGGTGGCGCCCAGCGACTGCGCCTGTTCCAGAGCCGACGTGCGCAAGGGCAAGTTGTCCCACTGGAAATCGAAGCGGAAACCAAAATACTTGCTGAAGTTGCGGGCGACGCCAGCCCCGGCGATTCCCCCTCCGCCACGCACGAACTTGGTAGTCTCGCCGTTGGTGAGGCTGCCTCCGCCACCGACGTTGAATGTCCAGTTCTTATAGTCTTTTACTTTTGGCCTTCGCCCGGGACCTATCTCTTCGGGCGTAGCTTCCTGACTGCTGGTCGGTTGGCTGCTAGGTTGCTGGCTAGCGGGCTGCTGGGCTGGCGGCTGCTGCGCAGGAGTTTCCTGGGCATGGACAGTTGTGGTTCCCGCCAGAATCGTAACCGCGATCAACGTCAGAACGATTCTGAATCCGGAAACCCTCGCGAACTTTCGACTCATTCATTCTCCTCCCGCTGCCGGGCGTACTGGCGGACCGTCGCGCTCGGCCCATACCTCGTCTCCATACTTCGACAACGAGAGGCGCTTCCGAAAAGAACGTGTCCGCGATGCTCCCGCCGGGAATGCACTCGCAGCAGGCAAGCACCATATTACCAACTTTGATGCTGATTCCGCCTGCGATGCCGTCCGTCGCAGCCAGCACATTCCTGTTCGGCGGTTAAGAAAATCCCATCTGCCCGAAGTTTTGAAGGGGCGCGGCTTGCAGCGGCGCCGTAAAAGCCGAGTTTTGCAAGGGCGTGCCTTCCAGCCGCGCCGTAATCCGTACGAAATCAATGGCGGCTTTAGCCGCCGATGGACCACGGCGTCGGCAAGAGTTTTCCGCGGCCCCTACCAGTGTCATACCAGTGACAATCCTTCGGCGGCAGGTGTTCACCAAGACTTTGAAATCCCTGGGGAAGCCGGCATTCGTGTAATACGATGCGCCCCCCTCGGGCATCTCTAGAACGAAGCCGGACTCAGCAAAGCGCGCAACATCAGAATAGTTCGTCCCGTCCCGAAATCCCCCTTCGCCGCCATGCAACAGGTAGACCACCTGCAACTTCCGGCGTGGCGCAACTTTCAGCGCCAGACAACGCGATATTGGATGTCACGATTGAGAGCGGAGCTTCGGAATGTGACGTCTTGCAGAGTTAGGTTCGGAGTAAGTCGGGGATGGTCAAGCGGCTGCCCCGCCTCATGATTCCTGCAGCCCGCCGACAAAACGAGGATGACCGTGAACAGCCTACGGCTGGGCGGCGGCGAGTGATGGTCGGCATTTAAGCCAGTGATCATAATGGAAGTCGCGTCCATTTCAATACGACAATTGCGTTTTTTGCGGTTTGCAGTTCCCGAGAATGCAGGTCGCACGTATGATAAGGAATTCCTTTTTGAAGCGAGACGAATTTCTTGCCCAGGCAAACCTCAAAACCCGCGGTGAACGCGCCGACACACAATCGCAAGGAGCGAGCCTCCGTCCGCCGCGTCGCCCTGATCGGCTTTGGAACGGTTGGCCGCGCGGTGGCAAAAATTCTATGCGAAAACGGCAATAGTTCTCTACGCCTTACCCACATTTGCAACCGCAATGTGGAAAGAAAAAAGCAGCCATGGGTTCCGAACGACGTCATATGGACTGACGACCTAGAGTCAGTTCTGAAATCGGATGTCGACATCGTGATCGAGCTGATCGGCGGGCTGAATCCCGCCGAGCAGATTGTGCGCAGCGCGCTCGCGTCAGGGAAATCGGTGGTGACGGCGAACAAGCAACTGATTGCGCGGCACGGCTCCGATCTTCTACAACTGGCGAGCAGCAAGGGGTGCCAGATCGAGTTCGGCGCCTCGGTCGCGGGCGGAGTTCCAGTTCTTCCCGCGCTGCGCACAGGGCTATGCGGAGACCGGCTGCACGGCATTGCGGGAATTCTGAACGGAACCTGCAACTACATTCTGAGCCGGATCGAAAGCGCGAGAATCCCCTTCGGCGAAGCGCTGGAAGAAGCGCAGGCCCGGGGATACGCGGAGGCCGATGCGTCCGAAGATCTGGACGGCGGCGATGCTCGCGCCAAGCTGGCCATTCTCGCGCTCGCCGGATTGCACACGCGGGTGGCGCCCGAATCTGTGCGCGCCCGCACCATTCGTGCCGTCGACGCAGTCGACTTCGACTACGCCGCGGAACTGGAATGCACCATCCGCCAGATTTCGCGAGCTGTCCTCAAAGAGAATACTCTGTTCGCGGAGGTCGGCCCGTGTCTGGTTCCGATGGATTCGCCATTCGGACGGGTGCAGAGAAATCTTAACCTGGTCCTCACCTCCGGCCAGTACGGCGGAGACATGGCATTTCTCGGCGCCGGCGCCGGCGGCGATCCTACTGCGGTCGCAGTGGTGTCAGATTTGATGTCGGTCGCGGAGGGCCTGTCCGCGGGCGCGGGCAAAAGAAACGCCGCAAGCTCGGTCGCCACACCGGCGATCAGCAGCGATTTTGAGACTCCATGGTATTTGCGGTTTTTCGTGCGCGATCAGCCCGGAATCGTGGCGCGGCTGGCCCAGATCATGGCCGCCCATCATCTGAACATCGACTCTTTGCTGCAGAAGCCGGGCTTTGATAAAGCTTCGTTGCCGTTTGTGATTACGCTGGAGCCTTGCCGCGATTCTGTGCTGCATCCGGCGCTGGAAGAAATGTCCGGGCTGGAGTTTGCCATCAGGCCGTGCCTTTGCCTGCCGATCCTGCGGTAGGGCTGGGAGAAAAATCACCGAAAAATAGCGCCGGCCGTCGCCATCATTCTGCGCGGCGACGAGCTGGCGCTGGCCGAGCTTAGTTCCAGAAGGGATTCTTGAGACCCGCCGGCGCGAGCGCGCTGTCGGATTTGGTTTCCGCGCCCGACTCGTCGGAGATTTTCTCATCGATAAAACGGGACGGGGCCGGCGCCTTCAAATCGTCATTCCTTCCGGGATTTGGACGATAGGGATAGTCAGATTTCATTGGGAGACCTCCATGTTTATGAACTAGGTTCATTAAACACCTCGTAGCGTTGACCCAGGGCGGCAAAATTTTGATGGTTCCTATCGAAAAATCCGCAAACGAGCATTTGGACTGGAAAGGGAATAGCCGATCTTCGATGGACGGCGCCGAGCATGGACGGCGCCGAGGGCGAGTCGCTCTCGCGACAACCGGGCGCTACTAAGCGAAAATCCGCACTTCGATATATGCTGATCAGTCCGCTTCGGAGACTCTATCTGGAACGGATATCCGTTCGTAAAGGACGCCATCATGAAATACCGCATGCTCGGCCGTACCGGCTTTGAGGTCAGTGACATTGCCCATGGACTGTGGGGGATGAGCGGATGGAGCGGCTCCAACGATCAGGAATCTCTGGCCGCGGTGCAGCTTGCCGTCGACCTCGGCTGCAACTTTTTCGATACGGCATGGGCCTATGGCGAAGGCAAGAGCGACGGCCTGCTGGGCGAGATCATGACTCGCAACCCTAAGAAGCGGCTTTATGCTGCGTCGAAGATTCCTCCCGCCAATGAGCGGTGGCCGGCTCTGCCCGAATACAAATACGGCGACGTTTTTCCTGCGCGGCACGTTTTTCAGTATGCCGACCTTATCCGCAAACAGCTGCGCGTGGATACGATTGACCTGCTGCAGCTTCATGTTTGGGACGATACGTGGGCGATTGAACCGGAGTTTCGGTCGACCGTGGAAAAACTGAAAGGGGACAAGACGATTCGCTTCTTCGGTCTGAGCATCAACCGCTGGCAACCGGAGAACGGAATCAAGGCCTTGCGCACCGGGCTGGTGGATACCGTGCAGGTGATCTACAACATCTTCGACCAGGCACCCGAGGACGAACTTTTTCCCATTTGCCAGGAATTGAAGGTGGGCGTGATTGCCCGCGTGCCGCTGGATGAAGGTAGTCTTGGCGGCAAGATGACTCCCGAAACCACCTTCCCGAAAGGCGATTGGCGGTCGGGATATTTCGGTCCCGAGAATTTAGCCAAGACCGTGAAGCGGGTCGACAAGCTGAAAGAAATTCTTCCCGCCGGGATGACGCTGCCGGAGATGGCGCTGCGCTTCATCCTGTCGCATCCCGCCGTGAGCACGACGATTGCCGGCATGCGCAAACCGGAGCATGTCCAGCAGAACATTGCGGCAAGTGACGCGGGTCCTCTCGACAAGAACCTGCTCGCGGAATTGAAGAAGCATCGCTGGGACCGGACACCGCAGCGCTGGTCGGACTAGAAGCTGTCTCACGAGTTGTGATTCCGCTGTGTCAGTCATGCTGAGCGAAGAATGATCGCCTGAAAGACGGTCATGCGCAGCCGAAGGATCGCTATTGCATGACTCCCTTTCTACCACTGCTGGTAGTAGATCGTTGCCACAAGCTACTCTCCCTTTCTAGCCTGGCGCTGGTTATGGCCGCGAGGATCTTCAGGTGTGATTCCTCGCCGTGCTGATGTGTTCCGTTTGGAGAGAGGGAAAACTTGTTCCGCAAATCGCTACTCGCCGTGCTGTCTTTAATGGTGGGGGCAGCCGTTCTGCACGCCCAGAACCCTCGAGGTTCTCTGCGCGGGACGGTGCAGGACGCAACTGGCGCCCGCATCCCTTCGGCCAGCATTGTGGTGAGGTCGGTTGATTCGCCGATGCAGCGCTCGGCCACCAGCGAAGACCGCGGCGAGTTTCGACTGGATGATCTTCTGCCGGGCGCGTACCGTCTGACCGTAAGCGCCACGGGATTCGCCCCAGCGCAAGCGGATGTGTCCGTCGCGGTCAGTTCGGTGCGCGAAGTCACGGTCACGCTCAAGGCTGCTGCGACCCCGCAAACCGTCTCGGTGCAGGGCCAGAATTCTTCCATCACCACTCAGCCCATTGACCTGGTCAGCGTCGTGCATCAGGGAGTGATCAGCACTCAGGATTTGCAGAATCTTCCGCTCGCCGCGCGCAGCTTCGCGAACATCGCCTATCTTGCTCCCGGCACCGAGCCGGTGGAACCCTCCGATCCGACCAAGGCGCGCATCACCGCTGTTTCGACGGGAGGAAGTTCCGGGCTGAACAATGATCTTTCCGTGGATGGCGGCGACAATTCCGACGACTGGATTGGTGGATTTCTGCAGAATTTTTCGCCCGACGCGATTCAGGAATTCGCGATGCGCACCGCGAATGAAGACGCCGATACGGGCGGGACCACGGCGGGATCGGTCGTGATCACCACCCAACGCGGAACCAACGAATGGCATGGTACGGAAGCCTTCTATGATCGCGCGGCGGCGCTGAATGCACGTTTTCCGATCGAGAATCCCCCGCCCAATCCGAAGCAGCCGTTTTCTCGCCAGAACTATGTCGGTACGCTGGGCGGCCCGGTCGAGCACGACAAGCTCTGGTTCTTCACCTCGTTCGAAAATGTTCATGAAAACGCCAGCATCGTTTACAGCCAGAACAGCCTGACGCAGTTCAACGCACTGGCACAACTGGCTTCGGATGACTTGATTCCCGGCGTACCGTCGATCACGATTCCGCAGAACGTGCCAATCCCGTTTCGCGACTATATCGGCTCGCTGCGGTTCGACTGGGCGCAGTCGACGAAGTCGCAATGGTTCCTGCGTGCGTCGGAAGACAGTTATCTCACGCACAACGCGCTGGTGGCACAAGGGACGTTGCCATCTACCGGATTGACCACGCATAACAACTATTGGAACAGCGTGATCAGCAACGCCTACGCCTTCAGTCCGACGTGGCTGGGTACGTTCGTCTTCGATGCCAGCTTATTACACCTGACCCAGACCCGCAGTTCCACGCTGGGCTTCGCGCTGGCCTTTCCCTTCAGTTCGACGACACTGACGGTTTCTGGCTTCGAGACGTATGGCGACAACCAGTTCGCCACGCCGATCACGTTATTTCCTTCGCTGCGCAACCAGGAAAAATATCAGCTCCGCTACGATCTTAGCCACGCCACCGGCGATCACTCGTTCAAGTTCGGTGTGAATTTCATCCACGAGCCGGTGTTGGCGGGGGCGTTTCCCGGAAATCAGGAAACGCTCTACTCGTTTCCGAACGATCCGACCTTCTATACATTGAATGCCACGAATCTGGCGCAGTTTCCCATCGACTACGCGAACGGAGCGTCGACCACTCCCGCCAGCGATGGTACCTTTTCGCAAAATGTGCAGCGTCTCGGTCTCTACGCGCAGGATTCCTGGCGGCTGTTGCGGCATCTCACGGTCAACTACGGATTGCGCTATCAGACCACGTTTGGTTTGCTCACCGCGTCGGGGCGGAGCCAGACACAGGACGCCGCATTCCCTACATTGCAAGGCCTGCAGATTCCTCTCGAGCCTAGCGCGCCCCACGACTATCGCAAACAGTTCGCGCCCCGCCTGGGAATCGCGTATTCTCCCGGCGACAGCGGCAAAACCGTGTTGCGCGCCGGATTCGGCCTCTTCTATAACGATCTGGCGCAGAATGGATGGGGCACGGCGTTCCAGGGCGTCAACTCGTCGAACTTCGTAACCGGCGGATGTACTCTGACCGGCGCCAGCGGCGCCTACGCGCTCACCGGCCCCGGCTGTCTTCAGGGCGGAGCAGGGGCTACTGGCAACCTCGTCGACTCGAATTACAAAACGCCCTACGCCATCCACATCACGGGCGGAGTGCAACATGCTTTCAATGAGCACTGGGCGTTGAGCGCCGACTATACGCATGAGCAAGGCAATCACGGTTATCGCGCCTACAGCTACACCAGCGCCACCAATCTTTTCACCCCGCTGATTCCTACGTCAGATCCAACTTACGACGCCGACCAGCAAAGCGTCGTGCCGAACGTAAACATCTTCAAATCCGACAATCGTTCCAGCTACAACGCGCTGATGCTTCACCTGCAAGGCAATGTGTCGCAACGCTTCGACCTGGTCGCGAACTACACATTTTCCAAAGCGCAAACCTGGGGATGCGTGCTGGGCGAATTATTCGATTACGTAAACGGAGTGTGCAATGCTCTAGACCCGTTCGGGCCCGGCGACTACGGCCCGTCCGGCGAAGATGTTCGGCACCGTTTCGTGCTGGCGGGCACCGCCTACATTCCCGGCGGCTTTGAACTGAGCACTATGTTTCAAGCCGAATCCGCCCGACCGATCACCATCACCACGGCTGACAATAGCCACCGCATCTCGGTCAACGGAGTGACCACCGCCCTCGACGCCTTCCGCGGCACACCTTACATTCAGATGGATCTGCGGGTCACCCGCCCTTTCAAGTTCGGCGAGCGCTGGGAAGTTCGTCCCTTCGCCGAGTTCTTCAATCTCTTCAACCGCAACAATCCCGGCGCAAACTACGTGGCGAATATCGCCGCTCTCCCGCTGATTCCCAGCGATATCGCATCCGGCAACGCTACGACGATTTGCCTTGATTTTCCGACCTGCGCCCCGGGCGAGCAAGTTCCCGTCACCAGTTTCAAGCAACTGGAAATCCCGGCCGGCGGCCTGGGCGACTTCTTCGGGCCAGGCACGACGGTGGGTATTCCCTTCGCCGCACAATTAGGCGTGAGGGTGAATTTCTAGCTCAACTTATGAACATGCCGGCGAGCAGGCCGTTGTCAGATCCCGCCCACTCCGCACGCTGTGGTGATTGACTTGCCGGTTGCACCGCCGTAAGATTCGCGCTGGTGATCGGCCAAACCATCGTGCATCTACGGCTTGCATTCTTAGTCACGACTGTCGCGCTTTGTAATGTTTGCGTCGCGCAGTCCTCGGCCACGGCTCAGTCCGCTGCATCTCCGAAGCAACTCCTGGTAATTGGCGAAGAAAAAGGATACCGGCACGAGGCCGTGTCCCATGCCATGGCCACGATTGAGCGGCTGGGCAGAGAGACCGGTTTGTGGAGTACCACGCTTCGCACCGACAGCGAAGCGCTAACCAAGAAGAAGTTGGAATACAACGCCAAGAACTTGAACGATTTCGATGCCGTGCTTTTCTTTACCGGCGGCGACCTTGAAATGGATGCCCAACAAAAAGCCGACTTCATCTCGTCCATCCACGACGATGGCAAGGGTTTCATTGGAGTCCATAGCGCCGCCATTACGTTTGTGGACTGGCCGGCGTATGGAGACATGATCGGCGGCTACTACGATGAGCACCCGTGGTTAACGTTCGATGCGCCCATCATTGTGGAAGACCCAAGTTTTCCGGGCATGCAGCAATTTCCGCACTCCTTTGTGCTCCGCGACGAGATTTACCAGATGAGAAATTATTCGCGGGACAAGGTGCGCGTGCTGATGCGCCTCAACGTGAGCAAGCTCGACATGAAAAACAAGAATGTCCACCGCACCGATGGCGACTTCGCGGTGACCTGGGCGAAGATGTATGGCAAGGGACGGGTTTACTATACGTCGCTTGGCCACGTTGACGCGAACTGGGACAAGCCGGAACTTCAGCAGATGATTACCGAAGCGATCAAATGGACCATGCGGTTGTCGAATGCCGATGTGACATCCCGTCCACTGCCGCGAAATGAGCCCTTCTACCCGGGCTGCTCCACCGCGAGATAGGTCAATGACCCTGGCAATTTCAATCACGAGAAGAAGTTTTGTAAAGACGCTTGCAGCCGGTCTGGCCGCGACAGCGATCCCTGCGCACGCATCAACGAGACTCAACGTTGGCATTGGCACCTACAGCTACCACAATCTGTCTCTGGACCAGATGATCGTCCAGTTGAACGCGCTCGGGGTGCGGGAAATCGAAATGTCCCGCGGCGAGTTCATGCTGATGAACCACCCCACCGACGATCTGTGCCGTACGGCTCGGGTAAAATTCGATCAAGCCGGAATACGTTGCGTGTCCTACTACTCGGCGACCATCAAAGAAGATGCCGACCTCGAAACCGCTATCCGATTCGCCACGATACTGGGGGCGCGCAATGTAACGGGCGATGCCACTGACGGCATTCTTAATCGAATTGATCGGCGCTTTACGCAGGAGAATTTGACCTTTGGAATCCACAACCATTACTTCAAAGGCGAGAGGTTCGCTTATGAGAGTCCTGATGACGTTCTGAAAGCGCTCGCCGACCTTTCCCACACGGTGGGCGCTACCGCCGATGTGGGACACTTCGCATCCTGCGGTCATGACCCCGTTGACGGGTTACGCAAATTGGGACCACGGCTGAAGCTGGTGCATCTCAAAGACATTCAAGCCGTGGACGGTGAAGTGAATGTGCTGCTCGGAACAGGGATCTCGAAGATTCCTGAAGTGATGCATGAACTGCACCGACAGAAGTTTGCCGGGCTCGTGGCGGTGGAATACGAAAAAGAAGGCGACGTAAACCAAGACATGTACCAGGATATGAAATTCGCCCGCAAACTGGCCTAGCCGAAAAGCCCGAGGGTTTTGTTAATCCAGCCTACCGGGTCGTTTCCGGATCGGAAAGCAAGAGGAGGCAGTGAACTACCGCACCAGCCACTCCGTGGCCGTGTGCACGCGCGCGAGCAACTGGCTGTACGTCATCGCGAATGCCGCGACTGTGGCGAGAGCTGCGCCCAGTCCATACCGCGGAGAGAATCTTGGTAACGAGACGAGACGCTCGTCGCTCCACGCGATCAGACGCTCAATGCGCGCGTTCATGACAGAAGTGGGGCTGTGGATCAAGGCGGCGGTCAAAACGGCGGAGGGTTCTGGTGGGGTCAGCCGCGAAAGTTTGATCAGCGCTTCGGCCAGATCAAGGGCCTCGCAGGCGTTTGAAACGGCAGCGTCATCGGCCGCCATCTCGGTGGCTTCGAGCCATGTGCCTTCCAAATTCTTCATGCCTGGAAATGCCACCAATCTCAGCAGAAGTTTCTTCAAATTGTCGCGTCGGCGCACGTGCGCGACCTCGTGATTCAATGCCGTCTGCAATTCGTTGGCAGTCAGCAGGGATTCTGCCGCGCCTGACAGCAACACCATGGGACGGAGGATGCCTGCGGCCGTCATTGCTGGAACGGTGATTGCCGAGACCGGAGAAATTCGAATCACAGGAACCGCACCACAGGACTCGACTGGCTGCGCTGCGCTCGTCCATCGCGAGACGTGGTGAGAAGCGCTGCGGAGCGCGATACCGGCGTTCGCGATTCCAACAATTCCCAGAAACGCGCCGCCGATGCCCAGGACTAGCGGAATGTATCCCATGGGCTCATCGATCGCTCGCGGCTCCAGCAGAAGAAAAGAAGGCACGGTGAAGGCAGCCGTGATCACCGCCGCTGTGACCAGCGGAAACATTCGCATGGCAAACAGGAGATCCGCGATGCGGCGAACTGGGTAGCGGCGGCTATGCAGTTGACCGGCGCGCCAGCAGAGGCACACGGCGAGCGACACGACGCAGTACACGATGACGAATACGGAGAGTGAGACGGCGATGCCGCGGGCGGCAAACATCAGGCTGTGTCCTTGTCTTTATCTTTAATCTTTAAATATTTATCTTTAAATCTTTATCTTTGTGTCTGTCTCTGACTTGGTTTCTTACTCGGAGCTTCGCCCCGGCGCGATTCGCCACCGCGCAACTCGCGGCGCTTGGCTTCGACGACCTGGTGAAGGTGATTGAGTAATTGCTCGTCGCGCTCGGTCAGGACATCCACCAGATACGAGAGCGGCAACGACGAGGCCGAGCTCGCGTCCATTAATTGCCGGAACGCTTCGCCCGCGACTTGACGGTACAGTTCTTCCCGGGTGAATCGGGGCGCGTAACGAAAGGCCCGGCCGTCTGTTTCGCGCGACAACAATTTCTTCTTGAAGAGACGGTCGAGCGTCGTCATCACCGTCGTGTAGGCCAAGTCCTGGCAAGCGCCGTTCACCAAATCGCGAACGGTCGCATTTCCCCGCTCCCACAAGGCTTCGAGCAAGCGTTCCTCAAGCGGACCCAGTTGGGGCGAAGTCGCGCCGAAATGGAAGACGTGTTTCATGTGCCAGAAAAGTCAAGCCGAATTCTATCCCAGCCCGAACGCCTGCGCCAGGAGGCACTTCGCCCGTTTGGTATGTCCATGTTGATATGTGGATCTTGATATGCGAGCGAACCAGACAACTTACTACCATCAATGAAGAATTGCGACAGGAAATCGCCGACCGTCAGCGGGTCGAGGAGGCAACCCCGGAGTCGCAGGCGGGGCTGGCTCACGCTACCCGCGTGCTATGGTTGGAAGAACTGGTTACGTCAATCGCCACGGAGTCAACCACCGCAGACAGCCGTGGTGACAACCGGCAATTTTGCAGTTCGCCAACTCGATACTCAAGCGCCCAACCTCAGGCAGTTGCGGGGCCAGCGCTGTCATCTCCCGCATTCGCGCGCTGTTGAAAAAAGGGCGCATCCAACCGGATCGAATTGAACATCAACGAGGTGACTCGGGAAGTCGCATATCGCGTTCGGAATCAGGCTACCCCGAAACGGTGTCACCATGCGGCTGGATCTTTCAACTGATTGACCACTCGTGGCAGGCGCTCGGGTGCAGCTTCAGCAGGTCCTAACCAACCTCATCATTAACGGTATCGACGCGATGCGTCCTCTCGATGACAGGCCACGGGAGCTTGGTATCAAGTCGGCAAGAGACGCTCGCGCGGTGGTTGTCCAGGTACGGGATTCCGGAACAGGTCTTGACCCGGAGCAAACGGACCGTACCTTTGAACCGTTCTTTACTACCAAGCCGGGCGGCATAGGACTGGGATTGTCGATCAGTCGCTCCATTATCGAGTCCCATGGCGGTCGTTTGCGAGCCGTTCCCAATTCCGGTGGGCCCAGTTCGAGTTCACCCTGCAAAGTGCTGGTGATGACGATCCCTCGGTGCGGCGCGCGATCAAGCGCCTGATCGGATCGGTGGGTCGGCAAGTCGAACTTTTTGCGTCCGCGCACGAGTTCCTGGCAAGCAAGCCTGCGAATGGCGGCGCTAGTTGCCTCGTTCTCGACATCAGGTTGCCAGGAATCAGCGGGCTCGACTTCCAGCGTCAATTGGCTGACGCCAAGGTTCAGATTCCGATCGTCTTCATCACCGCACACGGGGACATCCCGATGACCGTGCGAGCCATGAAGGCGGGTGCGGTGGAGTTTCTCACCAAGCCATTTCGCGACCAGGACCTTTTGGATGCGATCCAGGTGGCGCTGGAAAGGGATCGGAGCAGACGCCAACAAGAATCGGATCTTGCGGTGCTGCGGGAGCGGTTCGAATTGTTGAGTCCGCGAGAGCGTGAGGTCGTCACCACAGTTCCCTTCTCAACATTGTTCTCCACGACTAGTCTTGCATCCGCCAACAACTCCGTGCCGCAAGGTCGTAATCCTCCTGCGCGTCGATGCCGCTCATCGCTAGCCAGCGGCAATCGACGCAGTCAAACAATGGCGCTATCGCCCATATCTGCTGAATGGCGGACCTGTAGAAGTGGAAACGACGATCACGGTTACCTTCCTGCTCCTCTAGTGAGTGGAGAATTATTCACCGAGGCGCGGCAAGGAGAAAGAGACGTTATGGAGCAGGCACACAAATTTCGAGTCGTTGCGTGGTGGTCTTCGGGGCGAACAGGCATTGCAAAAGCCGACTCGGCACCAAACGCTATCCATTTCACCGCTCCCGTTAGCTTTGGTGGAGTCGAGGGAAGATGGACGCCAGAGGATCTCTTGCTCGGCGCCATCGCTAGCTGCTTTACCACGACATTTCGGGCGATAGCAGACCATTCAAGATTCGCATACGTCGACTTGCAAGTAGAGGTCAGCAGCACCGTCGCGCAAGACGACGGTGGCTATGGTTTTGCTGGAATCTCGATTCGCGCCAATCTTGTGGTCGCCCGAGAAGAGGACGCGCAACTGGGGGTCAAGCTCCTGCATAAAACCAAAGCACTTTGTCTGGTGGCGCGCGCACTGGCTATTCAGCAGGCCTTCGATCCTGCCGTGACCGTCGCCCCGTCGCTAGTGGGTGCCCCTGGGAACGGTACGATTGCCGGAGATTGCGATCGGGCAGCGGCCTCAGAGTAGCCCGGTGCAGGTAAAGCAAGTTGGAAGATGCCAATGTTCAAGTCTTGTGGGAGGTGTTGAATGAAAACGCTTAGAGATTCCCAAGTCAGTTGCGTTCAGCAAGACATTGTTTGCAACAGATTTCTCCCCCTAGTCAGAGGCTGCTCTCCCTTATGCATTGCAGTTTGCTAATGAATATGGGGGAAGTTATATGCCACGCACGTCCTTTCCCCGAAGACGTACCTGTTCGCTACGCCCGAGAGTTGGTCCGCATTGATCGAAGACCGGGAGCAGCGGCAACAAATGAACACTGCTCGTTTGGAGGAACATCTGCGGAGCGTTCCACACCAAGTTCTCAGCGCGGTGGGTGATATTTCCGATGTCTTGTTCCGGCTCATTCAGGACAATCAAATCGATCTGCTGGTGCTGGGCACGCAGGGCCGCACCGATTTACCAAAACTGCTCATGGGCTCGGTTGCGGAGATAATCTTCCGGTATTCTCCAATCCCGGTTCTCACCATCGGACCCTTCGTCCCACGGGAGCGGAAGGTAAACCACTTCAGCCGGATCGTGTTTGCCACAGACTTCAGCGAGGAATCCGTAGCCGCCCTGCCCCATGCCACCGCGTTGGTCCAGGATCTTGGAACAGACTTTACCGTGCTGCATGTGCTGGATGGAACTAGTACGGGCACGGTGGATTTCGAATCCAGTGCTGATCATGCGCTGCGCCAGATGCGGGAGCCGATTCCGATCGACCCGGAGGTTGGGACTTATCCCACGTATGCAGTCGAGTTTGGCCCCTTTGCAGATCAGATTCGTCGATTCTCCGAGGAGCGCGCGGCTGACGTGATCGTGCTGGGTGTGCGACCAGCACGTGGCCGCCTGGGAATTGCTACTCACCTGGCCCGCAGGACGGCTCAGCACATAGTCGGGGACGCCACTTGTCCTGTATTGACTGTCCGCGGGTGAACCACAGGGCAGCGAAGGCAAGAAGCATTGGCAATTGATGGAGTTGTGTATGATTACGCTCGAGATTGATTCCAAGACGCAGACGGCGGGCCGAATGACCCAAGGTACATCACCCAGAGAAAGCTTGGACGCCATGTTCAGCCCGTCGTCTGTGGCTGTCATCGGGGCCACAGACCGCGCTAGTACCGTCGGTTTGACCGTTCTCCAAAACCTTTTGAATCCTGCCTTTCGCGGAAGGGTGTATCCAGTCAACCCACAACGGGCCGAAATCCTTGGTGTGAAAGCATTCAAGAAGATAGGCGATGTGCCGGAAGCGGTTGATTTGGCCGTGCTCGCTACTCCAGCGGCAACGATTCCTGGGCTCATCGGCGAGTGCCTAGCAGCTCAGGCGAAATCTGCTGTGGTCATTTCCGCTGGATTCAAAGAACGCGGCGCGGCCGGCACTGCTCTGGAACGGCAAATTCAAGAGCAATTGCGTGGCGGTGCGATGCGTCTGATTGGGCCCAACTGCCTGGGTGTGATGAATCCGATCATCGGAATGAACGCCACGTTTGCCAAGGACGCTCCGAAGGCGGGCAACGTCGCATTCCTCAGCCAGAGCGGGGCGCTGCTCACGGCCATTCTGGATTGGAGCCATAAGGAAGAAGTCGGTTTCAGCGCGATCGTTTCCACCGGTTCGATGCTTGACGTCGGATGGGGCGACTTGATTTATCACTTCGGCGACGATCCTCACACGAAAAGCATCCTGCTCTACATGGAGTCCGTAGGCGATGCGCGGTCGTTCCTGTCGGCGGCCCGCGAAGTGGCCCTCAGCAAGCCGATCATTGTCATCAAAGCTGGTAGGTCAGAAGCCGCATCCAAAGCTGCGGCTTCTCACACTGGCGCGCTTACAGGCAGTGACGAAGTTTTGGATGCGGCCTTCCGACGCTGCGGTGTGTTGCGGGTCCACAACATTGCGGACCTGTTCTACATGGCGGAAGTGCTGGGCAAACAGCCCCGGCCCAAAGGCAACCGGTTGACTATTCTGACCAATGCCGGCGGGCCCGGCGTGCTTGCCACGGATGCCCTGGTGGCGAATGGTGGCGAGTTGGCCAAGCTTTCAGAAACGACACTGCAAAAGCTGGACGAATTTCTTCCGGCACACTGGAGCCACGGCAATCCGGTGGACATCCTCGGCGATGCCGACTCGGGGCGCTATGCCAAGGCGATTGAGATTGCGGCACAGGACCCAAACAGTGACGGCTTGCTGGTGGCACTCGCACCGCAGGGAATGACCAACCCGTCGGAAATCGCGGAGCGTTTGAAGCCGTACGCACACTCTTCCGGCAAACCGCTCCTCGCAAGCTGGATGGGTGGAACCAGTGTGGCGGCAGGCGAGGCCCTTCTGAACGCGGGCGGAGTTCCCACGTTTCCCTATCCCGACACGGCGGCGCGGGCCTTCACCTATATGTGGCGCTACTCAGAGAACCTGCGAAGCTTGTATGAGACGCCGAGTCTGGCTGAAGGTAATGAGCTGACTGCCGCAGCGAAAAACGGCGTTGAAGAAATCATCCAGGGCGTTCGCCAGAGCGGGCGATTGCTGCTCAACGAGTTCGAGTCGAAGGCTGTTCTTTCACACTACGGCATCCCCACGGTCGAAACGCGAATTGCGCGCAGTGAGGATGAAGCGGTGAGCCACGCTTCGCAAATCGGATTCCCTGTCGTACTCAAGATTTTCTCCGACACCATCACTCACAAGACAGATGTCGGTGGAGTCAAGCTCAACTTGCAGGACGAAGCTGCGGTCCGCATGGCGTATCGATCCATCCAAACATCGGTTGCGGAAAAAGTCGGCGCAGACCAGTTCGGCGGAGTGACCGTACAGGCGATGGTCAAGCTGGAAGGCTACGAACTGATCCTGGGCAGTAGCATGGATCCGCAATTCGGACCGGTGCTGCTGTTCGGCTCGGGCGGCCAGCTCGTCGAAGTCTACAAGGACAGTGCGCTTGCCCTTCCGCCACTGAACACCACGTTGGCTCAGCGTCTGATAGAGCAGACACAGATTTTCAAGGCCCTCAAGGGTGTCCGCGGCCGCAAACCAGTGGATCTTAAGGGGCTGGAGAAATTGCTGGTTCGGTTCAGTCAGCTGGTGATCGAACAAAGTTCGATTGCGGAGATCGACATCAACCCGCTCATCGCTTCGCCAGAACGTTTGCTGGCACTTGATGCACGGATCGTCCTGCACGATCCCGCGAAACAGAAGGAAGTCCCGCAACCCGCGATCCGTCCTTATCCCATGCAATATGTTTCCAGGTGGAAGATGAAGGATGGCCGTGAAGTCACGATTCGGCCGATCCGGCCCGAAGACGAGCCGCTGATGGCCGAATTTCACCGCACACTCTCCGACCGCACTGTGTATCTGAGATATTTTGCATCCCTGACCCTGAGCGCGAGAATCGCCCACGAGCGATTGCTCCGCATTTGCTTCGGTGACTACGACCGGGAGATGGTATTGGTGGCGGAGCATCACCTGCAGGATGGCAGCAGTCCGCGAATTGTAGGCGTGGGTCGGCTCAATAAGTTGGGCACCCGGAATGGAGCGGAAGTGGCAGTCCTGGTCGCGGATGAATACCAAAATCTAGGGTTGGGTTTCCGCTTGCTCAGCGGGGTCGTCCAGGTCGCGCGCGACGAAAGACTCGGCCGGGTTTCATCGGAGATGCTGCGCGACAATTTAGGCATGCAGGTCTTGTCCAAGCGCCTTGGATTCCGGCTTCGCACCCATAGCGATAGCCAGTCAGTGGCGGCCGTCCTCGAACTCTGAGTCGTAGTTCCCAACATAAGAAGGTCCGGGTCAGAGCGCCTAATGCCCGTTTCGGGAGACCAGACCTGGGTCATCCCCGACCCTGAATTTGTGATTTCAATCACAGGCGATTGTGAGCCCAGCTAGCGACGCCCAACCTGCTTTGCGGCATTCTATGAATGTATTCTTGATGTTCTTTAATCCGTCGGGAGCCATTGCAAGGGGCAATCATGAAGCGCAAATTCAAGACCATGGACGCCAACGAAGCGGTGGCAAGTGTCGCCTACCGCCTCAATGAAGTCATCGC
>Ga0182018_10000449_pt1 | contig 54190 bp, 44 predicted proteins | sample 812P2MmetaG_FD_120490 | JGI IMG/M metagenome (GOLD analysis project Ga0182018, IMG submission 120490) | Permafrost microbial communities from Stordalen Mire, Sweden - 812P2M metaG | ecosystem: Environmental > Terrestrial > Soil > Wetlands > Permafrost | place: Sweden: Stordalen | collected... | reverse complement strand
TTTTAACCCGGTTTTCCGTTCGATATTGCTTGTACCCTCAAATGGCCCCTGGTGACACGACTGTTGGGTCTGGGCCAATTCGGCTTGGGATGCGGCGGCTCCGGGCGATGTTGTGGCGCTATTGGAAACTTGCCGGGTTCAAGGGAAGCTGCAAAACTCGCGTGACCTTAACCCGGTTTTCCGTTCCATTGATCCCCACTACCCGAGTACTCGTCGCTTGGTCTTTCCGCAGCCGGCTCTCAGGGTAAACTGTAGTCATGCGCAACGAGTTCACTGCAATCGTCGAGCGGGACGGACCTTGGTTCGTGGGGTACTGCGCCGAGGTGCCGGGCGCCAATGGTCAAGGCAAAACGCATGACGAATGCCTGGCGAACCTCCGCGAGGCAATTTCGCTCATCCTTGAATACAGGAGAGAGGAATCTCTACGCGCCCTGCCTCCCGACGCCAAGCAGGAATCCGTGATTGTGGGATGAGACGCGAGGGGCTTCTTCGGCACCTTCGCCGGCACGGTTGCGTGCTGCGCCGGGAAGGCAAAGAGCATGCTCTTTGGGAAAACCCACAGACCGGGCACGCTGAAGCTGTTCCCCGTCATGCCGAGATCGCCGACCTGCTGGCGAGGAAGATCTGCCGCAGATTGTCGATCCAGGACCCACCGGGATAAGGAGACTCCTCGGGCGTTCTTCGGCAAGTTGACGTGGAGGGGACTTTACGGGAGTTATCCAAGGGAGCATCGCCTGGCCCCCCTCTGTGCCAATATAGTTGAGACACTTCTCGTCGCTTAATTACAGAGCAGGGCGAGAAAGAACCTCTAACGCGAAAAACAATCAGGTATCGGCTTCTTCTTCCCCCGTGGTGCGGGTCACTTCCCGTAGGCATCTTCAGTTCGCAAAGCCAACATCAAAGCCGGCGCAGCCGGCGCAGCAGAGCAATTGCGAAATTGCCGTCGTTGTGCCATACTTTTCTCAGATGGTCGAAAGGCCGTCGTAGTTTATCCGTTACGCTCGTAGGCGAGCACTATACGAGGCCCATTGGGTTCCCACCCTTTGGGCCTTTTACATTATGCCCATCAAGATGGCGGTTATGCTCGACGGCGGCCACGTTCGTGTGCACGCCAGGAGCGCGGGGAAGACCTACGACCCGGCGTATATAGAAAAAATTGGGCTGGCGTGCGCCTCGATCGGTGAGACCATTCACCGGATCATGTACTACGATTGCGCCCCATACAACGGCACTGCGATCCTCCCGGTCTCGGGGCAAAGGACCACTTTCACGGGAAGCGATGCGTGGCTCAAAGCACTTTCGTACAAGGACCTTTTCTCGGTGCGGCTGGGAGTACTCAAATTCCGGGGCTACGTCATGAACAACAACCGAATTCCTTACACTCCGGGCCAGCCCCTCACCGATGCCGATTTCCACCCCGAATTCGAACAGAAAGGTGTTGATATGCGGATTGGGATGGACATCGCAAATCTCTCATCCAATCGCTCAGTCGATCTGATCGCTTTGGCAACCAACGACACCGATTGCATCCCGGCCATGAAGCACGCGAGACGATCCGGCCTCCAAGTAGCTCTCATTACCTTCCCCGGCTATCAACCTGTGCCGGAACTCCTCGCCCACTCCGATTTCCGTCGAAACGTCGTTTGGCCGGTCTAAGTCACACCGAGGTCCATGGCATCGGCGTAACGGGGCCAACCGGCGCTGGCGCCGCCGAATCGATATCGGACCTTTATTCGCTCGAACGATTGCCCGCGGGATCGCCGAGCGCCGCGCGGAGTTCCGCGCAGGCGTTCGCGAATATTCCCACGTCCACCGAATAGGCGATGTACTTGACCCCGAGATCGCGGTATTTCCGCGCCGCCGCGAGGGTGTCCACAAATACGCCGGCGTGGCGCCCACAGGCGCGGCAGGTGGCGACGATCGACTCCACCAGCGAGGTGACGCGCGGATCGGCTACCTGCCCCGGTATGCCCAGAGACTGCGAGAGATCGTAAGGCCCCACAAAAACCACGTCGTGGCCGGGAGACTGGCAGATGGCGCGGGCGTTCGCGACCCCGGACGATCCTTCGATCATCAGTATCGAGGCCACCTCGTTCTGCGAGGCGAAGTACGTGGCGCGGTCCATCGCCGTGAACTCCGCGGCCCGGACGAAGCGGCACACGCCCCGCGATCCTTGCGGGTGGAACCGGATATACCGCCGGGCGCGCTCGGCGTCCGCTTCCGATTCGATGTGCGGAATCTGGATTCCGGCCACTCCCAGATCGAGGACGCGCTGGACCTCGTTTTCTTCCAGAGCCCCCACCCGCACCACCGGATAGAGGTCGTTCAGCCACGCAGCCATCACCAGCGGGTAGAGTTCGCGGACGGAATTCGGTCCATGCTCACGGTCGAGAATCACAAAATCGAAGCCGGTATTGCCGAGAATTTCGATGAAGAACGGGTCGTTGGTCTTGGAGAATACTCCGAAGACGGCTTCTTCGCCAGCCAGATGTTCGCGAAAGGTGGGCAGAGGTGTCCGTATCATGGTGAGGAGTTCTTCCGGCAATCTTCCGGCTGTCCGGCTACTGCACAGACATGGAACATAGCATGATTACGATCCGGAGTGCCACCACCTTGGGCTAGCCATACGCGATTACCAGGTTGATGGAGCCCAGCGGGAATTCAGTCCATTCGCGCCGGGCCGCTTAATGCCCGTCAGGGAATAACCGCTCCCCGTGCGCGCGGCTCTGAAGCGCAAGGCGCCGATACCGGGCCGCGACCCGGGGAGCGGTTGCCGTGAACCGGCTAGCCGAAGGTCTAGGCTAAGTGCACCATTTCGCAAGTACGGTAACGTATTCGGGGACTCCGCTCCTTGTCAGTCGCGGCCCGGTGAGAGGCCAATGCCACTTACTTTGCATCCGGGCGATAATTCTGCACAAATTGTGGGGCGGGCAATCTTGCCCGCAGCCGCCTTTTAGGCGGCTTTTCTGGCCGTCGGCGAGTGTTCGTGCCCCGAGAGCGCCGGCTAAAAGCCGGCTGCAGCCAGGATTAGCTGCCCCACAATTTATGCAGACAGTTTTAGACAGTTTACCCTCGGCAAAGTAAGTGGCATTGCGGTGAGAGGCTTCGGCACGGAGCCGCAACTAAGCGAACTTCACCAGGTCCCAGGGTTTCCGGTAGGGACGGAACAGGTAACCGTTGGCTTCGGAATCGCCGCGGAACTCGGCATTCTCTCCGTCCCACGAGAGCTTGCGGCCAGTCCAGTAAGCGACGTTTCCGATGCAGGCGATGGTGGTGGCCCGCACGCCCGCCTGGATGTTGGCAAACGGCTCTTTCCGGCTGCGCACAAAATCCACAAAATTCTTGGTGTGCAGCGGCGTGGGTTCGTCTTCATTCATGTGCATGCGCTCGGCGGGCGGCGAAGGCGGAGCGCCTTGCCCGCCGCGCCCGCGTCCACCGCCGCGGGTTTCGGGGTACAGTTCCATGCCGATGCGGTCCACGAACAAAGCGGCTTCCGTGCCGTAGAACGCCATCCCATGGGGCCGGTCGTCGGCGCCGCGCGCCCCGTAGTAGCTCATCCCCGGGGTACGGCCGCCCAAACCATGCCCGTTGTAGACGCAGGCCTCGTAGCTCATCACGAAATTCGGGTACTCGTAGGTCGCCTGCTGGAAATCGAGGATGTCGCCGGCGCGATCCTTGTCGAAGCGCAGTCCCGAGGAGGAGACCTTCACGGGGGTGTCCACGCCCATGATCTGGTGCACGGAATCGAAACGGTGATTGCCGTAGTCGCTGATCAGCCCGTTGGTGTAATCCATAAAGGACCGGTAGCTGAGCCGGTTGCGGTTGAACGGCGCCATGGGGGCGGGGCCCAGCCACGCGTCCCAATTGAGATCGGCGGGCGGCGCGGTGTCCGGCACGGGCGGGAAGTTCGAGCGGCTCATGTAGTTCCAAACCCGGACAAAATGAACCTCGCCGATTTTTCCGCCCTGAACCATCTTGGCGGCCTCGGCGATGTGGTCCGCCGAGCGGTGCTGGGTTCCCACCTGGACAATCCGTTTGGTGCGGCGGACGGCCGCGACCATGCTCTTCGCCTCGCCCGCGCGGTACATCACGGGCTTTTCGAGGTACACGTCCTTCCCGGCGTCGCAGGCCAGGATCATCATCTGCGCGTGCCACTGATCCATCGTGGCCACGATCACCGCGTCGATGTCTTTGTCGTCGAGCACCTTGCGGAACTCGGACTCGGCCTTCGCCTGGGGCGCCCAGCGCCTGGCGTTCGTGATTTTCGTGCCGTTCACATCGCACAGTGTGGCGATCTCCACATTGCGGGGTTCCTTGAGGCGTGGATCCAGGTCGCCGCCGTGGTAATTCTCAGGCGCAACGGCCTGGATGTCCTCCGGCGTGCCGCGCATCAGCCGCGCATCGAACGTGCCACGGCCGCCGCAGCCGATCAAGCCAACACGAAGCCTGTCGTTGGCCCCCCAGACGCGGGATGAGGAGAGCGCCGTCCACGCCACTCCCGCGCGCGCCGTCTTACTCAAGAATTCTCTTCGTTCCATCGCGACCTCCAAACAACCGGAGTATAACTCCCGGCAAGGGGTTATGATAATCGTGGCTTGAAAATCGGCTTCGTCACTTGCGTGCACCCCTACTACGACCTGCCGGCCGTGGCGGCCCGGCGCGAACAGGCCATCGCGGAGTTGCGGAATGCCGGCTTCGAAGTGGTAGCCACCGCGACGCCGCGCGATCCGGAAGACGCTGTGGGGACCGCGACGCGTCTGAAAGACGGCGGCGTGGATGCCGTGCTGCTGTTCATTTGCACCTGGGTGGCGGAACCGATCACCCTGGCGCTGGCCCGTGAACTGGCCGATGTCCCGATGGTGCTGTGGGCGCTTCCGTTCCTGGATCGGGACGTCCCCATGCCAAGCCCCATGAGCGGCATCACGTCTACGGCTTCCAACATCCGCCGGATGGGGAAACGCTTCGCCTGGGTAATTGGCGGGGTGGAACCGGCGGTTCTGGAACAAGTGACGGGCGCTCTGAAGGCGGGCGCGGTGGCCGGGGCGCTGAGGCAGGCCCGCTTCGGCCTGGTGGGCGAACCATGTCCGGGCATGCTGGACGTGGAGTCGGATGAGGGCGCGCTAGCGAGAGCCCTGGGCGTGACCGCGGTCCACTGCGAGTTGAGCGCCCTGCTCGAGGCGGCGGAAACGGCCGAGTCGGGGGAACTGGCCGCCGCCGCTGCGCGCCTGACGTGTGCCGCCGGCGGGGGCGTGGAAATCGCGCCGGGAGTCTTAGCGGACAATCTTCGCCTGTACACGGGAATCAAGCACCTGGTCCGCGAGAAGCGCCTGGACGCGTACTGCGTCCGATGCTGGCCGGAGTTGCGCGACCAGCGACAGATCACTCCCTGCGTGGCGCACGCGCTCATGGCGCAGGAGGGAATTGCGAGCACTTGCGAAGTGGACCTGCCGGCGCTGATCACCACGTATGTTCTGAGCCGGCTGGCCGGCACCCCGGCATTCAACTTCGACATTACCGGCTACCTGCAAGATCGGGACGCAATTCAGTTCGGCCACTGCGGGTCGGCGGAACCCTCGCTGGCGGGGACTTCCGAGGCGGTACGGCTTCGTTCCCATATGCGTACCGGCAACGGCGCCACCCTGGAGTTTCCGTTTCGCGAGGGGGCTGTGACGCTGGCTAAGTTGCTGCGGCCGAGGAATGGGAACCTGAAGCTGTTCGCGGCGAGCGGCGTGGCGATCGCTCCTGGAGTGGAAGCGCGCGGCAGCGTGGCGGAAGTGCGCCCGGAACCCTCGGCGGCGGCGTTTCTCGAAAAGATGATGGAAGAGGGCGTGGAACACCATGTCGCGCTGGTCTACGGGACGTGGACGCGCGAACTGCGTCAATTCTGCAATTTCACCGGTGTGGAATACCTGTCGATCACCGGCTAGCCTGCCCTGGTTGAGGACTTGAAATCCGATTCCCTGATCGTCTTGAACCGGGTAGCGAAACCCGACCGGCGGCGGGCCGGACTGCCGGCGGAATGGCTGGCAATCATCGCAAATAACGCCCGGCGGACCCGGCACAGCGTGCTTCCGCGGGTGGGCGCTCTCGTCCAGCGTTGGGTAACCACGCCCCGGAGTTTGTATGCAAATGGAACATCGGCAGCCGGCATCGCGTATGGTTTCGGAAGGAGACTCCGGGAGCGAAGATTTTCTTGGCCCAGATGTCGAAAACGCCCGGTGTCGAACGACATACCAATGACGGAGTCGAGAGAAGGAGGCCCGGTCATGACAGAAATGAACGCAGAACAATTGGATTTACGCGAAGCTGCCAGAGTCTTTTGGCGTGACGGGAAGTACGCCCTCCGCTCGCTCGCCGGAGCTAAGGGGCTTACGATTACCGTGGTTCTCACGCTGGCACTCGGAATCGGAGCCAATGCCGCGATCTTCACGCTGGTGCGCGGAGTTCTGCTGCGGCCGTTAGTGAATCGCGACGAAAACAGGCTGATTTACATCAGGCAGAGCGCGAGTGGCTTGGGCACCGAGAATGCCGTGTTTTCCGTGCCGGAGATGCTGGACCTGCGGCAGCGCGTCAAATCGTTGAGCGCGTTCGGCGATTTCTCCACCATAGGTTTCACTCTGAATGGGCTGGGAGAGCCGCGCGAGGTGCGGGCGGGAGTGGTCGGTGGTACGTACTTCGACGTGATGGGCCTGCATCCTGTGCTGGGACGGCTGCTCGACATGCGGGACGACGGCCCGGCCGCCGCCGGCGCCGTAGTTCTGACGTATCGCTTCTGGACCACGGCGTTGAAGAGCGACCCATCGGTGCTCGGAAAAGCCGTCAGGCTCGGGTCGTTCGGATCGCGTACCGCCACCATAGTAGGGGTATTGGAACCGTCGGTCCCATATCCGGCTGAAACGGAGATCATAGCCAACGTGGTGACCAGTCCACACCACCTGTCGGCGACGATGGTGACGGGCCGGGTCCATCGCATGACTGAGTTGTTTGGCCGGCTGGCGCCCGGCGCGACCCTGGAACAGGCCCGCGCCGAGCTCAGGGCGGCACACGGCGCCATGATGAAAGAGCATCCCGAGGCGTATCCCGCGAAGGCGGATTTCCGCATTGACGCGTTGCTTCTGCGCGACCAGATTACCTCCAAAGCCAGGACCGTGCTTTGGGTGCTACTGGCCGCATCGGGATTGGTCTTCGTCATCGCCTGTTCCAACGTGGCCAACTTGATTTTGGCGCGGACGGTTCGCCGCGAAGGCGAGCTGGTAATTCGGGCCGCGCTGGGCGCGAGCACCGCCGCGCTGCGGCGCGTCCTGCTGGCGGAAAGCCTCCTGCTCTGCGGCGCGGGAGCGGCGCTGGGCGTGCTGAGCGCGCGGCCTATGGTGGCGATCCTGGCGCGGTACGCGTCCCGGTTCTCGGTTCGCGCGCTGGATCTGACGGTCGACTCCAGCATCCTGTGGGTCGGCGCCGGACTGGCGCTGGCCGCCGCGGCGCTCCTGGCTTTTGTGCCGCGCCTGCCGTCGGGCGACCGGTGGAACGGAATCGGCCTGTCCACTGGGAGCGTGCGGGTCACGGGCGGCGCGGCGCGCCGTCTGCGGGCGTTCGCGATTACCCAGATCGCCGCCTCTTTTGTCCTATTGGCGGGCGCCGCCATGTTGCTCAAGACGCTGCTCGCGCTTCAGGCGGTCAACCCCGGCATGGACACGCGCCGCGTGCTCGCGGTCAACGTCCCCGTGATTTCGTATGGCCGGACGGACGGCCAGGTGGTGGATTTCTACAAAGAAGCGATGAGGCGCGTACACCAGTTGCCGGGGGTAGACGGCGTCGCTCTAGGCGTCCTCACGCCGTGGCGCGAGGGTGGCACGCTCGGCCCCGGCTTGCAATTCACCGCCGAAGGTTACGTTCGCGGGACGGCGGAAGACGATCCGCGCGGCCAATTCCGCATCGTGTCGCCCGGATTTTTCTCGGCACTCGGCGTGCCGATGATCGCCGGACGCGATTTCAACGATCTCGATCGCAAAGACAACGAGCCGGTTGCGATTGTAAGCCAAAGCGTGACGCGGCGGATGTTTCCGGGCCGGGAGGCGCTCAACCGGCGCCTCATCTGGACCGATCCAGTGATCCAGTTCATCGGCATGAAGCCGACGCCGATGCGCATCGTCGGCATCGCCGCGGATATCGACGACGAGCACCTGGTTCCGCAGCCGACCCTGACTGTGTATACCCCGTTCGGACAGGGACCGCTTTTTGGCGGGCGGCTCTTCGTCCACGTCCGATCGGATCCGTATGCTCTGGTCACCCCAATCACGCGGATCATCCGCGGCCTCTCGGTGGACCAGCCGGTGGAGCGCGCCACGACGCTGGAAGATGTCCGCGCGGAGGTGCTGACGCCGGACCGGTTGAACGCCATGGTTTTCGGTGGCTTCGCCATCGTGGCGCTGACGATTGCGGTGGTCGGTGTGGCGGGCGTACTGGCGTTTTCGGTGAGCTCCCGGACGCGCGAATTCGGCATCCGGCTGGCGATCGGGTCGCAGCCGCGGCATCTGCTGGCGCGGGTAATCGCGGACGGCGTCATCATTACGGCCATCGGGATTGGCGCCGGATTGGCGTGTGGGCTCGCGCTACAGCGGCTGGCCGGCAGTTATTTCGAGGACGTGCGAATGCCCGGGGCGTGGGTGGTGGTTGGGTCGGCGGGCGTATTGCTGGCCGCTGCCGTGGCCGCGTCCGCATGGCCGGCGATGCGAGCCGCGCGCGTGGATGTGATTCAAGCCCTACGCGCGGACTAGCACCGTGCCCGGCAGGGCTAATCGTAGGGCGGCTTTTGAGCCGCGCGAGCCGAAGCCCGTCGCTGAAGTTTAGATCTCTTCAAAAGTTGGTTGTTATCCACAACGTGGTCCGCACCGCGTTTCACCGGGCACGGTGGGCTGAGTTAAAGTGGAATGAGTAGAGCTAGGAAACACATGTACACCATAAATCTGCCGGACGTTGCTCGATTCGACCTGCAGAATGCCCGCCCGTTTGTCGAGTTCTGGAGTCAATTCTACAGTGACGACATCAAAGTCTTGGGCGCCCAAGAACGGATTGACTACTACACGGAATTGAATATTGCAAATGACTTGACCGAGGTAAATGTCCGCAGACTTCTCCGATGGAAAGACCCGCGTTGGCTGACACATAGCATCCTCTCCGGCCCAAACGAAGGGCAAGACAATCCGCGAGTGGCTAGGGCGCTGGCTAAACTTGGCCTCATCAATCAATTCCGGAATGACCAGAGCACGAAAGAAGAGATGCAGCACACGACCGAACAGGTGTTCGCAGACGGGATAGTTTGGAAAGCGTTTCTTCTGCACATCGCCAAACCGCATGTCTACCCTATCGCGGACCAAAACGTGTTTCGGGCCTGTTCGCTGTATACCGGACTAAAGGACGACCAGACTTGGGAGACCTACGCATCCTACTGTAATTATTTCAGCCAGATCGCGGCAACATTGGAAGTTGATCGGACGAAGACAATTGAGAACATTCATAAACTCAAACGAATAGACGATGCACTTCTGGAATTTGGGAAGTTTCTTAACGCTTATTACGACCCCGCGCGGCGCAACGCTCCACCTTCGCCGAGCGGCTGATCAGCAGATCGAGCACGCCCGAAAGGCTGATCGATGAAGGCGAGGCCGGGCAGTGTGTGGCAGAGTCGTCGAACCTGAGCCGCTCGACCCTGTACCGGGCGCTTGCGTGACGGATGCGGTACAATTGCCGCTTCAGAAATGCTAATCCAAACGCTCTTCATTTTGATGATGGTGTTCGTTGGCCGGGCATTCGGCCAGCAGGCGAAGCCCCCGGTTGCGCCGGCAACGAAGCCATTGCCGATCTCTCACTATATGCAGGAATCCGGCCTTCTCTATCTGAGCGACGTGGGCAAGATGTTCGACAAGGCCATGGATGATCACCTCAGACTAGCGCGAGGAGAGGATCTCCCTCACGATAATCCGTACGGAACACCCGACGAGAATATCTATGGTAAGGCGCTCGCGGACCTGGAGAACCACATCGAGATCAACACCACTTTAGACGGTGATAAGCAATTCTTGGAGCTTCTGGAACGAACGAAGAATTATGCAATCATCAGTTTCCACGAAATCCTGCGGACTTCCGATCCAAAATTCAAGAGCATGTCCCCACATCCGGCAGTCGCGAAGATGTATCCAATTTGTGATGGACAGGCGCACGGCGTCATAAGGGCGGGGGAATTTACGAAGGGCGATTGTTCCGAGGCGAGGTTCGAGGAGGCAGATAAGGCCGACGAAGAACTAAGAACAAAGAAGAACGAAGAAAGGCAACAATGACTGCGGAGCTTGAGCGAGTCCGCAAAACGCTGGGCGCGTGATGCCCCTAACGGAAAGCTTAGCGGACACGTTTTCTCGGTCTGCCGATTTTTAGCCGAACATAACGTCCTTATATTTCGCAACACATGCAAGTAATTGAAATCGCGTAACTTAACAAGACCATCCGCCACCCGTGGCAGCTTACGTACAGCGCTGTCCGTGCGTGCTGCGGACGCTGCAAGGTTAACAAACATTGAGCCTAAAAAGTCTTAATGTAATGTAGCCGCGGGGGGGAGCCCTTAGGACGATCCCACTCGGCTGTCTAGCAGACTCACCGGAGTACCGCTTTTCTTTAAGCCAGTTGTTGATCTCTGTCGAGAACAGCACTCCCGCCGAACAACCGCATAGACCCCGGTCAACGCCGTTCACGAAATGAAGTCGTCGCGTCTCGACGTCTGACGAGTGACTGGCAAACGATCGCAAACTGTGCTACCCACCGTCTAAAGCGCAAGCTGAAGATGGCGCTCGCCGGCATGTTGAATACCAAAGCAGTGAACTCGTCCACCGCGTGAGGCGGCGCCAGAGAGCCCCGACGAACATCGCCGCGCATATTGGATATAATTGTCCGTTAAGCCGAATCGAATCGGGACTGTCCGACACGCGGGGAGCGAAACATGCACAGGCACGGCATCCTTCGAAATTGGTCCTTACAGTCGGCGCTGGTGGCGCTCCTCCTGGCGGCTGTGCCGGGCTACGCGCAAGCCCCACGCGAACGCCGGCTCTTCGATAACGGCTGGCGGTTTCATTTGGGGGACGTGGCGCAAGCGCAGTCCCCTGCCCTCGCCGATAACGGCTGGCGGCAGGTCGATCTGCCTCACGATTGGTCCATCGAAGGGCCGTACAGTCAAAAAAACGCGAGCGGCACCGGCTTCTTGCCGGGCGGAATCGGCTGGTACCGGAAGACCTTCCAACTCCCGGTATCCCTGCGCGGGCGGAAAGTCTCGATCCGGTTCGATGGCGTGTACCGCGACAGCACCGTCTGGATCAACGGTGCGCTCCTTGGTTCGCGGCCCTACGGGTATTCCAGCTTCGAATACGATTTGACGCCTCACCTCCACTTGGGCGCGCAGCCGAACGTCCTGTCGGTGCGCGTGGACCACAGCGTGGTGGCCGACTCGCGCTTTTATACGGGGTCGGGGATCTATCGCCACGTCTGGCTCGACGTGACCGGGCCGGTGCATATCGCGCCCTGGGGAACCTATATCACAACGCCAGTCGCGGGCGATGCCGAGGCTCTGGTGTCCATAGAGACACAACTCTCGAACGAAACGGCTGCCGAAGTCCGCGCCACCGTGGTCACGTCCATCCTGAATGAGAGGGCGGAAGAGGTCGCAACTGCGAAAGAGGAAGAACCGGTCGCGGCCGGCAAGGACCGGACCTTCGCCCAGCAAGCCGTCATTCCCCACCCCAGCCTCTGGTCGCCCGAACAGCCTCGCTTGTATACCGCGGTCAGCCGGGTCTATCTCGACGGAAAGGTGGTCGACGAGCAGCGGACGCCGTTCGGCATCCGCGGTTTCTACTTCAGCCCGGACCAGGGTCTCGTCCTCAATGGGCGGCCAACCAAAATGAAGGGCGTCTGCATTCATCACGACCTCGGCGCGTTGGGCGCGGCCTTTTTCGAGGAGGCGCTGGAACGCCGGCTCAAGAGCTTCAAGGAGATCGGAGTGAATGCCATCCGCGCGTCGCACAACCCGATGGCGCCGGAGTTTTACGACCTCTGCGACCGCCTGGGTTTCCTGGTCATGGACGAAGCCTTCGACGAGTGGACGGGCGGCAAGCGCAAGTGGGCGGAAGGCCGCAATAACGGGGCGGTGGCGCGCCGCGGGTACAACGAGTCGTTCGAAGAGTGGGGCGTCCGCGACGCGCAGGACATGGTGCGGCGGGATCGCAATCATCCCTCGATCGTGATGTGGAGCATCGGCAACGAAATCGACTACCCCACCGACCCGTTCGTATACCCGCGCGGCAGGCAGGACTCCTCGATTCCGGTGGACTCCGGCGCCAAGCCCAGCCCCTCCGCCAATCTCATGCCGCCCATCGAGCGCCAGTTGATCGCGGCCGTGAAGCGATTCGACGCCACCCGCCCGGTCACCATGGCGCTGGCCGATATCAACGCATCCAACGCGACCGGCGTGGCCAACATGCTGGACGTGGTTGGATATAACTACCTCGAGCAGTACTACGAGCGGGACCACAAGGCGTATCCCAACCGGGTGATCTACGGCAGCGAGAACAGCCGCGGCCTGGAGCAGTGGCGCGCGGTTGCCCTCAACGACTACGTTGGGGGCCAGTTCCTGTGGACCGGCATGAACTTCCTGGGCGAAGCCGCCCGCTGGCCCACCCACGGGTCAAACGCGGGGCTGCTCGATCTGGAAGGATTTTGGAAACGGGACGCTTACTTCCGCCAAGCCCTGTGGAGCGGCAAGCCCATGGTCTACGCCGCGGCGTGGGGCCCGGGCCTCGATGAATCCCGCATGGCCGACTGGCCGAGGAGCCTGGGACGCATGCCGGCGGTGGAGCGCTGGGGCTGGACCAGCGATCCGCGCAAGAATATCCCCATCGAGATCTACTCCAACTGCGACTCGGTGGAAGTGTTGCTGAATGGCCGGTCCCTGGGTGAAAAGCCGATCGCCGATCGCCTTCTGCCCGCCTTGGTGTGGGCCGTGCCGAATGAAGCGGGCGCAGTGGAGGTAGTGGGGAAGAAAGCGGGGGCGGTGGCCGCGCGCTATCAACTAAAGACCCTCGGCCCGCCCGAAAGAATCGAGCTGAGTCCGGATCTGAAGGCTCTGCGGAACGACGGACGGCAGGTATCCACTATCGAGGTGCGTGTGGTGGATCGGGACGGCAACCGGATCCCGGACGCCGCCCAGACGGTTACGTTCGAGGTGGCGGGCGCCGGACGGCTCCTCGCGGCGGGCAACGCGGATCTTACCGACGGCACTCCGGTAACCGGGAGCCAGACCAAGTTGTACCAAGGCAGTGCGGTAGCGGTGGTGCGCTCGGGTGCCGGTTCCGGCAAGATCACCGTTCGCGCCACGGCGCCCGGCTTGGCGGCGGGAGAGATCGTGCTGGTGGTGGAGCCCTAGTCGGACACTGAGCTCTTCGTCTAACGGAGGACTTCATTTAAGTATTGGCCGGTATAAAGGACTTCGGGCCCGCGTGGATCCACTTCCGCGAGTCGGGCCAAGCACCTGCGCGCCTGCGCGCGAGCCCTGGGAGAACCGGGAGCGGTTCGGCGTTAGAATAGGATTAACACACTTGCAGACGCGGTTCTATATCGATCCGGCAACTGGGGTTTCCGCATATCTATGACCACCAAATAGATGAAGACGAGGTGGCAGAGGTTTTGGAGAAACCCGGCGAAGATCGGGCAGGACGCAGCGGGTCCAGGATCGCATTGGGCCAGACCGCCTCGGGTCGGTATTTGCGGGTCATCTATGTTCCCGATTCGGAGCCGGACAGCGTGTTTGTGATCACGGCCTACGAACTGACGGGGAAACCACTCGCGGCATTTCGCAGGCGAAGAAGGAAGAAACAGCAATGAACCAGGACAGATTTCCAACCGGATGGGACGAAGAGAAAGTGCGACGCGTGCTGGCCCACTACGAGGGGCAGACCGAGGAGGACGCCCTTTTGGAGGACGAGGCCGGTATTGAGCCGTCCGAAACGGTCATGAACGTCCCCCACGATCTCGTGCCCAAAGTCCGGGAGTTGATTGCGAAGCGACGCATTTGAGCCGAGACCGGATCGCGCCAAGCCGAGACCGTCATCCAACACCCCGGCGGCCCGCCTGCGGAAAAACAATCGATTTGCCATACACAAATCAAGGGCCAAGCACTCCCCCGGCACAGCGAAAGCCGATGGTGTAGGCCGCGTGCGTGAAGGCTTGATGACCCTGCCAGCGGACCGACGCGCGGACGTACCTGGGGTCAACGCTCCAAGACGCCGCTTGTCGGCCTCTTGGGGTCTTGAGCCCGAGCGTTACACCACCAGCCCGAGACACTCTTGTCAATCGCGGGAGCATCGTGAAGACTAAAATAATTCCCGAGATTTCGCTCGCTGAGAGAAAGGACGGAATTCCTTCTGGCGCGACGCGCGTGCGCACGTGTGTGCACTTGCTGCCCGTAAGTGTATGAGGAATTGGTAGCGCTAACCGGAATCGAAGGCGTTTGGCGGCATTCCACTGGGTGATGGCCAGTGCTAAGTGTTTGATTCTACGAGCTTCCGGATTTCAGAATGATAGCCAGTTTCAGCGCGTACTGGCGTGGGATGTCATGGAACGGGCGAGGAACCTGGATCTTCGCCGGCCAGGAACTGCTCCAGTACCGCCTGGAGTTCGGGCACGCGGGATGACGCGACGTTCCAGACTTCGTCGAGATCCACCCCAATGTAACCGTGGATCAGGACGTCGCGCATGCCGCAGATCGCTTTCCAATCGAGTGACGCCATGCGGCCGCGCGCCTCAGCCGAAACCCGCTTGGCGGCTTCGCCGACCACCTCAACGTTCCGGATGACGGCGTCCTGCAATTCTTCCGACGCCATGAACGCTTCTCTGCCGGGCCCGATGAAGCGGGTGATGCGTTGGCAGCGTTCAAGCATGTGGTGCAGGTAGAGCCGATCATCCTTCACAGTGGCGTCGCCTCTCGAAGGATCCGGTCGCGCACGTACCAGTGGAGCGACTTCTCGGTCCCGACGTGGACCTTCATCCCGAGCAACTCCTGGAGATCCTCGACCAGCCCGGCGTGATCCAACAGACTCCTGCCAGGTTCCCAGGCCACCAATAGATCGAGGTCGCTGCTGTCATTGGCTTCACCACGGGCCACGGAGCCGAACACGCGCAGGCCGTGGGCGCCGCGCCGCCCGGCAAGCCGGAGGATCTCCTCCCGCCGTTCCGCCCGCAATGTGTCCAGGGTAAGCATGTCTCCATTGTGCGACAATTCCGAACAGATTGGCCCCCCATTGCGGCGACGCAAGTACGGGTTATGTGGGCGCAACCTGGTACAGGGCGCAATTGGCCCCAAGATTCATTGCTATCGTGGAGATCGGCCCCATTGACTTGAACCGTTCATTGGGGCTCAAATGCGTAGACGGCCTGCACAATTCATTGTTGCTGTTGAAACGCGACCGGAGCTGCGCATACGCCGCACCATGGCGGCTGATGGCATTTGGCGTCCGCAGACTCGCAGCAAGAACCCGCCAAGGACCACGGACACCAAAATACTTTGTTGGTTGTGAAGCATCTTGGCGCAACCCACTGACGCCGGGGTCCGAGGCGAGAATTCAAGGATCTTCATGGCGCGTGCGTCGGTGAGGCGCAAGCGATAGGTGGCCGCAGATAGGGATAGGACGGCACAGTGAAGTTCTGGGGACCGCGGGCTCAGCCGCCATAAAGGTCGAGAACACCCGCCACGTTCCGACCGGCCGCGCTGCAGTGCTCCACCAATATTCCGACGGCCCTTGACCCGAACGGGCTTTCCCCTACTTCGCCGTCACCCGCAGCATGACCACCGCATGGGCCGGGACGTTCGCCGTATACTTATCGCCCGAGGCGGTCACGGCTTCGTGCTTCCACAGATCGCGGACCTGCAGCTTCTTCCCCGCGACCCCCAGCGAATCCCAACTCACGCCGATATCGGCCGCCTGATCGCCGCGGTTGAACATGCCCACGGCGATGTCGCCGCCCTTCAGCGGGCGCATGTAGACCACCGTGTTCCCTTCCTGGCTGACGCGCTTCAGCGGCAACCCGGCGGGGTCCTGGTTGATCGCGATCACGTCGGCATTCATCAGGATCGCCTTGGTGTCGTCGCTCATATCCCGTAGATCGTTGCCGGCCAGCAGCGGCGCGCGCAGCAGGCACCACAGCGAGAAATGCGTCTTGTATTCGTCCGTGGTCATGTGTCCGTTGCCGATCTCGAGCATATCCGGATCGTTCCAATGTCCCACCGTGGCACTCTGCGCAATGTCGAACTGGGTCAGTCCCGGAGGAGCCGGCTCACCCTGCTTGCGAATGCCGCCCGGTGTGGCCGTACCGAAGCTGATGCGATCCAGCGATTGCCAGCTATCGTTGATGTCGCCGGTGGTGCGCCAGCAGTTTCCGCCCACTTTCGCGCCCCACTCCCAGACTTTATTGTTGCCGTACTGGCACAAGCTGTACAAAATGGGGCGTCCGCTTTTCAGCAGCGCGTCGCCCATCTTCTGGTAGACCGCCTGCAGGTCCTCATCGGTATAAATGGTCCCCGCGCTGCACCAGTCGTACTTCAGATAGTCGATGCCCCACCCGGCGAAAGTCTTGGCGTCCTGCTCCTCGTGGCCGTAGCTGGCCTCGTAGCCCGCGCAGGTCTTCGGTCCCGGAGAGGAGTAGATGCCGATCTTCAATCCCTTGGAATGCACATAGTCGGCCAGGGTCTTCATGTCGGGAAACTTGGTGTTGCTGGTGATGTTGCCCTTGGCGTCGCGGCCCAGTTCCCAGGTGTCGTCGATATTGACGTACACATAGCCGGCCTTCTTCATGCCGCTCGAAACCATGGCATCGGCAATCCCGCGCACGGCTTTATCGTCGACCGCGCCGGCGAACTTGTTCCAACTGTTCCATCCCATGGGAGGCGTGCGCGCCAGCTTGTTGTCGCGGACGTCGTGCAGCGCCGGCAGGGGAAGCTTGGCCGGAGGCATGGCAGCCTCGGCCTTGGTACGTTCGAAATCGCCGGTACTGGGTCCCCTTCCGCCTCTGCCACCCGCCCGGGTCATGGTCATGGCGAACTTGTCGCCTTGCAACGTGCCTTCGTACGTGGTGGTCAAGGTCTGTGGCGTTCCGCCCTTCTGTCCCCCACGTCCCGTAGTCGCTATCGAGAAGCGCAGCTTGCCATCCCGGAACGCGCCTTCGCTGACGGACGACTGAGTTCTGCCGCCGACCGTGTTGCCGGTGATAGTGTCACCGCTCTGCTTCAACTCGAAGTAGGACTCGGCGAACGTGCCATCGCCTCTCGGAATCTTGAAGACCCAAAAGCCGTTGAGATCGGTCTGGGCGTGAATGAAGAGGGCGCTGAGCATGACGATCAGCGCGCACAACAGAACCCTGGAAAGCAGGGGAGATTTCGATGCCATTGTCTGCTCCTTGACGTGGCCAGTATATCACTGGAGGTGGTAGCGAAAGCGATTTATCTTGATCCCATGGGTCGCGTTCCGTGCCGTTTGGGGAGCGGCTCACGCCGTGGGTTCACCCCAAGCCGGCTTGCGCTCGCGAACGCGTTGCGCAGAGAACCAAGGATCCGCCATCGCTTGATCCGGCCAGGCGACTCCTTAATGCCCCCGAGGCGGGCCGCCGGGGTATCCTGGAGATTGGCCCGAATCTATCCTTTCCACCCCCTGCGTTATACCGCCCAAGCCGGTCCCCTGGCCAACGTGGTCACGCAGCCCTATGACAAGATTTCCCCGGCGATGCGCAGGCGTTATCTGGCGCTCAGCCCCTATAACCTGGTGCGCATCATTCTCGGCGAACGGACCCCGGCCGACTCGGACACCGATAACCCCTATACCCGCGCCGCCGGGCACCTGGACTCCTGGGTGGCTTCCGGCATTCTGGCGCGCGACTCCGAGGCCGGCATATTCCCCTACTTCCAGGAATTCACCGTGCCCGACACCGGTGAGCGCCTGGTGCGCAAAGGCTTCATCGCACTGGGCGCGATTGAGGAATACGCCGCCGGAATCGTCCATCGGCATGAGCAAACGCTTTCCGGCCCGAAGAAAGACCGCATGGATCTGCTCGAACACATGCACGCGCATTTCGGCCAGTTATTCATGCTGTATCCCGACCAGGCCGGCGCTATCGACGCCTTGTTGGATGACGCCGCCGCCGCGGCGCCGTTGGCGGAAATCACCGACGAGTACGGTGCGGTGCACCGCATCTGGAAGATCACCGAGGCGGCGACGGTTCAGGAGTTTATGGCCGGTAAGCGGCTGCTGATCGCCGACGGCCACCATCGCTACGAAACCGCGCTGGCATTCCGCAATCGGAATCCCGGCCTGGCGGGCGCCGACCGCGTGATGATGACCTTCGTCAACATGTATTCTCCGGGTTTGCGGATCCTGGCCACGCACCGGCTGGTGAACGGGCTCGATGCGGGTTTCCCTAAAACGTTTCTGGGCGCCGCGGCCGGAGATTTTCAGGTGTCGGAGGTTCCGTCGGTCGAAGTGCTGAAGAGCGCATGGGCGGAGTCCGGCGACCGCACCGTCATCGGGGCGGCGATCGGGACGCGGCTGTTCCAGTTGGAATATCGGGGCCGGGGCGAGCTCGACGTTCGTATTCTGCACGAGGAATTGCTAGCCAAGTCGCTCGGCATCGGGGATGAGGCGGTGCGCGACGAAAAGCATCTGCGCTACATCCGCGGTCTGGACGCGGCCGTGGAAGAGGCTCGGAGCGGCGCCGCACAGATCGCTTTCCTGTTGAAGCCTACGTCCATCCAACAGGTGGCCGAAACTTCGTTCAGCGGCTGCGTAATGCCGCAGAAGTCCACCGATTTTTATCCCAAGCTGCTCTCGGGGCTGACGATTTATAAGTTGGAATAGAGGCGGCGGACTTGATCGCGGCACGAAACCTCTCTCCGCGTCGTCTGATATGTTGGTGTCAGTGATGGATTCGCCAGGCCTCTCTACGGTGCAAACCAAACCCGTGCGCGTTTTGGTCTGCGACGATCAGCCGGACGTGCTGGAGGCGCTTCGCTTGCTGCTGAAGGGGCAGGGCTGCCAAGCGGTGACGGTGGATTCTCCGAGCGCGCTGTTACGCACCGCGCGCGGCGAATCCTTCGACCTCATTCTGGCGGACCTCAACTACACCCGCGACACCACCTCCGGCACGGAAGGTCTCGACCTGCTGGCCAGCCTGGAAGCGCAGGGCAATTCCACCCCGGTGGTGGTGATGACCGCCTGGGGCAGCGTGGATCTGGCCGTGGAGGCGATGCGCCGCGGGGCCTGCGATTTCATCCAGAAGCCGTGGGACAATGCGCGGGTCATCGCCGTTGTGCGCAAGCAGGCCGACTCCGAGCGGCGCCGCAAGTCCGAGTTGGAGATAGCCGCCAACGTCCAGCAAAAGCTGTTTCCGCACAAAATGCACCGCCTCGCCACCATCGATTACGCCGGCCACTGTATCGCGGCGCGCGAAGTGGGCGGCGACTACTACGACTTCCTGGACGTCGACGATCGCACGGTCGGCTTCGTGCTGGGGGATGTTTCCGGCAAAGGCGTGCCGGCGGCGCTGTTGATGGCCAATCTGCAGGCCTGTTTCCGCAGTCAGGAACCGCACGCGCTGCTCGAGCCGGCGCACGTGCTGGAAACGGTGAATCGCCATTTCTTCGATTCCACCACCGCCGAGCGCTTCGCCACGCTGTTTTTCGGGATCTACGACGACCGGACCCGCGGTCTCCGCTACGTGAATTGCGGCCACGTGACGCCGCTGCTGTTGCGCGCGTCGGGCGGCCTGGAGACGCTCGACCCCACCGCTACGATGCTGGGCGCCTTTCGACGGTGGACGTGCACGGAACAGCAAGTCTCGCTCGACCCGGGGGACACGCTGGTGGTTTATTCCGACGGCGTCACCGAGGCGGAAGCACCATCGGGAGAGGAGTTCGGCGAGGAGCGGCTGGTAGGCTGCCTGCGCGACAATCGCGGCCAATCGGCGCAGTCGCTGGTGGAGTGCATTGTGGATCGCGTCGGCGAATTCAGTCGTGGGTCGCGCCATGACGACGTGACGGTGGTGGCGATCCGGGGCGTGATGTGAGCATTCATACACATCGACTGGATCTTTTCTCACATTTGCGGCGTTATGCATAGTACGATCAAGGAAGTATGCGTGCAGTTTGGGCCCTGCTTTTGTTGTGCTTCAGTTGTTCCGCAATGAACCCCCTCGAAATGCGCTTGACGGACCAGTTGAAGTCCTGGCAGAAACGCCTCGGACTCGATGACTGGAATATGTCGCTGCAGGTGGTTCGTCAATCGAAGATCGATCCCAATGCCTGGGGATCTTCGCACTGGGATAATCGCGCGAAAACGGCGACGATCCAGGTTCTCGATCCGCGGGATTATAACCTCAAGGGCGCGGATCTGCGTCTGGATATGGAATGCACCATCGTGCACGAACTGGTGCACATCCAGGTTGCGCGGTTGGACGCGCCGGACGCGCACGTGCGCGAAGACGTGGTCAACAAGATCATGGTCGCGCTGCTCAATCGGCCGTGTCCGAATTAAGCTGTCAGCTATCAGCTATCAGCTACCGCGGGCCGCCGCACAGCCGATCGCCGACAGCTTCTAATGAATCAGCGCATTTGCCATACGCGAGTCTGCGAACTCGGTGCGTTCGCCGGCTTTGCGTCCGGGCGCGGGAAGCAGACGCGCCGCCAGGGGCTTCTGCCATTTGTAGGCCAGCGTGGCGACGTCGCTCAGAACGTGGGCCAGGCGGTCCTGGCCGATGTCTCCCGGCAGCGGAACGGTGTCCAGCCCTCCGGCGCACACCGCGGAGTACGCCAGTAGCGCGTCGATGGTGTACGCTCCTTCGTCCCACCGCCTGGCGAGCACGGCGTCTTCCAGGACCGGCACCATCAGCCCGCTATATCCCACGCGCTTCACGGGCACCGACTGCACGGCGCGCGTGATCACCGCCGCCGCGGTCATGGTGCCGCTGGAGCCGAACGGCGCGCCGGTGAAGGATTCGATCGCCCGGCCGATGGAAACTTCTCCCAACGGCGCAGGCGTGGGATCGATTCCGGCATAGGCCCAACCGCTTCCCGAGGACACTTGTAGCGCCACCTTCTCCACTTCGCGAAGGTGCAGGGTGAGCGCTTCGGCGAGCTTTTTCTCGGCCACGCGCGGGTCGCGTTCCTGCGCGAAGACCTCGGCGACCACGCTGGCGCCTTCCACTCCCACGGAAAAGGCGCGGCTGCCTCCGGCATGGTACGCCCCGGGATAGAAGGGGCCATATGGTTTGAGCATCGCGATGGCCGCGAAATTCAGATTCCCCTGCCCGTGGGCGCTGCGCTGCGACACCGTTTTAATCAACCGCGCCGCCTGATGGATGGCGTTCCAATGGATGCCATCGTCGGCGGCGGTGATCAGGCTGGCGTTGGTGCGGCCGGGCTCCGCCAGGAAATCGATCAGCAAGTCGACGGCGGCGGCGCCATCGCTGTCGCTATCGTTCGACATCGCGGGGCCGATCGACGGGGTAAACGAGAGCTTCGAACCAAGGGCGTCGATGCCGCGCAGTATGGCCAGCGCGGCATCATGGCCGAGCCCCCTGGTATATTGCGGAAACGGCTGGGTGGCGATGCGGATGGTCTCCACTTCCCAACCAGCGGCGCGATACCGCTCGCGCGCCGAGTTCAGGAATTTCACGGTGTCTTCAATCTGGCGGGCGTAGCTCTGCGCGTCCACATCGATGAACGCGGTGATGGCGCGCACTTTGGGCCGCGGACCCGCGCTCAGTGCCGTCGCGGCCAGTGCCAGGGTGAGAACGGCGTTTCGCATGATTGGTTATAGCACGGGCGGCCGGAACTCCGGCAGGTCACGGGTACTTTACCGATCTGGGGAGAATCGGCGCCCGGACAACCGCTCCCTGTGGCCGCAGCCCGGTAACTAGTCGAAACACGCGGCGCCCGTAGGGAGCGGTGGCCGCGAACGGCTAAATCCCCAAAACGGTTATACCGCAGGTTCACGATCCGCATATCGCGTTGATGTCTTTGCTCTCCAGGATCCGATTGGGAGCGCCGTCTCTAGAGACCCTCAGCATGGCGCGGCCGATCTGTCCGGTGGTGAGAATCTGGTTCGGAAAGGCCCATCGGAGTAGCGGCAGCAGAGGTTTCGTCAGCGCATAGAGCAGGCGATACGCCGTGGTTCTGGAACGTATTCCGTGCAAGGGCTGAATGGCGCCGGGACGAAACATGTAAGCCCTCCGGAATGGCAGACGCAACAGGGCGTTCTCTGTCCTGCCCTTGACCCGCGCCCACATGATACGTCCCTGTTCGGAACTGTCGGTGCCCGCGCCCGAGACATAAACGAATGTCATCCGCGGATCGATCCGGGACAGAGTTTCCGCGGCCGCCATGACGATGCCGTAGGTGACGCGCGTATAGTCGGGCTCCTTCATTCCCGCCGAGGAGACTCCCAAACAGAAGAAGCAGGCGTCGAAGCCGGCCAGTTCCGATTCAATGGCCGCGTAGTTCCAGAGGTCTTGGTGCACAATCTCCCGTAGTTTGGGTTCGCTACGCCGGTCGCATTTCGCCCGACGGCTGTGATGCGTTCCACGCCGGGGTCCAGCAGGCATTCCCGCAGAACGCCCTGCCCCACCATGCCGGTAGCCCCGAAAATCAGCACGTTCATATCCGGATACACTCCTTGCAGGCTGGCCGCTCCTTATCACGCGTGGCGCAGGACGGTGCACACGCTGGCGCAGATGGGGCCGCCGATGTTGAACGTAGCGGCCAGCTTCGGATCGGGCACCTGCAACTCCGCGGGAGCCTTGCCCTGTAATTGAAGGGCCGCCCAGCCGATCATGGCGATGCCGGTAGCGCCGATGGGGTGCCCCTTCGCGATCAACCCGCCGGACGTGTTGATGCCGCATTCGCCATCGGGCCGCGCGTTGCCGTCCACCCAGTATTGCGCACCGCGGCCGGGCTCGGCCTTGCCGATGACTTCCGTGCCGATCGCGCCCATGACGGTGAAACAATCGTGGACTTCGGCCACGTTGACATCCTCCGGGCTCGCGCCAGCCATCCGGTAAGCGCCGTTCATCGCACGGTAAGCGCCTACCGGACGGAGCACGTCGCGCCCGGCCTTACGGATCGGGTCGGTTGCCTGTCCCCAGCCGGCGATTTCGACGCAATCGGATTTCGGCACGCCTAACTTTGCGAGTCCTTCGGCAGTGGCCAGGATCAGCGAGGCGTAGCCATCGGTGATTTGCGAGCAATCGTAGGTTTTGAGCGGCAGACCATCCACCACATAGCGGTTCAGACCCTCGATCTTGAGCGCCTGGTGGAGCGTGATTTGCACCTTGCTCATCTGGGCGCAGGGATTGAACCTGGCATTGGCATACTCCTGGACGGCGATGGCCGCGAGATCGGCTTCCGACACACCGTGGGCGGCCATGTACTCTTGCATGACCTCGGCGAAGATATGCGGGAACACGAAGACTTTGCCTTCGCGGTCGGCGGGATGAGAGAAATAGCCGAGGACTTCGCCGACGAGTTTGCCATCCATCTTGCCGGCGTCGTCGCGCATTTTTTCGTATCCCACGGCGATGCCGGTTTCACCCATTCCGAGTTGCAGCTTGTGAATCACCGAAAGCACCGCCTGGCCGCCGGAAGCGCAGGCATTCTCCACCGCTTCGATGGGTTTGCCTTCGAGGCCCGGGGTCATGGCCATCACGCCGGCCAGCAGCCCCTGGTGATTGAGCGAGAAGTTGCAGGCGGCGCCGATGGAGCCGACATCGAGCGACGAAGCAGGCGCGTCCACCTGGCGGCATGCGCCCTGAATGGCGGCATCGACGATTGCGGGCACGGTCATCCCCATGAGCTTGCCGAACTTGGATTGATGATAGGCGGCGACGTAGATTGGCTTCACTATTAAATGGTAACGCTTGGGCACTTCGTAGCGGCCGGCAGCGAATTCGCGCCCTGCGGCGGCACAAAAATGGTGCGCTTACGTTCCGGTGACCACCCCGCCATCGACGCTGAGGACCGTGCCGCTGACGAACGAAGCGGCGTCGGAGGCCAACCAGACGTAAGCGTTGGCGATGTCATCGGGCTGGCCCAAGCGGCCGACCGGGGTATGGCCGATCATGGTTTGCAATACCTTCTCGGGCATCCCCTTGGTCATGTCGGTGGCGATGAAGCCAGGCGCCACGGCGTTGACGCGGATGTGGAATTTGCCGAGTTCGCGTGCCCACACGCGCGTCATGCCGATCACGCCGGCTTTCGAGGCGACATAGTTGGTCTGGCCGAAATTTCCGTAAAGGCCCACCACGCTGGAGGCGTTCAGGATTACGCCGCCGCCGGTTTGAATCATGCGCGGGACCACGGCGCGCGTGCAGACGAAGACGCCCTTCAGGTTCACGCCGATGACGGAATCGAACTGCTCGTCGCTCATCGTGCCGGCGAGCGCGCCGTCTTTGAACTTGACGAGTTGGCCGTCGCGCAGGATGCCGGCGTTGTTGACCAGCACGTGCACGGCGCCCCACCGAGCCATCACTTCTTCCACCGCGGCTTCCACCGACGCGGCATTGGTCACGTCGACCTTCCGGAAGATGCCGCCCGGCACGGCCTCGCCATCGCGAATGTCCCACGAGGCCACCCGGCAACCTTCCTGCGCGAAGCGGCGCGCGGTGGCGTTGCCGATACCGGCCGCGGCGCCGGTGACGATCGCCACTTTGCCGTGTAGTCCTGTTTCAATCATGAATCTCCATAATCGCAGACTGCGGGGCTGGGACGTGTCGATAGGTACTGAATTCTCGCCACACTTTAAGGTAGGCTATAGCGTGACTGCGGCAGCATGGACGATTTTGAAAAGGATGAATGCGTTTTAGAGGGAAAGGTGATCCGCAATGAAACAGTTCGTTTTAGGGTTCCTTGCCGCGGTGGTGCTGATCGTGGCCGGAGGCTTTGCTTACGTTGCACTGGGGAAGGCGCCCGTGGCCACTGCTTCAGCTCCGCTGCCGTTTGAAAAACTGATCACTGGGATCGCGTTGAATGCGCGAGTCGCCAAAGAAGCGCCGAAATCGTCGCCCATTCCGGGATCTGATGACGCCTACGCGGCGGGAGCGCGCATCTACCGCGTCAACTGCGCGGTTTGCCATGGATTGCCGGGCCAGGAGCAGACGGCGATCGCCAAGGGTGAGTTCCCCAAACCACCCGATCTTTTCAAGGGCAAAGGCGTGAGTGACGACCCGGTGGGCGAAACTTACTGGAAAGTTGGCAACGGCATCCGGCTGACCGGGATGCCCGGGTTCGTTGGTGCGCTGAGCACCGACGAGATGTGGCAGGTCAGCCTCCTGCTGGCGAACTCCGATAAATTGCCGGCCGCCGTGCGGGCGGCGTTGCAGCAGCCGCTTCCGCAGTAGGTCGAGTGGTCAGCGGAACGGGGGTACCCGTTCGAGCTGCGAAAAAACACCGCGATGCCCGGCTGGGATTCGGATCGATGTATGGAATGGCCCGCAATTTCCGTACACTACCGCGGAACGCCGTCTGGGACCGGGCGAGGTATGGCAAACTAAACGAGGAGGACACAACCACTTGGACGGACGTGGCTCACTGGGACCCGTACCTTCGCATCGAGATCCCCTTCTTGGTGAGATTGTGCGTCGTCTTGCAGACGTTTATCGCCCAGACCGGATTTATCTCTTCGGTTCGACAGCACGGGGCGACGCTGGGCCCGATAGCGACTACGATCTGATGATCGTTTTACCCGACGACGGGCCATTAGATAAGAAAGACCCTGGCATTGGCTACACGGCCGTTGAGGGACTGCCCCGAAGCGGTGACTTCCTGATCTGGACACGCCGCAGCTTCGACAGCCGGCTCCATTTGAAAGCGTCCCTGCCCTCGACGGTACTGCGGGAAGGAATGCTGCTCTATGCAGCCTGATCCGATCCGCGTCGAAGAAACGCTTGCGTGGATGAAAAAGAGCCGCAAGGACTTGTGGCGTGCGGCGAACGTCCTTACTCTCGACCCTCCCGGCACGGAGGATTGCCTGTTCCACTGCCAGCAGGCGGTTGAGAAGTCGCTGAAGGCGTTTCTGGTCTGGCGGGACCAATCGTTTCGGCGCACGCACGATTTGGTGGAACTTACGCGGCAATGTGTGGATTTGGAACCAACCTTGGGAGATGTCATGGGAGGGTTGGGACCGTTGACGAGATTTGCGTGGGAGTTTCGCTATCCCGGCGAGGCCGAATTGCCAACGTTGGAGATGGCTCGCGGATGGACGGTCAGGGTCAGGGAGGTACTGGAAGCGGTCGAGCGAACCATTCCTCCGGTAGGCCCGCTGTAATCGTCGACACGACCCCATTCCCCACCCCGATCCTGCAATACAATCGACATCCTACGGGATATACGACCGCTTAAACACGCGGCTCCCACCACTTACCAGGCGTCTTTCTTCTTCTGCAGCGACCAGAGATAGTCGGCGATCCGATGGATGTCTTCATCCGTCAAGACGCTCTTCCAGGGAGGCATGTATAGCGGCGCGGCCGGCCGGGTAGTATTCTCGACGGGCGGCACCTTGCCGTTTTGGATTATCTTGATTACCTCGTCTTCGGTGTAGTCGTCGGACGCATGGAGCAGCGAAGGGACCTCGCCGCCCTGGCTGTTGGGATTGGGCACTCCGCCTTGGAGTTCCAGGCCATGGCAGCCTACGCATCCGAATCGCGCGAAACTCTGTTTGCCGGCTTCGATCGCGGCGTCCCGAGGCGTCAACGCCTTGGTCCGCGCTGAAAGGATGGACTGCGCGTCTTCCGCGGTCGCGGAGGCCATGAACGTGAGGATGGCTTTTCGGGCGTTGGTCTCCAGATCGTACGCCGGCATAATGCTCCCCGGGTAAATGGTCTGGGGATTCACCAGTTGCTCGTCCAGCCAGCCGGGGGAGTGCTGTTTGGCGATCCCCAACAGATCCGGGCCGCCTTTTGCTCCGACGCCTCCGATGCTATGGCAGGCGATGCAGTTCTTTTCGACGAATAACTCTCGCCCATAGCCGGCGCTGGGAATCAACCGCACGCTGGAGTAATAGCTTCCCATCTGCTCGCTGGTGAGAGAGAGCATGTAGAAGGTCAACGCCCGCGCCTGCTCTTTCGTGAAATGAAAATTGGGCATGGGCGAGTTGCGCGACACCGTATTGGGATCGAGGAAATGCCGCTCCAGCCATTCGGGAAAGCGGCGGATCGCGCCCTCTTCGGTCAGGTCGGGACCGATGGTTCCACCCACGCCGTTCAGCTTATGACAGCCGCGGCAGCCTTGCGTTTCGAAGAGCCGCCGGCCTTCGGTCAATTCCGGCACGCCGGGCACATCGCCTTCTTTATGGCAACGCCCGCAGGAAGCGCGAACGTATTCCTTAGGCAGCAGCGGCTCCTGCCAGAACGCCACTTTTCCGTGCGCATTCTGTTGATCGGTGGCCAGCCCCTGCCCTCCGTGACAGACCGTGCAGCCGAACCTGGCGGGGACGTGCGGGGCCAGGTTGGCATGGAAGGCGAAGGGTTGCGGCGCACTCTTCATGGTGGGGTCCTCGACGCCGAGGTGACAGGTGGTGCAGCGGTCGACGCGCTGCAATCCGGGCAACAGATCCTGCCGAATGACCAGGTCCGCGTTCAATACGTCGCTCTTTGCCGCGGCGTTGGGCTCTCCCACCGCTTCCAGCCGATGGAACTCCTGCTGGTACGTTTTCCAGGTAGGGGTGCCGGCCTGCCAGACGGCCGCCAGCATGAGAGCCAGCACAATCAGGCTCAGGACGAAGAAGAATTGCGGTAGTCTCCGTTCCATTTACTCGGCCCCCACAATGTGAACCCATGGCGGCACCAGCGCCCAACCCGGACCGCGGAACAGGGTCCCGATCACGATCAGGACTACATTGATCACCACGAAAAGCGTGAAGGCGCGGATGGCCCACTTTCTGTCGGCCGGCCGCCGGCTGGGATTCGGATCGATGTACGGAATGGCCAGGAGCGCCATCACGATCAGCCCAGGCACGACCACGCCACCAAGCAGCGCCGAGTGGCTGACCAGTTCCTGCAGACCCAGAAAGTACCAGGGAGCCTTAGCCGGGTTCGGTGTCTTCGCCGGGTTGGCCAACTCCTCCAGCGGCGCCTGCCAGAAAATCGAAACCGCCATCACGGTAGCAACCGTTACCAGCAAGGCAATGCCCTCGCGGAAGAAGGCAAACGGATAGGAGAAGACGGTGTCTTCCTCCTCTTCAACGCTTATGGTCTCGAAGATGGGTTTGCCGGTCACCACCTCCATAAGGCCATATGTCTTGTCCTTGGATGCGGGGACCGCGGTTAGCACGGCAGTGGCCTCGGGCGCTCCGATAGTGACTAATTGTGGGGCTTTCTCCTGCTTCAACTTCCATACCGGCCGCGAGAGCCCTCCATCCTTGCGGACTCGCCAGAAGTGCACCATGGTCAGCAGCGTTACGAGGGCAGGCAGCACAGCCACATGCAACACGTAGAAACGCAGCAGGGCCGACTCTCCCACCGTGTGGCCTCCCAGCAGCAACTCGCGAATGCGCGCTCCTACCAGAGGAGCGTAACTGCCGATGTTAGTCCCCACGGTGATGGCCCAGAAGGCTAACTGATCCCACGGCAGAAGATAGCCGGTAAACGAGAGTGCTAGAGTAAGCAGGAACAGGACCACCCCAATTACCCAGTTGAATTGCCGCGGCCGTTTGTAGGAGCCGGTGTAAAAGACCCGGCACATGTGCAGGAAGACACAAATCACCATGCCATGGGCCGACCAGCGGTGCATGTTACGCAGAAAGCTTCCCATGTAGACCACAAACTGGAGGTCTTTCATGTCCTGGTAAGCCTGCGGCGGATGAGGCCGGTAATAGAACATCAGCGCTACGCCGGTGGTAACCAGGATCAGGAAGAGGAAGAAGGTGATGAACCCAAGGTAGAACGTGTGCTTCACCTTGAGGTTCTCTTTCTTCACTTTGGCGGGGTGAATGTGCAGCCACACGTTGAGGAAGACGAATTCGGACTTCCCCTTGTCGGTGGAGAGCGGATCCCGCCGGAAGATGGACTGCCAGACATCTCGTATCGGATTCATCGTTACACCATGAGGCGATAGGTTGCGGGGACGGTGTGGTCCTTGTCCACTCTTAGTTGTCCGTCGCGGGCCAGAGTTACTTCGAACCACTCCAACGGCCTCGGAGCGGGGCCATGCAGCACTTTGCCGTCGGCGCTGAACACGCTGCCATGGCAGGGACAATGAAATTGGTCGTCGCTCTGGAAATATCCCACCGTGCAGCCCAGGTGGGTGCAGACGGCGTTGGCTACTGCGAACCCCTTTTCACGGTCGCGGAAGACGAAGATTTTCTCTTCCGACAGAAACGTGGGAGGGCCGAAAGAGAAATCCCCCGGGGTGCCGATCTTGAAATCCTGCGGCGGCTCGTAAAATACGCTCGGTGTCAGAAACCGGACCACTGCCGCCATGCTCACGCCGATTGCGGACCACAGGGCCACCAGCCCCGCGGTGCCCCAATTCAAGAAGGATCGTCGCTTCATGCGTTTCTCCCATAGGTACTGCCGCATTGCAAGGACTGCTGCCCCCAATGCTTCTGGGCGGGCAAGATTGCCCCATGCCACTTATTTTGCTGAGAGCAAACGGTCAGCACAAATGTGGGGCGGACCCCCTGGTCCGCGGTCGACTCCCTGGTCGACCAGCTCGCGTTTTGCAGGAGGCTGATATCTTTGGTCCGGGCAGCGGGACGAGGGCGTCCCGTGGCCCAGAGGGCACCCCCCAGGGGGTCCACCCCGCCAACTAGGGCGGTCACTCGAATACCTCCCGCTCCTGCTGCTCCAAAGCTTCCATCGTGATGGCGCCCACGGGACACCGCTGGGCGCAGAGCGCGCATCGAATACACTTCTCTTCGTTCTTGATGATGGCGCCCGCCTGCCCCGCGGGTAGTTCCGCGGCGGACACTCCGTAGCGGTTTCGAATCAACGCGTCGTACCGCTCGTCGCCTTCCACTTGCGTCAGGTCCACCAGGCGCAGGCAGTTTTCCGGGCATACATCCACGCACCCGGCGCATAGAATGCACTTCGATCCATCGAAGATGGTGTTGACCTGGCACTTCAGGCAGCGCAACCCCTCCGCGCGTCCCTGCGTCTCATCGAACCCCAGTTCCACTTCGGCGATGCCGATGCGGCGGTTGGCGGGCAGCACCGGCATGGTCTGCCGCGGAATTCCCAGGAAGCCGCGCGGCATTTCCCAGTTGTTGAAAATGCGAAAGCGGCTCAACACGGTCTTGGCGCTCTTCCCGTGAAAGTAAGTATGGATCGAGCGGGCCGCGCGATGGCCGTTGGCCACGGCTTCCACCAGCACGCGCGGACCGAACGCCACGTCGCCGCCCGCGAAGACCCCCGGCGCCGTGGTCATGAGGTTCTCGTCGATTTTGAGAATTCCGCGCGGCGTTACCTGAACGTCCTGGTCGCCGCTCAGGAAAGAGAGATCCGCCTGCTGTCCGATGGCCAGCACCACGGTGTCGCAGGGAATCACTTTTTCCGTGTCGCTGAAGGCCGGATTGAAGCGACCGTTCTCGTCGAACACCGAGACACAGGCTCGCACGTTGAGCCCTGTGACGACGCCATCCGTGCCGACGATCTCCTTCGGTCCCCACCCGTTCTCCACGGCGATGCCTTCGTGTTCGGCTTCGTCGACTTCGCTTTGCCAGGCGGGCATCTGTTGGCGCGATTCCAGGCTGACCAGGCATACCTGTTCGGCGCCCGAACGCATGGCCATGCGGGCGGCGTCCAAGGCGGGCTGTAGACTATCCGATCCGGACTCTTCGGCGCCGGAATCCCAACTCTCATGCACTAACCGCACCGCGGCGCGCGCCACGTCGATGGCCACGTTGCCGCCGCCCACCACCACCACCCGTTTGCCCAGTTCGATTTCGTAGCCCAGGTTGGCATTAATCAGGAAATCGATGCCGTTAAAAACCCCCGCCAGGTGTGCGCCCGGTATGTTCAGTTCGCGGCCTTTGTTGAGCCCGGTGGCCAGCAATACGGCGTCAAACTTGGAACGCAGATCGCCAAAGGAAATGTCGCGCCCCAGAGTGACCCGGGTGTGCAGCGTAACCCCCATCGCCAGGATGTTATCTACTTCCATCTTGATGATTTCCCGCGGAAGCCGGAAGTGGGGAATGCCCAGGTAGAGCATTCCCCCCGGGACCGGCGCCGACTCGAAGACTTCTACCGAGTACCCCAACAGCGCCAGGTCGTGAGCGCATGTCAGACCGCACACGCCCGCCCCCACAATCGCGACGCTCTTTCCCCGTTTTGGCCCGCGCGGCAGGTTCTTGCGCGCAGGGTCGTGCCCGCTGCCCAGATTGTGCCGCTCGGTGGCATATCGTTTGAGCGCGCAGATGGCGATGGGCTGGTCGATCTTGCCGCGCCGGCAGGCATCTTCGCAAGGGTGTGCGCAGATCCGCCCCAATACGTAAGCGAACGGATTGGGAGCGCGGGCCAGCAGGTAAGCCTCTTCATCCCGCGAGATGCCGATGGCCTGCACGTACCGGCCGCACTCCGTATGGATGGGGCAGGCGGTCCGGCACGGAATGTTCCGGTCGAAGTATTCCCGGTCCGGGACCGTTACGCGATAGGGCATGGCGGGATTCCCTCTTACTGCTTTTTCAACTTATCGATTTCTTCGTCGCTCAAGGCCGGGAAGAAGGCTCTCGGATTCTTGTCTTTTCGCTCGGTCTGGTCGTACACCAGGAAATAGAAGATCTGTTTTCCCTGGGCGTCGTTGATGCCCGAGTTGGGCTTGTGCATCATGCGGTTTACGTAGCGCTCCCATTCATCGCGCTTCATCATGGTGTTCATGGGCCGCGCGATGGTATGGCACTTGGAACATTTGGTGGTGAACACTTTATAGGCCGACTGCTGCGGCGCCGGATACGCGCTGACGTCGATCTTGTCCGGCCCCTTGTCCTGTGGAAGCACCACGTTGCTGGTCTGCGCCACCAATACCAGGGGCGCGAGCATCATCATTCTTTGGATTAGTCGTCTCATATTTCTCGCTCCTTCACCACATCAACCGCACATCGATATTGAAATGCTTGTCGGTAGTTACCGTACCCAACACCGGGTCCTGATCGCGCTCGTAGCCGTAGGTGGCGCGCAACACCACGTTGCCCAGATCCGTCAGAGCTTTCTCGCTGCCGACGCTCCAGGCCTGGGTATGGACCGCCGGCCCGGGGGAGATACTCTGGTTTAGGCGATCGAACCTGGCCATGACCGCGAAACCGGTCTGGATGTAGTAATCCACTTCGGCGCGGTAGCCATTCGACAGGAAGTGGGTGAGGGGGGTGCCTTGCTCGGCCAACCAGTCGTCGTCGCTTCGCAGATACCCGCCCAGAACGTCCAGTTTGTCGAAGAACAGATAGTTCCCGAAAACACCGTAACGACGGATGTTGGGGCGGTATGTGAACTGGTCGGGGTCTCCCTGATTCTGTATCTGATCTTTTGTGCCGTGGTACGCCATGAAGGTGACGCCGCCATCCGGGCCGAACCAGTAATCGGCATCGACCCAGTAATCCTTGGAGTTCTTGACGGAGTCGAAAAGGATCTCGCTGCCATCGGCGTTCAGTCCGTTGGTGACCTTGGCCGAGATCGCGAACACCTGCTTGAAGTAGTTCGAAGCCCAGGTGTATCCCACGTCGACCCCCACCGGGTGCTGGTCCAGCGAGAAGTTGATCGGGCTGGTGTTCTCCAGTACCGGGGAGGGGTCGGGGAACAAATTATAGAACATGGCTGCCCGCGTGCCTTCTCCCTCCTGCATGTGCATCTCGCCGGCCTTGATGAAGTAACTGCTGTTGGCGCGGCCTCCGGTGTAGGTCATGAACGCCTGTTCCAGGTCTGTGCTGCCGCCCTGATACAGCTCGAAATGCGTGAAGTAGGAAAAGCCGGTATCGGGCACGGCGCCCCCCGAGAACAGCGCGGCTTCATCCAGATTGAAACTGGAACTGGAGGTGGGGCTGGCGCCGTCGGCGGTCGTCTTGTCCACGCTGAAGCTGCCCTGGGTGATGATCGCCATGGTATTGATGAGGTTGAATTTGATGTTGCTGTCCAATTCTGTAATCTTGGGAGCGGCCTTGGTTCCATCCATTTCGTCGGGAGGCAACCGGTATCCCAGCCGCTTGAACATATAGCCGTTCTTATTCAAGGCCGGTGGAATGGTGTGACAGGCGTAACACTTCACGCCGAACTTGCGGGCGAACGCCGGGATCGCGTGGGCTGGCTGAGGAGCCAAGAGGGCGCAACCGAGGGCCGCCAGAACCGGCATGACAGCCGGAAGCCAGGACTTTCGTCGCAGTGGAACCATGGCCTCGATAAAAGCATGCCAATGGCCAATAAAAGGCTCCTTTTATCTCAATCACTTGGAAGCTAAGAATTGCAGATATGGGGAGCTGATTCCCCGAATCCGTCCGCTGGTTGTGGAATTCATTCCACAACCAGCGGGATCAGAAGGAAGGCGGCTAAGTACACCATTCGCAAATACCGGTCACGTATTCCAGCACTCCGCTTGCCCTTAACCTGCGCCCAGGCTCCCGGCACCAGCCCTCCGGCAAGATACGTCGCGCCATTGGCGAGAGTGCCGGAATGCAGGGCCTGGCTCTACGGTTGGTGCGATCTTGGCTACAAGGCCGATCCGGCGAGATGGCACGCTTCGCCTGTTCCAGAATCTCGGCTGGCCACCATCAAGCATAACTCCAAAATATAATAAGAGCTGTTTCTCTTATTATTTCCTCCCGGGCGGCTCACGTGGCTCCGGGAACGGGCCGGCTTTGGCTCGTCCGGAGCGCAAGAACCGGATACCCGCGGGACCGCGTAAATTGGCGATTACCGCGTCCCTGGCGCGAAATCCCACGCAACCGGCGATGGGCTGGTGCTCGCAGGCAAGCTATTGATTCACAGAATCTTACGTGTCGTTTGACCGTGCGGAATGCGCCCCTGCCGGCGACGTGGGGCGACGATTGCCCTACAGTCGCGATGACTTAAGCGATTACGGTGCCCGGACTGGATCACCCTGCCCAGACGCTCCAGGCGTCCTCATACTGCCTTAGTTTAGCCGTGGATCACGATCTACTCGGGCGAGCCACCGTCCCATTGATGCTTGGGGTCGGGGACGAAGGTCAGACTGCTGCCGTTCAGCGCCACCAGCCATCCGCCGGGAACTGCCGCGCGCCAAACGGAGTGGTCGCTGGACTTGACTTGGTCCCACTCCAGCCGCGGCTCGCGGGCTGCGGCGGGCTCGGGTGGCTCCTCCACCACGGGAGCCGGCGCCGGCGCTGCCGCAGCGGCCGGTTTGGGCGGACTCTTTTCGCCGCCGGTCGCCGACTCAAACGCATCGCGCTTGCAGGCGTACAACTCACTCAGATAGGTGAACCTCTCGCGACCGCCATCGGAGCCCTTATGTTCGATGAGGGCGCCGTAAGGGACGGTTACATCCGGTTGGCCGAGCGACATGCCGGTCCTCGGATGCAGCTTGGTGGCCTCGATCGGCTTGATCAACGATATCAACGGCGTCTTTGCCAAAAGGGTTGACCCTCCAGGAACCTATTTTGCACTCCAATTACCCGGAAGTCCAACCGTGTCAGAATGGGGAGAGGAGGGTCGGCGTGCGGGTTCCGCTTTCGCAAATCGCGCATACCCGGTCCGGCGACAAGGGCGACACCTGCAACATCGGGGTGATCGCGCTCGATCCGCGCGACTACCCCGTGCTGGTGCGGGAAGTCACTGCGGAACGGGTCCGCAGGCATTTCGGCGACCTGGTCAAAGGCCCGGTGGAGCGGTTCGAACTGCCCAACCTGGGCGCGCTCAATTTCCTGCTGCACCAGGCGCTGGGCGGCGGCGGGACCGTCTCGCTGCGCACCGATGCCCAGGGCAAGACCTTCGGGGCAGCCTTGCTGGCGCTCGAAATCGAGGTGTAACGTGCTTCAAAAAGTGCAACACGGCCGGGTATTGCGGCTCACGCTCGACCGTCCGGAGAAGCGCAACGCGCTCAATTGCGAGCTGTGTCTCGCAATCCTGGACTCCGTGGAGGGTGCGATCCACGATCCCGGCGTCGGCGCCATCCTGCTGGCAGGAAACGGCAAGTCGTTCTGCGCCGGCATGGATCTGAACGAAGCGGGCTGCCGCGCGACGGAAGAAACCAGCACCCTCCACGAGCGGCTTTTCACGCTAGGTGCGCGGGCCACCAAGCCGCTGATCGCCGCCGTGGAAGGCGCGGCATTGGGTGGGGGCACGGGTCTGGTGGCCAACTGCCACATCGTGATCGCGGATGCGGATGCCACGTTCGGGCTCACGGAGATCCGGCTGGGGCTATGGCCGTTCCTGGTTTACCGGGCAGTTGGAATGGCGCTCGGGCAACGCCGGATCCTAGAACTGGCGCTCACCGGCCGCATTTTCGGGAGCGAGGAGGCCAGGAACCTTGGTTTAGTGCACGAAATCGCCCCAGACGTGGAGAAGCGGGCTCTCGAAGTGGCCGAAATGGTCGCGGGTTTCAGCCCCACGGCCATCCAAAACGGCATGAGCTTCGTCCAGGAAGTGCGCGATATGGACTGGGAAGAGTCCGGGCGGGTGGCGCGGCGGGTGCGCGACCGGGTTTTCGGCGGCGCGGACTTCCAGGAGGGCCTGCGGGCATTCCGCGAAAAGCGACCGCCCAGTTGGCCGTCCCTGGGATCTTGAGGGGATGAACCCTACAAGATCTTGTGGGGTTCGGCACAGGGGTACTGCAAAGAGTGGTGAAGGTGCTTTACTTTTCGCTTCCGCGCGTTTAGTATAGTTACAACTCCCCCGAAGCAGAGGTAAATGCTTTGCTCAAACTCAAACGCGTAGAACTGCAGGGATTCAAATCCTTTTGTGAGCGCACCGAACTGCGCTTCAACGGGGAAGGCATCGCGGCCATCGTGGGACCGAATGGCTGCGGCAAGTCGAATATCAGCGATGCCATCAGTTGGGTGCTAGGCGAACAATCGGCGAAATCTCTGCGTGGAACGCGCATGGAAGACGTGATTTTCGCGGGCACGCGCGATCGCAAACCCCTCGGCATGGCCTACGTGACCATGACTCTGGTCGATCCGGACGTCCACCAGTCGCCTCATTCCCACAAGCTCCAGCCGGTGGAAGAGGGTCCGCAAAAGCGCGGCGAAGTCATTATTACGCGGCGCCTGTTCCGGTCGGGGGAGAGCGAATATCTGATCGATGGCCGCCCGGCGCGCCTGCGCGATATCCAGGACATTTTCATGGGTACGGGCCTCGGCCCGGAGAGCTACGCCATCATCGAGCAGGGCCGCATCGGGCAGATCCTCAGCTCCAAGCCGCAGGACCGCCGCGCGGTGATCGAGGAAGCCGCCGGCATCACCAAGTTCAAGACGCGCAAACGGCTGGCGGAGGCCAAATTGGAAGGCGCCAAGCAGAACCTGGCGCGCGTGTACGACATCCTGGAGGAAGTCACCCGGCAAGTGAATTCGCTCAAGCGGCAGGCGTCCAAGACGCGGCGCTACGCCGAGCTCAAGGCGGACCTGGAGACGCGGCTGCGGCTGGTGCTCTCCGGCAAGTTCCGCTGGCTGGAGCGCGATGCCGCCAAGACCGCCATCAACCTCAACCTGGCGGCCACGGAATTGAAGTCGCTCACCGAGGAGGTGGCGGAACGCGAGCGGGAGTACGCGCTCCGGCAGGAGGACTGCTACCAGATCGAGCACCAACTTACGGCGGAGCGGCAGACACTCTCGGACCTCAACGTGGAAGCCACGCGTACGCGCGGACGGCTGGAATCGCAGGTGCGGGAGAGTGGCGCGATGGAGCAGCGCATCGCCCAGGCGGAAGGTGAATCGCAGGAACTGGGGTTAGGGCTGGATGCACTCGACCAGGAGATCGCCGGCCACCGGAAGAACGTGGAGTTGTTCGAAGAGCAGATCGCGCAGGCGCGCGGCCGCATGCAGGAAATCAACCTGCAGCGCGAATCGCTGCAGGCCAGGGTGCGGGAACGCGAGAAGAGCATCGAGGCCGGGCGCCAGGTGATTTTGCGGCTGCTGGGCGAGGCTTCCACGCTGAAGAACCAGTTGGCGCAGATCGAAGAATATCTGGCCGGCATCGAGCGGGAGACCGCCCGTTCGCAGCGCGAAGAGCAAGTGGCCACGGGCGAAATCGAGCGCCTGGAAACGGCCCGCAAGCAGCTTTCCGAGACGCTGGCCGAGCGGCAGCTAGAGCTCGAAACCGTCACCGGCGAGCGCCGCCGCACGGAAGAAGACTTGGCGGACGGGCGCCGCGGCGCGGTGGAATTGCGCCGCGAGATCGACGGGCTGAAGAGCGAAGTGTCGCAGATTCAAGCGCGCAAGGAATCGCTGGAGCAGGTGCTGGTGCACCGCACCTATACCACCGACTCGGTGAAGCGGCTTTTCGGCGCGCTGGAAAAAGGCAAGGCCGCCGATCTTAAGCCGCTGGGCGTGCTGGCGGATTACGTGGAAGTGGACGCCCAGTACGAAAAACCCACCGAAGAATTCCTGCACGAAGAGCTGGAGTACGTGGTGGTGGAGAGCTGGCAGCAGGCCGAACGCGGGTTGGATTTCATCCGCGCGGAATTGGAAGGGCGCGCCACTTTCCTGGTGCATCCCGAGCCCAATGGCCACCCGCAGCCGCATTTGCCGGAGCCGTCCATTGGGCCCGAGACCGGGATCGCCGCGCGGCTGAGCGAATCGCTGCGGCTCACCAACGGATTCAAGGACCGCGCGGTGGATTTGCTGCCGCGGCTCTCGCTCTGTTTCCTGGCGGAAGATCGCGCCTCGGCGCAGCGGTTGTCGGTCTCGTATCCGCATTTGTATTTCCTGATGTCCGATGGCGTCTGCTACCACGGACACACGGTGACGGGCGGCAAGAAATCGGCTGCCGGTCCGTTGGCCATGAAGCGCGAGGTGCGCGAACTGGCGGCGGCGCTGCTGAAGCGGCAAGGGGCGTTGGCCGCGCAGGTGGAGCGGCTGGAGGGTTTGAACCAGGAGATCGCCGGGCTGGAAGCCGAGCTGGAACGGCTGCGGGCGTTACAACAGGCTCGCGAGAAAGACCGCGTGGCGTTGGATCACGATATGCGCAAGCTGGGCGACGACCTGTCGCGATCCAATTCGCGGCTTTCGGTGGCGCGTTTGGAACTGGAGCGGCTGAAGCGCGATGCCGGCAAGTCGGCCGAGCAGCGCGAGCGGAATCGCGCGGCGGTTCAAGAGAAAGAGCAACTGCGGGCGCAGGGCGAAGAGAATCTGGAGGCCGAGCGGCAGGAGCTGGAAAAACTGGAAGGGCAGGCGGCCACCATCGGGGAAGACCACGCCGCCACTCGCGCCGAATTGGCGGGGATGGAAGAACGGCATCGCGGCGAACGGTCTGCCATGGGCCGGCTCGAGCAGCAGTTCCGCGAAACTTCGGCGCGGCGCGACGCCATCGCGCCGGAGATCGAGCGGCTAGGCGAACAGCGGTCGCGGCTGCTGACCAATAATATCGAATTGGACCGGAAGGCCAGCGAACTGGCCGGCGAGATTACCGCGCTCGAGGTGCGGGTCAATGAGATGGCCTCCGAGGATGCGTCCATGCGCGAGGCGCTGCGCTCGGGCGAAGAGGAACTGAAGACGCTGCGCGCCGCCGTCGAGGAATGCCACGAGAAGCGCTCGCAGACGGAAGTGGAGTTGGTGCGCAAGCAGGCCGAGTTGAAGTACCTGGACGAGACCAGCCGCAAGGAATTGAATTGCCCGGTGGTGGAACTGGCCTCGTCCGACGATCCGGTGCCGGACGGCGAGACCATCGCGGAAGCGGAGCTGGCGTGCAACGAGGTGCGCAACCGCATCGAATCGCTGGGACCGGTGAACCAGGCTGCCATGGAGGAATTCCAGGAAGCCCAGCAGCGGCACGACTTCCTGAGCGCCCAGCGCCAGGACTTGATCGACTCCATCCGCGACACCGAAAAAGCGATTCAGGAGATCGACCAGGTGTCGCGGCAGAAATTCGCCGAAGCGTTCGAAGCGATCAACGCGAATTTCCGCGAGGCTTTCCAGACGCTCTTCGGCGGCGGCACGGGCGAAATGCGCCTCACCGACCTGGAGAATCTGAACGAATCGGGCATCGACATCGTCTGTTCGCCTCCCGGCAAGCGGCTGCAGAACGTACTGCTGCTCTCGGGCGGCGAGAAGGCGTTGGCCGCGGTGGCGCTGCTGATGGCGATATTCCGCTATCAGCCCAGCCCGTTCTGCGTGATGGACGAAGTGGATGCGCCGCTCGACGAATCCAACATCGGGCGCCTCACGAAGCTGCTGAAGGAGATGGCGGCGCAGACGCAGTTCATCGTGATTACGCACTCCAAGCGCACCATGGAAGCGGCGGAGGCATTATACGGCGTGACGATGCAGGAGCCCGGCGTGTCGCGACTGGTGAGTGTGAAGTTCCACGGCGAAGCGGCGTCGGCTCCGGCGGCGTAGGTCGGCGGTGCGATCGGGGCACTTGCCTGGCGGGTCCCTCCTTTTGGGCGGTCTCGTGTTCCAGCCCTACGGTCGCGGCTCAGTGCAGAAGCTTTTCACCGAGCGGCGACTGTAAAGGAGTGCCCCCATGGCCCTGCGGGCCACCAAAGGGAAGGTGATGAAGACGCCCGATCCGGGCGCACGCTTTGGTCTTTCCTGGTCGTGTGCCGTCGCCGGGCTTGGCGTTTTCGCTGTTTCTTCCCCGGGTCTCCAACCGAGCGGAGTGCCTCGGGAGCAAGAATAGGTTTCTGCCGCCAGAGACGTTCCCGGCAGGGACCGGTCGGTGTGCTAATAGAACAGGTACTTCCGCCACTGTGCATCGCCCTTGCCGAGCATGCGCATCAAATGGCGGCTAGTGTGCAAACTGAAAGGCCGCGGCAACCTCGCCAGCTTCATACCCGACTCTTCGGGAGTGCGATTGCCCTTGCGATTGTTGCAGGGGTGACAGCAGGCCACCAGGTTTTCCCAGGCCGTCTCGCCGGCGCGCGACCGCGGAATCACGTGGTCCAGCGTCAGTTCGCCGGAAGGCATCACGCGATGACAATACTGGCAGGTGTAACGGTCGCGCATCAAAATGTTCTTGCGCGAGAGAGCTCGCGTCTGGTGGGGAATGCGCCGGTATTCCAGCAGCCGGATTACCGATGGCAGGCGCACCAGGGCTCGCGCGGAATGCACCGCGTTGGTGGATTCTTCTTCCGCCGACGCGACGCCCTTCAGCACCAGCACCAGGGCCCGCCGCGCCGCACAGATATTGATCGGTTCGTAGCTGGCGTTCAGCACCAGCACCGGCTTTTGCAGTCGCTCGCTCGCCATCATGAGACTTCTTCTCCTCCGAGTACCATCGTTTGACCCTTACCGGCATCCAACCGCCGGTCGACGCGCGCCAGCGTCAGCAGGACCACCTTGGCCACGCCCGCCTGCTTCAAGGCGCGCGCGCAAGAAGCCGCCGTGGAACCGGTGGTCATTACGTCGTCGATTAATAGAACCCTCTGGCCCGCCAATGTCCGCGCGCCCTTGCGGCACTGGAACGCCCCGGCCACGTTGCGGCGCCGCGCGGTGTTGCTGAGCCCGGCCTGCGTTTGTGTGGACCGCGCCCGCCGCAACGCCCGCACCACGGGGATTCCGCGGCGCCGCGCGATCGCTCGCGCCAGCAGTTCCGATTGGTTGAAACCTCGTTGCCACTGTTTCCGCCAGTGCAGCGGAACCGCGGTCACGGCATCGAAGCGTTCCTCCAGAGGCAGCGCGGACGCCAGCAGATCGGCCAGCGGCTGCGACAAGGTTTGGATTCGTCCGTACTTGTATAAGTGGATCAACTCGCGCAGCGTGCCTTCGTAAGAACCGAAGCAATAGGCCGCGTCAAAGCCCCGAAGGCCGCCGCGGCACAAAGCGCAGCGGCCTTCGGCATCTAACGGAAAGGCGTTTTGGAACGGTGTCCGGCAGCTCACACAGAAGAATTCCGCGCTCAGCGGCTGCGGGTCCCGCAGGCATTTTCGACAGACGGGGATGCGCGTGACTTCCCTCAGAGGCTGGGCGCAAATCCGGCAATCGTCCGGGAAGAAAAGGGAAAAAAGGGCGTGGGAGGCTGTCCGGACTACCGAAGGACCGACGCTTGCGACTGCGGCTCGTCTGCTACTCGAGAAGACCCACCCCCGCTTTGAGCTTTTATTGTACCCGATTTTTGGTGAGGAAGAATATTCACCACGGAGACGCAGAGACGCCGAGGAACACAAGCGAAAAAGGGGCGATTGCGTCGACATTCCATTTCCCTATTGTCTTCCTCGGCGTCTCCGCGTCTCGTCGGTGAATAACGGCTTTCCCCACTCCCGTCGTGAGGCGCAGTACAATACGGTCGAAGAGACTCGGGTGATGGACCAGAGGAAAATCATAGGACTGGCGTTCGGCCTTGTCCTGCTGGCGCCTCTGGCGTTCCGCGGACAAGTCGCCATCCAGCCTCGTCCCAAACCGCCTTCCCCCGAAGAAATCAAGCCCAAGGCCAATATCCGCTCCGACACCAACCTGGTGCTGGTGCCGGTGACTGTCTGCAATCCCTATAACCAACCGGTGACCGGATTGGAGAAGGAGCATTTTAAGATCTTCGACGACAAAGTGGAACAGACCATCTCGCAATTCTCCATGGACGACGAACCGGTGGCCGTCGGGCTGGTCTTCGATGTCAGCGGAAGCATGGGCTCCAAATTGCGCGAGTCGCGCCAGGCAGCGGCGGAGTTTTTCAAGACCGCCAACCCCGAAGACGAATTCTTCCTGGTGGAATTCAACGACCAGCCCAAATTGATGGCTCCCCTGGGCAGTACCGTCCAGGAAATCCAGAACCAGCTCACGTTCTCGCCCTCCAAAGGCCGCACGGCCCTGCTGGACGCGGTCTTTCTGGCCATGCACGAGATGCGGAAATCGCAGAAAAACCGCAAGGCCCTGTTGATCATCTCCGACGGCGGCGACAACGCCAGCCGCTACACCGAAGCCGAGGTCCGCAGCCTGGTGCGCGAAAGCGACGTGATGATTTACGCCATCGGTGTGTACGAGGCGGCCGGCGTGCGCGCCCGAACGCCGGAAGAGCTGAGCGGCCCCGGACTGTTGAGCGACCTGAGCGAACAGACCGGCGGTCGTCACTTCCCGGCAGATATTAGCGAATTGCCCGATATTGCCGCCAAAATCGGTGTGGAATTGCGCAACCGGTATATGATCGGATACATCCCCACCGATCGGCAGCGCGACGGCCGCTATCATCCCGTGGTGGTGAAGGTGATTCCACCACACGGCCTGCCGGCCCTGCACGCGTACTGGCGCCGGGGCTACTACGCGCCGTCGAATTGACGCCGCAGCCGGCGCATCCCCTCGCGGAAAACTTCGGGGGCGGTCAGCAGGCTCACCACCAGGTAGGCTTCGGATTCGAAGTCGTAGAAAAAGCCCGGCTGCACCAGGACGTCCTCGCGCGCCAGCAACTCCAGGCTCCATTCCTCTTCGCTGCGCACCCGCGGCACCTGCAAGGTGAGGTACCAGCCTCCCTCCACCGCCAGAATGTTGGCCGCCGAACCGGCCAGCGCCTCCAGCGCGAGCACCCGGTGGGACGCGCTTCTCGCGCGGATCTGCCGCTGTACCCGGTCGCCAGCTTCCAGCAGAGAACCGGCCGCGCATTGCACCGGCGTGCCCACCGAAAGGTACGTGTCGGCGATCCACTCCAACTTCTCCAGGGCTTCGCGGCGCAACGGCGCGGGGCCGCTCACCACAATCCAGCCCAGCTTCATCTGCGGCAAGCCGGCGATCTTCGACAGGCCGCTCATCGAAAAGGCCAGGCAGCCGGTCACGTCCGACAGAGTGCCGGCGCGGTTGGGGTCCGGCCCGAACGCGTAGTCGGAAAAAACTTCGTCGGAGATCAGCGCCAGGCCCCGCTCCCGGCACAGACCCACCAGCACATCCAACTCCGCGCGCTTCACGAAGGAGCCGGTGGGGTTGTTGGGGTGCACCAGCACCACGGCGCGCGTCCGTTCGGTGACGGCCGCGGCCAGGCCTTCCAGGTCGATCGACCAGCCGGCGTGATAGGCCAGCGGGTACTGGCGCACCTCCACCGATTCCATGTCCGCCAGGAAATCGAACAGCGGGTAGGACGGCCGCGGCACCAGGACATTGTCGCCGGGATTGGTCAGCAGCTTAAAAAGATAGGCATAGGCTTCGCTGGTGCTGGCGGTCAGGAGGATGCGCGACGCTTCCACCTCGCACCCGCGGACGGCATAATAACCCGCTACCGCCTCACGGGCCTCCAACGCCCCGGTGGGCGCGGGCTCATAGAGCAGCACGCGCGGGTGCTCGAAGGCGCGCAAAATCTCCGGCGGGTAATCGAAACCCGCGTGGGTGGGGTTGGACTCCGTGAGGTCCAGCACAGTGGTGCCCTCGCGGCGTTTCCCGGCCAGCAATTGCGTCAAACGATTGGGGCGAAAATCCCAATGGAAGCGGGAGGAAAACATTCCCGCTCAGTGCCGCAATTCGGCGGCGGTGTAGTAAAGGTCGCGATCCAGCACCATTTCGACGGACGTGCCGCGTTGCAGCATCACGTCCTGGTTCTTCGAGAGCAAGACGGCGGCCAGGCCGGCGGCGGCGCCCACTCCCAGTCCCGTGATCGGGTGCCCCGCGACGCCGCCCACGATCACTCCGCCCATCGACCCGATCCCGATATCTCGGGCCACCTTGCGTCCGTCGGTGTTTTGGCCGGTGCCGCTGATCTTGCCTTCATCGGGGTCTACTTTACCCTTGGCGTCATCGGCGGAAGTCAGGCGAGCGTGGAAATCGCGGCTCACTCCGTTCGGCAGAGTCAGAGAATCGAAGCGAATGTAGAGTTCGCCCTTGTTGGACCCGCGCCCGGCGGCCTTGCTCTTGCTGACCGACCCCTGCACGTAGCTGCCGCGCGGAATCACGATGCGGCCGTCCTGTGCCACCGGCACGGCTGTCTGGAGGTAGACGTGGTCGCCGTCCTTGGAATTCTTGGTGCTCACCGGGTTCGTCAGCGTCAGCAGAATATGGGTGCCGGCTTGGATGGTGAATTCCGTGGGCGGGGGTGTGGACGGCGGCTCGGGTCGGCGGACCAGGACGGCCTGCCCGGCGGCCGATGGTTCCGCGATGGCGGTGCCAGTGGAAGTGGGTGGCGCGCCGATAGCGCCCTCGCGCCGGTAAATCAGGTAGCCCTCGATCTGTTGGGGGCCGCGCATAATCTGGCGCTGAATGTTGAGCTGGGAGTGATCGCGGGAAAGCGTCCAGCGGTCCATGATGGTGTAGTTCTCGGCTCCGGAAACCAGAGTATTGACGAGCAGCGCGGCGCCCTCCCACTTGACGGCGCTGTTCATTTGCTCCGCGCCCACCTGGTACTTGGAATCTTCGCCATCCAGGCGATAAGTCCATTGGACCGAGCCGCCGGCGGCGGTGGTGGCAGTGCAGTGGATCACGCTCTTCTGTCCTACCGCGAGGACAGGGTAGGCATTTTCGGGCAGCGCCTGAATTTCGCTGTGATCGGCGTTGAGCAGCCATTTCCCGGAGAAATCGCGGTCGGAATCGGCCGCGTGGGCAAAATTAAGTGAAAAAACAACAACAAGAACTGTGGTGGCAAAACGGGCGATCTGTAACATCGTTACGAACCTTTGCTCCCGCTACTTTCTAAAATATCTTAGCGTAGAATGACACGGAACGGAAGCTGCGGACAGTGGACCCCAGTGGACCGGCAACCGCGGCGAAAACCATACTCCTTGTGGTAACCTTCCCTAAAATGGACTATTTGAATCTGGGACGCACCGGCTTGAAAGTATCGCGCCTGTGTCTGGGCGCCATGACCTACGGCTCGAAGCAATGGCGGTCGTGGGTGTTGGACGAGGAGGAATCGCGACCGTTCCTCCGCCGCGCGCTGGAACTCGGGATCAACTTCATCGACACCGCCGACATGTACTCGCTGGGCGTGAGCGAAGAGATCGTGGGCCGCGCCATCCGCGACTTCGGCCCCGGCCGCGACCGCGTAGTGATCGCCACCAAAGTTTTTAACCCGATGGGGGACGACCCCAACCAGTGCGGCCTCTCGCGCAAGCACATCTTGCATTCTATCGACGACAGCTTGCGGCGACTGGGCACGGATTACGTCGACCTCTACCAGATCCACCGTTTCGATTACGCGACGCCCATCGAGGAGACGCTGGCGGCGCTCGACGACATCGTGCGCGCGGGAAAAGCGCGCTACCTGGGCGCGTCCGCCATGTTCGCCTGGCAATTCGCCAAGATGCTGTATACCGCCGACCGATTGGGCCTTACGCGTTTCGTCAGCATGCAGAACCATTACAACGTGGTCTACCGCGAAGAAGAGCGCGAGATGTTGCCGCTGTGCCGCGAAGAAGGCATCGGCGTGATCCCGTTCAGCCCCCTGGCGCGCGGATTCGTCGCCGGCAATCGCCGTAGCGAGGATGCCGACGAAACCGAGCGCGGCAAGACCGACGAGCTTTCCAAAAAGTATTACCGCGCGTCGGATTACGCCGTGGTCGATGCCGTCGGCGAAGTGGCCAAAGCCCGGAGCGTGAGCAATGCGCAGGTGGCGCTGGCCTGGCTGCTGCATCAGCCCGGAGTGACCTCGCCGATTATCGGAGCCAGCAAGCCCCACCACCTGGAAGAAGCCGCGGCGGCGGTGAGTTTGAAGCTGACTGCCGAAGAGCTGAAGGCACTGGCGGCGCCGTACCAGCCCCACGAGATCCTGGGCCATTCGTGAAACCGGCGGCGGCATCTCCGCATCCATAGAGCTTGATGCGTCTGCCGAACGGTATAGCGTTGCTAGTGGTGTGCGTTTCACAGGCTGTGGTGTGCTTGGCACAGACGGACACACTGAAGATTCCGCCGCTGAAGACATCGCTCATTCTGGAAGGCCAGCCGGTCGGCATCAGCGTCTGGGGGACAGTTTCACCCGCGCACATATCCGCAACCGTGGACCTGGGCGACTTTCAGGAACATCTCACGCCGATATTGGCCGCGCAACTCAATCGCTCGGACCGTTGCGGCGAGCGGCTCTCGGTAGAGCGAGCCGTGCTGGCTCCGCCCGGCCTGCTGACCGCCAACGTGCACTACGAGCGTTTCGCCTGCGCCAAAGCGCTCGGCAAGGAAATATCGAAGAGGCTGGTGGGCGGCAATGCGGTTGTGGAAGTGAATCTGACTCCCGCGGTGGTGGACAACCACATTGCGCTCACCGCCGAGGTCCGCAAGATCGACGCCGATGGCTCGCTGGGCGAGGCGCTACGATCCGGATCGTTCGGCGATTCGATCCGGCAGAAGATCGCCGCCAGCATCGAGTCCTCGATCCGGAAATCGGCCGATCTGAAATCGACCTTACCTGCGGGGATGGAAAGCGTCGCCACCCTGCAAACCGTTCAGTTCACCGACGGCGGAGCCGGCCGCCTTTGGCTGACCATAGAAGGGGAGCTTCACCTCTCCGCGGAGCAGTTCCAGGGCTTGGCGAGGCAAGTGATTAGCCGCCGGTGAACGCGGATGAACGCGGATAAGAAAAGGGCTTTGGTCATCGCGTTCATCGGCAGCTAACCGAAATATCTCACCGGTTTGCCACGAAGTTGTGGCGCAGGCACCCTGCCCGGCACCCTGCCTGCCGCGTCGACCCCTGTCTACGCTCGGCCGCGATGCAGTCTCTGGCGCATAGCCTCTTTGTGCACCCGAGACACCCCGCTCCCTACGGTCGCGGCTCGGTGAGAGGATCGGCTTCCCCACCGAGCCGCGACCGTAGGGAGCGGAGGGAATCAACGACTGGCCCGGAAGTTCCAGAGGTGTCTGGGCCCCATCACAAGGCCGGGTGTGAGAAGTGCCCCGCTAAGGGCCAGCGCGAAAATAACTCACACTGGATGTCGCAACCTTGTAACCGAAGGCGGAACCCTGCAAGAATTGTGGGGCGGACCCTGGTCCGCGCGGGACGCCCTCGTCCCGCTGCCCGGACGATCCTTTGGGCCTCTGGCAAAACGCAAGCAGGCCGACGGGGGCGTCGGCCGCGGACCAGGGGGTCCGCCCCACGATATGCCAAGTTATTCTTGCGCGGTGCCTAAGGGCCTGTCATGAAACAAGTATTCCAAACGTGGGCCGGCAATCTCGCCCGCCGACGCGTTTTCCCGCGCGTCCAGCCGGCTGGAAAGCCGGCTTGCAGCCAGGATTGACTGCCCCACAAACGCCACTATTGTTTCATGACAGGCACTCATAATGTCTCGTGAGTCTTACGGCCGCTTCGTCAGCAACACCGTTTCCTCGATCGTCTTGCCCTCGCGGATCACCTTCACCTGCACTTTATCGCCGGGTTGCTTGGCTCGTAGCGCATAAGTAAAGTCGTACAGGTTGTCGATCTTCTTGCCGTCGAATTCCACCATCACGTCGCCGGCTTTGAATCCCGCTTTGGCCGCCGGAGAACCCGCGCTGATGTCCGCGAACTTGACGCCCTTGGTGCCTTCGCCAAAATCCGGAATGGACCCGAACCACGGCCCATACCCGGTACCCGCCGACCCGGTTACCGGTCCCCCCGCACCTTCGCCATGCGCCGCAGGCGGCGCCTTCACGAATTGCGGCCGCCCCGGCTCGTCGCGCAAATCGTCGGCCACCTCCGCCACCATCGCCAGAAGCTGCGCGGCGTCCGGCGCGTCGATCTTGTCCCAGGTGTCGCTGGGCTTGTGATAATCGGTGTGCAGTCCCGAGAAGAAAAACAGCGACGGCACCTGGCTGGCGATAAACGAGGTATGGTCGCTCGACGACGATTCCGGCCCTTCCGAAAAATCCACCTTCAGCGCCGGATACTTGGGCGACACTTTTTCCAACAGAGGCCGCAAACCCGTGCCCGTCGCCGCCCCGCCCACGTAGACCTTGCCCTCGCGGATACGGCCGATCATATCCATGTTGATCATCGCCACCGCCTTCGCCAGCGGCAACTCCGGATGAGCCACGTACCACTGCGAGCCCAACAGCCCCATTTCCTCGCCCGCGAAAGTCAAAAACAATATGCCCCGTTTCTGCTTCGGCTGCTTCGAGAACCACCGCGCCAGTTCAATCACCCCCGCCGTACCCGAGGCATTATCGTCGGCCCCCGGATGGATTGCGGTCACCGACGGCGCCCGCGAATACTGCCCGCCCATCCCCAGATGGTCGTAATGCGCCCCCACAATCACGTATTCGTCCGTGGTGCCCGGAACATATGCCGCCACGTTGTGGACCGTCTTCACCACGTGCTGGATATCCACCTGCGCGTCCACGCGAAGGGCGTCCGGAAAGGCAAACGATTCCGGCTTCAGGTCCTTGTCGATGTCCGCCTCGATTTTGTCCAGGCTCTTCCCGGCGTCCTTGAACCAGCTATCCACCAGCTCTTCTTTCACTTCCAAGACGGCCACGCCGGCGTCTTTCGGTCCTTCGATGCGGCCGAACTTCACCAACTCCCATGCCTCCGAGGGGTGGTTGGCGCGGTCGTCGATCAGGATCATTGCCACCGCCCCGTGCATTTTGGCGTTGGCGGCTTTGTTGGCGAACTGCGCGTGCACGTTCAGCGACTTGCCGGCAAAAACACTCTTCTCTTCTTTTTCCTGCGGTTCATCGCGCAAGACCACCACCACTTTGCCCTTCACGTCGAGCCCCGCGTAGTCGTCGTAGTGGTATTCCGGCGCCGTGATGCCATAACCCGCGAACACCACCGTCCCGCCGAACTTGCCGGTGGAAGAAAAGCTGAACGGCACAAAATCCCGCTCGCTGCGCAGCGCCGTGGAATGACCGTTTTCCGTAAACGCGAGCCGGTTCCGCGGACCGAGCTTCGCGTCGGTGGTCACCGGGAAGCTCTGCAGATAGCTCTTTCCGTCCGCCGGTTTCACCCCGAACTCGCGAAACTTCCGCGCGATGAAACCCGCCGCCGTCTCCAGTTCCGGGCTTCCCGTCGCGCGTCCTTTCAGCTCCGGCGACGCCAGGTATTTCACATCGTTGAGGTAGAGATTCGGGTCGACCTTCCCATCGGCGCCGTAGGCCCACGATGCCAGGCACAATATGGGTTCCAACCCACGTTTCCAAACCGTCATATCACCCCCACTACTAATGTTGCAGCCCGCGGGAAGCCCTCATCGAGCCGCAACCGAAAGTCTTTCACCGAGCCGCGACTGTGAAGGAGCGGAGTGCCGCAACCACCTCATTGCCCGCCGGGCAGAGACATCTCCGCCACAACCTCTACTGCTTCTTGATGGGCGATGCTCCCGGCTTTGGCAGACCTGGCACGTCCAGCTTCAGTTCGCAACCGCAATCCTCGCCGGCATTCTTGGCGACCTTCTGATAGTCGATCTCGTTGTCGATGGTAGCCTTCAGGTTCGGCCACTCCACGGAATTGGGAATCCGCCGCCCGTTCACGAAGAGCGTGGGCGTCCCTTCGATCTCCATCTCTTTGCCTTTGGCCATCTCGGCATCTACTTCCTTCTCGGTCTCTTTGGTGTCCATACACGAGCCGAATTGGAGCGTGTCGATGTCCTTGCGGTCCTTGGACCAGATGGTCGCAATCGACTTCAGGTTATCGGCAGTAATGGTCTCCTGGTGTCCGTAGATCCAGTCGTAATATTCCCAGAAGGACGCGGGATCCTGGTGGAACACGCAGCGGCCGCCCATGGCCGCGGCCTTCGCCCACGGGTGCAACTGCACCAGCGGGAAATCGATGAAATACAACCGCACCTGTGTGGGATAAGCGGCAATCAGATTCTGCCGAATCATCTGGGCTTCCGCCTTGCAGAAGGGGCACTGAAAATCGCTGAACAGCACCACCACTACGGTGGCGCCGGGCGTCCCCAGGCTCGGCTGGAACTGCGTCTTCAGCTTGTCCAGATCTTTCTTGAACGGGTTGAAGTTGACGTCGTAGGCGCTGCCTTGCAGGATCTTGCCGCCATCCTTGGTGACGTAAAGCAGCACTTCCTGCGAGGCCTGCCCCTGGGTGATTTTCACGCGCACTTCCTGAAAGCCGGGCAGGTCCGACGGCTTAGGGTCGCCGATGGTCACGCCGAGTGCCGGCGGAATCACCCAGAGATGCCGCACGTAGGTTTCCAGCTCAGCCTTGTTGTAGGCTGATTTCTTGTCGCTCTGGGCCACACTGGCCGCCACTAGCAGGAGCGCGACCATCAGGGAAGTGAACGCCGGTCTGAACATTATTTATATTGTAGACGAAGCCGTCAACCGCGGAAAAGACGGCAGGCGGGTCGGCGATTCACGCCGCCGTTCCAGGTGGCGCAGGCATTCCTGCCGGCACTCGTGCCTTGCAGCGCCGGGACGGAGGTTCGCTGCCGGCAGAAACTCGGATCGACAGGGCAAGCTAAACCAGCATGGCCTGGGGCGGGCCACCCGAGATGATGAAAATGGCGAGAATCGGTGCACGTTGGATCAGCGACTCACGCTGGCGGTGCACGCCGCACGGAAAATCAACGACTTATGTGCTATTTTCGAGACAAAGCATGCTCCACCCATGCGGCCGATCTTGGTGGGGCAAGGTTTATATAGCTTTCCCTGCATCGGCCCTGCATGCAGGAGTGGCGGAAGGAGGCCATCGACCCAGTTGCCGGTTGAGGCCGGCAGACTGGCCGAGACCCCGCAAGGCGGACTTCGGTGCGATGCTTGAGTACGAGTGACCTGTCGAAAGTGCAAAGTCCCCCTGAAAGAGTTGAAGGGGCACATCTACCACAAGCAGCGGAAGTGGAAATGCCCGCGGTGCGGCAAGGTCCGGATGCAGAAGCAGCAGTGAACTCGCGAATGCCCCGGCCGGTGCTCGCCGGGGACGCCAAATCCCGGCTTCGCCGTACTGTGCCACAGACTTCCCGCCGCGCGATGCAGGGATTTCGCGCGGCTAACCCCGCAAGCCCGTAACTTCATGTCACAAAGATCTGGCAGGAGCCAGAGTTGGTGGCAGCCCGAGCCGGCCGCGTTTCTCCAGACCCGTTTCTTGCGACCTTACCGTGACCAGTTACCAGTCCGGACTGCCGCTAGAACGACAGCCTGGCGCTGAACTGCAGTTTGCGCGGCTGATTCGCCATCGACGAGAAAACACCGAAGCTAGCGGAATCGATGCCCGTGCCGGGAGCGGCGAAATGGACCGCGTTATTGATATTGAACGCGTCCGCCTGGAATGCCAGCCTCACTCGCTCGCGGATGGGGAATTCGCGGCGAACACTCACGTCCAGATCCGCATTGTGAGGAGCGAAGAGCCCCAGCGCGGCCGACCGCGGAATGCTGCCCCAGGTGTAAATTGCCGGGTCCACGAAGGCTGCCTTATTGAGGTAAGCCGTGGAGGCCACATTCGCGCCGCTGCTGCCGATCGAACCGTTTTGCCATACGCTTCCCGAAAAGCCGGTATTGTAATTCGGATAGCAGGACGCATCGATAATGCCGCCGCCCGTACATGTGCCGGTAATCGACAGGGGAGCTCCGCTGGTGGCGGTGAAAATTCCGGAAACCTGCCAGTTGCCGATCACGGCACTTAGGGCTTTGTTCCCGCTGTTCATTTTGTGACCGGCGCCGAAGGGCAATTGATAGAGAAATGTCGCGGCGGCGACGTCGGGGTGATCGATCGATCCCGGCCCTTTTTCCAGAAAATCGGCATTGGGATCGCGCACGCCCGCCAAATCGTCCAGTTCCTTGCTGAAGGTGTAATTCACCATCAACGTAAGGCCCTGCGAAAACCGGTGATTGAGCGAAACTTGCAGTGAGTTATAAGTCGAATTCCCCACGTCAAGCCACGGATCGGAGATGGAGCCGTATTGCGGGAAGGGCTTCAGCGCCTGGGCAATGGTTCCGCTAAAGTTCGGGAACGGAATGGCGATATTCGGGAACAGCGCCTGGGCCTGCGCGAGCGTGGTGGAAGACAGAGTGGACCCCAGCAGGGACCCCAGCGGCAGGTATTGCAAGGGAACCTGGTTGGTGAACGGCCCGGCGACCGCAGCCCCAGGCAGCCAGTGGCCGGCGCTGGCGCTATACGCCACGCTCAACACCATGTTCTTAGTAAACGAATGCTGGATATTGAAACTCCAGTCTTCGTAATAAGGCGCCTTGCCTCCGAAATTCGGGTCGCCATAAGTGATGGTCTGGGCGGTGCTCGGACCCAGAGGGAAGGTAACATTATCGGCAGCCGCGGCCGCGGCGGTGATAAAGCCGATGCCGAAACTCGGATTGAAGAAGGGCGGGTTGGTCGGATTGCCCGGATACCCGCTGTTCCAGTTATACGCGGGCTGCCCGGTGACGGTGGAGGATAGGCCTCCCGTGTTGTTAAAGCCAAGTTGGCTCAGCCCCTGGCGCCCGTTGGTGCGCCCGCCCACGCCGCCCGCATGCGAGTAGAAGACGCTGTAGCTCGCCCGAATGACGGTCTTCTCCCCGACCCGGTACGCGATCCCGATACGAGGCCCGGGATTGACGTTATGCTGCTTGACGACAGTCTGGCAATGGCAGCTATCCACACCGCTGCCCGCGAATTCCAGAGCTCCTGGAATGTTTCCCGCCAAGGGGTTGGCCAATGTCGGATTCAAGAAGGACATCACATTGTTCACTTCCGTGAACGGGCTCCAGATGTTCCAGCGCAGGCCGAGGTTGATGGTCAGACGGGAAGTGGCCTTGAAATCGTCTTGCACATACCCGGCGTACGTCTTGTAACGTCCCCCGGTTTCGGCCACCGCGTTCTGTGTCACCGTGCTGCTGTCCACGGCTCCCAGTAGATAGCTGGCGTAGCCGAGGCCGGTGGTGCTGATGAGAGTTCCGGTGGAGTTGAAGTTAGCCGTCTCGTTGTTGCTGAAAGAGAAGCCGGCTTGCGTGCCGGTCAGCGGAGTGTTCTCGTTGTCCTGCAGCGTCTGCCATTGAAAGCCGAAAGTAAGATTGTGCTTCCCTTTGGTCCAGAGGACGTTGTTCTGCACGTCCACCGTGTTCTGAGCTTCGTTGAAGGCATGGGAGTTGGTTCCATCCCAGCTCACCGGAGCGTTGTTGCCGCTGAAACTGATATCCGGAAAGCCCGAGCCCGCCACTCCCCCCGGAAGCCCGGTAAGCCCGGCCGTCGAAGGGTAATTGCCGCCGTACGTGTTGCTGGTCAAAGGTATAAACAAACGGCTGAGAGAAGCGCTGAACTGGTTCACCACGGTGGGGCTGATGACGTAGCTATCGTGGATCTGAGCCAGGGTGGCATATTCAATCACGCCCCTGCCATCGGTGTACGGCACGGGAAGCGTCGACGTGCTGATTGGCGTCAGGCTCCCCACGACCGGGTTGGCGTACTTGCCGGTGCTGAAGAGGGCGTAGAGGTGGTTCTTATCCGTAAGGGTCCAGTCCACCTTATTCGTGGTGCTGTCGTTATTGACCTTGTTCGGCAATGTCGCCAGGTAATTGTTGGTAATCGCGCTATTCGTGGGGGCTGGGAGATAAGACTGGAAAGATTGCGAAATCTTCGAAATGCGGCTCGCCGGGATGGCGTTGTTCGGGAACGGCGTGCGCACGGCGGTCCCGGTCGCGCTGGTGGGATCGTAAATCACCTGGGGGAGGGCGCTGAAATCGCCGGAGCGCTCGGCGGTAGTCGGGATGGTCTGGTACCCGGGAGGAGTCGCCGAGACGAAACGGTATCCATCGTAATTGCCGTAGAAGAAGAGTTTGTTCTTCTTGATGGGTCCGCCGATGCTGGCGCCGAATTCGTTCTGGTGCTCGATGGGAGTAGTCGCCGCGAAAAAGCCTCGGGCGTCGAAATCGGTATTCCGGAAGTATTCGAACACCCCGCCATGGAACTGGTTGGTGCCGGACTTGAAGATGTAATTCGATACGCCCTGCCCTTCGTACATCGCCTTGGCGCCGGCGGTCTCCACCTGAAACTGGTCCACCGCTTCCACCGAGACGCCGAACGCCAGATTGCGGGTATCGCTCTCCGTCCCGGCGCTGGTCAGAGGCAGACCTTCGATGTAGACCTCGTTCTGATAGGTCTGGCCGCCGTTGAAGGAGCCGGTGGAAGGACCGGCCGCCTGTGTGCTGTAATTGCTGACGCCGACCGCAAGGCCGGCGAACGCCGAAGGATCCCTGGCGGCCCC
>Ga0182018_10000448_pt1 | contig 54230 bp, 50 predicted proteins | sample 812P2MmetaG_FD_120490 | JGI IMG/M metagenome (GOLD analysis project Ga0182018, IMG submission 120490) | Permafrost microbial communities from Stordalen Mire, Sweden - 812P2M metaG | ecosystem: Environmental > Terrestrial > Soil > Wetlands > Permafrost | place: Sweden: Stordalen | collected... | reverse complement strand
TCGAAGCGGTTCTCGAGCTCGATCTCCTTGGCGACGGTGACGCCGTCCTTGGTGATCGTGGGGGAGCCGTAGCTTCTCTCGATGACGACGTTGCGACCCTTCGGGCCGAGCGTGACCCTCACCGCCTCGGCGAGCGCATTGACGCCCGCGAGAATGCGATTGCGCGCCTGGTCGGTGTAAACGATCTCTTTGGCTGACATATGGGAAACCTCGTTACGTGGAAAAACTGGGATGAAACTCTTGGCGACGCCTGGGCGACAGAGCGCGCGCGACTATGTCTCGAGGACTCCGAGGATGTTCTCCTCGCGCACGATCAGGCGCTCCTCGCCGTCGATCTTCACCTCGGTCCCGTCGTACTTGCCGAACAGAACGCGGTCGCCGACCTTGACGTCGAGCTTGCGCACGGTCCCGTCCTCCTGGACCTTCCCGTTGCCCACGGCCATCACTTCGCCCTCCGCGGGCTTTTCCTTGGCCGTGTCGGGGATGATGATTCCCCCCTTGCTCTTCTCTTCCTCTTTGACGCGCCGGATGATGACGCGGTCCTGAAGCGGGCGAATCTTGCTCATGTGCAGTCTCCTTTTGCCGGCGCGCGACGCGAGCCGAGCGAGGCGGCCCGACGCGAGCGCCAAACAATGCGGCGGCATCGGGCGCCCGATCGAGCGACGCCATCCGGTCATCCTGCGCGTTCGCGTCCCCCGAGCGCTCAGGTTCGGGCGGCAACTTAAGCACCACCCCCGTGTCGTCAACCCGTCAGGGCCGGACCGATCCAGTGCGCCGCAAGCCAATCGAGCGGAACCCTCTCCGCCCTGAGGGCCACGTCGACGTCGCGCGCGCCAGCGTCGACGCCTGAGCCACCGCCGTACGCGCGGGCGTAGAGCACCCAGTTCGACAGCTCGTATCGGTGGAGCAGCCATGCGTAGGGACGCTCGTCGAGCGTGGCCAGAGCGGCGTAGGCCTCCTCGCAACCGCGGCTGGCGAAGAGCGCCGCGCCCGCGTCGCAGAGGAGCTCGCGGAGGTCGGCGAACGCGCGATCGGGATCGGCGGCGATGTCTCCGAGACGTCTTTCGAACTCGTCCTCCGAGAGCCCCGCGGCCGAGGCCGCTAGCGCCATCGCAGGGACCTGCGTCTCGAGGAACGTCGATTGCGGCGCGTGACCGAGCAGGCGCCCGACCAGATACACGTCGAACGCGCTCGCGATGGCCTCGCCGAGAAACAAAGCGTCGACCGAGGGCGGAGGGCCCGGAGGAGCGCCCAGATCGTGGGCGAGCGCGCGGGCCGAGAGGTGATGCCACGCGGCGTGCGCCACGACATCGGCCTCGATGCGGTCGTCGACGAGAACGTCCCCTCCCGAATCGGCCGCCCAGAACGTCAGGTTCAGCAAGAGCGCGCGATCCGGGCGTGCCGACGGGGCGTCCGGCATCACGCGAAAAGGGTACTGCGCCCGCCGGAGGACCTCCTTCAGGTCCGCATAGAGGGCCACATGACGGAACGAGTGTTCGTCGCCGACGGTCAATTCGTCGACGGTTCGTCGGTCGAAGACGGCCGGCGGAGGTTTCATCGCCGGAGAGCGTACCATCCTGAACTTCGGCTCCTTTGCGCGTCACGTTCGGGAACCTACGAAATGGTCCGTTGTCTGATCCCTCGATTCTGATGAGTTGGCTGAGGCATCGGTTCGCGCTGCACGCCATCGTGGCGATGACGCTCGTCCTCGCTATGCCCAGCCTCCTGAACGGCTTTCGCCTGGACGATCACGCGATCCTCCTCACGCTCGAGGGACGCGAGCCGGTCGCAACAGCCTGGTGGGACTTGTACCGGTTCGCCCCCGGGACCCTCGACGGAAACCGCGCCCTCGTGGCGGACGGCTGGATCCCGTGGTGGACGGCGCCGGGGCTCCGATTGCACCTCCTCCGGCCGCTTTCGAGCGCGCTCTTCGCGCTCGATCACGCGGCGTTTGCCCGTCAATCGATCGCATACCACCTGCATGTGCTCGTCTGGTTCGCCGCTCTCCTCGCGGTCGTCGCGGCGCTCTTGCGGCGCCTGCTCCCGCGCGAAACGGCGACCCTCGCCCTCGCGATCTACGCGTTCTCCGACGCGAACGCGCAGGTCGCGGGCTGGATCTCGGCGCGCCACTACGCCGTCGCCGGGGTGCCGGCGCTGTTGGGGCTCCTGGCGCACATCAAGGCGCGGACCGAAGGCTGGCGACCGGGCCGGTGGCTCGCACCGCTCGGAATGGCCGTCGGGCTGCTGGCGAGCGAGTGCGCGCTCGGGGTGGTCGCGCTCGCGATCGCCTACGATTTCGCCGGAGGTCCCCCCGCGACCGCTCGACGGCGATGGATCCGCGCCGCGCCTGCCCTCGCGCTCGCGGCCGCCTACCTGATCGTCTACGCCGCGATGGGAGGAGGACCCCGCGACAGCGGCGAGTACATCTCGCCCTTCGGAACTCCGCTGGCCTTTCTCGGGGCGGCCGCGACGCGCTTTCCGGTGCTGGTGGCCGACGCGCTCCTCCAGGTGCCTGCGGAGCTGACGCTGGCGGGGTTGACGGGCGCGCTCGCGGTCACGGGCGTCCTGGCTTCGATCGGCGTCGTTCTCCTTGGAAGGGCGTGCTGGGGCGCCGCCGCACAAGAGGAACGCGCGGCGGTGCGCTGGTCGCTGCCGGGATCCGCGGTGGCGCTCCTCGTCTGCTGCGGCGCCCTTCCCGGCTCGCGCCTCCTGGCGATCCCGAACGTCGGCTTTGCGATCCTCCTGGCCGTGCTCTTCCGGCACGCGTTCGCGGCGGGACGCTTCGCCTGGGCGAGACGCGGGTTCGCCGGCTTGCTCGTCGTCAACCACCTGGTCCTGGCGCCCTTGATCCTGGGCGTCGTCCGTCCCCACGCCAACCAAACGATCGGTCGGGCCATCGAAGACGTCGCCCAGGCGGCCGACGCCGCTGCGGCCGGCGCGACGCGTGTCTTCGTCGTCAACGGGTCCGATCCGATGACCGCCACCTACGCGCGGCTCGAGCTCGCCGCCGAGGGACACTCGACGATTCGCTGCTGGTCGTGGCTCGACTCCGCCAAGGCGGACGCACGCGTCACGCGAACGGGCGAATCGTCACTGCTGATCGAGCCCGTGGGCACGAGCCTCTTGCGCAGCGCGTTCGACAGGGTCTACCGCGCGCCGTCGATCGCCTTTCACCCCGGCGACGAGGTCGAGCAGTGCGGCGCCAAGGTGCGCGTCGTCGCGACCGAGGAAGGCCGCCCAACGCGCATCGAGGTCGACGGCGCCGTGGGTGCCCCCGACGCCGCGCTCCTCGTGTGGCAAGGCGGGGCCATGCAGCGGTGGACCGTCCCCGCCGTCGGCAAGACGGTCGTCATTCCGTGGAGCGCGGGGCCGAGCAAAGTCTTGTGAGGGACCCCTCCCGCGGGGCCTGTCTTCGCCGGGCTCACACTTTAGCGGGCGTCTACGCCGGCTGCCGCGTTGATGTCCGGAGTCTCCAGGATGCGCTTCGGCGCCCCCTGTCGGGCGACGTTCAGCATCGCGCGTCCAATCTTCTCCGTGGTCGTGACCTGGCGGGGAAAGAGCGCCATCACGAGCGGAACGAACGGCCACATGATCGCGTAGAGGACCCGATACGAGCGAGTACGCGACGTGATGCCGTGCAGTGGGCGGATGAAGCCCGGGCGGAACGCGTACGCCCCCTTGAACGGCAAGGCGAGGATGGCGTTCTCGGCCTCTCCTTTCACTCGCGCCCACATCGTCCGGCTCTTGCCGGTGCTGTCCGTGCCCGCACCCGAGACGAAGACGAAGGTCATCCCAGGGTTCGCCGCGACGAGGGCGCGGCCGGCCGCGACCGCGATGTCGACGGTCACCCGGCGATAGTCGGCCTCGGACATCCCCGCAGACGAGATCCCGAGGCAGAAAAAGCAGGCGTCGTACCCCGTGAGTTCGCCGGAGACCCGGGAGTAGTCCGTCAGGTCAGGGTGGACCAGCTCCCGGAGCTTCTCATGCTTCTGCCCCGTGACGCTCCGCCCGACCGTGAGAACGCGTTCCACGCCCGCGTCGAACAAGCACTCCCGCAAGGCGGCCTGTCCGACCATTCCGGTGGCGCCGAAGAGGATCACTCTCATACGGGCCTCACCGATACCACGGCTCTCCAAGGACTGCCGACGATGCGCCTCGCTCCGCAGAGCCCCATCGTCACCCGTGCACGAGCTCCCGTCGCGCCCGCGCCTCCTTCGCTTGCGGCCCGACTCCTTCGAGACGAACGCGGACTACCTTCGCTCGCGGGCTCCTTCCCTTCGTTCGGTCACGCGGTCCTGTCTCGAGGGACCCAGCTCGTTTCGCAAGGTCGTGGACTCCCGGAGCTTCCTCCGCAAGGAGGGAAGGTCGGGGTCCCGCACCCGCCGTTCGCTCGCTCGGTCCTTTCGCGAGCTCCCGCGCCTCCTAGGCTCAGGTCCCAGCTCCTCGGCGAAGCTCGCGCCCTACCGTCCATCGGTCCTCTGAACCCTCGCCTCGCGAGGCCGCGATTGAAGCTCACTCGCCGGCTACCTTCGTTCGATCGTGACAAAGCGAGGCTCACTTGCCGGTAACCTTCGTTCGGTCGTGACAAAGCGAGGCTCACTCGCCGGCGACCTTCGCTTGGTTGTGACAGAGCGAGGCTCAGTTGCCGGCTACCTTCGCTTGGTCGTGACCGAGTGAGGCTCACTCGCCGGATACCCCCGTTTGGTCACGACCGGCCGAGGCTCACTTACCGGCTACCTTCGCTCGGTCGTCACAAAGCGAGGCTCATGAGCGACCGGGCGAGGGGGCTCGTCAAAGAGCCTTCAGGTACTCGACGACGGCCTTGGAGTCATCGCCGAGGTCGGCGATGAACGGGTGGCCGCCCACGCGGAAGCCGTCGACGTTGCCGTCTTGCACGTAGTCGCCCGACCCGAGCGGCGTGCCGGGGTCGGCGGTCACCACGCCGACTCGTTCGAGGTCCAGCGGGGCCTCGCCGCGGATGACGAAGCGCGACGGTCGCTGCGACGGCTTGGTCGCGAGGACCGCGAGGCTCGGCCACTGCCCCGCGTGACCGTACGGCGCCCGCGCCCAGATGTTCGTCAGCACGGGCGGCACGTAGCCCATCGTGCGGCGCGTCGTGACGAGGCGCATCCCGCCGACGACGAGCTTCGGGTCGTTGGCGGCCGCGACGAACGAGTCGGTCACCGCGAGGGCGCGCGCCGGATCCGTGTCGACGTAGTCGAGCGGGACGATCTTCTCGACGTAGCTCTTGGCGCGGCCGTCTTCCTCGTACGTGCCGTGGCACTTCGCGCACGCGCGCTCGAAGATTGGCTTGCCCCTGGCGGCGAGGCGGGCGTCGATCGCGCCGGGAAAGCGCAGGTCGCGCGGCACGTGGCGCAGGAACGTCGAGAGGCTCGCGCCCTGGAGCGGGTGCTTGTAGAGCCACTCGACGCGTGCGCCGGCGGCGATGTCGGCGTCGACCACGAGGGCGTCGCTCGGGCCCTCGCTGCCACCATCCCAGCTGAGCGTGCGCTTCTGGGCGTAGCCGACGGTGTCCGGGATCCTCGCCCACCCAATGGTGGGACTCGTCTCGACGTCGCGGTGGAGCAACTGGCCGAGGGCAACGGCGAACGACTCGATCGTCGCCACGCGTCCGGGCAGCCCGTCGCGCACGCGCTCGAGCAGCGCCGCGCGCGATGCGTAACGCTCCTTCACGCCGCGGATGGTCTGGCTCACGATGGTGCCGCGGTACTCGGAGGGCCAAGCGATCCCGCGATCCTGCGCGAGGCGCGCGGCGACGGGCGCGACGGCCTCCTTGTCGAAGTCCGGCGCGACGGCGATCTTCGCGAGCGCGTCCTCGAACGCGTGCACGCGGATGCGTCGGTTGCCGAGGCCCACGACGAGCTTCTCGCCGCCCGGCCAGCGCACCACCGCGGAGTGGCAGAGGGCGCAGTTGTGCACGAGGAAGGGTACGCGCGTGTTCGGGTCGTCGGTCAGGTGCAGTCCGAGCGGCAGACCCTCGCGTTCGTCGCGGTCGGCGCTCTCCGGGGCGACCCGGCGTGAGGTGAACCCGAATCGGTCGGCGAGCGCCTGCGGGGTCGCGCCGAGCAGCTCCGGGTGCATCTCGAGGAGCGCGAGAAAAATCGGATACGGCAGGCCCGTACGGTACGGGTCGCCGATGCCCGTGCGCTCGAAGATGGCCTCCCCTTCCTTCTCGGTGGCGCGCTCGATGCGGTACTCGGCCGGATCGGACCACGTGGCGTCGATAGGCGCAGGCACCGCGCCCGGGATCGCCGGACCGATCGGGGCCGCGCTGGAGCAGGCGTAGAGGCCAGCACCCAGCGCAAGGACGGTCGCTCGCCGCATCGCCATCTTCCCTCGCCTCCCGGTGGCCAGCCTACAGGACGAGCGCAGTCGGCTTCGCCGATAGTTTGCGCGTCCGCTTGGTCTCCTCGGCCGTCGATGTCAGGAGCGACATTTACGGTCGGATCGGACCGCAATCATAGAGCGCGCGACAGAGCGCGAGCGCTCGCGGGGAGCGGACGCGCCAGTCGAGGCGGTTCATGACGTACCCCATCGCGATCTCGTGCACGGGATCGCACCACCCGAGCGCGCCGCCCAGTCCGGGATGCCCGAACGACTCAGGGGTTGGCGAGAACGCTTCGTCTTTGGCGAACCCTTGCGACCAGCCGATCGGCTTTTGCAAAACCGCGTCCCGCTCCGACCACGACTGGCGCGCGCGAATCGGCTCGAGCGTGCTCGCGCGAACGTACTCGCGCCCCTCGAAGCGTCCCGCCAATGCGAACGGAAGGTACGCCCGGGCGAGACCTCGCGCGCTCGCCGTCGCCGACGCCCACGCGAGCTCCGCGCGCCGGATCGGTACCTCGTTGTACTCCGCGACGCCCCGGCTCTGGCCCCGCGGATTGGTGAACGCGCGCCGCACGAGAGAGCGCCGGCGGAGAATCTCCCGGGTGACCCGCGTCTCCGTGGACCCCCCCCGAAGCGCATCCCGCGCGAGGCCAACGATTCGCTCGCGTGCCCCGGTCATGTAGAGGCGAGCGACTTGCGCGTCCTCCGAGGCGGGAGTGCCGAGTCGCGCATCCGAACCGAGCGGCTCGAAGAGCTCGCGGCGGAGAAACGTCCCGATCGACTCGCCGGAGACTCTCCGAAAGAACTCGCTCGCGTAGAGCCCGAACGTCAGCGCGTGGTACCCCTGCGCACTCCCCGGTTCCCACGCCGGCCGCTGCTCCTCGATCGCCCGCCGAACGACGTCCGCGCGATCGTCACGTACGCAATCATCGAGCGTGAGCGGTGCACGGAGCGCCAGCAGCCCCGCCCGGTGATTGAAGAGCGTACGAACGGTGACCCCCGTCTTTCCCCCCGCTGCAAAGCCGGACCAGTACCTCGCGACCGCCTCGTCCCACGCGAATTTCCCGCGATCGGCCAGCATGTTGAGCGCCATCGCCGCGAGCCCTTTGGTGACCGAAAAGACGACGATCCGCGTGTCGGCGACCCAAGGCCGCCGAGCCTCGACGTCGGCGAGCCCCCCCCAGAGATCGACGACGCACTCGCCCCGGTGGAACACAGAGAGGCCGGCCCCGACCTCCCCGCCATCGCGGAGCTGCGCGGCGAACCGCAGTGCGAGCCCCTCAAAGCCAGCCGAATAGCTCCCGATCGCCGGCGCGGGTGCCTCGTTGGAAAGCGTCGGGGGGAATGTCGTCATCGAGGGCTCCAGCTTCGCCGCCTCCTCTTGTAACCGAGGCTTGGATACGGAGGCGAATCGGCAGGCGAATCTCCAGATTCCATTGCTGCGCGCATAGCGGCTGATACGGTCACGTCCATGGGCGGGGCGCGGCTCGAACCGTGGACCAACCTGATGCGTCTCGACCACTCGTCGACGATGCGAGCGCATCGGTATGCCGATCGCTTTTCAATCGCCCGCGTCGAGACCACCGGGCCGCTCGCCAACCCGGTCCACAAGTCGTCGAGCGTGCCCGCCCTGCTCGTCTCGGTGTTCGTGCGGCCGGTGGTGGCCCCCTCTTATCAACTTTGGGTCGACGGTGCGATCGTTCCGACGGGCTCGATCCCCGCCTTTCACGCGAACGTGGTCGATCTCGACGCGGAGCCCGCGATGTGGAGCGCTGGTGGCATCGACTACGTCCACTTCCACGTTCGACGAGCAGCGATCGACGAAGCCGCCGCCGATCTCGGCTACGAACGCATCGGCGGCATTCGACTCTCGGTCGCAGAGGAGGACATAGTCCTCGCACAGCTCACCAAGAGCATCTTGCCGATCCTCGGTGGCGACGCCCGAGCGTCCCCCCTCGCCCTCGACCATCTGGAGCTGCTCGTCGGCGCCCACGTCATGCAGCGCTACGGTGCGTCGAGGCCGAGCCGCACCGTGGTTCCCGGCGGGCTCGCCCCTTGGCAACGAAGACGGGCGACGGAGGTCCTGCGCGAGAACCTGGGCGGGACCGTTCGCCTCGCCGACGTCGCGCAGGCATGCGAGCTCTCGGTCAGCCACTTCGCGCGCTCCTTCAAGGCGAGCTTCGGGGTGAGCTGCCACCGGTGGCTGACCGAGCGCCGGATCGAGCGCACGAAGGAGCTGCTCGCCGCCACGGACACTCCCCTCGTCGACGTCGCTACCCAGGCCGGCTTCAGCGACCAGGCGGCGTTCACGCGGACTTTTCGCCGCCTCGTCGGGTTGAGCCCGGGCCGCTGGCGCCGCGAGCACAAGTTGGGCGCCGCCCGCGTCCGGCGCGGGGCCCTACTTTGACGCCGGCTTTTGGCTGGGCCTACGGCTCGACCGCCTGTCCTGCTTCGCCTTGCGAGCAGCCTGCGCCGCCTCCGCCGCCGCGAGCCTCGCCTTCTTCGCCGCGCGGTCCGTGGCCTCGAGCTCCTCCGCGCGTCGTCGCCGCTCTTCGATCTCCTGCTTCAATGGCTCGACGGAGGTCGTCACGTCCCGCACGTGGTAACGCGTGCCCCCCGGCCTGTACCGGACGTGACGCACGGTCTCTTTGAGGGGTCCCCGGAGTAGCGAGTGCAGCGCGCGGGCCGAGCAGCCGATCATCCGGGCGAGTTCGGGGCACGTGGCTAGCGGCTCGCCGGTCGCAACCAAGCCGTGCGGGTCGGCCAGGACTTGAGGTTCGCCGGTGAGAACGGATGTCGTCATGGTGCCACCTTCTCCCCGCGCCCCCCATCGTGTCCCGAGGATGGTGCCGGCGCAATGGCTGGCCGCCGGCTACACGCGGGCGCCCATCGGACGGATGGCGCCCGGGTCGCGCACCGGGTGATGCGCCAGCGCGGCCCGCACCATCGCATCCATCGACGTCATCGCGCCCCCGGCAGGTTCGCCCGGCGCGGCTGCCGGCGCGAAGAACTGCTCCTGAAAGCGATAGTAGACGACCAGGCACACGGCCGTGAGCGTGTGCCAGGCCACGTGCCCGTTGAAGACGTGGGATCGTTCGCCATCGCAGGCGATGCGCGTCAAGTCCAGACCCCACAGGACAAACGCGACCGCGAAGATCGCGAGCACGGCGTGCAGACCCCCGTACCGGACGCCTGCCGCGCCGCGCCGCCAGAGCACAACCTCGAGGCTCATCGCCGTAGCCATGTGCAGCGCGAACATCGGAATCCCGCTCGTCTTCACGACGGCGAGCAGCGCGATCGACGCACAGCTCAGCCCCGCGTAGCACCTCACGCACGCCGCGGGACTCCAGCCGAAGAGCCTCCGCAGCGCGAGGGTGACCGCGAGGGCGCTCAGCAGGAACATCGAGGCCTCGTCGAGGAACTGGCCGAGAAAGGTGGCAGTTGCGTGCAAGGCGAACGAACCGGCCCCGATCAGGATGCCCGTCACCGCGACCAGGACCAGCACCTCACGGCGCCGGGACACCGCGTGCACGAGCAGCGCGAGAGCGACGGCGACGTACGTCATGCTGGACCAGGCGTTGGCCGGCTCCGCCACGACGCCGTCGAGGCGCGCCTCGCAGAACGACACGGTCGCAGGGCCGAAGACTGACCAGGAAAGGAGGTGCGCGTTCATGGCATTCCGTTCGTCACGGCGCCGATTCGCCGCGTTCGCGTTGCGGGGGCCTTCAGAGCAAAGGCGAGGCCAACGAGAGGGAGCCGCGAATCGCTCGAAGAATCACGGCGGACCGTGGGATCATGCGGTGCGGAAGAGAGCACCGCCGACGAGGGTTCGTCAGCCGATCGACGAGGGTTCGTCGGCGCCTCTGCGCGCCGGGCTCTCTCGTTGCGGCCTGCCCGTCACGTGAACGACGCGGATCGCACGACGCAAGACGACGCGAAGCGTAGCCGGGACAGCCTTTACGAGCGCGCCCGCGGGAGCGACGCGGCGGCCAGAAGGGCGAGCACGAGCGCAACGGCGAGCAAGTGCGTGGCCGCGCGATGGGCCAGCAGCGCATCGTCTCCGTGGAGCAGCGACGAGACGACGCCCACGCCGACGACGCCACCGAGGTAGCGCGCAGTCGACGACACGCCGGCCGCCATCCCGCTCCGTGCCCTGTCGATGGCGGCCATCGCGGCCGCTTGCACGGCCGGCGTCGAGAGTCCGATCCCGGCTCCAAGAAGGACTAGCCCCGGCACCAGGTCGACCGCACCGGCAACCGGTTGCCACGCGAGCAGGACCATGCCCCCGAGCGCCACCGACGATCCGGCGAGCGCGCACCGGCGTTCTCCGACGCGCGCGACGACCCGACCGCTCGACATCGAGCCTGCCACCATCGCGAGCGTGAGCGCGAGCAGCGTGCGGCCGCTCGTCTTCGCGCCTGCCCCGAAGGCGCGAGAGAGAACGATGGGCAGCTCGAAGAGGAGCGCGTACATCGCGAGGTTTTGCAAGCCGACGACGGACACGCCCGCGGCGAACGCGCGCGTCCGGAAGAGGGACGGATCGATCACGGGATTGGTCGCGCGCCGCTCCCAGACGAAGAAGAGGACGATCGTCACCGCGCCGGCGATGGCCATGCCTGGCCTCTGCGACCGAAGGCCCACCACCGCCAGGACGAGGCCCGCGCCGAGGAGCGCGCTCCCCAGGACGTCGAAGCGCGGCATCGCGCGCCGTGGCTCCTTCCCTCGCGAGCGCCCGAGGAGCGCGGCGACGAGCACCGGCGGCGCGTTCACGGCGAAAAGGGCGGGCCAGCCAAGCCGCCCGGCGATCTCACCGCCGACGAGCGGCCCGATCGCCGCAGCCACGCCCATGACCGCGCCGAAGGCACCAAACGCCCGGGCCTGGTCTTTCGCAGCAGCACGTGACCGGACGAGGGCGAACGCGCTCGGCACCATGACGGCACCCCCGGCGGCCATGAGGCCGCGCGCCAGCTCGAGAGGGATCATCGTCCTCGCGACGAAGCCGACGAGGGCCCCCGACGCGAAGATGATCTGCCCGAGGCCAAGGGCGCGGCCGTGACCGATTCCGTCGCCCAGCTTGCCGCCAGGGCTCTGGAGGACGATGCCCACGAGCAGGTAACTCGCGACGAGCCCCTGCGTGAGGGCCTCGCTCGGCACCGAAAGGTCACGCGCGATGGCCGGCATCGCCACCGCGAGCATTGTCGAGTTGAGCGGAACGAGCGCGACCGACAGCGCCAGCGCCAGCAGCTCGCGCGGCGAGAGCGGGGGCAGTTCGAGGGCCGTGCCGGACACCCGTCAGGCCGTCCGGGTGATCGCCCGTCGCTGCAGGAGATAGAGGCGGGCGCCCTCGAACGCCCACTCGATGTCCTGCGGCCCCGGGGCGTGCCCCTCGCAGCGGACGGCCAGATGATTCAGCGCCGCAAGCTCCACATCGTCGAGGCAGAGCGCGGCGGCGCGATCGGCGTCGATCGCCATCTCCTGCGTACCACCGTCGGCACTCCGCCGGATCGCCATGTCCTTGTCCCCTGCGGCGCGCTCGAGGACATGCCCGTCACGTGCGACGCGGTAACGATCGGGCGTCACCATGCCAGCCACGACCACTTCGCCGAGCCCCCACGCCGCCTCGATCACGCGCTCGTCGTCGCCGGTCATCGGGTTCTTCGTGAACAGGACGCCCGCCTTGTCGGCGTCGATCAGGCGCTGAACGACGACGCCCATTCGCGGCGCTCCGTGGAGGCCGAGCCTCTTTCGGTAGGCGATGGCGGACGGCGCGTGCGCGGACTCGCGCACTTTGAGGATCGCCGCGAGCAGCGTTCGCTCGCACGTCACGCCGAGCACTGTCGCGTGTTGCCCGGCGAAGCTCGCCGACCCGCCGTCCTCGCCGACCGCCGACGACCGCACCGCGACGGGTCCGCCGAGCGCCGCCAGGGCGTCGGTGAGGTAGCGCGCGACGGACGGCGCTCTATCGCGCACGATCGCGTCCACGTGAGCGTGAGCGAGTGCGAACCCCGGCGGGACGGGCAGCCCGGCCCGGAGAGCGGCCCCCAGCTGCGCGGCTTTCCCGCCGTGCTCGCAGTCGTCGAGCACCTCGGCGAGCGGGAGCGCCGTCATCCGACGACCGTGACCTCGCCGCGGGTCCCATCGACGCGGACGCGCGCCCCGTCCTTGACGAGCTTCGTCGCCTCCCGCGTACCGACTACGCCGGGGATGCCGTATTCGCGCGACACGATCGCCGCATGACAGAGCTGCCCGCCGCGGTCGGTGACGATCGCCCCCAGCAGCGGGAGGACGACGTTGAAGTAGGGCGACGTCGCTCGGGTGACGAGGACGTCGCCGCGCTGGATCCGGCCGAAGTCGGCCTCGGTGTCCACGAGCCGTGCCGTGCCCTCGTACGTCCCCGGGCTCACGGGCAAGCCCTTCACCGACACGGCCGTTCGGTCTAGGGCCGGCTCGCCGAAGAGGGAGCCCAGGAACGCAGCCATCGCTCGGTGCGCACGGCGGCCGTGCTCCGGGAGCCACTCGGCCGGCGGCGGCCCCGAAGGCGGCGCGCCCAGCCACTGCGGAATGTCAGCGTCGTTCACGGAGCGCGACAAGCGCCACTGCGCGCGCCGCTTCAGCTCGACGAGGGGTGGACCGTCCGCGCCCCGAAGCAGCGCGCATATCTCCTCGAGGCTCGCGTCGACGGCCAGCTCCGCGTCGTCGATCGTCCCGCGCTTCACCAATCGCCGCCCCGCTTCGAGTAGGGCACGGCGGGCCAGCCCGACCGCCCAGCCGTCCGAGTAGTGACCTCGCTCGTCGCGGAGACGGTTGATGGCGCGCGCAACCTCGAGCAGCCCGTCGAACTGCGCCCGGTGTGGCTCGGGGATCTCGCCGCGGAGCTTGGCGATCCGGTCCTTCCCGCCGCCGTCGACCGCCCGGCCTCCGCCGACGGCCGCGCGGATCGCCTCGGCCAGGGCGCCGGGCAGCTCGCTCGCGTACTTTGCGCTGACGTCGTAGCCGACAGAGCGGTAGCTCACGATGTCGAGGTAGGCGCGCATGGCGTCGCCTACGGGGCCTCCATGCGCCTTGAGCGCTTCGATGACCGAGGCGGCCGCCTTGTCCGGTGCGAGCAGAGGTCCGGTCGACGCGTCCGCGCGAATGGCGCCTGCGAGAACGTCGAGCTCCGCCGTCGCGACCCCGAGCGAGATCGGACTCGACCCGCGCAGCACCTGGAGGATCTCGCCGGCCGGCTTGCCGGTCCAGGCCTGCACGTGTGCCAGCAGATCGCCGACGGGCAGGCAGCAGGTAACCGTGAAGACGTGGTGCTGCTTTATCATGTCCCGGCACTGATCGCGGCACACCTTCAGGTGCTCGATGAGCGCCTCGTCCGCGAGCGCGAGCGGGTCGACGGCCTGGATCTCCCGGTGTCGCCTGTCGGAGGCGGGGCGCACCTGCTCGTCCCACCACGTGAGGTCGAGGCGCCACTGCTTCTTCTCGAAGGCCTCATGCGACGTGCGAATCCGCGCGCGCAGCTTCGGCACGAGGCGCGTCAGCATCTGGAAGATTACCTTCGGCGGAGGACCCTTGGCGCCCGCCGGGGCACCGAAAGCCTGCGGCTGGGTGTATGCGAAATCATTGACGAACCGCGGCTCCATGCGGTCGAGCAGGACTCCGTAGCGCGCCGTGGATGCGGCGAACCCGGCACCGAATCCGTCGACCAGCGGTTGCTGGATGAAGCGGCTCGCCGGCCGAGTGAAGTGCGTGGTCTCGAGCTCCCACACGCCCGGGCCGGGCGGGTCGAAGACAGGCAAGGCGGTGTCAGGCAAGGGTCCCTCGAGTCTGGATTGACGCCAATCCGCCTCTCGTTTGACACCATTTCGTCGCATATAGGAAGGGCCCCGGTCTCCTCGAAGACCGAATTGCTCGGGCCGGTGGTTGTGGTGGTGATCCACGCGCACGGCGTCATGCGGCTTGTCGCGCATATAGCGGTGATGGGAAACCTCCGACCCTGGGCAGCGCCGCATGCGGGTGCGCGGTAACGTTCACCTGCAACAGGGAGGCGCCGCTCGAGCGACAGCACGATGAAGACGTCGAGCGCGCGGAACGTCGCCGTCGGGACGGTGAGGAAGTCAATGGCGATCGTGCCCGCCAACTGCAGTCGCACGAACTACCCCACGAGCTTCGCCAGCAGCTCCGGCGAGGCCCCCAGAAAACCGAAAGGCCGCGGGAGGTTCTGCGCTCCCGCGGCCGGTCGGGGCGACTGGATTCGAACCAGCGACCCCTTGACCCCCAGTCAAGTGCGCTAACCAGGCTGCGCTACGCCCCGAGGCACCTTCCTTGCTTTGCGGCGTGAAGGCAGGATCGCCAACCTAGTCGACCGGCGCTCGATCGCAAGCGCTCTTCATCGTCCGAGCGCCCGGCCGTCCCGGTCCGCGTCGACCCACAGGGCCCCCGTCATCGCCCACGGGACGATCTCGCGGTCGTCTCCCGCCAGAACGGGGGACATGGGACGCGTGCCCGACGCGATCACGACGAAGGCGTCGTCCGCCGTGGCACGTAGATCGAACGACACGTCGGCGACGAGGGCGCCTGCGGGGTTCGGCTTCGGGACGACGTGCTTCGTGTCGGGCTTGTCGGGCGCAGAGGCGCGCACCAGGCTCACCTCGTCCACCACGACCCACGGGGCGCTCTCGACGTGAACCTTGACGGTCGCTCCCCTTCCCCGGACGACCCCGCCGACGGAGACGCCCCCCGCGGTCACTCGCAGCATCGGGCCGTTGGTCAGAACGACGTCGCGCGCGCTCTTGATCGCGTGGACCAGGTCTGCCGTCCGCACGGCATCCCACGCGTCGAGGTGCGCGTCGTCCGCGACGCGGACGTACGTGCGCGGATAGCCGGCCTCCTGGCCCACGACCCCGTGCGTATCGGTGTTGGCCGTAGCCGTGACGGGGTGGCCCGTGCGCAGGAGCGCGAAAAAGTCGTCCCGCACCTTGCCGCGCGCCTCGACGTTTCGGCCGTTCCATACCTCGAGCGCGTCGAATGCGGCGTCGTACCCCGGCTGCGTGCCGACGCCCGTCGTGGCCTGAAAGCCCAGCAAGTCGAAGTAGCCATTGCTTCCGGATCGAGGGTGGTTCACCTGGACGACGATGTCTCCGCGGGCGTGGCGAAGCTCCTCGAACACCTCGTGGGCCTCGCGATCGCGGACGGGCGGCGCTCCTCCACGGGACTTCGACGCGTCGGGCACGAGAGGAAAGACGTTCGCGTGACCCCACGGGTGCCGGCTGGCGTCGCTCGTCAGCTCGTCGCCCGCGATCGAGACGAGCTCGTGCTCGAGGTGAAGGCTCTTCACGATCGGTTCGAGGTCGGCGACGACGTTGTGCTCGCTCGCGACAGCGATCTCCACGCCCTCCGCCACGTTGGAGATGACGCGGTCATGCGTCGAGACGGGCGCGTCGGCGCCGAGCATCGTGTGCTGGTGGAAGTCGCACGCGAGGTAGCCGGCGGTATCGACGACTCTCGCAAGCGCGAGGGTGCGGGGCGCGTGCTCGCCCGAGGCGACGTCCAGATCGACGGCAGCAAGCGCGTATTCCGGGCCCCGCGAGGCCGTAACGCGGTACCGGCCCGGCTCGAGCCAAACGCCGGCCACGCCATCCGCCGTCGTCACCTGATTGCGGGCGGGACCCGCGGCGTGGGCAAGTCCGAACGAAGGGGTCGGGGTCGGCGCGGTACCCTCGAACGTGACCTTGCACGGGATCGTCGCCCCGTCGGTCCCGACGCAACGAATCTCCACCGAGGCCGGCGGATCGATCGCCACGTCGAATCGCGCGACGGCGTCGGCGCGCACGTCGACCGGCCCCGGCGGCGTCACCTTGCTCAGCGAGTACCCCTCTAGGCTATACCGACCGACCGGAACGCGCGCGCGAAACGGCGGGGCCAGCGTGAGCTTCTCCTTCGATCCCTCGGCGACGAGAGCGAGGCTCAGTCCGGTCGGCACCGCGTCGGGGCTTCCGACGTGCACCTCGACGTCGCCCACCGGCGACCCTGCGGCCATCGCGAGCTCGCCGACGAGACTCGACGTGTCGGGTCGCTCGCCGACCAGAAGGATGCGCGCGTAGGAGACCTTCTCGCCGGGGGCGATCTTCACGCCCCTACGCTGAGCCGTGTCCGTCCACGACCCGCCGCTGACGCCGTCGATGGCGCCGTCGGTCGCCGTCACCGCGTAGCTGGCGAAGCGTCCGACGCCGCCGACGTACGGCCCGCTCGACGGCCCCTTGAACCCGGGCGCCTTGCCCGGCGCGACCTTCTCGGCGCCGCCCCATTGGATCGCGTCGCCGAGGGACGGCAGCTCGATCGCGGCGCCGCCGGTGTTCTCGATCGTCGTCTCGAGCAGGAGCGCGCGGTCGGGTGGATGGAGGGTGTAGCGCGTAGAGACCGCGAGCGCGGCTTCGTAGAGCTCTCGCCCTTTCGCCTCGACCCAAGCGCTGCCGTCGTCGGAGGTCCCGCTGGAGAGCGAGTCGTAGACGCCCTGGCGTGGGAATTTGCCGAAGAACGTGACGGCCTGCCCAAGCTCGTCTTTCCGTGCGCGGGCGTCGGCGGCGTCCACGAGGTTTCCGCCGCTCTCGGCAAAGCCTGCGCTCGAGCCGAGCTGATCGATCACGAACACGACCTCGTCGTTCTCGAGGAGGAGATCCCCCGGGCGGCCGATGGCGTTCGGTCCGCCGAGGGCCTCGCCGTCCTTCATCGAGTGGACGCGTGCCGGCCTGGCTTGCGGAGCGGCCGCTTCGGCGGAATGCGCCAGCCAGTCGAGGCGTCCGGCTGCGCGAGGGTCGACGTGGATGAGCGGCGTGACGTCGCTCCGCGCCGGGCATGCCGCTCCCGCCAGGAGCACGAGGCAGGCGACCGCGCGGCGCACGCAGCCGTCCTGTCAGACGACCCGGCGTTGCGCGATGAAGCGGGCGAGCGCCTGGGCTTTGGGAACGAGGGACGAGACGTCGATCTGCTCGTCCTTGGTATGAAAGCCGGAGCCGCGCGGCCCGAGTCCGTCGATCGACGGGATGCCCATCGCGCTCGTCGTGCTCGCGTCGCTACCGCCCCCTATGAGGGGCGCCTCGTCACCGCCGAGGCCGTGTACGCGCGCGCACCCGGCGTATTCGGCCAACAACGCGGCGCTGGCGTCGGTCCGCTCGAGAGGCTGGCGCAGGATCCCGCCGCCCAGCTCGAACCTCGTTCCGGGTACGGACGCCGATGCCTCGTCGGCCGCGCCCCGGATTCCCTCGATGAGCTTCTCGCCGTCCGTGCGCGTGCAGAAGCGGAGATCGAGCAGCGCGTCGGCCCGATCGGGGACCGTGTTTGCGGTCTGGCCCCCGGACGCGCGCCCGACGTTCACGGTCACGCCGCGAGGGTAGTCGGTGAGCTGCTGCACGCGGTCGACGAAGCGCGCGACGGCCCACACGGCGTTGGCTCCTTCCTTGTGCGCGTTGCCGGCGTGCGCGGCGCGGCCGTGGGCGATGGCCGTCATCGCCCCGACGCCCTTGCGGCGCGTGATGATGGCGTCGCCCACGCGGCCCGCCTCGAAGACGAGGCCCGCGCTCGACCCGCTCACCGCCGCGGCGATGACCCCCTGCCCTTCGGGGGAACCCACCTCCTCGTCGCTCACGATGACGACCCGCACGGGGACGACGGCGTCGAGGCCGCCCGTCGCGGCGAGGGCCTTCAATGCAAACGCGACCACGACGAGCCCGCCCTTCATGTCCAGTACGCCGGGGCCCCGCGCGACATCCCCTTCGCGCCGGAAGCCCTCGAAGTACCCGGGAGGAAAGACCGTATCGAGGTGGCCGACGAGCGCGATGGCACCGCGGTTGGGGAGGTCGGGCCGGGTCCTGATGACCATGTGGTCGGCGAAGCGCTCGCTCGGGCGCACCTGCGTCTCGACGCCCGGCGCGGCGAAGAGGTCGCGCAAAAGGGTGCCCACCTTGCGCCCGCCCTCGGGGTTCTCCGTGAAGGAGTTGACCTCGACGAGCGGCGCGAGGGATTCCTCCATCGCGCGCCGCTTGTCGGATAGCCAGGCGGTGGCCTCGTCCCCGTGCGAAAGCATCGGGGAGCAGGGTAGCACTGCGAATTGTTCGACTAGCCGGCCTTGGCGCTCGCGCTGGCCGATGCGCTGCCACCGCCGGCGGACGCGCGAGGTACGCCTGGCCGTGTGCCCGTGGTATTCAGCCAGCGTGCGCATTGTCGTGTGCGACGTCGGACTCGGCAACCTCCGGAGCGTCGAACGCGCGGTCACCGAAGCTTCGCGCGGCCGTGGGCTGGACGTCGAGGTGACGCGTGACCCCGCGCGCGTCGCCGCCGCCGACAAGCTTGTCCTGCCCGGACAAGCAGCTTTCCGGGATTACGCACGCGCCCTGGTTGGCCCACTCGGTAATGCGGTACGTGCCCACCTCGACGCGGAGCGGCCGTACCTCGGGATCTGCATGGGGCTGCAGGTGCTCTTCGGTTCGAGCGAAGAGGCTCCCGACTGTCCGGGGCTCAGCGTGCTCGAGGGCACCGTCGTGAAGCTGCGTGGCGGGGTCGATCCGACGACGGAGACGCCGCTGAAGATCCCCCACATGGGCTGGAACGTGGCGGAGCCGACGGGCAACCGAGGGCTGCTCACCTGCGCCGAGCACTTCTACTTCGTTCACAGCTTCGTCGTCGCCCCGCGCGACGCCGGCATCGTGGCGGCGCGGACCGACTACGGGGAGCCGTTCGTCAGCGCGATCGCCTACGGCAACGTCTTCGCCTGTCAGTTTCACCCGGAGAAGAGCCAGCGGGCAGGGCTCGCGCTCCTCGAGAGGTTCGTCGCGTCGTGATCGTCGTTCCCGCCATCGACGTGCTCGCCGGCAAGGGCGTGCGCCTGCACCAGGGACGCTACGACGCCGTCACGGTGTACGAGGACGACCCGCCAGCGCGCGCTCGCGCATGGCGTGGCAAGGTGCCGTGGCTGCACGTCGTCGATCTCGAGGGCGCCCGGGTCGGCCACCCCGTGGAACGCGAGGTCGTGCGCGCAATCGTCGAGGCGTTCGGTCCAGGAGTCCAGGTCGGGGGCGGAGTGAGGACGCGGGATAGCTTCGAGGGCTATCGCGCTCTCGGTGCCGCGCGCGTCGTGCTCGGCTCCGCGGCCGTGAGCGACAGCGCGCTCGTGCGGGCCCTCGCGTCCGAACAACCGGGAGTGGTCGTCATCGCCGTGGACGCGCGAGAGGGATTCGTCGCGGTGGACGGATGGACGAAGGCGACGCGCGTGCGCGCGGTGGACCTCGTGCGATCCTTCGCGGACGTGCCTCTTGCCGGAGTCCTCTACACGGACGTGGCGCGAGACGGAACGCGGGTCGGCCCCAACGTCGACGCCACCGCGGAGCTCGCGACGCATACTTCGGTGCCGGTGATCGCGTCGGGTGGCGTCGGGTCGCTGGACCATCTCCGCGCGCTTGCCGCTCGAGGCGTCGCCGCCTGCATCGTGGGGCGCGCTCTCTACGACGGGACGTTCACGCTGGAGCAAGCGGTCGAAGCGGCGCGAGGGGACAGCCGCCAAGCCGCGAAGCCGCCGAGAGAGTGAATCTCTCCTCTACGGCTTCGGGACCGCGGCCTCGACCTTCGCGCGCTTGCGGCGGCGACGGGCGGCCTCGGCTTGCTTCTTCCGGCGCTTGACGCTCGGCTTCATGTAGTGCCGGCGCATCTTCAGCTCGCGAAGCACGCCCTCGGACGCAAGCTTTCGCTTGAGCATCTTGATGGCTCGCTCGATACCCCTGTCGCTCACGACGACCTCGAGGGGCTTGCACTGGATGGCTTCGCTCGGCATGTGTTGCTCGTCTCTATAGCGTGAGGCACGTTCGGTGCCAACGGTTTCGTAGGAGGGACATGGCCGCACACTTCCGAAAGCTGGGCCTGCCTCCACCGCCGCTCGAGTCCAGGCGCGCCCTGTCCGCAGCTCTGTGACTCTTTGCCGGCGGGCCTAGTTGAGTTGAAAGCAAACGCGTTCCAGGTGAAGACAGGGCATGGGTGATGACCGAGTCGTTGCCGTATCGCCGCACCATTCGGTGAGACTTGCGCGCGAATACATCGACCTCATCGAGCGGCCGCAGCGGGCCGACTACGTCGTGCGTACGATCGAGCGTCGCGAAGCCAACGGCCTGCCGCTGATGTCCGCCGATATCGTCATAGCAGGGCGAGAGACGCGCGACCGGTACCCTCTCTCGTCGACCTACCCACTGCATTTCCGTAAGACGTACTCGGCGGCGCGGCTGCATGGCGACCCCGCCAAGGAGTTCGAGAATCAGACCCTGGCCAGTCAAATCATCGGCCTCGCTCCCCCAATCGGTCATTCGGCGGAGTCTTTTCGAAGCTGCCTCGCTCCTGGCCGCCCCTACTCGCGGCTCTCGCCGTTCGGGGTGGAGCCCGAGGAGAGCACCGTGTGGATCGCGCAGAAGCTCCCCCTCCAAGGGGCAGCCGGCCTCTGGGGGTTCGTGGAAGGCGCGTTCGGCCAGCTCACGAAGCTTCACGGCGGGGGGCTCGCGCACGGGGACGCCGAGCTGCACAACTTCGTCGTCTGCCCAGCCCCCTTGGGCCTCGTCATCGTCGACTTCGAGGCCGCGACCAAGAGAGACGACCTGACCGAAAGCGGCTGGACGGCGCGATGCGACGCGGACCTGGTCCCCCTCTTGCGCGAAGCCGTGTTCATCCAATGTGCCCTTGGTCGCCAGGAAGGCTCTCTCGCCGAAGCCTCCGAGCGAGCGATGGACCGCCTCTTCCGCGCGCCCGAGCGGTTCCGGCGAGCGATCGACTTCCCACCGGATCCAACCGAATAGGCGCGACCCCACCGGGCGGGACAGAGACCCCACGCTCCGCCGAACGACGGACTCGTGCCCGAGGGCTCCCGCCTGGCGGGAGGCCGAGCGCCTAGAGCGCCCTCCTTCGGCACGAAGCGCCGCAGGTGCTGAGTACCGAAGGAGGGACTCGAACCCTCATGCCCTTTCGGACGGCGGATTTTGAGTCCGCTGCGTCTGCCATTCCGCCACTTCGGCATTTGCTATGTGGTCTCGCGACGTTACCTCGTCCTGCTCTTCGTGGGAATCCGAGTTGCTACCGCGAATCGGCGGACGTCGCGCTCGTAGGTGCGGAGCACGCCGAGGGTCGTGTGCCCGGTGCGGTCGGTGATCCAGAGGGCATCGCGGCCGGCGAACATACCCGAGCTGATGAAGAACGCCCTCATGTCGTGCGCCCATCCTTCCCGTTCATTCGTGCCCATGCCCTCGGAAAGGACGCCCGCTTCGCGCTCATTCGTGCCGCTCTTCTCGCAACGAGGGCGCTCATCCCGCTCAATCGTGGGCCTTCGCGTCTCGTCCCGGACCCCAACCCGGCTAGCATCCGCAGGCATGCCGCGCGACCGCTCGTCTGCGCTGGCCTTCACCTCTCTTCTGGCGGTCGCGGCCACTCACGTCGGATGCGCCGGTGCGCCTCGGAGCGAGGCGTCCGCGACGCCGGTCCGGGGAGCGCAGGCGTCGTTCGACGCGTCCGACTGCCCGGTAGGACGCAACGTGGCATGGCGCGGGGGCTTTGCCGGCGACGGCTGGCTCGAGAGCTGGGGTCACGGAACCAAGATCGACTACGGCGCCAGCAATGCCCGCGTGGTGGGCGACGCACGGTTCGGGAGCGTTCTTCGAGTGCTCTACCCCGCCGGATCGTCCAGCAGCTCGTACGCGCGAGAGGGCCATCCCCTCGGCGGGCTCGAGTTCAAAGTGCGCTTGCCTGAGGGGGGCGCCTCGCGCGCGGTATTCCTGTCGTACTGGCTGCGGTTCGCGCCCAACTTCCGGTGGGTCAAGGGCGGCAAGCTGCCTGGACTCTGCGGAGGGAGTTGCCCGAGCGGCGGCGCGCTTGTCTCCGGCTTCGGGGGATGGTCGATGCGGATGATGTGGCGTCCCGGCGGAGCGGGCGAAGAGTACGGGTACATTCTCCCGGCCCAGCCGTACGGCACGGAACTCGGGCTCGGCGCGTGGACGTTCACGACCGCCGAATGGCACCGCGTGGCGCAGGAGCTCGTTCTGAATACGGACGGGGCTCCGAACGGCGAGTCGCGCGTATGGTTCGACGTCGACCCGTCGGCCGAACCGACGTTCGTGGCGAAGAGCCTCACGTACCGGCGCGACGACACTCCCGCCGATACGCTCTTCTTCTCGACGTTCTTCGGCGGGCACGACGCCGAGTGGGCGACGCCGGTCGACACGTTCGTCGACTTCTCGAGCTTCGTCGTTTGCCGGTGACGGATCACCGAAGGGCGAGAGCCACCGCACCCGCTGCCGCCAGCACGACCGCAATCGCGACGGCGACCAAGAGCGCGCGACGACGCCTCGGCCGAGCCTCGGTGGCGAGCGGGAGCCGGGGTACGTCGGCCACGCCGGTGGATACCGAAGCTTCCGTCGCTTCGTCCGGAGCCCAGAAGGCCGAGCGAACCTTGAGGGGCGCTCGCGGCGCGCGACGCTTGTCGGGACCGCTCGCATCCGCCACCCACGCCGCCTGCCGCGACCGATCGTCCGCGAAGAGCGCGCCCATCACGTCGGCCACCGTCGCGCCGTTCACGCCGGCTCCGACCGTGCGGACGAACGCGTCGAGGTCTCTCGCGAAGTCGGCCGCGGTCGGATAGCGGCTCTCCCTCTTGCGCCCGAGCGCTCTCTGCAGGACGCGCCAGAGCTCCTCGGGGAAGTCGTCCACCAGCTTGGTCGGGTCGGGGACGACGGCGGCGTGCACGCTCCGTAGAGTCTCGACGTCGTCGGAGTGCTTGAAGAGGCGCCGATCGCAGGCGAGCTCCCAGAGCGTCGTGCCGAGCGCGAAGACGTCGGTGCGCCGATCGACTGGCGCGCCGACGGCCTGCTCGGGCGACATGTACGCGACCTTTCCCTTGATCACACCCGCAGCGGTACGCGACACCCGGTTGGCCGCCTTCGCGAGGCCGAAGTCGATGACCTTGATCTGGCCGTCGTAGGTGACAAATACGTTGGTCGCGTTCACGTCGCGATGGACGATTTCGAGCGCTTGGCCGTCGTCGCCGACGAACTCATGCGCGTAGTGAAGCCCGTCGGCAGCGCGCGCCCCGATCCAGGCAATGACGTCGTATCGCAGCCTCACCTTGCGCGATCGGCAGGCCTCCCAGACGCTCCATAGAGACTGCCCGATGAGGAGCTCCATCGCGAGAAAGACGTGCCCGTCGTCGTTCCCGAGCTCCAGGTACGAGACGATGTTCGGATGCACGAGACGCGAGACGATCTTCGCCTCGTCCATGAACATCGTCAGAAACTCGGCGCTACGAGCGAACTCGTCCCGGATCATCTTGATGGCGACGACGCCCCCCCGGCCGCTCGGGCCTCCATCGATGCGCCGAGCCACGTAGACCGTCGCCATCCCACCCTCGGCGATCTTGGCACGAACCTCGTACGGTCCGAGCCGCGGGGGAGGGAGCAAATCGGCTTCTCGAGTCACGATCGACCGGAAGGTACCAAAGCGCAACCCGCTCTCAACCGTCGTATGCTCGGGCGGACCGCCATGACTCGACCGCTCCCGGTAGGCCTTCTCACCGCAATCGCACTCGCTTCGGCTTCGTCTGGTTGCAAGGACCAGGCGAAGGAGAGCGCGGCGCGAGCCGGCCACGACGTCACGGCGACCGCGGAGCTCGTCGCCAAGGACGTCGGAGAGGTCGCGCGTGGCCTTCCGGCCGGAGCGAAGGCGCTGTCGGCGCTCGTCGCGGACGGGGCCGATCCGCGGCAGGACGTTGCCGGCGTGCGCAAGGCGCTGCTGCGCGTGCGCCGCGAGGTCGCCGACCTGATGGTCGCGAAGTCCACGTTCTTCGCGCTCGCAGACCCGAGCGGCATCGCGATCCGTAACGACCTCGAGGAAGACGTCATGGCTGGCAAGAATCTCGTTGCGATCTTCCCGGCCCTCTCGAAGGCTACGGAGGGATACACGACGGGGACCGGGGCATTCCCCGGGCCACCCTCGAAGAACGGTCCCGACAAGGACTGGGTTGCGGGCATGCCCGTCAAACGCGCGGACGGGTCGACCGGAGCGCTGCTCGTCACGGGCTGGTCGTACCGATACTTCGCGCGGCACCTGCACGAAGCATTGCAGACGCGCCTGCTCGACGAGGCCAAGGCGGCCGGAAGCGAGGGCAAACTTCCCGTCTACTACGTCGCCGTGTTCGACAAGGCGGGCGTCTACCCCGCACCGTCGACGCCGATGGTCGACGAACAGGCCCTCGAGCAGCAGGACCTCGTCGCAAAGACGGCGAGCGGCCCCTTCCAGGCAGTCATCACGATCACCGACCGGGCATTCGGCTATGCCGCGGCGCGCACCCCGACGCTCGCAGCCGACACGGGGGTCGTCGTGCTGCGCAGCGACTGAATCACCTCCGGTTCTCGCCGCCGGACTCCCGGCCAAGGCGATGGATGCCCCACGCGAGGAGCGCCCAGCCGGCGATGACGGCGAGGCCACCCACGGTCTGCTGCGCATGAATCCGATCGGTCGCCGTCGTGCCGATCACGGGCGCCGTCGCCGCGATGGCAGCGCCCACCAGTGTGACGACGGCGCCGCCAAAGACGAGTCGCCGCGGGGTCACTGCCAGGTCTCGTGCTCCGCGCGCCGCAGGATGTCGCGCGTGGCGAGCTCGAGCTTGTGCTGCGCCGCAATGGCCGTGGCCGTGTGCTGCTCGCCGGAGAGATCGTCCTGCATGTAGTCGGCCGCGAAGAGGAGCGCCGCGTGCGCGTCGTCGTCTTCGCCGGTGCCACGCACGATGATGATCGCGTCGGGATCGCGCCGCTTGGGAAGGTCGTCCCCGAGCTTCTCCGCGTCCTGCCACGTGATGTACGCGATTCCGAAGCGCCGCTCCTTCGCCGCGATGTCGAGGACGAGCTCGGTGTTGTTCGCGCCGAACTTGATGACGCGGTGCCGCACGGGCTCGAGGCCCAGCTGACGAAAGACGCGTGCCATGATCGCGACGGCGTGCGGCTCGTCGATCGGGCGCAAAATCGTCGGCGCGCTGGGGGGCGCACTCCCGCACCCGACCGTGGCCAGGGCCGCCACGGCAGCGAGCGAGAGCAGTGCGCCCCTTCCGAACACCGCCCCAAACGCTAGCCGATGGGGCATGGTTCCCGCTAGTTTCTCTTCATGGCTCGGTTCGCCGCCATCGACGTGGGCTCCAATGCCCTTCGCCTCCGTGTCGTGGAAGCCGCGGCTCCGTCGCAGGCCTCGAAGGCGCTGCCCGCGCCGCTCCCCGAAGGATGGAAAGATCTGGCGACGCTGCGTTCGCCCGTGCGCCTCGGCTCGGAGGTGTTTCTCTCCGGGCGACTCGCGCCGGCCTCCATCGGAGAGGCATGCGACGCGCTGCGGGAGTTCCGGCAGGAGATGGACCGCTGGAAAGTCGACGATTACCGCGCCATCGCCACCAGCGCAGTGCGCGAGGCGAAGAACGGAGCGACTCTGGTCGAGCGCGCGCGCCGCGAGGCAGGCATCGAGCTCGAGACGATCGAGGGCATCGAGGAAGCCAGGCTTATCCAGCTCGCCGTCGCGCGCAAGATCCCCCTCGCCGACAAGCGCGCGCTCCTCGTCGACGTCGGCGGCGGTTCCACGGAGCTGACGCTGCTCGACCACGGCGAGACGGGATTCACGCGGTCGCTCCCGCTCGGAACGGTCAGGATGCTCGAGGCTTACCTGCGCGGAGTGAAGACGGTCGACCGTGGGCGCGAGAGGCTGCTCGAAGAGGTCATCGACCGGGCGCTCGGTGAAGCACTCACGCAGATCGGTGCCGTCGAGGTCATCGTCGGCACCGGCGGAAACGTCGACACGCTCTGCGACCTCTGCCCCGCCAAAGGGACTCCGCGGGCGATCGACGTCGCGGCGGCGCGAGCTCTCTTCAAGAAGATGTGCGGGATGTCGAACGGGGAGCGACGCGATGCGTTCCAGCTGCGGCCCGATCGTGCGGACACGATCGTCCCGGCGGCAGCCATCTTCCTCAGGCTTGCCAACGTGCTGAAGGCAACCACGATCTTGGCCCCCGGCGTCGGCCTGGCGGCCGGTATTCTCGAGGAGCTCGTCGACAAATTCTTCCACGTATGGGACGCCGCCGGGGAAGCGGAGCGCGTGCTCGAGGTCTGCGCCCGCCTGGGACGTCGCTACCACTTCGACGAGGCTCACGCGCGCCAGGTGTGTCGCTTTGCGACCCAGCTCTACGACGACCTGCACCGCGTGCACGCGTTTGGCGAGAGGGATCGGCTCCTCCTTCGCGCCGCGGCGCTCCTCCACGACATCGGCGATTACATCCACTACAGCGGGCACCACAAGCACAGCCAGTACTTGATCCAGCACGCCGACATCATGGGCATGACCCCCGACGAGCGGGCGATCGTCGCGAACATCGCGCGTTACCACCGGAAGGGACCGCCCGACCCGAACCACCCCTCTTACCGGGACCTTACCAAAGAGGCTCGCGGGAAGGTTCGCGGCCTTGCGTCGCTCCTGCGGCTCGCCGACGCCCTCGACCGTGAGCACAAGCAGAAGATCGAGAGCGTGCGCGCTGCCATCGATCGGAGCGCCCGAAAGGTCACCCTCTTCCTCCGCGGCGAGGGCGACCGAGAGCTGGAAGAGTGGACCGTGGGGGCCAAGGCTTCTCTCTGGCGGGACGAGTACGACCTCGACGTCTTCATCGCGAAGGCCGAGGTGGGCGGGTGAGAGCACGACTCCTCTTCTTTCTCCTCTCCACGCAAGCTTGCGCATCGTCCCGCGTTCCCGATCCACGTGATGCCGCACGGTCGTACGCCAACGCGGCCGCACGCGGCGACGCGGACGCGCTCTACACGATGCTGACGACCGAGTCCCGACGCACCCGAAGCAAAGAGGAGATCCGCAAGGTCGTAGCCGGCGAACGCGACGAGCTGGCCGAACAGGGGCGCGACCTCGCCCGACCGGACGTCCGCATCGGGGCAACGGCGCGCGTCCGGTATGCCGACGGCGAAGAGGCGGCGCTCGACCTGCGGGACGGTGCGTACGAAGTGACGGCAACAGGCGCGCTGCCGGGAGGGGGGCGCACGCCGGAGGAGGCCCTCGACCAGCTCCGACGTGTGCTCGCGCGCCGCAGCTACGCCGGCCTGATGCGTGTCCTCTCGCCCACCACACGCGCGTCGGTGGAGAACGATTTGCGCGCGCTCGTCGATGGGCTGAGCGAACCCGAGCGGCTGCCCGTCCAGCTCAGCGGGGACGCGGCGGTCGTACCGGTGCCGGGCGGACACCAGGTTAGGCTCAAGCGTGAAGGGGGCGTGTGGAGGGTGGAGGACTTCGACTGAATGCAAGGATTGGAGGATGTGCTCGGGCAGCTGACGATGTTCGAGCGGCTCCGCGTCGAAGAGATCGCGCGTCTCGCGCCGCACTTCGGGGTGGAGACGCTCGTGGCGGGCACCACCCGCACCTTCCAGGCGTCGCCAGAGGACGCGAGGATGATCGTCTCGGTACGCGGTCGGGTGCGGATCGAGGTCGACTCACCGGCGGGGCCGCTCGGATCGGAGCTCGAACCGGGCGATCGACACGGAGACGTCGCCCTGCTGAGCGGTCGCCTTCAGAACGTACGCGTCACGCCAATCGGGGGAGACGCGGCCATCGCCACGCTCGATCGCCAGGGGCTGGACGCGATCCTTGATCTGGTTCCTGCCGTCGCCCTGCCGTTGGCGGGCGAGCTCTCGACCGAGCTGCGGTCGCGACAGGACGTGGTCAGTCAGCTCCTCGAGCTGCACGCCGAGGGACTTCCGGAAGACGAGCTGCGAGCGGCGGTAGCCGAGCGACGTCGCTCGATCTCCCGGCGGGGAGCGCGCGTCGTGCGCATCCGTCCGAGGAGACTGTTTCGGCGGCTCGTGACCGAGAAGGGCGCCGAGCCTCCGTTCTGGATGCTGCTCGGGTTCATCGTGTCGCTCGGCCTCGCACGGCTCACGGTCTTTTTCATCCTTCATTTTCACCTCGAGCAACAACTGTTCGCGCTCGTGAGGAGCCCCAACGACCCGAACCCGATGCACGTGCACCACTTCAACTACGGTCTCGTGCTCATCGGACTATCGGGTCTGGCAGCGCTCTTCCCGGTCGGACGGCGAGCGCTGCGTGTGATGTCTCTCGCATTCGGAGTCGGCTGCGGGCTCGTCTTCGACGAGTTCGCGCTGTTCTGGAACCTCAACCCCGAATATGCCCAGACCGCGAGTCTCGTAGCCGCCGCAGGTGCCGCGGCCGTGCTGGTTCAGCTCACCTACTTCCGTCGCTTCTGGGGAGCGATCGCCCGTCGTGCATGGCTCTCGATGAAGGGGGCTCGATGACGTCGATCTCGGACGAGGAGCTCGCGCTACTGAGGAGTGTCTCGTTCCTCACCCGAGTGGACGACGACGCCCTTCGCGCATTCGCGGCGCGTGGGCGTCGTGCGCAGTGGTCCAAGGGTGACCGCATCGTGAACGAACTCGAGTCAGGAGCCGACGTCTTCGTCATCCTCCGCGGCGAAGCCGAAGTCTCGCTCGAGGCCCGTCAGGGCGAGCGGGAGTTGCTCGGAAAGCTCGCGCCCGGGAGCGCGTTCGGCGAGATGTCGTCGCTGACCGGGGAGCTCCGCTCGGCGACGGTGGTTGCGCTCGGAACCGTGGAGGCTCTCGTCCTACCGGACGACGCGTTCGACGATCTGCGGGAGCGGCGCCCTCAGGTCGCGGTCGCGCTCGTCCGGACGATGGCCGAGCGCCTGGCGGGCGCCGAGAAGGCGATCGACGCGCTGCTCGTCGCGGATTCGTCGAAAGGCGCGCCGGCGGCCGCCGTGAACGCCCACGTCAAGGCGAGCCGGGGATCCGTTGGCCGAGCGTGGCGAGAGCTCGTCGTCGGGCGGAAGAAGGATCTCGCGTTCCTCACGCTCGTTGCCTTCGTCGCGACATTGCTCGTCGTCCGCGTCGGCGTCTACCTGAGCTTCCGCTTCGACTTCGCACCGCGGGACGTCCTCCGCGCTGCGTACATGACGGGGTTCGGACTGCTCGGGGCGAGCGCCTGCGCAGCGCTCCTCACGTTCCGCCCGGCCTGGAGGCGAGCGATCGCGATCGCTTATGGAATTGCCGTCGCCCTCATCCTCAACGAGCTCGGCGTGACGCTCGCGTTCGACATTTTCTACAAGAACATCGATACGCCGGACCCCGCCGTGCCGTTCGACGTCGAACGCCTCTACCGAAGGACCGAGGGCGTACGCGCCGTGTACATCGCGCTGGCCGTGCTCGCTCAGGCGGCCTATCTGCAACCCTTCTGGCGGCGTGCAGCGTTCGTCCTGAGAACGCGCTTGCGGGGCGCGAGCGCACGGACGAAACAGATGAGGTGAGTCGTTCATTCGCGCTCCCTCGCGCCCTCGGCTACAAGTGACCCGCCGTGCGCCTTCGTCCGTTCGCGCTGCTCGCGTTCGCTCTCGCGCTGGCGGTCGCGCTCGCCCTATCCTGTCCCCGTCCGGCTTGCGCGTTCGGAGACATCGGGGCGTTCGATCCTCGGGTCCTCCTGACGGGCAACCAGACAGGTGCCGCGCGCCCTTCGGCGCCGGGACGCTGGGCGTGGGAGCTCGTTCAGCGCACCAGTGCGCCGGCCCGGCTCCGGCCGAGTGTCGTCCGAGCGGATGACCCGGCCATCGTGGAGGCGCCCTTTCTCTACTGGAGCGGCGACACGGAGGTCGCTCCGCTGACGGGCTCCGAGATCTCCTCGCTCCGTCGCTTCTTTGCGCTCGGGGGGATCCTGCTCGTCGACGACGCCGCCCCAGGGGACCGCGGCGAACCGAGTGCGTTCGGCAAGAGCGCCCGCCGGGAGGTCGCTCGCGTCCTGCCTGACAGCTCGCCCATCGCGATCGGGTCGGACCACGTCGTGTTCCGCACGTTCTACCTCTTGCGGCGCGCCGAGGGTCGTGTCGAGGGACCCGCCTCGCTCGAGGCCATCGTGCATGGTGGCGAGGCCCAGGTCCTCTTCAGCGAGCACGATCTCGGGGGCGCCCTCGCGCGCGGCCCGTCAGGGATGTGGGAGCAAGCGGTCCGCCCCGGCGGAGATCTACAGCGCGAGCATGCGATTCGCCTGGCCGTGAACATCGCGATGTACGTGCTTTGCTCCAACTACAAAGACGATCAGGTCCACGCGAAGTGGCTCATGCGCCGTCGAACGGGAACGACGCCGTGAAACCGCCCCCGGCCGATCCTTGATGCTCTCGACCCATCTTGGCCCGAGCGCGGACCTGCCGCCGTGGGCGGTCGGGCTGGCCTGCGCGTTCGCGATTCTGAGCCTCGCGCTGCTGCTCGTCGAGATGCGCCGTCGGGAACGGGGGGGGACGATCATCGCGGTGTCGGGATTGCTTGCGGTGACGGCACTCTTGGCCGCCGCCGTGCGCCCTGCGCGCGTCTCCGCCAGGGAGAGCACGGTCGGAGCGCGCGTGGTCGTCCTCGCCGATACCTCTCGGTCGATGGCACTCGAGGGCGACGGCGGCCGCTCGAGGCGCGTAGAGCGAGACCTCGCGATAGCGGGCCTGCAAAAGAAGAATCCGAGTGTTCGTCTGGTGGTGCTGGGGTTCGGGGACGGACCCCCGCTGCCTCTCGCCGATTCCTCGGGGGGAGATGCGACCTCGGCCAGAGCACCGCATAGTGACCTGGGGGCGGCGTTGCGGGCTCTCGCGGTGTCCTCGGACGAGCGGCCGGCGGCTTTGGTCGTCGTGAGCGACGGAAGGCTGGATGACCCCCCCGAGGACGCGCCGGAGGCAAGCTTGCGTGCCCTCGGCGAGACGATCAACGTGCCCATCCACACGATCGCGACGACGCGTGGCATCCCCGCGGACGCGAGCGTGCGCCGTGTCACTGCGGCTGGTGCGGCCGTGGCCCACGCTCCCCTTCCCCTTCGCGTCGAGGTTGGGTGCGCCGGTGGCCTCGCATGCGACGAATTGGCGGTGACGGCGCGGGAGCTTCGCGACGATGGCCCGCCCGCCGTACTCGCCTCGGGCCTGGCTCACGTCAAGGACGGCACCGCGGTGCTCGATCTGACAATCACCCTCGAACGCGCCGGCGCTCGGATCGTCGAGATCGCGATCGCGGCGCCTCCGGGTGACGTCATTCCGGACAACGACCGGAGACTCGTGACCTTCGACGTGGGGCGCGAGCACGTGCGGGTCCTTCACGTCGCCGGCCACCCCACCAATGACGTGGCCGCCCTTCGCCAGTGGCTCAAGAGCGATTCATCGGTCGACGTGATCGCTTTCTTCATCCTGCGCACGATGACCGACGACGCACGCGCAACGCAGAACGAGCTCGCGCTCATCCCTTTCCCCGTCGACCAGTTGTTCACCGAGCAGCTCGCTACGTTCGATGCCGTCGTTCTCCAGGACTTCGATGCTCAGCCCTACGGGCTCGAGAGGTACCTGCCCAACATCCAGCGGTACGTCCGAAACGGCGGCGGACTGGTGATGGTCGGAGGAACCAATTCGTTCATGGCAGGCGGCTATGCGGGAACACCCCTGGCCGACGTCCTTCCCGTGGAGCTCGACGGGTCTCGAGGCGCCACGAGCGCCGACACGATGACGTTCGTCCCCAAGTGGACACCCGAGGGCCTGGCCGCGCCGCTCTTGGACCCGCTGAGGAGTGTCTTGGGAGACGAGCTGCCCGCGATGCCAGGCGCAAACGTCCTGGGAGATCTGCGCCCGGGCGGGGTTGCCCTCTGGTCTCATCCCACGCGCTCGACAAAAGGGGGCCACGACATGCCCGTCCTCGCGATCGGAGAAGAGAGCGACGGGCGCACCATCGCCCTCGGCATCGACGGCGCCTGGGAGCTCAAGTTCTCGCAGCTCGGCGCGGATACCGGCGGACGCGCCCACGGTGCCCTCTGGGACGGACTGCTCGGCTGGCTCATGCGAGACCCTCGCTTCGAGCCAGCGCAGATCGAGGTCGTGGGCGGGTGCACGGCGGAGCTCGCGTCGATGCTCCGCGCTCGCATCGTCGCGTCGTCGGGGTCGCCGCGAGAAGGCCACGCAGGCGGTACGGCGCGTACGGCACCCAAGGTCGTACTCGACGTCAGGCGAATCGATGTAGAGAGCCCTCCGATCCATATCGAACGGGTGCGTCCCGACGAGGCCTCGCCCGTGGACTTTGCGTTGCCCGCGCTGCGGGCGGGTGCCTACGAGGCTCGGCTGCGCCTGGGCGAGGGCGTGACGACCCGGCACGACTTCGCGTGCGAGGCCGGAGGAGACGAATGGGCTGATTCGCGCCCCGACGCGCAGAGGCTCAGAGCTCTGGCGAAGGCTGCAGGAGGTTCGTTTGCCTTTTCGTCCGAACTCGATTCGCTTCCCCTGCCGAAGCCGACGGTAGTGAGCGCAGAACGACACGTGACCCCGCTCGCACCCCCCTGGACGTGGACGCTCGCCGCTGCGGTCCTGCTGGGCGTTCACTGGGTTGCCCGTCGGAGAAGCGGCCTGTCGTGATGAAATCTCGCGAAGGTGTTAACGATGGGGTAGCCCCCTGCGATGCGCCTCACCCTCCACCCTGCGATCTTGCTCGTTTCCATGGTCGCGATCCCTTCGCTCGTCGCGGCGCGCGCGTCAGCGCTCTCGTGGCCGGACGTGGAAGATCGCGTCGAGCGAGACCTCGCAGCGGCCGACCCGGCAACGCGCAGAGCGGCTGCCCGCGATCTGCGAACCCTGGGGCCCGCGCGGGGTGCGCCGCTAGCTCTCGCTTCGCTCGACGATCCCGACGACGAAGTCCGCCTTGCGGCGGCTGACGCGGCGGTGAGACTCGGAGCCACGGGAGCGACGGACGCGGTGGTTGGTTGGCTCAACGCGCCCGACGCGCGCTTGCGGCGCAAGGCGTGCGAGGTAGCTCGAGCCCTGCCGAGCCCGCGCGCTGTGGCACCCCTTGCCCGCACGCTCGGCGACCCGGACTCGGACGTACGTGCCGAAGCGGCGGAGGCTCTTGGTCACCAGGTGTCCACCGACGCGGTCCCGCCGCTCCTCGGTCGACTCGACGATCCAACCCCATCGGTGCGCGTTCGAATCGTCGCCTCTCTCGCCCGCCTCGGCGACGCACGTGCCGTCGTCCCTCTCGTCGGCAAGGTGCAAGACTCGTCGCCCGAAGTACGGCAGGCCGTCGCGCGAGGCCTCGGTGATCTTGGCGACCGGCGAGCCTCCTCGGCGCTCGTGCTCGCGCTGCGTGACCAGGTGGCGGATGTCCGTCGCGACGCAATCGCCTCGCTCGGTCGCATGCGAGCGACCGATGCCGTAGACGCGATCGCGCCATTCGTGACGGACCGCACCGCGTCGTTGCGACTTGCGGCCCTCGCTAGCCTCGGTGAAATTGCGACACCTGACGCGGTCCGGGTCCTCGTCGGCACGCTTGGCGCATCGGACGAAATTTCGGGGTCGCTCGGGCGCACGCCGGAGCGCGATGCTCTGGTCGCAGCGGGACCAGCGGCCATTCCCGCCCTGCATGCGTTGCTCGCCGGCTCGCCGTCGCTACAGGGCGCGACGGGGGCGGCCTGGGTCCTCGGCGAGCTTCATGCGCATGGGGAAGCCGGCCCGTTGGTGGACGCCATGCGGCGCGGCACGCTGCCGGCGGCGGCAGCACTCCACGCGCTGTCCGGGGCAGGTACGGAAGCCGAAGTACCTGTGGTGCTCGAGTTCGTCACTGACCTCAACCCGCTCGTGAGGGGCGAGGCGGCCGGCGCGGCATTCGCGCTGCTCGACCCCAATCGACCCGATGGGCGGGCGGTCGAACCACTCGCCGCCGCACTACGCGATGCCCGTACTTCCATGCTGGAACGGGCGCGCATCACGGCTCTCCTGGGCCGTACGGGCGCCCCGCGCGCCGCCGCGCTCCTCGTCGATCTCGTCCGAGCTCGCGATCTGCCTCTGCGCCTCGCGGCTATCGACGCCCTCGGCACCCTCGGTGCGACGGACGGAGCGTCGCCCGAGCGCAAGTCACTCTCCGACGACGCACTGCTCGAAGCGACCGGCTCGAACGAGGCCAGCGTGCGCCTGCACGCCGCGGTAGCCCTGTCGGACTCGGGGACGGCGCGTGCACGCGATGCACTCCTGACGAGGCTCGACGGGGGCGACGAGGTCGATCGGGCCGCCATTCTCACGGCGCTCGGCGGGGTGCTCTCGCGGGCAGCCAACGACGCGTCCGTGGCGAGGCTCGGCGCGGCCCTGCGAATGGCCGCCGGCGCGGAACGGGACGCGATTATCGATGCGCTCGGACGGGCTCCGCTTGCTTCGGCCGTGCGCGCGCTGGCTGCGCTCGCGCAGTCGTCCGAGCCCGCCGATCGTCAGGCAGTGGCCACGCTATCCGGCGCTCATCCGGGTGACCCCGGAGCTCTAGCGATCACGCGCACGTTGATCGAAGATCCCGACAGCGGAACTCGTGCCCAAGCTGCCTGGTCACTCGGCGCGCTCGGCGACGACTCCGACATCGCCAGACTCGGACCGATTGCTCGAGGCGACGCGACGGACGCCGCCGCGAACGCAGTCGCCTCGATCGGCCGCATCGCGGCACGCCTGCATGGTGCCGGACTGGCGTCAGCGACGCTCTGCCCGCTCCTCAAGGCCTCGCGTCCCTACGTGCGCGCAAACGCGCTCGCCGCCCTCGGTCTCTCGGGAGCTCCTTGCGACGACGGATCGTTGCGCCGCACCCTCCTCGCGGAGGACCCGAGTGAGGAGGTACGCGCGGCCGCGGCAACCGCGATGGCGAACCATCCGTCGGCCGACGATCAGCACGCGCTCGATCGCTGCGCGCACAATGATTCTTCCGGTATGGTCGCCACTCGTTGCTTTGCGCACGACACGCGGCCGACCCGTACCCAGGCGACCCTCGTCTACGTCGTCCCCGAAGGCGCCGAGGCACCACGGCCGAGCGCCCCTTACGCAGTCCTCTTCTCGGACGGCCTTCTGCGCACCGGAAAGGCTGACCGCCGTGGAGCGGTCTTCGATCCCGCGGCACCCGAGGGCGACGTCACGCTGCGCAAGCCGAGCGCTCTCGCGCGCTGACGGATCAGGCGAAGGTACGATCGGGCACGCGAGCCCTGTTGGCGTTCACGTCACGTCCGCGCCTGTGAACTCGACGCTCTTGTCCCACAGCGTGCGGGCGAGGGCATCATCCAGCGCGAGCTTGCTGGGCGTTTTCTCGCGGCACTTGTCGTAATAGAGGCCGTCGGCCTCGGCGACGTCCGGCGACGTCGCGCAGTAGAGCGTCGTCTTCGCACCCTCGTCGCTCGAGATCATGGCGAGCTTCATCAACGGGCGTATGGGCCAGGGAACCCGACGCCACGCGTCGGAGGCGACGACGCCCGGGTGAAGAGCATAGCTATGGATACCGCTTGCTCCAATGCGTCGCGCGACCTCCCGCGTGAACAGGACGTTGGCGAGCTTCGACACGGCATATTCGGGCAGCCCCGTGATCGAGCGCGTCGGCTTCATCACCGCCTCGAAGTCGATTCCCTTCGCGTCGTAGTGGGCCTGACTGGCCACGTTCACGATTCGGGCGCGCGGCGCGGCGCGCAGTCGGGGAAGAAGGAGCATCGTCAGCAGAAAGTGCCCGAGGTGATTGGTGCCGAACGCGATCTCGAAGCCGTCCTTGGTCGCGCCTCGCTTCCCGGCGAGCCCGGCGTTGTTGATGAGGACGTCGATGGGCCTGCCCATCGCGTCGATGCGCTCGGCACATGCGCGGGTCGACGCGAAGTCGCCGAGGTCGAGCGGAACGAACTGGGCGTCCCCCGCGCCGAGAGCGCGGATGGAGTCGAGGACCGGGCGGGTCCGCTCTTCGGTTCGACAAGCGAGCACCAGCGTCGCGCCGCGCGCGGCCAGAGACTCCGCCGTAGCGCGACCGATGCCGGTATTCGCGCCCGTGACAACGATGAGTCGTCCAGAGAGGGTTCGGTCGAGGTCTGACATTCGGCCGTGCAACATAGCAAAGCTTCGACAGGACTCATGATCGCCCCAGCGCTATGCGATCGATCGGCCCGGGCGTGTCCGCGGCGACGAGATCACTCCTCGGCGAGCGCGAGCGCAGCGAAGACGGCAGCGCGGATTTGTTGGCGGCGATCCGATGAAAGAGGTGCGCCGCTGAACTCGACGAGATCGAAGCTATTGAATGCTCGCCCCTGCGACGTTCTCACCAACGAGCGGACGATCTGGGCGCCCTGCTGGAATAGCTCGAAGGTGATTGCCAGCAGCATGCCCGGGCGGTCGGGAGCTTCCACGGTCAGGACGGACAGACCGCCCTCGGCGACGTCGTCGAACCCGACGATCACGCTGGCCTCGTCCGAAGGACGGGTCGCCTGTGCCCTGGATGCGATCTCGTCGACCGAGATACTCCCGGCGAGGATTGCGCTCAGCACCTCGCCGATGGAGACAGCCTCCTCGTCGTCGATTGGATCGGCGTCGGCCGGGCTAGCGCGTCGCACCCAGAGGAGATCGACCGCCTCGCATTCTCCGCCGCGCCCGACGCGGGAGAAGACAAGCGCCGTGATGACGTCGAGCTTGTGAGAGATGAGCGCCGCCGCGATCGCCGAGAGCAGCCCGGGACGATCGTCCGCGACGATGCAGAGAGCGGCGCTACCGTCCGCCAGCGAACGCCACACCTCGGCGTGCGCCGGCCGACCACTACGGCGGAAGGATACGGCCGCGTGCTTCCATATGGTTCGCGGATCGAAGAGCACCCGGTAGCGGGACGGCATCGACGTGGCGAATGCCTCGGCGAACTCCTGCGGCGGTCCCGTCCCGCGATCCGCGTCCGTTCCCGGCCAGAAGTAGTCCGCGGTCATGGGCATCGGCACCCAACATCACTCCCTCATCTGTGGCGACCGCCCCATTGCGGGCGGGTTTCCTGCGCATGTCGCGACTCTGGACAGCAGCGCGGGCTGAGCTGCTACTGGCCGATTTCTTGTTCGAGTCGCTTGAGCTCGGCTTCAGCCGATGACGTCGACGAGATGCTCGCCTGGGCCTTCTGCTCGTATTGTTCCTCGGTCGGAGGTGCGGCAGAAGGTGCGGCGGAGGCCAACGGCGCAACGGAGTCCGAGGTGGACGGTGCGGCCGACGGGGCCGGGGCCGACGCGGCTACGGACGGGGCCGCTGCGACCTCTTCCGAGCTCTTCTTGCTGCAACCGGACGCGACAGCGCCGGCGATCATCACGAGGACGAGTGTTCTCATTGGATCCCCAATCGGAAGCGAATGTCGGACATGGCGCGAGCGTTGCGGGCGATCTCACGATTGAGCACGGCCCGGGCGTGCTCGAGGAGCGCCGTGGCGTGTTGGTCCTCGGCGAGGTCGATGATGCGGTGCAGGCGGGCCAGACGTTCGGCGTGGAGCTCGAGCTCGGCCCGGCATTCGGGTCGACCCAAGAATGCGGGACCCCATACCCCCTCCAGATCGCGACGGTGCTCCAGCTCTCGCGCTGCACGTCCGGCTTCCCACGCGCGCATGTCTCGCCGCTCCGCGGCGCGCCTCAGGAGGCGATCATCGTTCATCTTCTGGAGCCGGACGGCGTACGGCGCCCCGTAGCCGGGAGGGGGCACCCGCTCGCCCGGCGGCAACGGTCGCTCCCCTGGGCGCAACGGTCGCTCGCCTGGAGGCAACGGTCGCTCGCCCGGGGGCGGGGGGCGCGGCTGGGCGTACCCTATCGACCCGAAGCCGATCGACGCCGCGAGGACAGCGAACAGAATGACGTGAGGCCGTTTGTTCATGGCCCATCACGATAGGCTGGAACGCGGACGAGTGTCACCTCGCAAAACGCGAGGGCGATGCGTCCGGGCGCACCCGCTGCTACCATCGGCTCCTCTCCCCTGCGCCCGATTGCGAGCGAGCCCAGCTGCATGCGAGTCCTGGTCACCGGTGGCGCGGGGTACGTCGGGTCGGTCGTCGTCGAGGAGCTTCTCGACGCGAGCGCCGAGGCGGTGGTGGTCCTGGATGATCTGTCGAGTGGTCACCGCAGCGCCGTCACTTCGCCCGCCCGGTTCGTGCGAGGCGACATCGCCGACGCCGATCTCGTGATCCGCACCTGTCGCGAGGACCGCGTCGACGTGGTGGTGCACATGGCGGCGAGCTCCGTCGTTGCGCAATCGATGAGCGATCCATCGGGTTACTACCGAAACAACGTGACCCAGGGGCTCGCGCTCCTCGACGCCATCGTCGCCGCAGGGGTCCGAAGGCTCGTCTTTTCGTCGAGCGCCGCCGTCTACGGCGAGCCGTCGGGCTCTCCAATCACCGAGGAGTTCGCCCTTTGCCCCACGAACGTCTACGGCGAGACGAAGCTCGCGTTCGAACGGGCGCTCCATTGGTACGAGCGAGCGTACGGGATTCGCCATGCGTGTCTGCGGTACTTCAACGCTGCCGGTGCGACCGCCGCGAACGGAGAGCAGCACGATCCGGAAACGCACCTCATTCCGATCGTGCTGCAAGTGGCGGCCGGCAAGCGATCGCACGTTCCCGTGTTCGGCGAGACGTATCCGACGCCGGATGGCACTTGCGTGAGGGACTACGTTCACGTTTCGGACCTGGCGCGCGCACACGTGCTGGCGATCGAGAGCCTCGCGACCAATTCGGGGCGCGCCTACAATCTGGGCAGCGGCGGGGGGTACTCCGTACGACAAGTCATCGAGGCCGCGGCGGAGGTCACCGGAAAGCGCATCCCCCACGAGACCGTGGCTCGACGGAACGGCGATCCGGCCGTGCTCGTCGCCAGCTCGGATCGCATTCGACGGGAGCTTTCGTGGGAGCCGGCGAAGCAGGACCTCCGGGTCATTCTGGCGGACGCGTGGAGGTGGCTGCAGGCTCGCCCGGACGGCTATGGGGCGGCATGACACCGCCGAGCGCGACCGAGGCGGCGGTGCATTTGCGTCCAGTCGGCGGTAGAGTGCCTGCCGTATGAGGGTCTTCCGCGAAGTCGCGCGCGACACCCTTGCGATCGCCCGGTGGTTCAGCGGCGGGCAACTCAAGCCGCAGGAGCTCCGCACCGCGATTTTTCACGACAGCTCGCACGTCCTCATTCTCTCGAGAATCCGTCAGGCCGCTGAACGATCGCACGTCCCTTTCGTAAGCGGCGTCGCGAGACGACTTCAGACGGCGTTATTCGGCATCGAGATCGCCGGCAAAGTGAAGCTTGGGGAGGGAGTCTTCTTCATGCACACCGTCGGCATCGTCCTTGGCGGCGACTCGCAAGTGGGCGATCGGGTGATGTTCCTAGGCGGAAACACGCTTGGCGCAGTCGACCACAGGGGCTACCCGCGGATCGGGAATGACGTCGTCATCGGGGCGGGGGCGCGGATTCTGGGGCCCGTGACGATCGGCGACGGTGCGTCGATCGGCGCCAACGCCGTCGTGCTGTGCGACGTGCCGGCGGGGGCTACGGCCGTGGGTGTGCCCGCCGTGGTGCGTGCAGCGGGGCCGCAGCGCGCCAGTCCACCTTGGGCCGAGTGACCACAACCATCACTGAAATCGCTGCCGGGCGAACCGTCAGCCGCCCTCGAGGTATGCTAACGTAGGGCACCGCTTGGAGAGACGCCCGACATGGCGACGCAGCACGTTCCCGGTCTCCGCTCTTCTGCACGTGGCTGGTTCGACCCACCGCGCTGGCTCGCCTCGGTCTACCTGAGCGCTTGCAACCAAGTCGGTCCGGGAACTCGGACGATTGGACGTCCCCTCGTCCACAACCAGGGGCGGATCTCGATCGGACGCGACACGACTCTGCGATCATTGGGCTCCCCCGTTCGCTTGACGGCCACTTCGTCTGGCACCATTTCGATTGGCGACGGAGTCGTCATCGACACGGGTGCCACGCTGTTCTCCGAGTCTTCTGTGCGCGTCGGTGACGGCGCCGTCATTGGACCCAACGTCCTCATCTGCGATTGCGACGAAGAAGGCCACAGGGGCGAGGTCGTGATCGGACCCAACGTACGTGTGGGAGCCGGCGCGCGAATCGTGGGGCCGTGCCGTCTCGATCCAGGAGCAGTTGTCTTGGCAGGAAGCGTCGTCCGTGGCATCGCTGGAGCGGCGGCAGTCGTGGGCCCCGAGCGCTCCGGCGAGAGCGCGACAACGGCCAACGGGAAAGCGAACGGCGTCGCAACCCAGGTGGTGGCGAATCCCAAGGTTGAAAAGTCGCCCGTTGCGGCCCGCAGCGTCCGCGCCGTTCTCATCGCCGATTTCACCATCGACGAACTCGCCGAACACCTGGCGATGCGCGACGTGGACAACCTCGTCGTCGAGTCCGAAATAGCCCCGTTCGACCAGGTCGTCCCGACACTCATGACGCTGTCGCGGGCCGATCCCCGAACGGAGCTCGCACTGGTGTGGACCCGACCTGATCAGGTGTCTCCAGCCTTCCGGGAGCTGCTCCTCGGAGGTACCGCCGACGTCGACCGGGTGCTTTCCGAAGTCGACGCGTTCGCCTCCGTTCTCAAAGCTCACGCCTCCGCCGCGCGCTTCGTATTTTTGCCGAGCTGGGTGCTCCCTCCGACGAGCCGGGGGCTTGGCCTTCTCGAGCTCCGTGGTCCGCGGTCGACAAACGTACTCGCGCGCATGAACCTGCGCCTCGCCGATGCCGTCTCAGAGATCCCCAACGCGTTCGTTCTCGACGCCCAGCGCTGGCTAGCGACAGCCAGCGACGGTGGGGTCGACCCGAAACTCTGGTACGCGGGCAAGGTGGCGTTCACAACCGACGTCCTGTCGGAAGCCGCACGCGACATCCGCGCCGCGCTCCGCGGCGTGCTCGGCATTTCGCGAAAGCTGGTAGTCGTCGACCTGGACGATACGATGTGGGGCGGCATCGTCGGCGACGTCGGCTGGGAGAATCTGCAACTCGGTGGTCACGACCCGAACGGCGAGGCTTTCGTTCAATTCCAGAGACAGCTTCTAGCGTTGACGAAGCGAGGAATCGCGCTGGCCGTCGTGAGCAAGAACGAGGAATCGACTGCTCTCGAGGCTATGCGGCGTCACCCCGAGATGCAGATCAAGCCGGAGATGCTCGCAGCCTTCCGCATCAACTGGAGAGACAAGGCGCAGAATATTCTCGAGATCACCGAGGAGCTGAGCCTCGGCTTGCAGTCGGTCGTATTTTTGGACGACAACCCGATCGAGCGCGGGCGTGTCCGAGAGGCCTTTCCGGAGGTCTACGTGCCAGACTGGCCCAGCGATCCGACACACTACCCGCGTGCGCTGAATTCCCTTCGGTGCTTTGATCCCGCGCACATCAGCGCCGAAGACATCGAGCGCAACGCGATGTATGCGACGGAGCGCGAGCGAAGCTCGCTGAGAAGCCAAGTCTCGTCCTTCGACGATTGGTTGGCAACCCTCGACCTCAAGGTGCGCTTCGAGCGAGTCGGATCATCGAACATCGCGCGAGCCGCTCAGCTCCTGAACAAGACGAACCAGATGAACCTTCGCACGCGGCGGTTGAGCGAACCCGAGCTGCTGGCATGGGCGGGCAAAGAGGGTCATGAGGCCTGGGCCGTTCATGTATCCGATCGCTTCGGCAACGCGGGTCTCACGGGCCTCCTGGGGCTCGCCCGCTCGGGCGACGAGGTGCACCTGGCCGACTACGTGCTCAGCTGCCGCGTCATGGGACGACGGGTCGAAGAGACGTTGGTGTGGGCTGCCAAGGGGCGAGCAGCAGCGCTCGGCGGACAGAAGCTCATCGTGTCACCGACGCCCACGGCAAAGAACAAGCCGTGCCTCGAGTTCTTCGAGCGCGCAGGGTTGACCAAAGGGGCAGACGGCTACGTCGAACAACTCCCATCGAACGGACCGCCTCCGTCGCTCATCACAGTCGAGGGTCTTCAGTGAGGTTGCCGCGAGCTCTCGGAGCGGTCGTAAGCGGCACCATGGACAGCCTTCGTAGCCGGGTTTTCCTGGCGGGCGCCACGAGCGTCGGGACAGGCGTCCGCATCTTTGGCCGTCCGCGAGTCTCCTGCGAAGGGGAACTCGTCGTCGGACCCGGCGTCGTTATTGTGTCGAGTCCGGCCCCCGTTCAGTTGCTCGTTGCCCCTGGCGCCAGGCTCGTCATCGGCGCGGGAACCGTGATCGAGAGCGGCGCCACGATACGCGCCCGTCGAGGAGTCGTCATCGGGAGCGAGGCCCGAGTCGGGGTGGGCTGCGTCATCGACGATGACGGTCCGGTACCTGCCGAAATCGCGGTGCACGATCGGGCGTGGCTCGAGGATGGCGTGATCCTCTTGGCCGGCGCTCAAATCGCCGCCCGTTCTATCGTCCCCCGAGGAACCCTAGCAGGGGCCACCTCAATTCAAACTGGGACAGTCGCACACGATGATCCTTCACGCGCCATCGAAGACCGTATTCGGGGTGTGATCGGACGGGTGGTGCCAGGCGCATCGCAAGCCGAGAGGGGCGTCGACCTGCGACTCTTCAAAGGATGGGATTCGCTCGCCGCATTGCGCGTCCTCGTCGCCCTCGAAAAGGAATTTTCCGTCACTCTACCGTACGATCTCTTCACCCATAAGCCTCGTCTGGAATCAGTCACTCCGCTTCTTCTGGCGACTGCGCGTCACGAAGGGGCGCGATGACCAGCCCGCTCTCGCGGCGTCCGCTCGGCGTGCATCGCGGACGGCCTGGGGACGATCGCCCTCCTGCACCGCCCACGAGCAGCGCGCTCTCTCGCCTTTTGGGGGAAGCGCGCGAAGGCCTCGCGAAGACGGACGGTCGTCGACTCGCTTGGCACGCGGCCGCCTTGTTGCCGGACTTCGCGTTCGCGCGTGTACGCGCCCGGCTTCTCTCGATGGTAGGTTGTGATGTTCGTCGAGGCGTCGGGGTTCTTGGCCACATTCATCTCATCGGCCCACATGGTTCGGCGAAGAACCTCCGTATCGGTGCGGGATCGCTCATCGGTCCGCACGCTACCTTCTGCCTCGATGCACCCATCACGCTTGGGGAAAATGTCTCCATCGGACCGAGCGCCATGCTCTACACGGCCACGCATCTGGTTGGCGGCCCCTCGCGACGAATGCAGCTCAACACCGAGTCACACGCGATCGTGATCGAGGACGGCGCATGGATCGCTGTGGGCGCATTGATCCTCCCCGGCGTTCGCGTGGGTCGAGGCGCGATTGTCGGAGCCGGCGCCGTCGTTGGCAAGGATGTGCCGGAGAACGTGCTTGTTGCCGGCAACCCGGCGGAGGTCGTGCAGGAGCTGCCCGTCAACTGACGTCCGCGCCGCTCTGACGGGCGACCGTCAGTCGCCTTCGCTCGGACGCGGGGGGGGCGTGCTTCGTTCACGGGTCCGGGGACCGGGATCAAGGTGCCTGACGACCACAGCCGGAACTCCGGCTACCATCGTATCGGCAGCAACGTCGCGGGTGACGACCGCACCCGCAGCAACGACCGCGCCTCTGCCCAGCGAGACGCCGGGAAGGATCGTCACGCGCGAGCCGAGCCATGCACCATCGCCCACGGAAATCGGCGCGGCAGTAAGCGCGCCACAGCGCTCTTCGGACGGGCCAATCTCATGATTCATGGTTAGGAGCAGAACGTCGTGTCCGAAGTGAACCCGATTGCCCACTCGGACTTGGGCTCCGGCATCGACGTGCAGCGGGCCGGTGATGTAGGAATGCTCGCCGATGGAGAGCAGCTGCACACCTCCGGGCCCGGTCACATCGATTGGCCCCATGACCATCGAGCGACTACCAATCCGAAGCCCCGCCGCACGCAAGGCCGCCGTGCGCAGCCGGTTGAATGCGAACTGTGGCAACCCACGCGACACGATCCGTATGAGATTCTCTTGCACCGGAACGTGCAATTCTTCGCGAACCGCCCGCGTAAGTCTCCTTCCCAACTTGCTTAGCCGCACGGCCGTGCCTTGCGGAAGGGATTCGCCCTTGCTGGCGGCTCTCGAGTAAGGAGCGCCCTCGGGATGTTCGCCCCCGCCGTGTGCCTCCGCTGAGGCCGGTGGCGGTTCGGTACGAGACCACATGGCGCGGAGCATGTGCTCTCATGTGGCACTCTGCTCTCCTCCGCGCAACCGTTCGTTGCCGGTGCGGTCGCTTTAGATGAGGATGTTGGCGAGCGCTCCGTGCTCGCGGAACGTCCCAGCGGTTGCGCTGGGGACCCATTTGGCGTAGGGTCTCCACTTACACTTTCCACGCGTGGGAAGGCGCACGCAATCGACGAGCCGATGCGGGCTTTTCCTGAGGGGTCCAGCGATGTCGCTGGGGGTCTCGTTGGGATCCCGTCGGGTTGCAGCGGATCCGGTGGTTCCGAGGGAAGCGCCGTCGGCAGCGCCTGCCTCCACCCTGCCACTCCTCCCCTCGCTAACCAACGTCACGGCGCTCGAGAGAGAGAGGGGGACTCGATGGCAACGTGACGGTGAACGCTGATGGGATCGCTGGCAATAAAGAACGCCGTCTACGGGTGCCCGGGGGTCTGCGCAGGTCGTGGCCTTTTTCAATGCGGGAGGTGACTCAGGTCCCGGCACCAGCGAAGCTACGGTGAGTCGTACCCCTTGTTTCCTATTAGCGACCTCACGAATCTATATGCCGAGTACGTGAACGGTGCCGCGACGAAGGTTCGCTCGCGCAATCGACCCATGAGCGTCGGTCTGTACCAATTCTCGTAAAACATGATCCGTCCGTCGTTAAACAGAAACGGATCAGCGTGTTTTCCGTTCTCCGCTTGCTCCACAAAGGTAAACGCCAACATCGGGCGTGGGACACCCGTGCCGTTCGGCATACCCCTATGCCATAGATTCGACGAGCGCACCAAGACGTCGCCCTGGTTCATCGCCACGCGTTTGCTGAAGCGATAAGGCCTTTCCGTTGCAAACCGCCAGAATTTGTAGAATTTCTTGTGGGTTCCCGGAACGAGTTCTATCGCGCCATTGGCCAGATCCGTATCCACTACCGCAATGTTGGCAATCATGAACTCACCCGTGAAGCTGCTGTCCACGTGGTAATGCTGCACAACGCTTCCCGGAAGGTTCAAGTTGCAACCCACGTTGGGAGCACCAAAGGGACGACGAAAGATCGCCTTGATCAGGTCGACGACCCCGCGCTCCTCGAGCGCCTCGTACGCGAAGCGAGACGGTTGGCCCGGGAAGCAATTGAGGTGGCCGCTGATGCCACCGCCGCCCGCGAAGAGACGGCCCGAGCGCTTCATGCCTTCGAACTCATCGATGAGGCCCGTGCGGAGGAGCGAGAGCTTCTCTTTCGAAACCACGTCCCTGACGACAAAATAGCCATCATCAGCAAAGGATCGCGCTAGCTTCTCGCAAGCCTCTCGTGACAACGTTTGCGACGCGATGCTGTCGCGGGCAGTCGTTGGATGGGTGGTCTGTGGCATCGGCGTCCGTTGAGCCCAAGCGGGCTTGCTGGTGAGCAACTGGCGGCCTCATGCTAGTGAACGGATAGGGCAACCGCAAGAGGGACAGGCTGAGTATGAACGTGCTCTTGATACGTGTAGTACCGGGCTAATCAGCACCGTGATCTTCAAACACCTCGTCGCACGTGGCGCGCATGTGACCGTATACAATCGTCACCGCTGCGCCGACACACTACCGCCCAGCGTGACCCGCCTGGTCGGTGACCGATCTGCCTGCACCTATGGCGTCGAAGTTCCGGCGCACGTACTCATCGACGAATCGCTCCCGTGGGAACCGGTCAGCAGTTACAGTCGCGAGAAGCTGGCGTGCGGGCGCATTTTCGAGCGGGCCCACGAAGAACACGCCAGGTAACCATCTTCCGCCCGAGCCACACGTACGGCCCCGGCGGCCCACTCATCGACCAATTGGAGTTCGACAGCGGAACTTGGGGACCGGGTCGTCCGGGATCTCCCCATATTGTGCGCTGGCGACGGACTCGGCCTTTGGCAATCCACTCATCGAGATGATTGCGGCAAGCTGTTTGCGTACGCCGCTCTGAACTCTAAGACATACGGCGAAGCCTATTTTTGCGCTCACGGATTTCTAGACGGGGCGCGGGAAAAGCTGACCGATCTTCGGCAACACGGCGCCTGGTGCGAGAGCGCCACGGACGTCGACTATCAGAGCCTCGTCGATCCCGCCTTGAGCGCCGGGATGACCATCGAAGAAGCGTAGGACTCGACGAATGTTTCCGGAGAGTAATGCAAAGCCACACTTGAGCGCCCCGAGGACATCTGCCATAGTCGCGAGGAAAGCTTTCGGTTCAGCGATGACTCGACGCATGGCCATTGCAGTCCAGGGCCGCGGCTCCGCCCCCGTCGAGCGCGACCCGACCGGTGACAGGGCCCCTCGCGGCCATCTCTTCGACGACCTCTTCGTAAAAAAGTACGACGAGTCCATCCTGGATTCGGCTCTGACGCGGGCCGGCGATCGAGCTTTGCCTAGCTGGGGCCGTGTGGCGGCGGAAGTCCAGCGGCGGCGCGAGGAGTATGACGTCATTGTGACGTGGAGCGAACGAGTCTCGCTCTCACTCATGACTTTGCAGCGTTTTTCGTCACGAGGCAAGCCGCATGTGGCGATGCTCTATTGGTTTTCCAGGCCGGCCGTGCGGTTCCCTGTGTTGGCATTCGGGAGCAGCCTTCAGGCCGTTGTTACATGGAGCTCGGTCCAGCGTGACTATGCCATCGAGCATCTGGGGATTGCGCCTGAGAAGCTTTATCTAGTCAAGCACTATGCCGATCAGCTTTTTTGGAGCCCTCGCGAACGAGAGGAGGATATGATCTGCAGCGCGGGCGCGGAGATGCGCGACTACCGTACACTTCTCAAGGCCCTTCGAGGCACGCGTCTTCGTTGCCACATTGCCGCGGATCACGTGCGTGTCGACCGGCTTGGCTTTGCTCGACGGCTAAGCACGGACACATTTGCGACGATGGCGGACGAGAACGTGACTATCGGCAGGAAGCCTCTGAGAGAGCTTCGAGACCTCTACGCAAGGTCCCGTTTCGTCGTCGTTCCCTTGCAAGCATCGGACACCGACAATGGGATCACGGTTATTCTCGAGGCTATGGCGATGGGCAAACCTGTCATCTGCTCACGAACACGGGGCCAGGTGGACGTCATCGAGGATGGCGTCACGGGAATATTCGTTCCGGTGGGCGACGCGGATGCGTTGCGGGCGGCCATGCACGACTTGTGGAACGATCCCGATCGTGCCCGTGAGATGGGACGAGCGGCACGGGCCTATGTCGAGAAACACCATACCCTCGAGAAGTTCTGCCGAGAGGTCAAGGGCGCGATCGACGCATCGCTCGAGGGACGCGGCGCTGAACGGGATGGCTCGTTCGCCCTGTCCTCTCCACCTATGGACGGCTAGCCTTCAGCGACCGGTTGCGCGCGTGAAGCCAGGCTCTGCTGGAGCCGCGCTCGCGCCACCCCGAGCGAGTGGTTTGCCTCGAGATAAGCGTAACCGTCAATGCGCAGTTGCTCACGAAGCTCACTGTCGGACAACACGCGCGCGACGCAGTCTGCGAATCGGACCGGGTCGTCCGCGATGAACATTTCGCGCCCGTCTTCCACTCCGAGGCCGGCAGCTCCATCCGTCGTAGTGATGGTCGGCATGCCGGCCCTCATGGCCTCCAGAAGCTTCATGCGAACACCTGATCCGCCCAAAATGGGGGCGACCATCGCGATGCAGCCCCGGTAAATCTCCTCGAGATCGTTCACGTAGCCAACTGTCGTGATACCGGGAAGAGCCCAGTTGGCGGGGACGGCCAGAGAGCCGTCGGATCTGCGGTCAAGGCCCGGGCCTGCGATCGTCAGCCTCGCGTCCGGTATCCGAGCGCGGACCAACGGCCACACTTCCTTGCAAAACCAGTCGAGCCCTTGCCTATTGGGCTGCCATCCGAGCAGACCCGTATATCCAAGTGACGGTTGTCGAGTGGCCTCCACGCGCTTCGTCGCGACTTCGATGTAGGTCGGAACCACCACGGCACGTATTCCCGCCAGCCGCTGAAAAGCCACGCCGTCAGCGTCCGAAATGGCGATCACCGAGTCGACCGCGCGGAGAATGCGGCGCTCGTATCTGAGCAGACCTGACGCCTCCAATCGCGTGAGCTGGCGCATCGCAAAGCGAAAGGTAGGCGCCAGGCGCCAGAAGATCTCCCACTCGACATTGTGTTGCTCAAGGATGAAGCGAGCCCTGGGAGCCAGACGTCGGGCACTGGCCAGATATGCGGCCATGCCGAGATGACCAACGTACACTACGTCGTATCCCCCCGTCCTCAGGTGCCTCTCGACGAGGGCATGCATGGCGGCGTTATCGCACTTGGCCACGAGATACGGGACACCGAGCATCCGTAACCTCAGCAGCCTCGGCAAGTGTCTTGGCGAGCGACGCATGTGCGTGGGTTGCACGACCGGGGTTTCGGCACGGACTTTGGGCAGCTCGCGCTCGAGCGTCCTAAGCCGCTCCTCGCCAACGTCCGTCTCGGAGAGCGTCACGAGCGTGATTTTCTCCGTTGCCTCGATAGACGAAAGAACGCGAAGCTGTGACAGAGTCCGAACGCGAAGCCCTCGGTCTGCCGGAAGGACGAAGTCGAGCGAGAGAAAGAGGACCTTCACTGCCTTGGCAAGCTAGCTCATTCACTCGCTCTTTGCATCGTCGCGCCGCTAGCTGGTTGGCGATGCGGTGGACTTTTTCGCCACTGGATGTATAATGCGAGATACGGAGTCGTGGAAGTGGAGCGCTCGCGGAGATCCCCTCCCAGGATCGTTGCAGTCATCGCGGCCGCAGCCGGGCGTCGCTGGGCGGGGCGCGCGACGGGAGTCGGCGCGCGCTGCACACTCCTATGGTCACTGGGTATGGGCTGCGTGATTCCCATTTCGCCGCCAATCGAATCACAACCGGATGGGGGCAGTCCCGATCAGTTGGCGGATGCTGGGTTGGGCGTCGGTCATCCCGGTGAAGGGGGCTCGGCGCCGTTGGATAGCGGAAGCGGTGGCTCCCCGCCTCCCGGAAGCTGGGTCAACGTAACCAACAACCTCGCGAACATGGCCTCGCAGTGCGGCAACATGTCGAGCGTCTTTGCGAAGCCCGACGAGGACCTCCTGATCGCAGGGATCGCCTTGGATGGTCTCTGGTCCAGCAACAACGGTGGAATGACCTGGCAACCGATGGGCGCGGGCTCCGGCTCAGCCGTGATCACGAACCGCCCGAGTTCCCTGGCTTACGACCCCACGACCCCTGGGCGCTTCTGGGAGTCGGGCCTCTACAACAGCGGAGGCGTTTACGAAACGACGGACGACGGAAACACATTTGCTCAGCTCGGCAACGTTACACACTGCGATCTGGTAAGCGTCGACTTCTCTGATCCGAGTCGCCAAACCATACTGGCGGGCGGTCATGACCAATCCCAAACATTATATCGATCGACGGACGGCGGAATGACGTGGAACAACGTTGGCGGCGGCTTGCCCGTGAACACTAACTGCACAGTTCCTTTGGTGATTGACTCGCAGACTCACCTCGTTGGATGCGCCGGATACGGCGGCGGGGCCGTCGGGGTGTACAGGACGACCGACGGTGGTGCAACCTGGGGCGTTGCGACGACATCCGGCGGATCCTCTGCACCGCTGCGCGCCTCGGATCAGTCGATTTACTGGGCCAGTCCAGGCGGCCAGGGCATGACGCGGAGTACGGACAACGGCCAGGACTGGACGGATGTGACTGGGTCGGGCGTGATCAACGGAGTCAGTCCCGTCGAGCTTCCCGACGGAAGGATCGCCACACTCGGACCGAACTACGTCATGATTTCTGCGGATCACGGGATCACCTGGAAGCCTGCGAGCGCAATGCTTCCCTATAGCGACGCAGTCGGGGTTGTCTACTCGTCTCAACAACTGGCCTTCTATACATGGCACTTCACGTGCGGATTCAATGGTCCGGTCCCTGTGCCGAGTGACGCCGTAATGAAGTTCGCCTTTGACTACGAGACCAACTGACTCTCTCGATGCTCCTATGCCTTGGTCGAACGGCGGGCGCAAGACCGGTTGACTGCAACCGTAGGGTGACATCCGCTTGCAATGATCGCCCAAGCGCCGGCCGCCGCCGCCGCCTCTCAGCTTGTCGCGGTGCTGAGCTACGAACGGCTCGAGAAGCTCATCCCGCTCCTGAAGGAGCGGCCCCCCGCCTTGGGGTCGCCAGTCGTCCCCAAGAGCGTGGTCCCGCTTGCAGAATGAGCGAAGCCGCGAAGATATACTGGCCGGCGACCATCCGGCCCGGGCGTCCCGCGACCTCTGACTGTTGCGCGTCACCCTCGGCTTGCATAGGTTTCCCAAGGTGACGCGGTTCATCGCTTTCTTGATTTTCTTGGTGTTTGTAAATGATTGGGACTGTGCGTACGCCTCGCATCTTGGCGCGCCAATGGGTTGGGTGCAGTCTCTTTTGCTCGAACCGACCCCCATCAAGATACGCCCCTTTGATTTGATATTGTTGGTAGTCTTATTGTCGTCGTCAAAACGAAACAAGAAGAACGCTGTCGTGGCACCAATGAAGCAGGCTCTCCTGCTTGTGCTAGGGACGACGGTCGTCTGGTTTTTTTACGGCATCACTCGAGGCGGTGAATTCCGCTATGCGAGTTGGCAGACATACCTCATTCTCAGCACCGTTCTCCTTGCCTTCACTGTGGCGAGTACGTTTCGCACAGCAGCCGATATTGGTGGGCTAGCCAAATGGCTCATTGCAGCGGCGCTCTATCGCGCCATCATGTGCTGGCTCTCGTACTTTACCTGGGGGCGAAACAGCGTGGGCGAGAGCGGCGCGTATCTCACGTCGCATAGTGACACAATCGGCTGGGTTGTATCCATTCTGGTGCTGATTGTAAACGCGATCGATAGGCGCTCGCCGAGCGTGACTCTTCGCAACATCGCGCTCATCCTGTTCTTCATCGGCGCCATCCAATGGAACAGTCGCCGTCTGGCTTGGGTGTCCCTGGCCATGGGGCTTGCCATGCTGTACTTGCTGTTCCCTCCAGGGCCGGCTAAGCGCAGAATCAATCGGATTGCTTTCGTCTCCGTACCCTTCCTTCTCATGTATGCGGCTGTTGGCTGGAATAGCCAGAGCCCCATTTTTCTGCCGTTGCGGTCTATCTCGACGGTTTCCACATCGGAAGACGCATCGACCCTCGCACGCAATACGGAGAACCTGGGCCTCATCGCAACCGCGAACAGCTCAAGCTTCGCTTTTGGTACAGGGTGGGGAAGGCCTTACGTTTACCTTACCTTGAAATACGATATTTCCGGATTCGAACTCTGGCGATATGTTCCGCACAACAGCATCCTTGGCGTCCTGGCATTCACCGGTGTTCTCGGTTTTGCTGGATTCTGGCTTGCCCTTCCCACCGCCGTTTTCTTGCATGCACGGACGGTGCGCATCGGTAAGGACCCAAAGGCCAGGAACGCAGCGATGATCGGAGCCGCACAGCTGGTCGTCTGTACCAATCAGCTATACGGAGATATGGGTATATTCGATATGAAAGCCATGTACGTGATTGCGGTGAGCTATGCGATAGCGTTACGCATGCCATATATCGCAGGTGTCTGGGACTCGCCGAGCGCTGGAGATGGCGCGGCATCGACCAGCAAGAGGAAGTAATGGCAAAGCTCATCATTTTGTCGATCGTACTTGTGAGCTTTATAGTTCCGGTGTTGCTCTCGGATTCGACAAGGCCTCGTCGCACGCTTCGTCGGGTCCAAGGCACTCTGTTGGGTCTGATCGTCGTCTGGGCCTACCTATGCTTGCACTGGTACCCGCGAATCGTGACCTTACAGTGACAGTCTGCGTTTCGCAGCGCTGGAATGGGCGCGGTCTCCGCCGAGTCGTGCAGCCCTTCGGATCGCCTCGGTCAACCATGCGCAACCGGTGTTGCACTGCACCCTCGGGGGCGTCACGCATTGCTGTCGCGAGAGGGCGGGGCGCTACGGGATGTACTTCGCCCAGAGGCCGCTATTGAAGCACGATGAATAGAAAATGTGGTTCGAGCCGTCGTAGGCTCCGAAGACTCCGAGCCCGCCCTGAGCACTTGCTGCGGCGTCCGGCCCCGCGAGCTGCGTCCAGGTGGTTGGATCGCTTTGGGAGGCGATGTAGTAGCCCGGGGTCATCTCGCTGCTCATGACCAGCTGCGTCGAGGTCGGCAAGAGCATCTGGGCCTGCGGCGACTTCGGGATCGCCGTCCAGCTGCTCGTGTCGTTCGGTTCGCTGCGGATGACGCCTCCCGGTAGGAACCACGATGTCGTGGGCATGTAGTAGCGCCCGGTTGAGTCCTGCCAGGAGTAAGGCTGATAGATGTTGATCGACGCGTACGCGTTCGGGAGCCCGGCGGGGGAGCCGGCGTCGCCGACGGGAACCTCCGTCCACGTCACCCCTTCGTCCGTGGTCTGCCAGAGGCCGCCGAAGTAGCCGCCCCACAGCCACGTCTCTCGCGTCAAGATCGCGACGGAGCTGTTCTCTTGCCACGGTTGCGGGATCGAGAGCAGGGTCCAATGGGAGCCGCTGTCGGTAGTCTCGGCGAGGCACGTCCCAACCGCCGAACCTCCGTCCGGGCCCTTGTAGGTGCACCCGGTCCCCTGATGCGACTCGATGACCAGGTGGGTATGGTCCGCGGGGTCCATCGAGATCCCGGTGATCTGACCCCCGTCGTAGAACGCGTTGGCAATCTCCGGCGTGAGGACGTTGGTCCAGTCCATGCCGGCGTTGGTCGATTTCCAGAGGCCGGAGGTGCCGTACCCCTCGACAGTGTACATGACGTCGGGTGTCACGGGGTCGATGACGAGGGTCCACGGACGGCCCGAGCTCAAGGCGGCGGCGTTCTGTCCGGTGTTTACGAGCGTCCACGTCGCTCCGCAATCCGTCGACCGGAACATCCCGACCGAGTCGGCCCCCGCGTAGACGATCGCCGGGTTATCCGGCCGGACGGCAATCGCGTCGATCCCGCTGTAAGTGGTCGTGTACTTGGACCCGGGCGGGGAGACGTTGACCCAGCCGCCCATCAGCGAAGCAAGGTTCGGACAGGCGCCGGCGTCGACCGTGGCCAGCATCTGCATTGGAGCGTCCACGGACGCGTCCGACACGTTCGATCCACCTCCCGAGCCGCTCGAGGAGCCCGAACCCGAACTGAGTCCCGCGTCGTCGCTCGACCCCTTGGTCGGCCCAGCCGCGTTGCCACGGGACGAGCCGCAGGCCCCCATGATGCCCGCCGCACCGACAAGAACGACCAGCCGTTCGAGCCGAGAAGGGGGATTCACGTCGCACACGTTCACACGCCGCCGCACGTTCGTCAATCGCAACCGGCACCCAATTGCACGGACGGGCACGGACGGCAGACATGACCAACGCCCTAGTCGGCGGCGCGCCGTGGGGCCCGGCCGTTGAGCATCGGTCCGCCATGTGAGGCGAGACCGTCGCTTAGCTGAAGTCACTCACGCCGACCGCGGCGACCCTCGGATTTTGAGGCTCCGCACCGTCATTCGAGGTCAATGCGATCGCCCGGGCGGGGAACAGGCGCTCGCGAATGCGCTGCACTGGCGTCTCGATCAACCATCCCAGAGCGATACCTCCGAGCACCGAGGCGGTCACGTATGCAGCCGTATGCAATAGCCACGTGATCTCGTGGGGAAGACCCAGCGCATTTCCGGCCGACAGCGTCAACTCGTACGCTGTCCAACTGGTGTCTCGATGCCAGAGGTAGATCGAATACGAATATGTGCCGATGAAGGCGATAAATCGTGTCAGTGGCCACTGCATCCACTTTCCAGGTTCCAGGTATATGAAACAGACGAGTATAATCGCATAGGCGATGTAGACGCCCGTCAGACCTAGTGTTAATCGCAGCGTCCCCGCCCCGAAGAACGACGGAAGAAAAAGGATGCCGGCGCATATGAGCATCGGAATGCGGTGCTTGGCCAAGGTGACGAGGATT
>Ga0182018_10000447_pt1 | contig 54283 bp, 55 predicted proteins | sample 812P2MmetaG_FD_120490 | JGI IMG/M metagenome (GOLD analysis project Ga0182018, IMG submission 120490) | Permafrost microbial communities from Stordalen Mire, Sweden - 812P2M metaG | ecosystem: Environmental > Terrestrial > Soil > Wetlands > Permafrost | place: Sweden: Stordalen | collected... | reverse complement strand
TGGGATTCCCAGGAGCGGCCTAAAACTTTTTCGTCGCATCGTCGCAGTTCGCTTACGTCAACGTTGCTTCAGTTTTTCGACTTCCGATTCCAGTTCGCGTACGCGTTTCTGAAGGTCCGGAAGACGATTGAGGGCCGCGGTGTATTTCAGCCAGAGGCGATTATCGACAGCCGGCGAGCCGGAACGGATCGAGTCGGAGGGAACGTCGCGAGGAAGGCCACTTTGTGCGGTGACAATGACGCGGTCGCCGACGGTGAGGTGACCGGAGGAAGCCGATTGGCCGGCGAAAATGCAGTTATCGCCGATTTTGGTCGAACCCGCTAGGCCAGTCTGGCCACAGATCATGTTGTTCGCGCCCAGTCGGGAGGCGTGTCCCACCAGAACCAGATCGTCGAGCTTAGTGCCGCGGCCAATGCGGGTCTCCCCGACGGTAGCGCGATCTACGCAGGAATTCGATTGCACTTCCACATCGTCTTCGAGGACGGCGGGGCCCGATTGCGCCATCTTGTACCAGGATCCGTCTTTCTGTTTGGCGTAGCCGAGGCCATCTCCGCCGATGATTGCGCCATTTTGTAGAATCACGCGGTCACCGATCCGGCAATACTCGCGAACGACCGCATGGGCGTGGGCGAAAAAATCATCGCCGATCTTAGCTCCCTGGTAGATGGTCACAAAGCTGTGCAACACGGCGTTGCGGCCGATTTCGACATCTTCATCGACGAAGCAGAACGGGCCGATGTGCGCGCCTTCGGGGACGCGGGCGGTCCTGGCAATGACGGCGGTCGGATGGACGTCCGGCTCGTATCGTGGCGATTGGTAGAAAAGTTCGATGGCGTGCGCGAAGGCGAGATAGGGGTTGGCGGTTCGCAGGGCGGCGAGGAGCGGCAGGCCCGGTTCGCGGTCGAGCGTGACGCCATCTTCGACGAGGACGGCGGAGGCCCTTGTGGTTCGCAGCAGCGGGAAATAGCGCTTGTTGGCAAGGAAAGTGATTTGCCCGGCTTGGGCTTGATCGATACCGGTGACCCCGTGAATTTCAACCTCGGATCCGCCGCCCTCGAGACGGCAGCCGAGCTGCTGCGCAATTTCCGAAAGGTTCATGGTGGGGCTCCTGTTTTCTCAGAGTGTGAGTCTCGCACAGCGGAAAGTGCGAAGTACAGGCGAGCGGAACTACTCCGAAAACAAGCGGGGTTGCGCCGCAGGAGCTGCGGCGGCTGGCTTGCGGCGGGCGATGCCGACGACGCCCAGAACGGTGACCTCGGAAAGAGCGGACCGCGGTACGAAGATGCGGTCGGTGGTCGAGTTTAGGTCCGGCGGTGTGATCTGCAGACCATTGTCGAGCAGCGACAAGAGGTCGTTCGGGACCACCCCTTCCAGAGTTTCACTGTCGTTGAACCGCAAGCGAACCCACAGACCGTCCAGCTTGGGCCGACTCAGAAAAACTTTGCGCTCGGGTTCGTAGTCGTTCGAGAACTCGCGAACGAAGTAAATTGCGCGAACCTTAACCAGCGGGATCTGCTCGTGCTCGCCATCGGGCGTGAGCAGGTCGAGGGGGTCGGTCCGGCCCAAATGGGTCGGATTCAGGTAGCCGCGCAAGGTTTTGCGGTCGACGAGCGCGACGACCACTTTTTTATGCGTAGAGGCTGGGGAGCGAGTTTTCAAGGATTCAGTACGCCCAAAACGTGACTATTTGCGAAATGTCATAAACTATGTTATGTTAAGCTCGATTTTCCTGTCAACTCATTGTTTTCATTAGGGTTAGGGCCCCGGAGCGCCGCCCGTTGACCGAAAAAAAGCAGATCCTCAAGTCCGCCTCGATTATCTCGCTGGTCACCATCGCAAGCCGTATTCTCGGTTACGTTCGAGACCAGCGTATTGCTTTGCTCCTGGGGACGACGTTTGCCGCCGACGCCTACGTCCTGGCGTATCGAATTCCCAACTTGTTTCGCCGATTGGTTGCCGAAGGCTCCATGACGGCTTCCTTTATCCCGGTTTTCACCACGTATATGCGGGAGCGGACCAAAGAAGAAGTCTGGGATTTTGCAAACAAGTTGTTCTGGACGCTTGCGCTGGTCGTCGCCATTATCACGATTTTGGGGATGGTTTTTTCACCGTTCGTGGTGCACCTGTTCGCCGGAAAAAGCGCCGCCGGCGATCAGGCCGTGCAGCTAAATCGCATCGTCTTCCCGTATCTGTTCTTCGTGGCCATGGCTGCCCTGGCGATGGGCATCCTGAATTGCTTCCATATGTTTGGTTTGCCTGCGGCGACGCCGGTGGTGCTTAACGTCGCCACCATCGCTTTCTCGATCGGAGCCGTTTGGAAATATTTCAAGGACCCGTCGACGTCGATCGTCGTCGGCGTGCTGGTTGGGGGCGTACTGCAATTTCTTATGCAGGTGCCAGCCCTCGTGCGGAAAGGGATGACCTTCAAGTTCGGAATCTCTTTCTCACATCCGGCCATCAAAAATGTGGCGCGGCTGATGATTCCTCGGTTATTTGGGATCGGCATTGGGCAGATCAACCTTTTGGTGGACACGCGGTTCGCCACGGCAGCCAAGATGCCCGGTGGGAGTCTTGCCGCTCTGTATCTTGCGGACCGCGTTATGGAACTGGTTTTGGGCGGATACGCGATTGCGGTGGCGACGGCGATCCTGCCGATGATGTCGCACCAGGCCGCTGCGAAGGATTACGTCGCGTTGAAGAAGACGCTGACCTTCTCCGTGCGCATCGTGGCCTTCATCACCATTCCTGCAATGCTGGGGTTGATGATCCTTCGCGAACCGATCATTCGCGTCCTATTCCAGCACGGCCAGTTTATGGCAGCATCCACACGACTGACGGCGCGCGCTCTGCTCTACTATGCGATCGCCTTGCCGGGTCTTGCGACCGTCAAACTGATCGTCCCGGCCTTCTATTCGACAAAGGACACCAAGACGCCGGTGATTGTGGCGGCGATCTCGATGGTGATCAACATTCTGCTGAATATCCTGTTTCTGAATACATCATTGTTTGCCCGCGTCCAGAACGGCGGACCGGCCTTGGCCACGGGGCTGGCTTGCTACTTCGATTTCTTTGCGCTGTTTATCATCTTCCGTTTGCGCCACGGAGTGCTGGGCACGCGCGAGATCCTGTCATCTTTCTCTCGAATTTTCTTGTGCTCGGGAATTATGGCGGTGGTGTGCTGGTTTGCGGCTCGGTACACACAATTCACGATGCACTCGCGATTTTTTATCCAACTGCTGGTGTTCGTCGGACTGTTAGGCGGCGCCACGGCCTTATATCTGGGTTTGGCATGGATCTTCCGGTGTCACGAAATGGAAGAAATCTACGGCATTGCGACCCGAAAGAATCGCAGCGGCGAAGCGTACGTGGAGGCCTGATGGAAATTTCGGCCACTATCGCTTCGTTTGTGACACACGTGAAGGTAGAGAAAGGGCTCTCCGCGAACACGGTCAGCGCTTACCGGCGGGATCTTGTGAAATTCGAGAGCTTCGCGAAGAAGCGAACACTTGCGCTGGAGAGCGTAACCCGCGATGACCTGGTCGATTTTCTCGCAGGTTTATACCGGGATAAGCTCGAGAGCCGCACGGTCGCCCGGCAGCTGGTGACACTGCGGAATTTCTTCCGCTTTGCCCAGATTCAGGAATTGATTACCACCGACCCGTCGGTGAATCTGGAATCGCCGAAGATCCGGCGTTCTTTGCCCGGGTACTTACGACTCGAGGATGTGGAACGTTTGCTGAATCAACCGGACTCGAAGACGGCGACGGGACAGCGCGATCGCGGCATGCTGGAAGTTTTGTATTCAACCGGGCTGCGTGTCTCGGAGCTGGTGAGCTTGCGGGTCGGCGATCTGGACAGCAAGGCTGGTTGCGTGCGTTGCATCGGCAAAGGGGATAAAGAGCGCATCGTCCCGGTCGGCCGCAAAGCGTTGGCGATGGTCGACAAGTATCTGCACGAAGCTCGCCCCGAACTGCTCCGGCAGGCCAAAGTCAGCAACGCCACGGCGTTGTTTGTGAATCGCCGCGGCGTGGCCCTGAGCCGAGTGGGTGTCTGGAAGATCCTGTCGGCTTATGGCCGGCGCGCGGGACTGCGGGTGGCCTTGACGCCGCATATGTTGCGGCACAGTTTCGCGACCCATTTGCTGGAACGCGGCGCGGACCTGAGATCGGTGCAGCTGATGCTCGGCCACGCCGATATTTCCACCACACAGATTTATACACACGTTGTCGAGGAGCGGTTGAAGCAGATTTACAAGGCACACCACCCGCGAGCGTAGCGGGCTGGACCCCGGGAACGCAGAGCGGGTGCCGCGGCGGCGGTCGCGCAAGCATGGACGGACGCGTTCATCCACGCTTGCGAGGAACGGCACGGACACCCGAAAGGTGAAGGAGCGCAATGCCAGACTATATGTTTCTGTTGGAAAGCCGGCTGTCGCCGGAACAGCGCGCGGTAATGTTGCGGGTACAGGAACTCGCGGCGGCCATGGGCTTCAATTTGTATCTGACGGGCGGCACGGTGCGCGACCTCATCACCGGGGCATCACTGCGCGACCTGGATTTCACGGTCGAAGGGAACCCCACAAAGATCGCGCGCGAGCTGGAAAAAGGTGGCGCCAAGATTCTCCTAGAAGACGAGAAGCTGCGCCACATCGAAGTTCTGTTTGCGGGAGACGTAGAGGGCAGCATTTCGGCGGCGCGTGAGGATCATTATGTGCGGCCGGGAACGCGGCCCGAGATTCGGTGGTCCACCATCATGGAGGACTTGCGGCGGCGCGACTTTTCCCTCAACTCCATTGCTATCTCGCTGAATCCCGCTTCGCGCGGATTGCTCCTGGATCCGACCAACGGCTTGTCCGACATCGAACGCGGCGAAGTTCGAGCCTTGACCATCCACAGCTTTACGAATCAGCCCGTGCGCTTACTGCGTTTGCTGCGGTTTTCGGCTCGCATGGGCTTCAAGCCGGAATCCCGCACACAGGAATGGTTTGACCTGGCGATCGAACGCGACCTCCACCACACCATCATGCCCGAGGACGCCGGAGGCGAATTGCGAGCGGTGGCGCGCGAGGAACGTCCAGCAGTGGTTTTGAAGGCATGGGAACAGCACCATCTAATGGAGGCCGTGAATCCCAACTTGGCCAAGCGGCATCCGGATTACGACGCAATCGCACGCTTGATGAAAGTTCGCGAAGATCTGTTCACGGCGGGATTCCGTCCGCGACTTGCCGCGCCGATGCTGCTGGCGGTTCTGGGAAAGCTCAAGGATCGCGAGCAGAGCGCTGTGCTCGGGAAGGCTGGATATCGCTCGGCGGAAATCGAGGAGGCGCTGGGCTTTGCCGAGGAGGCGCTGGAGGGCCAGAAAGAATTGATCGGCAAGAAGATGAATGCTCCGATCGATGCCTACCGCTTTCTGGAGCAAATGCCGGTGGACCAGATTGCCTATTTGCTCGCGGAGTCCTCGAACGCGACGGCGTTGTCCAAGATTCGAGCGTATTTGAATAAGTGGCGGCCGGTCCGCATCGGGCTGCCGGGCGTCGCGAATGAACTCGAAGCTTTGGGCATGGCGCGCGGCGCGAAGTTCGACGATATTGTGGAACAGGTGTTCGCGGCCCAACTGACGGGGCGCGGGAAGACGCCGGAGGAACGCGAAAAGATCTTGCGGAAGCTTTCCGGAATCAAGGAAGCGCCGAAGAAAAAAGAAAAAGAGAAGAAGCCGGCAAAGACTGGCGACAAGGCGCACGCAACGGCTGAAGCTCCAAAGCAAGCGCATGGTAGCGCGGCTGGAAAAGCGGCGATCAAGGCGCAGCACAAGGACCGAGTCGCGGCCGGCAAGCAGGCAGGGAAGGCCGCGCCGCCTGCGAGTCATGGAAAAGCAGCAGCCGGGTCGAAAAAGAGCACCGGCCGCAAGTAAAGGCTCGGGCGTCGAGGTTCTGTATTCCCCATCAATCGCTTTGGAAATACCAAGATGTCGCCGATTTATGAGCCCGCCACCAGGAGTGCTTGCAGGTCTTGAGCTTGAGGTCCTTCGGCTTCCCTCGTCGAGCAGCCTCAGGATGACAAACTCTCCTTAGCGGGTTGACGACGCTTAATTACAGTCTGACCATGCATCTTTGAATCTTGCAGGGGCGACGACGCTTCGCTGAAGGCTCGCGCTTGTTGATGGTCGACGCCTGTGGGAAATCTCAGATTGTCGTTCGCAATTCTCCTGAGAGAGATTTACAATCGAGTTCCATGGGTCAACCGCAGTTCGTTCATCTTCACGTTCATACCGATTACAGCCTGCTCGACGGTGCTTGCGAAACCACGGAGCTTCTGGATGAAGCCTCGCGGCAGAAAATGCCTGCCGTGGCCATCACTGACCACGGCAATTTGTTTGCCGCCGCGAACTTTTTTTATGAAGCGAGCAAGCGCGACGTCAAGCCCATCATCGGGTGTGAAGTATACGTAGCGAAAGGCAGCCGCCACGATCGGGGCGAAAAGGGAAATGGCGTCGGCAACGGCCAGGATCGCAGCGAGGCTGAACCCTCGGGAGGCCGCGGCAGCAATCATCTCGTGCTGCTGTGCGAATCGCTGGAGGGGTATCACAACCTGATCAAGCTGGTTTCGGCGGGTTTTCTCGAAGGCTTCTACTACAAGCCGCGCATCGACTACGACCTTTTGTCGAAGCATAGCAAGGGGCTCATTGCGCTGTCGGCTTGCCTGCGCGGTCCGGTGACCGAGGCGGTTGTTGAAGAGAAGTACGACCTGGCGCGCGAGAACGCCTACCGGCTCCGCGACGTCTTCGGTAAAAACAATTTCTTTCTGGAGATCCAAGATCAAAACCTGGATATCGACAAGCGCGTGAATCCGGAAATCGTGCGGTTGTCCAAGGAAACCGGGATTCCGCTCATCGCCACGAACGACTGTCACTATCTACACCATGAAGACGCGCACGCTCAGGAAGTGTTGCTGTGTATTCAGACCGGCAAGACGATGAGCGACACGAACCGTATGAAGTTTCAGACCGACCAGTTTTACTTCAAGACAGCGGAAGAGATGGCGCGGGTCTTTCGTGAAGTACCCGACGCGCTTAGCCGGACCGTTGACATCGCGCATCGTTGCAACGTGAAAATCGACCGGATTCCGAATCCCTTTCCGGAATTTCGAGTACCGGAAGGGCATACGGCCGGGAGCTATTTCGAGAAGGTCGTGCGAGAAGGATTTGCCTCCCGGGTTCCGACACTCGAACGCCTGAGCCAGCAGGGGATGCTGCACAATCCGCTTTCGGAATACGAGCGCCGGCTGACGTCTGAGATCAAGATGATTCAGCAGATGCGCTACGAAGGATACTTCCTGATCGTCTGGGATTTTATCCACTATGCGCGATCGCAGGACGTTCCCGTGGGTCCGGGACGCGGATCCGCAGCGGGAAGCCTGGTGAGCTACGCGCTGCGTATCACCGACGTCGATCCGCTGCAATACAACCTGCTCTTTGAGCGCTTCCTGAATCCCGAACGCGTTTCCATGCCGGATATCGACATTGATTTCTGTATGCGGCGACGCGGCGAACTGATCGAGTATGTGACGCAAAAATATGGCCGCGAAAACGTCGCTCAAATCATCACTTTCGGAACCATGGCGGCCAAGGCGGCGGTCAAGGACGTGGGACGTGCGATGGACATCCCGTATGGGGAAGTCGATCGGCTGGCGAAGCTGATTCCCACGACGCTCGGAATCGAACTGAAGGATGCTCTCGAGCAAGCGCCGCAACTCAAGGCCGCCGTAAATGCGGACCAACGATTGAAGGATTTGATGGCCGTCGCGTTGCGCCTCGAGGGACTCTCGCGGCACGCGTCAACCCACGCTGCAGGCGTAGTTATTTCGCCGCGGCCGCTCACGGATGTGGTCCCGCTGTACAAGGGGCCACGCGACGAAATCACGACGCAATACGACATGAACGCGCTGGAGCGCATCGGCCTGCTGAAAATGGATTTTCTTGGGTTGACGACGCTGACCGTGCTGCACGACACGGCGCGCATGATCGAGCAGAATCGCGGCGTAAAGGTGGACCTCGACAACTTGCTGCTAGATGATGCCGATACCTACAAGCTGTTCACCCGCGGCGACACGACGGCGATCTTCCAGTTTGAATCGCACGGCATGCGTGACATTTTGCGCCGGTATCAACCGACGCGTATCGAGGATTTGACCGCGCTGAACGCGCTCTACCGTCCTGGCCCGATTCAGGGCGGCATGATCGACGACTTCATCAACCGCAAGCACGGCAAGACGAAAGTCAGCTACGAACTGCCGCAGCTGAAAGACATTTTGGAAGAAACCTACGGCGTGATCCTGTATCAGGAACAAGTGATGCAGATCGCCAACCGGCTGGCCAGTTTTTCCCTCGGAGAAGCCGACATTCTTCGCCGCGCCATGGGCAAGAAGAAAAAAGAAGAGATGGCGGCGCAACGCGCGAAATTCATGGCCGGCTGCGCAACCAACAAGATCCCCGAGAAAAAGGCCGAGCGAATCTTCAATCTGATGGAAGAGTTCGCGGGCTACGGATTCAACAAATCGCACTCGTGTGCTTACGCTTTGCTGGCCTATCAGACGGCATACTTAAAAACGCATTATCCTGTGGAATTCATGGCCGCGCTGCTTACCTCGGAAACGGGCAATGCGGACAAGGCCGTGAAATATATCAATGAAGCGCGCGGAATGGGTATTTCGATCCTTCCGCCGGACGTGAATGAGAGCGATCTGTACTTCACCCCGGTTGGGGAAGCGATCCGTTTCGGGCTGGCAGCGATCAAGAACGTTGGCGAGAACACTGCTAAGGCGATTCGGGAGTCGCGGCTGAGCCAGGGCGAGTTCCGTTCGTTATACGCTTTTTGCGAGCGGATCGAGTCGCGCTTTCTGAACAAACGCGTATTCGAGAGCTTGATCAAGTCCGGCGCCGTGGATTCGCTTGGGCCGCGTGAAAGCATGCTGGCGTCGGTGGATGATGCGGTCGCGGCGCTGCAGCGCGCCACCCGTATCCGAGAATCCGGACAACATGGATTGTTTGGAACAGCGGCTGCGCCCGCTCCCGTAGCGTTCGAGATGCGCGAGGCGGCTCCTTGGAGCGAGGAAGAGCGGCTCGCCAGCGAGTACGCCATGCTGGGCTTCTACGTCTCCGGGCATCCGCTCGCAAAATACACTTCGCGGTTAATGGAAATGAAGACCGTGTCGCTCGGCGAAGTGGAGGGGCAGCGCAACGGCAAGGAAATCACAGTGGCTGTGTTGATTGTCGGCGCGCGGCCGATGCGTTCGCGCAAGGGCGCTCGCTGGGCCATCTATACGATTCAGGACATGACAGGGATCCAGGAGCTCCTCGCATTTCCGGAAGCATTTGGAAAATTGGAGAATACGCTGAAGCCTCGCGTGCCTCTGTTGATGAAGGTTCGTGTGCAAGTCGAGGAGTCGGGAACGCGGCTGTCGCTCCAAGAGGCTCGCGCACTGGAAGGGTTGGCCGACTCGCAACCTGCGTCGAGCGTGCGCATTCGCATGAATTTGGAGAATTGCCCCGAAGACCTCGTAGATCGTCTCCAGGATATATTCGCGTCATTTCCCGGTCGAAATCCGGTAATCTTCGATCTGCTTAGTCCGGACGGCACCGTGGCGCAAATGGAAGTGCAACGCCGGGTGCAGCTTTCCGCGGAACTGGTGACGGCGATTCGCGAAGTTTGCGGTGGGCAGTCGATCGATCTGGTGATGTGATGGCGCACAAGAATAAGATTCAGCCGAGTGCGGTGCCGGGCGACCGGGAACTAGCGATCGAGCGTCTTGAGAAGGATGTTGAAGAGCTGCGTCAGCTCGCCAACAGTCCAATGGCCGAAGCGGAGCTCGAACGCATCCGGCAACAAGTCGCGGAACTTCGCCACGAGTTTTATTCTCACCTTGGACCCTGGCAACGCGCGCAAATCGCGCGTCATCCGCAGCGTCCTTACACGCTCGACCTTATCGGACTGCTGTTCACGGAGTTCGTGGAGCTGCACGGCGATCGCGCGTACGGAGACGACAAAGCGATCGTTGCCGGCCTGGCGAAATTTCACGGCCGTCCCATCGCGGTCATCGGCCATCAGAAGGGGCGTGACACCAAACAGCGACTGCTGCGGAACTTCGGCCAGCCGAAACCGGAAGGCTATCGCAAGGCGCTGCGCGTGATGGAGCTGGCGGCCAAGTTCGGCAAGCCGGTGTTCACGTTTATCGACACGCAGGGGGCTTATCCCGGGATCGATGCCGAGGAACGCGGCCAGGCCGAAGCGATCGCCAAGAATTTGCGGGAGATGGCGCGGCTGCCTGTTCCGATCATCGTGACGGTAACCGGCGAAGGTGGATCCGGCGGCGCTCTGGCGATCGCGGTCGGGGATCGCGTCAATATTCTAGAGAACAGCTTTTACTCGGTCATTTCGCCGGAGGGTTGCGCCGCGATCATGTGGCGAGACGCGTCCAAGGCGGAGACTGCCGCGGTGGCTCTGAAGATTACCGCGAATGATCTGAAAGAGTTGGGGATTGTCGACGAGATCGTTCCGGAGCCTGAGGGTGGCGCGCACACCTCCTATGAAGCCGCGGCGCGGTTGCTCGATGAGGTCCTCGATCGGCAATTGGTGGCTCTCGCTAATGAAACTACGAAAGACTTGTTAGACGCGCGCTACGAGAAGTTCCGCAAGATGGGACAGTTTTTCGACCTGGGAAGCTGAGGTTGTCGAGAGCCTGGAAATCGGGAGCTGCCAATCAGAAGATCGGCGTTCCCGGCTTATGCGCGCTTGAGTGCTTGCACGTTGTCAATCCCTAGGAGTGGTTCAGGCCTTCCCTCCACCCGGTAGCACATTCGCAACGTCCCCTGCAGCTAGCGTTGTAGCCACTCCATGCTGGGTTTATTCTGGAGCAGCGATCATCCAACATGCACCGGTTAGGGGAAGATTGCCGCGAAGCAGCGGCCGGGGCAGGGAGAACAGCACTCATCATGTCGGAACCTTTCCGTCCATATGAAAAGCTCGTGGAGATCACCATCCACGGCAAGAAGTTCCAAGTGCCGGAAAGGAACTCCCTGCTGCGTTGCTTCCAGTTCATCAGCCCAGAAACGATTCCGTATGGCAGGTTCTGCTGGAACCAGGAATGCCAATATTGCCGCGTTAGTTGCCAGTTGCCGGATGACGACGAGCCGCGCGAGATGCTCAGCTGCAAGTTCATCGTAATGGCCGGCATGGAAATCACCGAACTCAGCCAGGAGCTAAAGTGGTGTTTGCGCGCCAAGCTGCCTTCGGACGCTCCGGTCAGCCCGTAGGATTCGTATTTTCAGGCCCCCATCGTTCGATTTATCACCCAACTTTCGCTTGGTTGGCGTGTTTGAACCGGCCAGTATGGATCGCTTGGCGGCGGTTGTTAGACCTCAACACCCCGATGCCCCCAGGGCGCCCAACCACCTCCGACGCCGGCCACTCCAATTGATATTTTCTGCCGACTCTGTGGTGCGCCGGCTTGATGTATACATTTGATTCTAAACGGTTTAAATTTTCGCGGGGTACGGCTCCGAAGCCAAAGGAATTTTGGAATTGAACCGCCCCCAAGACGGTCTGCGTTCCCCTTACTTGCGCTTCACACCCACCTCGATTACGATTTCTCACCAGCACGAATGACGAAGACCGACATCTTGCTTTGCGATGGCTGCGGCCAGCCTGCGTCCTCCGAGCACATAGCCAGGCGCCTGCAGAGGCTGGAATGGACGACGCGCTATCGTCCCGTGCACATCGGAACGGTGCTGTTGGGGGCTTTTGCGCCGGAAGACGCCGCGACGTTTTTGTATGCGATCTCGAATACAGGGCACTTTATTGGGGAGGCCGGAAATGTGTTGGCCTCGAGCGGCGTTTCTCAAAACGGGAAATCATCGGAGGCCACGGTGGCGGAGTTTCAGCGCGCTGGGTTCCTGCTGACGTATGTTCTGGAATGTCCGCTGAATCCAGACGTCAATGATGAGGAGGCAATTCACGGGCTGCTGCGATCGCGGCTTCCCGCTTTTTTGGCGCGGGTTCGGCGATCGTTGAGGCCGAAGCGAATCGTTCCAATTTCGAGCGCTCTTGAGTCGCTGATGGAGTCCCTGGGCGCAGGCGAGTTGGGATGCTCGGTTGTACTCGACGGTGGCAAACCGTTCGCTCTTGACAGTGCCGCGCCAGACCTGGCGATTGCACGCCTGAATCAAGTTTTAACCCGGGCCGCTGCGCCGAACCAGTAGGTGAGCAGAAACGATCCTGTCCCTTCGGTCGGGCAGTACTTGGCCCTGTGGGCGCTATTGCGACAGTAGAGCTATGATAGAATCGCGCCAAGCGCGAGGTTGCGCTGAGTTGGAACGCCTTCCGTGCAAAGACGAGTAAAATTCGGGGTTGGTATCGGGGTCATCGTTGTGTCGATGGCCTTTCTGGCGTGGCTTGGCTACGGCGAGAGCAAGACTTATTACCACACGATTGCCGAGTTGCCGACCTTACAAGGCGCTGCTCGCGCCCACCGTCTGCGCGTGGGTGGAACGGTTGAACCGGGAAGCATTCACCGGTTGCAGGGACGGGTTGATTTCGTGCTGCAGGGAGAAGGGCAGTCTCTACCTGTGAGTTACGTGGGCAGTGATCCGCTGCCGGACACATTCGTTGACAAGTCCCAGGCACTCGTAGAAGGAAGCCTCGCGAAGAATGGAAGCTTTGTGGCGGAGCAGGTCCAAGCCAAATGCGCGTCCAAGTATGAGGCGGCGCCAACAGCTGGACCACCCGCAAAGTCTGCTGAAACCGGAGCAGATTCGGGGCCGCGCGGCGGCGGTACGCTGTAACGATATCGAGGCCGGAGCAAAAGGGCAGCGCGCCCAAAGCTGCCGGGGGAAGGCGGGTCTTAAGTGGATGTATTCGGATCATTTGCACTCCTGTTAGCCTTCGTCTGTGCCGTATATGCATTTGTAGGCGGCATCTTCGCGATTCGTACACGTCATCCGCTCCTGGTTAAGAGCACCAGGCAGGCGGGGATGGCGACGTGCGGGCTGATTTTCATCGCCACCTTCAGCCTGGTTTATCTTTTCTTCAGCGACAGCTACTGGGTCTCCTACGTTGTGGCGCACAGCAACCGCGATCTCTCTACGTTCTATAAGATTGCCGCGCTTTGGTCCGGCCAGGAAGGCTCGCTGCTTTTCTGGAGCTTTCTGCTGGCCATTTACGTTTTCTCGGCATTGTTCGTCTATCGGAATAAAAACGGGGAACTGATGCCTTACGTTGGCGTAGTTCTGGCCGGCGTGCAGATCTTTTTCTTGACCCTGAACAATTTCGTGGCCAGCCCGTTCAAGGTTCTGGCGACTCCGGGCGCAAATGGGGCGCTGGAAATCTTCACGCGCGCGGATGGCAACGGCCTCACGCCGTTGCTGCAGTATCCGGAGATGGTGATCCATCCGCCGAATCTTTATTCGGGCTACACGGGCTTTACGATTCCGTTCGCGTTTGCTCTTGGAGCGTTGCTGGCTCGTTATCCCGGCGAAAAGTGGATTCACCTGACGCGCAAGTGGACCATGATTGCGTGGTGCTTCCAGACCGCGGGAGTTCTGCTCGGAGCGCACTGGGCTTATGCAGTCCTCGGTTGGGGCGGCTACTGGGGTTGGGACCCGGTCGAGAACGCGTCGCTGCTCCCGTGGCTTACGGGCACAGCGTTCTTGCACTCGGTGATGATGCAGGAAAAGCGCGGGATGATGAAAGTGTGGAACGTCTGGCTGGTTTTCTTGACGTTCATGCTGTGCATCCTCGGGACCACGCTCACCCGCAGCGGAATTGTCAGTTCCGTGCATGCCTTCGCGCAGTCGAGCATTGGCAACTGGTTCGTTGGCTTCCTGGCGCTGATTCTGGTGGTGTGTTTCGTTGCGTATGTGAAGAATCGGGACTACTTGAAAAGCGAGAATCAGCTCGACTCGATCGTGTCGCGTGAGTCCAGCTTTCTGTTCAACAATTTGATTCTGCTGGTGTCTTGCGTAGCGGTGCTGTCCGGCACGCTGTTCCCGGTGTTTTCGGAATGGCTGTCGGGCTCGCGGATCAGCGTCGGAGCTCCTTTCTTCAACAAGGTGAATATTCCGCTCGGATTGATACTTCTTTTTCTGACCGGGGTTGGCCCTCTGCTGGCCTGGCGCAAAACCTCGGTCGACAGTTTGAAGCGCAATTTCAGCTGGCCGTCGCTATTCAGTCTGGCGGTGGGCGCCGTGGTCTTTGCGCTCGGGTTGCATGAGTTTTATTCGCTGCTCTGTCTGATTTTGTGCGTTTTCGTAGCCACCACGATTGTCATGGAGTTCTACCGCGGCGCTCGGGTTGTCCGAGCGCGGTCCGGTGCTTCGTTCGCGGCTTCTGCTGTCGATTTGACGCTGCGCAACACTCGCCGGTACGGCGGCTACATCGTCCACATGGGGATGGTTTTGATCTTTGTGGGCTTGGCGGGCGCCGCATTCAACAAGGACGTACAGAAGGACATGCAGATTGGCTCTACGCTGCAGATCGGCCGGTACAACCTGTTGCTGCAGAGCTTCGACTCCAAGCCGGAGCGAAATTACACGTCGGAGCGAATGGTCGTCGAGGTGATGCAAAATAACAAGCCCTTGATGATGCTCTATCCGGAGCGGCGCTTCTTCCAGACAAATCAAGAGTCCGGGACCATGGTGGCGATCTATTCGACGCTGCGGGACGACTTGTACGTCGTGTACGCGGGACAAAGCCCCGAGACGCAGACGCCGGTCATTCACGCTTACCTGAATCCGTTGGTCAAGTGGATCTGGTTGGGTGGCGCCATCGTGGTGATGGGTACGATTGTGACGTTGCTACCCAACCGCCGGAGCGTTCTGGCTTTTGCAGCTGTGCAGGAGCCTTCCGCTGCACGCCCGATGTCACCCTCACTGGCGCCTTCTGCAACCCTGCGGGAAGGCCATGACTAAAATGCGACGGCGGAAGACCTTGCTGTTTTGTATCGCGAGCGTTTGCACTTTAGCGCTAAGCGTGTCGGTAACGGCTCAGGACCGCGCCAAGCAAATTGGCGGCAAGTTCATGTGCATGTGCAGCTGCAACCAGGTTTTGACGCAGTGCAACCATGTCGGGTGCACCACCTCGACGGCCATGCTGAAAGAATTGGACCAAGCGGTGGCGCGCGGGGACTCCGAAGACGTCATCACGCAGGCGTTTGTCCAGGAATTTGGCACCAAGGTCTATGCCGAGCCGCCTAAGTCGGGCCTTAGCCTGGTTGCCTGGGTATTGCCGAGCGTCTACCTTGTTGGCGGGACATTGCTCGTTGTATTCATTATTTCGCGATGGCGTTCGCGAATCCATCTCGAGACCGCGGCTGCGAGCGGCGGCCATTCCGGGATTTCGGCGGAAGAGTTGGAGCGGGCGCGGCGACGCGTGGCGCGCGAGACAGAGGATTGATGATCAGCGGCTCGCTTCCGATTTCTTTACTATTTGTGATCAGTTCCGCGGACGGTGCGGTGCTTGGCGCGTGCTTGGCGCTGGCGATGGCGACGTTCCTGTTCATATTTTACATTCAGCCGGACGCTTCGGACCTGGCGCCACATCGGACGAAATTGGATCAACTGATGGAGCAACGAGATACGATTTACGACAACCTCCGGGACCTGCGATTTGAGTTTCGCTCCGGCAAATATTCCGAAGGTGATTTCGAGGCGATGAAAGTCGGGCTTGAGAATGACGCGGCGTTAGTTCTCGCGCAGATCGACCAGGCGACAGAAGCGCAGGTGCGCCGTCCTCGCGGGGCGCGTCCGGCGGATGCTGGACGTGGCACACGATAATGCGAAAACTCAAAGTTTTCGGATTGTTAGCCGCTTTCGTTCTCGCGCCCGTTGGCTTCGCGCAGGCGGGAACCGTTCATGGAACAGTGAAAAACGGCACGACTGGCAAGCCGGGCGCTGGCGTGGAAGTGATTCTGATTCAGTTGCAAGGCGGGATGCAGCCGGTTGCCAATTCCAAAGCGGATGCGCAGGGCCAGTTCACCTTCGACAATCCTTTTCTGGGTGCGCAGCCCATGCTTATTCGCGCCGTCTTTCACGGTGTGAACTTTCACCAGCCTGTGCCTCCCGGAAAGACTGAAGTTGAAGTCGAAGTTTTCGATCCGACGCAGGACCCCAAGACAGTTACGATTCCCTCGCACATCGTGATTCTCCAGCCGAACGGGTCCACGCTCATCGTTGGCGAAGAATATTCGGTGCTCAATAATTCCAGCCCCAAGCAGGCTTATTTTCGCGCGGACGGTAATTTTGAGTTTGCGCTACCGGAGAAAGCACAACTGCAACAGGCAGCGGCGTGGGGGCCCTCCGGCATGCCGGTGGTGCAGGCCACCATTGACAAGCCTAAGAATCACTATGCCGTTGCGTTTGCGTTTCGTCCCGGCGAGAGCGGCGTGCGCTATTCCTACGAGTTGCCGTATGCCGGCAACACCGCTGCCGTAAAACTTCCCACGTTGTATCCAGGCGCGAAGCTGCTAGTTCTAGCGGCGCCCAGCGTGCAAATCAGCGGCGACGGATTGGAGCCCGGCGGCCAGGAACAGGGAATGAATATCTACGGGCGCGAGGGCTTGCCGGCGAATAATCTTTTCACCGTGAACGTTTCTGGTACGGCGCCCGCGCCGAATGCGCGCGGCGATTCTGATCCTGGCTCGCAGCTGCAAGACCAACAGGGTGGCGGCCCGGTCGCGGGCCCGGTGACGGTGCAGCAGATTCCGGGACGGCTCGATGTATTGAAATGGCCGCTGGTCGCCGGATTTGTGGGGCTGTTCGCGCTGGGAGCGATATTGCTGGCGCGAAAGCCGGTGGCGGCGGTAGCGGGCGGCGCCCCGTATGATGCCGCCAATGGATCGTCTGCGAAGTCGAAGAAAGTCAGTTCCTCAAAGGCTACTGAAGGTGCCAGCTCTTCTGCCAATATGGCCGAAGTCGATGCCGCAGTCAGCACGAGTCTCGATTCGCTGAAGGATCAGATCTTTCGGCTGGAATTGCGGCGGCAAGCCGGCACGATCTCCGAACAAGAGTACGCGCAGGAGCGCGCGCGGACCGAAAAAGTGCTCCGCGATCTCGTGCGGGGCTGAGCAGTGCGTGCATCGATTCCCCTCGAGAGTCTTCGTTGACGCCACCAGCGGTCTGTTCCACGAGCATCCGCTTTGAAGATATCGACAAGAGGTATGGCGGGCTGTACGCCCTTCGGCGGGTGTCCCTGGAAGTAGCCGCGGGGGAATGTATTGTGCTTGCCGGGAGGAACGGTTCCGGCAAAACCACGCTGCTGCGGATTGCCGCGGGACTGGTGAGGCCGTCAGCGGGCAAGGTGAGTTTTTCCAACGTGGGAAGCGATCAGGGCGGCGCGAAGCGTGTCGGGTTCGTGGCGCACGCAACGATGGTGTACGACGACCTGACCGCCGAGGAAAATCTGCTGCTTTTCGCGCGGCTCTTGGGAGTCGCGCAGGCCATGCAGCGGGTCGAAGCACTGTTGCGCGAGGCTGGCTTGTTCGATCGGCGCGATTCGCTGGTGCGGACGTTTTCGCGTGGGATGCGGCAACGCGTGGCGATCGCAAGGGCGCTGTTGAATGCGCCAGGGATTTTGCTGTTGGACGAGCCCGCGACCGGTTTAGATCCGCAGGGAACCGGGTGGCTGGCGGATACTCTGCGGCGCATGCGGGTTGACGGCTGCACGATCGTAATGAGTCTGCATGGCGAATCGGAGATTTCGGCGTTGGCGACGCGTGCCATTCGGCTGGATGCCGGAGCGATCGTCGCCGATACGCGATCGGGCGCTGACCTTCGCTCGATCCTGGCATTCGCCGACGCGTAGACGACCACTTCAATGAGCCTTTTCGCGAACACCACGGTTTTGCTCGGCAAGGAACTGCGGACGGAGTTTCGCTCGCGCGAATTGTTGACGACTACGATTGTCTTCATCCTGATCGTGCTGGTGCTGTTCAGCTTCACGTTCGACCCGCTTTCGGATGAGGCCCGGCGGTTTGGCGCGGGGCTGCTGTGGCTCGCGTTTCTGTTCGCTGCGTCTTTGATGCTGCAGCCTTGCTTTCTTCGGGAGCAGCCGAACGATACGTTGAGCGCCTTGCGCTTGTCGGTATCGGACCCATTCGCGATCTTTCTAGCGAAACTGGCGGCGAATACGCTTTTTCTCCTGCTTACCGAATTGCTGCTGCTGCCCATTTTTGCGGTCATGTACAACGTGCGCGTGTTGCCGGCGCTGCACTGGATCGTCCTGGTATTTTTTCTGGGCAGCTTCGGCGTTTCGATTGCCGGCACCGCGCTGTCGGCGATTTCCGCCCAGGCGCGAATGCGCGAGCTGCTTTTACCGCTGCTGCTGCTGCCGTTGCTGACTCCCATCCTGATCGCCAGCACCGAAGTGACATCGGCGTTGCTGGACCATTCACCATACGTGCAGTGGAAGGGAGTCGGGTTTCTGGTGGCGTTCGATGTCGTGTTTTTGACGGCGTTGTGGCTTTTCGGCGAATATCTTCTGGAGGAGTGAAGCGTCATGTGGAAACGGGGACTTGTTGGTGCAGCCGTCCTGTCGCTGGTGGCGGCGTCGGCGTACGCTTCCTTCTTCATCGCTCCAACCGAGCGCACGATGGGGCTGATCCAACGGATTTTCTATTTTCATGCGGCCAGCGCTTGGGCCGGGATGACGGCTTTCTCGGTATGCTTTGTGGCGAATCTGCTGTACGTGTGGCGCAGGCAGCCCAAGTGGGATTCGCTGGGCGTATCCGCGGCGGAAGTCGGTCTTGCGTTTATCACTATCGTCCTGATTACCGGGCCGATCTGGGCCAAACCAGTTTGGGGAATTTATTGGACGTGGGATGCGCGTCTCACTTCCACGTTCGTGCTCTGGTTGCTGTACATTTCCTATTTGCTCCTGCGCACGTTGATTGAGGAGCCGGATCGCCGGGCACTGCTCAGCGCGCTGTTTGGAATCTTCGCGTTTCTCGACGTACCGCTGGTGTTCGGCGCGATTCGCTGGTGGCGGACGCAGCATCCTGCTCCGGTGATCATGGGAGGCCCTGGTTCGGGACTTGAACCCACAATGCGCGCGGTCTTCTTTTTCAGCGTATTTGCGCTGCATGCGTTGATGGCGTTCCTGATCGTCGAACGTTACGGTCTGGAGAAATTGCGCATGGAACTGGATATCATTCGCCGCGAGGCGGAGGCGCTATGAAGAATCTGGGCAGCGTGTTCGCGGCATATCTTGTAGGCTGGGCAGTGTTTTTCGTCTTTTATCTGACGGTAGCTAGACGCACCGCGTTGCTGCGACACGACCTGGATCGCTTGAAGCAATCCATGAAAAAGGGCAGCTAAGTGGCCGGGAAGAAACGCGTCGGGATTGTGCTGTTTCAGCTGGGTGGGCCGGATTCACTCCAGGCCGTTGAGCCGTTTCTGCTGAATCTGTTTCTCGATCCGGACATCATTCCCATGGGGCCGCTGGGCTTTCTGCGCCGGCCGCTGGCAAAACTGATTTCGTCGCGAAGGTCGATCCCTGTGGCGGGGAAGTATGCGGAAATCGGGCGGCGCTCGCCGATCGGACTACTGACCGAACGGCAGCGGGTACGCTTGGTCACTGCGGTTTCTCCGTATATCGATCCGGTGGCGGTGACGGCCATGCGCTATTGGCATCCGCTGACCTCGGAAGCCGTAGATACGTTGCGGAAGGCTGCGCCGCTTGACGAGATCGTGCTCCTGCCGCTGTATCCTCACTTTTCCTATGCGACGACGCTCAGCAGTTTGAAAGAGTGGCGCCGCGTCTATGGTCAATCGAAGAGCGGCCAGCCGAATGGCGGGCCGAAGGTGTGCACCGTTGGGCAGTTCTACAACCATCCGCAATACATTCAGGCTGTGGTGCAGCGAATCGGGTCAATTCTGCGGCAGTTTCCGGATAGTTCGCGGATCCACCTGGTGTTCAGCGCGCACGGCTTGCCGATGAGCCTTGTTCAGAAGGGCGATCCTTACCCGAAGCAGATAGAGGAAACGGTGCGATTGGTGTGCGAAGCCGGAGCCAAACAGTATCCCTTGTGGCCGCCCGTGCATCTACTGTGTTATCAGAGCCGCGTAGGCCCGGCGAAATGGCTGCAGCCGCCGCTTACGGGAACGATTGAGCGGCTGGGTCACGAGGGCGTCAAAGAGATGCTGGTCGTCCCGATCTCTTTTGTCACGGAGCACATCGAGACGCTGCACGAAATCAATATCGAAGCGCGCGACGAAGCGAAGAAAGTCGGCATCGAGAGATTTCGCATGATGCCGGCGCTGGGTGATTCGCCTTTGTTTATCGGAGCACTGAAGGAGCTAGTTTTAGACGCGGTCGGGGTTGAATCTGTTGCGCCCGTGGCGCAAGCGTCCGCGGGGAATCGCTAGGAATTCGAGCGGCGCGCTCAAGTTTTGGCATCGCACACGTGGGGGTCTCGCTGGGATATAATCCGCAGCCAGGCTAGGGCTATGACATCGATCTACCATCGCGGTGTACACCGCTTCGCCGTCTTCGTGGTTGGATGGACGGTGTTGCTGTTTGTTGCTGGGGCGCTGGTCACCTCCAACGATGCTGCGCTGTCGGTGCCAGACTGGCCGAAATCGTTTGGTACGTGGTTTCCATCCCTGCGGATGTTGGCGGGAGGTGCGTTTTTCGAGCACTCGCACCGGGTGATCGCGGGTTGCCTTGGTATTCTTGCCTTGACGCTGGCGATCCTGATTTGGGTCTACGACAGCCGGCGCTGGCTCCGCTGGTTCGGCGTGATCGCGGTCGCAGGCATCGCGGTGCAGGCTGTATTGGGGGGCGAAGTCGTGCGGCAGTTGCTGCACTACTGGTTGCCGGTAATCCATGCGTGTTTCGCCCAGATTGTGTTTGGCGCGCTGTTGAGCATCGCGGTCTTTACCAGCCGGTGGTGGGTGTCGGACCGCCCACAGCTTGCGGATAGCGGCACGCCTTCGATTCATGCGGTCACCATTGCCAATGCGGAAGTGATATTTTTTCAGGTCGTGCTGGGCGCGGGTTTTCGGCATCAGGAAATTCCCGTGTGGCCGCACATCGCCGGCGCGTTCGTGGTGCTGGGAACGGTGGTGTGGACCGCCATTGTGTTGCGCAAGCGATTCGGCGTGTCGCCCGAACTTTCCAAGGCGCGTATTCTGCTGCACGCGACTTTCGGTACTCAGTTTCTGCTCGGCCTCGGCGCGTACTGGTCGCGTCTGACGACCCTTGGCGCGCCACAGCCGCAGCCCCTCATGGTGTGGCTGACGGTCGTGCATACCGTGGTGGGCGCGATTTTGTTCGCGTTTTCGGTGTTCATCGTGTTGATTTGCTACCGCATCGTTCCCCGGCGTGGGGAAGTCGCTGCTACCGCGCCGCGGCAGGTCGCCGTCCAGTGAGCACCGTTCGCACCACGGAGATGGCGCTGGGATCGCGGGCAAACGCATATGTCGCGCTGACCAAGCCAGATGTCTCCTTCCTGGTTTTGATGACGACCGCGGCGGGCTACTACATGGGGGCGCGCGGGCCGGTCAACTGGCTGAACATGGTTCAGACGGTGTTTGCCACCATGCTGATCGCGGCTGGCACAGCGGCGCTGAATCACTACATCGAGCGGGACTCGGACCGCCACATGCGGCGCACGGCTTCGCGGCCGTTGCCCAGCGGCGTGCTACAACCAAAGGAAGCTTTGGTGTTCGGCGTCGCGCTAAGTGTTGCCGGAGCGCTCGATTTGTACTTTAGCGCTGGGCCGCTGGCTGCGCTCCTGGGGTCTGTGACCTGTCTCAGCTATTTGCTGGCCTATACGCCGCTCAAGAAGCGCACGGTTTGGGCGACCTTTGTCGGCGCGTTTCCTGGCGCGGTTCCGCCGATGATTGGATGGGTGGCCGCAAGCGGATCGCTCGACCGCGGCGCATGGCTGCTGTTCGGTATTCTCTTTCTCTGGCAGTTTCCGCACTTTCACGCCATTGCCTGGATGTATCGCGAAGACTACGCGCGTGCGGGAATCCTGATGCTTCCGGTAGTAGATCCGGAAGGGAAGCGCACATTTCGGCAGATCATCCTGACGGCGGCTGGCCTTGTCGCCGTCGCGTTGTTGCCGGCTGTTGTTGGTCTTGCCGGAGTTCTGTATTTTTTCGGGGCGCTGGTGGTCAGCGTAGCGCTATTGCAAGTGTGCCTTTGGGCTGCGGCGCTTCGGACCAACGCTAGAGCCAAGTGGTTGATGCACGCCACCGTGATGCATATTCCTTTGCTGCTGGGGCTGATGGTTTACGACAAGATCCCGCGTTGATGCCGGTTCAGCTGTAGTGACCGGGTCTTTAGACCGGGCACGGTGCAAAGACGTCGAGCGACTCGCCGGGCTAAAGCCGGGTGCCTATAGGAGTTCCAGAAGGGGATTACGTTTTGATGTTTTCGCAGGCGGCGCTCAATGCATCTCTGAACGGCACGGGCGGCGTGCTGCTGGCGTGCGGTTACGCGGCGATCCGCAGTGGGAAGGTCGCAGTTCATAAGGCTTTCATGATTTCTGCGTTCGTTGTGTCTTCGGTATTTCTGGTTTCCTACCTCATTTATCACTATCGCGTGGGGCATGTCGCGTTTCAAGGGCAAGGGTGGGTGAGGCCCTTTTATTTTGTGCTTCTTGGGACGCATACACTGCTGGCCATCGTCATTGTGCCGATGATCCTGATCACGTTGCGTCGGGCGTGGCTTCAGAAATTCGACAAGCATCGCATCATCGCCCGATGGACGCTGCCGCTGTGGTGCTATGTTTGCGTTACCGGCGTGATCGTCTACGTAATGGTGTACCAAATGTATGGGGGCGTAACGCACTAATTCTCCGAGCAAAGGATGCTCGATCGCAAATGGGTGGGGTAATTCAGCGTGCGGTCCAGAGCGGCTGCACCATCAAGAATAAAAGTCGTACCGGCTCGCCCTGCATACCTTTTTTTCTGTCTCTTTTTCTTCTCCCCGCCGCCAGTTCCCGAGCGCAGAACGTGCCGGCTCCGGCACAACACCCGGCGAGCGACGTTGTCATCGTGTCGCTCGAAGCGCAAGGCCCTCTGGTGGAGCACAGCCGACACGTGAAAGAAGGACTGTTAGGCAATTCCGATCCAGAGCTCAAGGTAGAGAAACATTTGCTTGAAATTCAGATGAATATTGTCCGCGAGACGGCGAAGTTCGGGCCGGTCTTGTTGTTGGCTCCGGACGAAACCACGGAGAGCGCGCTGTATCAGAGGTGTCAGGAATTTCAGATATGCGAGCTGTTCAAGACCGATCGAGTGCGCATGAAAGTTGTGCCTCACGACGGCGTATGGATCCGGGATTTCGGGCCGCAAATCGAGGCCATCGGGGATGCGGCATACGTCGTCCACTGGCGGTATTTCGATATCCGAAAGGAAGACGCCAAGCAGGAGAAGCTGCAAGAATTGGAGACCGCCCGGCTGAAGCTGCTCGAAGCCCGGCAACAGGAAAATCAGCCGAACGACTTCTCGCAAGAAACGACACCTGATGCTCGCAAAGCCGTGGCTTCCGCCATCGACGACAAGATTTATGTCCTTCGAGAGTATTCCCAGATTCTGAGCGAAGCGTCTCCACAACGATCTAACGACGAGAATTCTGCCTACGATATAGCGGATGCGGTCCTTGCAGCTCCTGATTTTAATTACAAGAGCTCAGGAGTGGCACTGGACGGAGGGAATCTTCTCAAGCTAGAAGATGGCCGATGTCTCACCACGCGGGTGCTCCTCTCTCGAAATAAAGAGCAAAACATTAACCTGGACCAGGAACTTGGGAAAATCGGCGGCTGTAAAAACGTTACCTTTCTTGATCCTCTGCCGGGTCCAGTCACTGAGCACATCGATATGTTTGTGCTGCCAGCCGGCGGCAAACGTATCCTGCTCGCTTCGTACGATCTGTCGAGACCTTTCGCCGCCGAGTATTGGAGCAAACTGAGCACCTCGGAACGCGACTTGGCCCTGAACGCCGAGCTTGCCATGGAATCGAATGCCGAGCGGCTCAGGAACCTCGGGTACGAAGTGGTGCCCGTCCCTTCGCCATTTCCAAGAATTCCTGCGAACGGTCATACCTACTATCCGAGTACGTTGAATGCGCTGGTACGGGTAAGTGCCGACGGGTACAGACAAGTTCTTGTTCCATCCTATAAGGATTATGAGACGGACATACAGTCATCGGCATTGAATCAGATCGGGGCCGCATTTGGTTCTAAGACCGAAATTGTCACCATCGAAGCGACGCAGGCAGCGAAGTCACAAGGCGCGGTTCATTGCTTAACGCTGACAGCACCTTTGCGTTTGTCGATCTTCAGCGATTTGGCTGATGCCGCGAGGCGAAGTGAAGACCTCGCTCGAAAAGAGCAACTTGATCGGAATGTAGCGGCGGAAGTCGCTGCGCAGATTCCAACCACGGGATTGCAAGGATCGTGGGCGATTCTTGAAGAGGGAGAAGAATCGGACGAGTCGCCGCTCGAGCTCTATCCACAAAGAATCTTTTTCGGCGAGCATGAATTTCAGAAGGGCGTTTTCCACCAGGTAGAGTCTAACGGGACGTACACAATAGAAACGAGAGATCGTACTTCATGGTCTCTGCATTTCGTGTTCGCGGATCAGAATGTGACTCCCGCCGCCATTCAATGGTTAGGTAAGGATGAAGTCAAGCTACTTCTCAAGGACACGAACAGTGTATTGGTTCTAAGGCGAATTGCTTCCGACCTGGTATCGCCATTTAAGGCTGAGCCCCAGGCCTCGCAGCAACCTGACCAAGGTACGGGAGCCCCCGGTACAAAGCATCCGACACGCAAAAAGCCCACGACGTCGACGGGACAAGGATCGGGCACCTTAGAGCCGATTCAGCCGTAAGTGCGGGTTAGCGTGAGGCCGGGACAGGGGACAGGGCGGCGATAACCGCGTCCGTAAATTCTTTGGTTCCGGCGGTGCCGCCCACGTCGCGGGTGACTTGTTTGCCGTCGCGATACACTCTTTCCAGGGCGGCTTCAATGCTCAGCGCGGCTGGGCGTTCGCCCAGATGCTTCAGCATCATCACGCTGCTCAGCAGCAACGCCGTGGGATTCGCGAAGCCTTTGCCCGCGATGTCCGGGGCTGTGCCGTGGACGGCCTCGAACATGGCGCAATCGTCGCCGATGTTTCCGCTGGGCACCACGCCTAAGCCACCAACCAAGCCTGCCGCCAGGTCGCTCATTACGTCGCCGTAAAGATTCGGGAGCAGCAGCATGTCGAATTGGTCCGGGTCCAGCACCATTTGCATGCAGGCGTTGTCGACGATCATTTCCTTGTACTCGATCTCTGGATATTTCGGTGCGACGGCGCGGATCGATTTCAGGAAAAGGCCGTCGGAGAGCTTCATGATGTTGGCTTTGTGGATGGCGTGAATCTTCTTGCGACCGTTTTTTCGGGCGTACTCGAACGCGAATTTGGCGATGCGCGTGGAAGCCCGCTCGGTGATGATCTTCAGGCTCTCAACGACACCTGGAACAACCTCGTGCTCCAGTCCGGAATAGAGGTCTTCGGTATTTTCGCGGACCAGAACGATATCGACATTTTCAAAGCGCGATTTGACCCCCGGCAAATTCTTGACAGGACGCAGGTTCGCGTACAGATCGAGAGTCTTGCGCAGCGCCACGTTGACGCTGGGAGCGCCGCCCGCGATGGCGGTGCCCATGGGCCCTTTCAGCGCGACGTGGTTACGACGGACCGACTCGACGGCTGCCTGGTTGACGAGCTGGCCCGCTTCGGTGGCCTTGTCCGTGCGTGCTTCCAGCTCTTCCCAGTCGATTTCCACGCCGACGGCTTCGAGAACGCGCTTGGCGGCCGCCGCAACCTCGGGACCAATGCCTTCCCCGGGGATCAAAGTGACTTTGTGTCTCATGGCTGCATCGTATTGTATGCGATGGCCCGGAAGTTGTCGAAAAGGGCCTGCGATGAGTTGCCAGGAACGAACCCCAACGGTCCCATCGTTGGACATGCAGTTGTTTCTGTGTTTTGCTATACTGAGTCTGGAAGTCGGTAGTGCCGAAATCGGAGGCGAGGGAATTATGATCAATTTGACGCCGGTTGCCAGCACCAAGGTCAAGGAAATCATGCAGATGCAGAACCCCGTGCCCGTCGCGTTGCGCGTGGCGGTGGTCGGCGGCGGCTGCTCTGGTTTCCAATACCACATGGCTTTTGAGAACCAGACAAACGATACGGATGAAGTGATTGATTTTAACGGTTTGAAAGTGGCCGTGGATCAGATGAGCTCGATGTACCTGGAAGGCGTGGAAATCGACTACATTGAGACCGTTGAGGGCGCCGGATTCAAGTTCAACAACCCGAACGTGAAGAGCACCTGCGGTTGCGGCAGCTCGTTCAGCGTTTAGGATGGCGGTGGGTGGTCACGACTTGACCTCCTCCCAAACGAAACGTTTTGTGGCTCCTGGGCTATGGCCCAGGAGCTTTTTTCATGCCCGCTAACGATTCATCCCACGGGTCATCCGTGAGGCCATCCGGCTGGGACGCACGGCACCTTGCCGCGGCTCGAAGTTCTGTAGTCGAGCCGGCAAGCTTTGTCCTTGAGTTGCTTCCTTTGCTGCCGCGGGGGCCGGCCCTCGATCTGGCGTGTGGAACCGGACGGCACACACTCTTGCTTGCTGCGCGGCAGCAACCCGTGACTGCAGTGGATAGTTCGTCTGCCGGTTTGGATATTCTGGAGCAGCGGGCTAGCGTCTTTGGCCTTAAGACGAATCGACTGCGGAACTCGCAAGCCCTCGCACCTTGTCACGAGGGGATCGCGCTTATAGAGGCCGATCTTGAACGAGTGATTTTGCCGGTTGCTGCCTACGCCCTGATTTTGTGCGTTCAATATTTGCAGCGCTCTTTGTTTGGCCAGATCGGGCGAGCGCTCGCGCCGGGTGGCATGCTTTTGTTTGAAACTTACACGTGGGCGCAGTTGGAGTTTCCTGGAGGGCCGAAAAACTCCGAACATCTCTTGGAGCACGGGGAATTGCGGACGGCGTTTCCGTCGCTGAGATTGCTGTTTTATCGCGAACTGTGCGCGGGAAAGGGAATCGCCAGCTTAATCGCTCAGAGGCCGGTCGAAACCAATGGAAGACTCCCATGAACAGCGCACACAGCTGTGCGGGGACGTTTGCAATCTCCCGGATGCGCCCTTATTCTAAAGTGCCAGCATGAAGATAGCCCTCGCGCAATTCAATCCCACGGTAGGCGATTTCTCTGGAAATTCTGCGCGCATTTTGAGCCTTTCCGAGCAAGCGCAGCAGCGCGGCGCGACCTTGGCTGTCTTTTCCGAGCTTTGTCTGTGCGGCTATCCGCCCCAGGACCTTCTCGAACGGCCGGCCTTTATCGAGCGAAACGTCAAGGAACTGAAGGAGTTGGCGAAGAAAATGGCGTTGCCTGCGATTGTCGGCTACGCCGGACGCGTCAAGAGCAAACGGACGAGGGCGATTGCCAACAAAGCGGCGTTGGTTTGCGGAGGCCGGGTCGTTTTCGAGCAGAGCAAGATGCTGCTGCCGACCTACGACGTTTTCGATGAGTCTCGATACTTCCAGCCCGCTGAAAAACAATCAACTTACGATTTCGGAACCGAGCATCTCGGTATCACGATTTGTGAAGATGTGTGGAACGAAAAGAATTTTTGGCCGGAATCACGCTATGACCGGGACCCCGTAACCGAATTGGTGGTGCAGGGAACCAGCTTGCTGCTGAATATCTCGGCGTCTCCTTATACGATCGACAAGCGAGCGCTGCGCTTTGACATGCTGCGTTCGATTGCCAAGAGCCACCATCGGCCCGTAATTTACGTTAACCAGGTGGGAGGGAACGACAGCCTGATCTTTGACGGTGCGAGCATGGCCTTGACCGCAGACGGAAAAGTAGGGGCACAGGCCCTGGCGTTCGAGGAAGATCTCGTACTGTTTGATACGGAGACCGGACAGGGCGAAATTCATCCTCAGCCACGCGAGGAAATCGAATATGCATACCGCGCGCTGGTGATCGGGACGCGCGACTATGTGTTCAAATGCGGCTTCAAGAAAGTGCTCGTCGGTCTCAGCGGCGGCGTGGATTCCGCCGTCGTGGCGGCCATTGCCGTGGACGCCTTGGGCGCGGCGAACGTGCAAGGCGTATCGATGCCGGGACCGTATTCGTCAGAGGGCAGCAAGAACGACGCCAGGGAGTTGGCAACGAGACTGGGAATCGAACTCATCACATTGTCCATCGGGGACGTTTTCGATGCATACCGCCAGGCGCTTGCGCCCGCTTTCCACGGGCTGTCGGAAGGTGTGGCAGAAGAAAACATTCAGGCGCGCATTCGCGGGAATTATTTGATGGCGCTCTCGAACAAGTTTGGATCGATGCTGCTGAGCACCGGGAACAAATCCGAGTTGGCGGTCGGATATTGCACGCTGTATGGCGACATGGCCGGCGGACTTGCGGTGATTTCCGATGTGCCGAAGCTGATGATCTATGAGCTGGCAAAAGCGATTAATCGCGACAGGGAACTCATTCCTCGGGCAACTATCGATAAGGCGCCCTCGGCGGAGTTGCGACCTAATCAGAAGGACGAGGACAGCTTGCCGCCTTACGATGTGCTGGATCGCATTCTGAAAGCATATATCGAGGACCTGAAGAGCCCCCAAGAGATCGCGGATCGCTATGGGTTTGACCTTCAGCCGGTGAAAGACATCGCGCTGCATGTGGACCGCAATGAATACAAGCGCAAGCAGTCTGCGCCCGGACTGAAGATTACGTCGCGGGCGTTTGGGTTTGGGCGGCCGTTTCCCATCGCGCAGAAGTTCATTCCATAAGAGGAAGAGGTTCCCGGTGAAAACATCACTGGCCGTGACGGCGATTCTTTGGGTGGGTCTGCTGGCGCGCACGGCCGGCGCGCAGACCGCGCCGGATAACCCGCCCGTTGCCGTCAAGCCAACGCCTGCGGCCTCGACCGCCGAGCTGACGCTGTTACAGAAGAGCATCGAGGCTTATCTGCGCAATCTATACGCTTTCGGCCCGGATGTGCAGCTGACGGTGTCGGCCCCGAAAGAGACCCCGATACCCGGATTGCTGGAGACGTCGGTGTCCGTCAAAACCGGGGAAGGCTCCGAGGACGCGAAGTTCTACGTCAGCAAAGATGGCAAGTACCTGATTCGGGGTGATGTTTCTGAACTGGCCAAGGATCCGCTGGCCCAGAATCGAGCCATGATCGATCTTAAGGACGCGCCATCTCTGGGCGATCCGAAGGCACCGGTGACGCTGGTGGAGTTTTCGGATTTCGAGTGCCCAGTCTGCCGCAGTTTGCATGACGTGATGCGCGGCATGCTGAAGAACTATCCTCAGGTCCGGGTTGTGTTCAAGGACTATCCCATCGAGGTGCTGCACCCTTGGGCGCGGACGGCGGCTTTGGCCGGGCGGTGTGCCTATCAGCAGGACCCGGCGGCTTTCTGGAAGATGTACGACTCGATCTACGACAATCAGGACGTCATCTCCGCCGAGAATGCCTGGATGAAGATGAGCGAGTACGCGGGACAGGTTGGACTCAATGCGGACGCCTTTCGGGCTTGTATAGCTAGCCCTGAGGCTGGGGCGGCCGTTGATGCCAGCCGGGCGAATGGTCAGAAGCTGGACGTCAACAGCACGCCGACGATCTTCGTTAATGGACGCAGGCTGGTGGGAGCCGACCCGCATTTGCTGGAGCAATATATTCAGTACGAGATAGCCCAACAGAAATCGTCGAAGGCTGCCGACAAGAAATAATCGCGACTCGATTCGCGTTCCCGACGTGCGATGCCGTCCGTCCCAAAGGGCCACGCGAACTCCAAGAACAGAGCAGATTACGGCGGAGGAAGAGGAGCGCTTACACGGGGAGGCTTCAAACCGATTTATTGGTTAACATAATATAACTTATAGGACTCAGCGTCAGGCGAAATCGTTGGCTTTTATCGCCATGGCGCCTCGCAGACGATGCCTGAGCCCGCGGGTGGGGGCGTGCTAAAGATCTTCTGCCAGCGCACGGCTTTCCCGCCGTCAGGAACGTCGGCGGCGCTTTGGCATCTAAGTTCCCTTTTTGGTCGCGCGACGACGCGTGCGGCGGTCGTTCGCGCGAAGATTCTGGTATGGACTTGTCGCAGTTTCGAGTGATGCTCGTGGCTCTGAAAGCCGACATTCAAAGGCGGCGAGCCGGGCCGCTGCGCGACTTGATCTCGCTGCTGCGGTCTTGTTTGCTGGGAAGACCGACAAGTGCAATTTAGGATGTCCTGAAAAGAAAAAGGCTCCGCCAATGTCGAGGCGTGGCTCTCAATGAATAAAGTATACCATAGTGAAAATATTGCTAAGGGTACTCATCAACGATTTGTAGCTCGTCTTGACACTCTTTGTTTTCAAGAGCATAGTGGCGCCACTACCCCGGAACGTCCACCCCGAAGGAGGATTTTCATGCCTTATTTCTGCCATCAGGTCAGTTATACGAAAGAAGCCTGGGCCAAATTAATGGAGAATCCCCAAGACCGGCTCGAAGTTGTGCGAAGACCCATCGAAAAGCTCGGCGGCAAGTTGGAGATATCGTTTTTCGCGTTTGGTGCGTTCGACGTGATCGCGATTACCGATATGCCAGACAACATTTCGGCGGCTGCGCTGGCCATAGCTTTCGCAGCAGGCGGCTCTGTGCAAAGCATTCAGACCACGCCGCTTATGACCGCGGCACAGGCCGTGGAAGCATTGCGCAAGGCCGGCACCTGCGGCTACAAGTCGATCACAGAAACCAGCGCTGCCGCGGCCGCACCGTAGAGCCGCGTGAGATGTTTAGCGAGGAGCGCCTCTGGAGGCTAGCGCTCCGGAGTCTTAGCCATTGCGACTCTTTCCGGTCGGACCCGAGTCCCTGATCGGACATCCTCTGCTCGCGCTTACTGGGTCGGTGCGGCGGAACGGGGATCGCCGGTGAACCTTCTTCCAGGCGGAGCCGTTCCAAGTCCACCAGTTCCCTGCTGCATTTTGTTGATAGAGCGTCTTGTTAGACAAGAGCGGCAAAGTTGCGGCCGTTCCATTTTGGGAAATCTCATTCTGCACGACGACGTTGCCGCAGGCATTTGGCGCGCAGTCCGAATTGCTCGCCACAGGCACGACCCCGCCCAGCGTCCACGAATTCGACTGGGCGTCGACAATGATCGCGTCATTCGCGGGCGTCGCCGTCGCGCCGCTGACACTGGGTGTTGCGTGTGGCGCAGGAGCCGGAGTCGCCGGTGGCGGCGTTACCGTGGTGTTCCCTGCCAGGTAATCCTCCAAGTAGGTGTATCCCGTCTTTGCATCGATTTTGTTGTACAGCGTCAAATCCGTAGTGCTGAGACCGTTGTTTTTCTTCCATTGATCCGGGATGCCGTCGTGCAGCGATTCCACGCAAGCCGTTCCATTCACGACAGGCGCATCCTGCCAATTGGGGGTTGGCTGCGGGATACTGGACTCGCCCGTAAACGTCACAGCGTTGGGCCAATAGCCGCCGCTTCCCCCAGACTGATACTGCGCGATGATCCGCGCGTCGGCCGCATCCCGGTGGCTGACCCAGTTTCCAATGCAGTCGAGGTGCTGTGAGTTGCCGACCGTAGGCAGGAGCACGGTGTCGAGGTCGGAGGCTGGGTCGGCCACGATGGGGAAAGCGTTGCTGTCCGCCATGGGAGCCGATCGCTCCCAACTGCTGGGAATGGCGCCGGTCTCGTTGCCGTTCTCGCCGCTGATTTGGTTGACGAGCTGGCCGTACTGGTCGCTGTTTACGGTGTTGGCGCCTTGCCCGCCGAAGATGTTTCCAGCGACATAGACCGAAGGAGCGCCGGACATCTCAGGGCTGTCGGTCGTAAAGTGAATCGGGAAGGCTTGTGCGCTGGAGTTCAGGTTTCCGGTGATGTACTTGTTGTTGATGGCATCGATGATCTCGGCGCCCAGCCATGCGTTGGCGTACCAGCCCCAATTGAAAATGATGTTGTTGATCCAGCGCGTCGAGCCGTTGGAGTTCTCCGGGATGCGGTGGTGCGCGTTGACGAAGATGTTGTGGTGAAAGTCGATGTTGACCTCGTAGGGGGAGAGGCAATTGCCGTTGGTGCGCGTGCCCACGCAGGTCTCATCGGTGGCGGTGCCATAGCCGACGGGATGCCCTTCGTGCGGCTCGTAGTCGAGGGACCATTGCGTGGTGATCTCGTGATTGGGGCCGGTGCCATTGCCGTTGCCGTTTAAGCGCGGTGTGTAGTTGCTGGTGGTGATCCAGCTTTTGTTTCCCGACCACCTGGTCGTCACATGGTCGACGATGATGTTGTAGCAGCCGCCGGTGTTCTTGGTGCCGTTGCCCGGGCAGTTGACGATCCAAATGCTGGTCGTGCCGGTGCCGGGGCCGGAGGGCGTGCTGAAGTTGTCGGGGCTCAAGGTGACGTAGCGCAGGATTACGTCGTGCGTCGAAACGCCGAAGAGAGCGCCGCCGGTGTCGGGTCCGCCGAGGATGACTTCGCCTGGCGCTGATTGTCCGGCCACGGTCAGATACGGGCTTGAGAACCGTAGATCCGCGGAAGTAATGGGAAACAACCCGGCCACGCGGAACACGCAGGTGCGCGCCCCGGTGGCCATTACACACGCGCGGAGCGACCCCGCGCCCGAGTCATTCCGGTTGGTCACCTCGATGACGGTGCCGCCACGTCCGCCTACCGAGGCGGCGCCACCTCCCTGCGCGCCGGGGAACGCGGCCGGGAAGCTGACGGGGGGTGGCGTAGGTATCGGCGTTGGCGGTAGCGAAGGGACGGGCGTCGGAGTAGGAGTTGGTGCCGGAGCCGGGCAGGTTGACACCGGGATCACCGGCACCGTGCCTGGTGATGAGAACGCAACCGTGCAACCCGGCGGCGCAAGGACTTCCATAGGTACCGTTTGACTCACGACGCCGTTGGTCGTGGACGTTGTATTGGTCTGTGCCAGAGCCGGCACGCTATAAAGCAGCGCCAAAAACATGCTCAGTTTCTTCGTCATCGTTTACCTGTTCTAGTATCGCTTGCCGTGGGAGCGATTTCTCTCGGAAAAATCGTTGAGGGCGCGTTACGCCGGGCCCGCCTCAATCGCTCCGCTCGGCTGTTTTGTGCGTTCGATGCGGGCTCGATGCTAAACTTCGGAACGTAGGCCGATCACCGGCAGCAGGAGACCGCTATGGTGCGCACGCACTGGAGATGCAAATTTGCTGTGGCGTTGTTCACGCTGGCGCTGGTGCGAACACCTGGCGCGCGTGCGCAAGCCGCTGCGTCGGAGCTGCCGAAAGCTCCGCCGCACGAACCCACCGCCGCCGAGCTGAGCCATAACGAAACCGTCGGCACGGCACTGATGCGCACCTTTGGCGGTCAAGAATTCGAGTTCCGCTCTGCCGCCGAGGCTATGCCCGATGAAAAATACGGATATCGTCCCGCGATGCCAAGTAAACCTACCGAGCCGGCCGCCTTTGGCCCGACCGATCTGCGTACCTTCGCGGAGCAGGTGAAGCATGTGGCCTGCTCGAATTTCGCGTTTGCCGCCGAACTGGACGGCAAGACGCCGCCTCCGGATTGCGACAAAGGCGGGCCGAATCCGGCGAAGACGCGCGCCGAGTTGCTGACTTATCTTCGGAATTCGTTTGCGGCAATGAACAATTCGCTGAACGCAGTCACCAGCAAGAACATGTACGATCCCATCGCCGGCCCCTACGGTGGTCCCAACACGCGTCTGGGCATCGCAGGTCTGGCGATATGGCATGTCGCCGATCATTACGGCCAGATCGTCGTCTATTTGCGCGAGAATGGCATCGTGCCCCCTGCCAGCCGCGCCAACCCGCCGGAGTTGAAGGATTACCCCGCGCACTAAGGCGCGCTTCTCGGAAACTCATAGAGGCCGCGTTTGTCGGCGCGATGCGACCCTCTGCTAGACTCATTTCGTGAGCTCGCAACTCGTGAAGCCGCGTCTCGCCGGGATACGCCTGCATCCCATCAAGGCACTCGACCCGGTCTCCGTTGACGCCGCCCGCATTGGCCCGGCTGGGGGCCTGGAACTGGACCGCGCTTGGGCTCTTTATACCATCGACAACCGCTGGGTGAACGGCAAACGCTCGCCAGCCATATTTCTGATTCGCGCCGAGTTCGCGCCAGACTTGAGTCGCGTCAAATTGTCGGTGCCGGACGATCGCCGCAATATTCCCACGCGAGAATTCGTCTTCCCGCAGGATTCTGACTCCGCCGCGGAGTGGTTCAGCGTATATTTCGACCAGCAGATCATCGTGCGCTATTCGCGGAATGGCTTTCCGGATGATGCGGACGCTCATGGTCCGACCATTGTTTCTACGGCGTCGCTGCAAGCCGTCTGCGATTGGTTCCCCGGAGTCGCCTTGGAGGAATCGCGCCGCCGCTTTCGCACCACGCTCGAAGTGGATGGTGTGCCCGCGTTCTGGGAGGATCGGCTCTTTGGCTCGAAGAATACCTATGCAGTGCGCTTCCGAATTGGTGACGTGGATTTCGAGGGCAGCAACCCGTGCGCACGCTGCAGCGTACCCCCGCGCGATTCCTACACTGCTTCGGAACACGTGGGTTTCCAGAAGCGCTTCAGCGACCTACGCCGCGAACACCTCCCGCCCTGGGCCACGGCCGAGCACTTCGACCATTTCTACCGCCTGGCCACCAACACCCGCGTCCCGCCTTCAGAATTCGGCAAGACGCTACTCGTAGGCGATGCCGTCGAGCTTGAATAAACCGCAAATAATTTCTGCCGGTCCCGCGTCGCTACGAAGCAGCGGAAACGAAATACTTTCGCGGGAGAAAAATGCCGCACCGCAGCAGTTTCTGGCCGCAACGATGGCGGATCTGCTTGTCGATGACAAATGCGCCTTCCATAGCGTGGGCAGGGTTACTTCTAACGAGCGGCAGGACCTTCGGTCGGGGCCTTCTCTAGCAGTTGCTCCTTGCGGTAGACGAGCGCGTTGATATCGTACGTGGCGAGCTCGAAGCCGTGGCCGTGGGTGATGGCGTCGGTCGGACACGCTTCCACACAATACCCACAGAAGATGCATCGCGAATAATCAATATTGTAAACGCTGGCGTAACGTTCGCCTGCCGAGATGCGATTCGCGTCTGTATTCTCCGCTGCTTCAATGTAAATGCAATTCGCAGGGCAAGCCGCGGCGCACAGAAAACAACCCACGCACTTCTCCAAGCCGCTCTCATCGCGATGCAGGACGTGAATGCCTCGATACCGCGGCTGGAAGTGGACGGGCTCGTACGGATAGTTCTCGGTCACCGTCTTTCGGAACATATTTTTGAAGGTGACGCTGAATCCCTGCGCCAGCGTTGAGAACGTCTCGGCAACTTCGCGGATGATGGAGGGCATAGACGAAAAGTCTAACAAACCGCGATGGAACCGGCAATTCGGGGATTCGCAAGGTGAATTGCCCCAGCGCGATTGACTCCCGTCTCCTGCCATTGCCACAGTAGGGCATGCACATCCGCTCTGCTCTGCCGACCGACGCAAACGCGATCTGGCACATTCTCGAACCGACGATCCGAGCCGCTGAAACGTATGCGCTACCCGCAGACATGAGTCGCGAAGAAGCACTCGCCTATTGGATGTCGCCGGGACACGAGATCTTCGTTGCGGAAGAAGACGGAACCGTATTGGGCACTTACTTTTTGCAGGCGAATCAACGCGGCGGTGGCGCGCACGTCGCCAACTGCGGCTACATCACTGCTCCAGCGTCGACAGGACGCGGCGTAGCCCGTGCTATGTGCGCCCACTCCTTGGATCACGCTCGTGGGCGCGGCTTCAGTGCGATGCAATTCAATTTTGTGATTGCTACGAACGAGCGCGCCATTCACTTGTGGGAGAGTTTCGGATTTAATACCGTCGGCCGTATACCCGCGGCATTTCGACATCCGGCGCTAGGACTGGTGGATGTCCTCGTGATGCATCGCTTTTTGTGAACCTCGCCGGGCAGAGTTCCTGGTGATGACTAAATCAGTCTGTTAGCGGTTCCGGCCAGACCATCGATAATCTGTTTTCCGTGAAACCTGCCATTTTCAATGAAAATTTCGCCGGTATGCCTCCCACCAATCACCACTCCGGCCAGATGGATGCCTGGCACATTGCTTTCCAGGGTATTCGGGTCTAACGCCGGCTTCCGGGTCTCCGGATCGAGGTGTACACCAAGGCTCTCGATGAACTCGAAGTCAGGATGATAACCCGTCAATGCGAACACTCTGCGGGCCGGCAGACGTTTTTCGCCGGCGCCGTTGGCCGCGATGACTTCGTCTCTGCTGATTTCTTTCACATGCGTTTGGAAGAAAGCAGTGATCTGGCCGGCTTTGATTCGATTCTCAATGTCGGGCCGCACCCAATACTTGATGGTTGTGCCAAGCTGCGCATCTCGATGAACCAGGGTCACCTGCGCGCCATTGCGATATAGGTCAAGCGCTGCTTCGGCCGCCGAATTCTTCCCCCCGATAACCACGACGGGCTCTCTCCAATATTCGTGCGGCTCGGTATAATAGTGCGACACATGCGGTAGCTCTTCGCCCGGCACGTTTAGCGGATTCGGCAGGTCGTAATAACCACTCGCCACGACGATTTTTCTCGATGCGTATTGTTGCTCGACGCCTTTCTCGTTTCTCGTGAAAACCGAGAACTTTCCGTCGCTACCTTCCACTCGCAGAACCAGTTCGAACAATCGCAGTTCCAGTTCATAGTGCTCCGCAGCCCGCCGGTAATACTTCAACGCCTCTACCCGAGTCGGCTTTTCCGCAGCGCAGACCAATGGCAAGTCGCCGATTTCCAAAAGCTCCGGCGTTGTGAAAAACACCATATTCACAGGATAGTGGTAGATGGAATTGCACAAGCAACCCTTGTCGATCACCAGGGCTCGCATGCCAGCGCGTCGAGCCTCGATTGCGCACGCTAAGCCTGTAGGACCCGCACCGATGCAGACAATGTCGTAAGTGGCCATGGGAATTTTAGTTTGCCGGGAGTCCCAAGGAATTGCAAATTGAGGGAATTTATCGAGTGAATGCTTTTTCCAAGACTGCCGTCATCTCCTGCCCAAATACTGCCAATTCTTTCAATCGTTCAGGGGTGGCCTCGAGTTCGCTCTTCTTCCAGACGAAAACCTCGCGATTTCCCCGCCTCAGCTTCACGCTGAAATTGCCGTCGATGATGTACGACGCCGGGGCCAACAAACGCAATCCGCCGTTATGTATCGGGTTCAGGACCGCGGCGCAGTCGCCGCGACGCACGCACAAGGCGTTCTCATACGGTGGTATTGCCACCGGACGAAACCCCGCGGCAAACAACTCCTCCAGAATCTTCGTTTGCAGCGGAGACAGTTCCACCATAGGTAAGGAAGAGACAGAATAAAAACGCCCACAGGTGGTCGCAACGCACGCGACCTCCGGGTCTACGCTGCGGTAGAATCCGCTTGAGACTCCGACGAGCCCTCTAGCTGCGACAGGATCCCCCGCAGGGTCGTGATCAACTCATCCCTCGACACATGGCTCTTCTTGAATTGAATCCGGAACCTGAACTGCTCATTCTCCGGCTCAAATTGGAAAATGAACGGCTGCGGCCGGTGCGGTACCGCTTGCTCTTCCTGTCGCTCCCGCCTGGCTTCATCCCGCGTTAAGCCGCCTGACAGAATGCGATGCATCATCTCCAGCATCTTCTTCTCGGTTGGCTGGCGCGCGATCTGCAGCAGCAAGGATTTCGAAGTAATTCCCTGTTCGGCGCATCGCTTCCGCAACGCTTCCGGGATGTTCAGCAGCGAAAGCGTTTCCGTCACCGAAGAACGCGCCCGCCCGATCTTCTTCGCCACGTCCTCATGCGTGTATTCGAATTGAGTCGCGAGCCGGTGCAGTCCATCGGCCTCTTCAAAAGGCGTAAGGTCCTTGCGTTGAATGTTTTCAATCAGCCCAATCTCCAGCGTTTCCGCGTCGTCCGCGACTTTTTCGATGCAAGGCACTTCGTTCAGCCCCGCAGCTCGCGAAGCGTGGTAGCGGCGCTCACCGGAAATAATGTAGTAGCAATCCTCGCGCGGCACGAACCGCACCAACAAAGGCTCGAGCACGCCCTTCTCGCGGATGGAATCCGTCAATTCTCGCAGATCGCCGATAGCCTTGCGCGGCTGATCAGGATTGGGACGAATCTGATCAACAGGGATCATCCGCCCAATGGCCGCCCCGCTGTAACTTGTCAGCGATTCGACGTAGTGTGCGTCATGCCGCATCTTCAGCGTGACGGGTAATCCGGTCCTCTTCAACACGTTGAATAACCTCCCCAGCAAGCTTTCTGTACTCGATGGCGCCAGTTGATTTCGGCGCGAACGTTAGAACTGTTTCTTTGTAGGCCGGACTCTCTTCGAGGCGCACGTTTTTGCTGATTTTCGTTTTGAACAGCGTTTCTCCGAACACCGTTCGAATCTGTCCGTGCGTGTCGCGCGAAATGTTGGTGCGCTTGTCGAATAGCGTGATCACCACGCCCAGCATCTTTAAGGCGGGATTTGGCCGAGCACGAATTCGCTCGTACGTTTCCAACAGATCGTCCGTGCCTTCGATCGCAAAGTAGGCGGCCTGAATCGGCACGATCAGATGCGTGGAAGCCACCAGAGCGTTCACAGTCAAAATACCGAGAGAAGGCGGCGTATCCAACACGATGTAGTCGTACTCTTTGATCACTGGAGCCAGCGCGTCTTTGAGTCGATACGGCGCATCGAACTGCCCCGCCAGCACTTGTTCCAGCTTGGCCAACGCCAGCCGTCCAGGCCCCAGGAACAACATCGGGTCTTTGGTGGCCTTGATCACCGCGGTCATCGGCGCGCGGTTGTCGCTGAGCACGTCGAACATCGAAGCGGGTATTTCGCCTGAACTGTAAAACGCAATCGTGGAGTTTGCCTGCGGGTCGAGGTCGATCAACAATGTACGCTTGCCGCGATCGGCTAATGAAGCGGACAAATTAATCGCGGTAGTAGTTTTGCCGACGCCGCCTTTTTGATTCGCGATCGTGATGATGGCAGTCATGCCCTTCTGCCTCCCTCCGTGCGATCAATATAACGCTGCCGCGACCCGGCAAACGAATTGCTATATATAGGTGCCTCCTAGTAAAACCCCCCTAGGCCCAGCCCACTTTAAGGTTGCCAGACAGGCGAAGGCAAGGGAAAAGTGAATTTTCGAGTAACTGTCGGTGGAAAAGTATCGAGGACCAGTTTGGGATTGGTCCGGATTGGGAGTTACGGACGCCCGCCGATCTAACCTAGAACTCAACGCCCCAAAAATCTGACGGCATCTTCTGGAGCTCCAAGCCTAATTCCCACCCGCTGCGGCCTTCGTGCCCGCGCCAGACCAGCACTGCTTCGCACACGTTCTGATTCGTAAGGTTGACGAGGTTGAGCCGCTGACCCACGGTAAAGCCCTGCGGAAAGATGGCCAGGCAACCCTTTGGGCTAATGTCAAGCGTATAACCTTCCGAACGTAGTGTGCGCCCCGCTTCAGTCCACTCGACCGCAACGGCCACCCGGGAGTTTAGCCGGATCCCCGCTCGAATCTTCTTCATCGTTTGCTCGTAACCTATGTCTTTGATCGGCGCCACAATCTTCTCCCTGGATTTCCGGTGTTCTCGCGGTCAGGATTTATCGATTCTGCGATAGTATCGGGCCTGCCACGCGATTCGCAGAAACCTAGCTGTATCGAGAGGTTACGGGCCCCCGAGGAAGCGGTCAATGGAACTTAAGAGCCAGCACGCCCGGGAAGTTACCCCTAGAGAACCGAACGGACAGAGGATCGCGCCGTAGGCTCGGGTCGAATTGCGCCATCTAGCGCTTACACTTCCGAGGCTCATCGCTCCGTTATGCTCCAATTGCAAACATTGCGCTCGGAACTTCCGCCGACTTTGCGTCTCGCGCTACCGCTCGTACTTGCCGAACTGGGTTGGATGAGCATGGCAATCGTCGACACCATGATGGTCGGCCGGCTACCCAACAGCGCCACTGCGATGGGCGCAGTCGGCCTCGGATCGAGCATATTCATCGTCCTCGGCCTGTTCGGCGGAGGCATGCTTCTCGGTCTGGACACCGTTGTCTCGCAAGCCTTCGGCGCAGGAAAGCGCGAGGATTGCCATCGTTCCCTCATCAACGGAATCTATCTCAGCGTGGCGCTTACTCCGGTATTGGCTGCGCCGGTTTGGCTGTTGCCTCGGCTCCTTAACTCCGTACACGTCAGCTCGGACGTCTTCAGACTTGCAGTTCCTTACACAAAAGCCCTTGTCGTTGGCCTCTTCCCTCTCTTGTTGTATTTCGCCGTTCGCCGTTGCCTGCAAGCGATGAACATGGTGAAGCCCGTGGCTTTCGCGCTGGTCACTGCGAACCTGATCAACGCATCCGGCAATTGGATCCTCATCTATGGGAAATGGGGAGTTCCTGCAATGGGCACTGTAGGATCCGGCTGGTCTACAGCGATCGCCCGCACATATATGGCCGCCGTTCTCCTCGGATATCTTCTGTGGTACGACCATCGCAATCGCACCGAACTGCTGAACACTCCAGTCGATGTCGATTTGCCGCGCATACGCCGCCTCATCTCGCTAGGCTTTCCCGCAGCCATGCAGTCCACTTTGGAAAGCGGAGTCTTCGCGACAATCACCACGCTCATCGCGAAACTCGGTGCTGTGCCACTGGCGAGTCATCAGATCGCGCTCAACACCGTGTCGTTCACATACATGGTGCCACTCGGAATCTCCTCTGCCGCCGCCGTCCGCGTTGGCCAAGCCCTAGGCCGGAAGGACCGCGCAGGAGCTGGCGATGCCGGCGGCACCGCGATCCTTCTCGGCGGCGCCTTCATGTCCTGCGCCAGCCTGGCTCTACTGATTTTCCCGCGATGGATCGCCCGATTGTTCACTCCGGACGAGGTCGTGATTCGAAGCACCGTCGGCTTGCTGGCGGCCGGCGCCGCATTCCAACTGTTTGACGGTATTCAAACTGTCGCAACCGGCGCTCTTCGCGGCGTAGGCGACACACGCACGCCGATGTTTTGCCATTTCCTCGCTTATTGGGTCATCGGGTTGCCGCTGGGCGCGTGGCTGTGTTTTCGACGCGGCTGGGGCGCGGCTGGCTTGTGGTCCGGGCTCAGCCTGGCGCTTATCCTGATCGGCGTCGTTCTGTGGTTCGTGTGGCGTCGGGCTGTGCAGCGGTTGAGCGCGTCGGATGTCGCGTAGGAACCCACTCGCTACATTTTATAGCGGCCGAGATCGTCGTCAGAAAGGCCTTCGAGCCAGGAACGCAGTTGCTCGTTCGTCGTACGTTCAGAAATGGCGCTGGAGATTTTAGAGTTCTTCAGTACTTGCTCATCTACGAAGATCGGGCAATCGACACGCAGTGCCAATGCTAGGGCGTCGCTCGGCCGCGAATCGATGGTCATCATCTGGCCGTCGCGCTCGACCCAGATCAGAGCGTAGAACGTATCGTCCTTCAGGTCGTTCACAACCACCTTCTGCACGTGAACCTCGAGTCCCAGCAGCACGTTCTTCAGCAGGTCGTGCGTCATCGGTCTCGGAGTTTGAACCTTTTCGATTTCCAGGGCGATGGCATTGGCCTCGTAGACGCCAACCCAAATCGGCAGGATCGCCTGCCCCTGCACATCCTTCAGGACCACGATGGGCATGTTCGTGACGGGATCCATCATCAGGCCACGGATCTTCATTTCTACTTCCATCGAGGCCTCCCCCAGACTAGACGACGTGCTCACCCGCCAGGCTACCTGACCCGACGTTCGTAACGCGCACCTGCACGTAGGTTCCCAAAAGGTCTTTCGCTTGGGAAGCGAAATTTAACACCCGATTACAGGGCGTGTGGCCGCTCCACTGATTCTCGCGCCGCGACTTCCCACTGACCATCAATTCGAACGACGCTCCCATGAGGGTTGCGTTCCGTTCCGCTTGAATTTGACGCTGTCGCTCCTGCAAAATCCCCAGACGGCGGCTCTTTTCTCCTTCGGGAACAGAATCGTTCATCGAGACCGACACGGTGTTGGGCCGGGGCGAGTACTTGAAGGAAAAGACACCCTCGTATCGCACCGTATCCAACAAACTAAGCGTCTCCTCGAATTCCTGTTCGGTCTCGCCCGGAAATCCCACAATGACATCTGTCGTAATGCTGATATCCCTCTTGGCCGCCCGAATCATCGCGATTTTCTCGAGATACTCACCTCGCGAGTACGTGCGTTGCATGGCTCGCAATACGCGAGTCGAACCCGATTGCACCGGTAGGTGCACGTGATTGCATACCTTCGGATGTGAGTCGATCGCTGCGACGATATCCGGCGTGAAGTCCCGCGGATGAGACGTGGTGAATCGAACGCGGCGTATTCCCTGCACGTCAGCGACCGCCAACAGCAGTTCCGCAAAGCGCACTTTGCTGGCCGAAGGATCGGCATACGAATTCACGGTTTGCCCCAGCAATTGCACTTCGGAATATCCAAGTTCGGCCAACTGTCGGACTTCCTTCAATATGGACAAGCTTGGCCGGCTCCGTTCCGGGCCGCGTGTATAAGGCACCACGCAATACGTGCATGCCTTATCGCAACCTTCGATGATCGTCAGATAGGCGCGCCACGGATTGTCGCGCCGCGTGATTTCCGTCTCAAACGTCTCGTCTGTATCTGTGTCCAGACCCGTGACGCGTTGATTTCCGGCCTCCAGTTGCGCGAGCAGCTCCGGCAATTTCCGGTAACTCGCCGACCCGCATACCAAACTGACCCAAGGGGCCCGCTCGAAAATCTCTTCGCCCTCTTGTTGGGCAAGGCATCCGAGCACGCCAATGATCTGCCCATCTTTCTGTCTGGTGCGGTACTCGCCGAGTCGCGAGAACACTTTTTGCGCCGCCTTCTCGCGAATGCTGCACGTGTTGTAAAGGATGAGCGATGCCGAATCCGGAGATTCCACCTGCTGATACCCGCGCGAAAGAAGCACGCCCGCGACTTTCTCCGAGTCGTGGTCGTTCATTTGGCAGCCGAATGTCTCCAGGAAGAACGTGCTGCTGGTGGGCGCGGAGGCCCCGAATGCACCGTCCCCCGCCGCGTCCGGTTTAGCAACCGAACGTACTGTTAAAGAGTCCAAGCTGATGTCGAATGCCTGAGCCATCTCCAAGTTGCAGTCTAGCACAGCTTAAACAATGGTCCGGCGCCGATGGGTCGCAAAGTCGTAAAGAAGACGGTTGGAACGCTCTAACGTTGTTTCCAGGAGCGCAACACCTGTCGAGGTTTCGTTGCGTCCACTGGTAGCGTGTGCTACGGTTCTGAAGTCGCAAAATTTTCGTCGCACTGAGGGGAAACGTCATTTATTTGTTCACGATAGTTATACTGATCGATCTTGGAAATATTCTGGAGCAGACTGGTTGGGTTGCCCGCGGAGTTATTGCCATCCTTCTTCTGTTTTCCGTCATCTCCTGGGGCATGATCCTTCAAAAACTCGGTCTCTTCGGCCGCATTCGTCGTGAGAGTGATCAGTTCCTGCGAATCTTTCGCGCTACTCGTGGCGTCGCCAATCCGCAGGGTCTGGCGTCCGCTGGATCGCCTTTCGCTTCAGTTTACGCTGCCGGGTACCGCGAACTGCAGAGCCAGATCGGCAACGGATCCGGGAATCCCCATCCGCCGAAGTTGAAAAGCTTGCAGGCCGTCACCGCCAATATGCAGGTTGCCGCCGCCGAAGAAGTACGCCGGGCCGAAAAAGGCATGTCTTGGCTGGCCACCACCGGCTCGGTTTCTCCGTTCATCGGCCTTTTTGGCACCGTTTGGGGCATCATCGACGCTTTTTCCGGTCTGGGAAACGCCGGCGCGGCCAGCCTTCGCGCCGTGGCGCCAGGCATCTCGGAAGCTCTGTTGACCACCGCCGCGGGACTTTTTGTCGCCATTCCTGCGGTTATTTTCTACAATCAGTTCTTGCAGAACATTCGCAACCTTGCGCAGCGGCTGGACACCTTTGCGCTGGAAGTCGCCGCGCAGATCGAAAAAACGTTTACCTAGTACCCGCGGCCCCTCCAGCCTGGCCGCCAATGGAAATCGATGCCCCAAATCTCCAAAACGCAGTCGTCCCTGTCCGAGATCAACATGGTCCCGTTCATCGACGTCGTTCTGGTCTTGCTGATCATCTTCATGATTACCGCTCCGATCCTCCAGTCCGGCATCGAACTCGATGTTCCCAAGACTCACACCGTCAAAGAAATTAACGAACAGAAACTCGTCATCAGCGTCGACAAAGCGCAACGCGTTTACTTAGGCAACGATCCCGTGAATGTCCATGACCTCGGCGCTAAAGTGCACGCTCAACTCAAGAAACCGGGCGACGGCGTATTTCTCCGTTGTGACGAAACCGTTCCTTTTGGGATTTTCGCCTCTGTGGTCGATACCCTCCGGCAATCGGGCATCAGTAACATCAGCATCGTCACCGAGCCCATTACCGATCGCGCAAACACGCGCTAACGATGACTACCGCTGTCGCCAACCCGGATGATTTTGGCCTCGGAAAATTTGTTGTCTACTCTCTCGTACTTCATGGCGCTCTGGTTGGCTTAATCGTGGCTTCTATCCTTTTGCACTGGAAAGGTAGCATCTGGGGGGATGTTGGCGGCGCCAGCCAAGGCGCTGTGACCGAAGTGAAATTGACGGGCAGTGTCGGCCTTCCCATGCCTAAGCCGCCTGTTGTGGACGATAGCAAAACCTTCGATCCCACAAACAGCCTTTACAAAGAGCAACCCCAACCCAAACCGCCCGAGATCCCCAAAGAAGCCGAAAAGATCCCTAAGTTTGAGAAGGAAAAGCCTCCCAAGCCGATCGAACATAAGTCCCGCGTCTTCGAAAATAAGACCCCGCCCCCGGATAATGCGGTCGCGCAACATGGTGGCCAGCCCAATCTGCCTACCGGGTACTCGCAGACTCCCGGGGCATCCTCTCCAGGCGTCGCTATCTCGAACCAAGCGGGCGGAGATTTCGCGGGTCGCTATCCAGCCTATGTGGAAGCCATCCGCCGCAGGATTGCTCAAAACTGGCTTCAATCCAGTATCGATCCCGCCGCTCGCTCCTCTCGCACCATTCACGCGGTCGCCACCTTTACGATCAACCGCGACGGCTCGGTCAAAGACATCCGCATCACGGAATCCAGCCGCAACGCATCCTTCGACAATTCGGGCTTGCGTGCGCTCTACGATTCCAATCCGATGCCGCCATTGCCTGCTGACTATAATGGTTCCTATGTAAGCGTCACTTTTGATTTTCTCCCGCCCGGGACTCGCTGAGCAAAAATGACACCATCATCCAAAGAAACGAAATCGGAGGCCAATGTGAGATCGCTGTCCCCACGCTACAAATTCTTGTTCTTGCTCGCTGTCATCCTGGCGGCGGGTCATGCCGCGGCCGCCCAGGATTGGGTTCGCACCGGCACAGGCCTTGGTGTCGAGAAGCCTCGTCTCGCGGTCGCGGATTTCGCCCCGCGAAATGATGCCACGAAAAATCATGCTCAGCTTTTTACTCAGGTAGTCCGGGATGATCTGGCTTTCAGCGGCATTCTCGATCTGGTTAGTCCCAGCTTTTATCCGCCGCAAGTTCCGACCGTACCGGGTGAACTCAAGAACCTCGCGTGGACAGAGCAACCTATCAACGCCAACCTGGTAGCCTTTGGAAACCTCACCGAATCCGCCTCTGAGGTTGAGATCCAAGCCTGGCTTTACGACGTAAGGAGCCCTTCTAACCAAGCGGTCATCGGTAAGGTCTACCGCGGCGCGCCCACCGACGCGCAGGTTCGCAAATTCGCCCATCAATTTGCCGACGAAATCATCAGCCGGCTCTCTGGTGGTCTGCCGGGCATCGCCTCCACGCAATTCGCCTTTGTCAGTTCGCGCACCGGCACCAAGGAAATCTGGGTGATGGATTACGACGGCGCTAACCAGCATCCGCTTACTTCTCTCCATTCCATCTCGCTGACTCCGCGGTGGTCTCCTGACGCTTCGCGCATTGCCTTTACTTGCTTCGCGCCCTCCCACGGCGTTGTCAGCCCTCAGATTTGCATGTATTCCGTGGATGCGGGCAAGGTCGTCACGTTTCCTCGCTTTCGCGGTACGAATAGTTCCCCCGCCTGGTCGCCTGATGGCGCGCATCTCATTTTTTCGTCCTCGATGCTCGGCAATCCGGAACTCTTCGTCACTGACGCGAACGGCAGCAACCCCAAACGCCTGACCTTTGCAAGCGGGGCCAGCACTTCCCCCGCTTGGAATCCCAAGACCGGCCAGTCGGTTGTGTTCGTCAGTGATCGCGACGGCATCCCCAAGCTCTTCATGATGAACGCCGACGGCACCAACTCCACCGAGATGGACGTTCCCGATAAGGGCTACCTCATTGATCCGGCATGGGCGCCCAACGGCCAACTATTAGCCTTCAGCTGGCGCCGTCCCGAAGGCAACTATGATCTTTACCTGATGGACGCAGCCACTCGTCAGATCGTCGAGCTCACCCGCGACGCCGGTCGCAACGAGCGCCCCAGCTGGGCCCCTGACGGTCGCCATATCGTTTTCGAATCCACCCGCGGTGGCACGCGGCAAATTTGGGTGATGCTTGCAGATGGCTCGCAAGCCCACCAATTGACGACCCAGGGTCACAACGAGTCGCCCAATTGGTCACCTCGTTGATTTTTTTGTCTACGAAACTCTGTGCCCGATGTATAACATATCGTGACACGAGATATCTCCGGAAGCCCGCACTCAGTGCTAGGATGTTGGCTGCCGTGGGATCAACACCGGGTTTTTGGATTACACTCTTGAGGAGGATTTGAATGATCGAGGTCTCCCGATCACTGTATCGCGCGACTCTGCTTGTAGCGCTCGCTGCTTCTGTCTTTGCATTTGGCTGCAGCAAGAAGCCCAAACAGGTCAGCGCGCCCCCAGCCGCTCCACCCGCACCAGCGGCGGCCCAGCCGACCGTCACTCTCACGGCTAGCCCCACTGCCGTCGAAAAGGGTGACTCGTCAACTCTGAACTGGACCTCTACTGACGCGACCCAGCTCACGATCGCTCCGGACGTTGGCACGGTCACAGCACAGGGCTCGACCAAAGTCACACCGTCCGCCTCGAGCACCTATACCATCACCGCGAGTGGCCCAGGTGGCTCCGCCAATGCAAGCGCCAGAATCACGGTCGCCACCGCCGCGCCTCCCTCGGCAGAACCCACGCTTGACGAGCTCTTTACCCGCGAGGTTCGCGACGCTTATTTCGACTTCAATAAGGCGGACATCCGCTCCGACGCCCGCGATGCCCTCGGCAAGACGGCCGACTTCCTACGCAACTACCCCCAGATTCGCGTCACGATCGAAGGTCATTGCGACGAGCGCGGTTCGACGGAATACAACCTCGCCCTCGGCGATCGCCGCGCCACTGCGGTGAAACAGTACCTGATCTCTTTGGGAATCTCCGCTGATCGTCTCAACACCGTCAGCTTCGGCAAGGAAAAGCCTTTCTGCATGCAGTCCACCGATGACTGCTACCAGCAGAATCGCCGCGGTCATTTTGTCCGGTCGAAGCAATAGACTTGACGGCGACCTATTGCCGCTTACTGCATCGAACAGCCGCGCGCGAGCAGCCTCTTGCTCCCGCGCGGCTCTGTCGTTAAAGTAAAGTTGTACGTCCGACGGTTGTCTGTAAAAGATGCTCCCGCCCGGCCGGCACCGGTTCACTAAAGGTTCGGTAAGCTCGTAGGAGGAATTTGCATGCGTCTACGCAACATTGCGATTTTCAGCGCGGTCGTCCTCGTCGCCGCGATCTGTGGAAGCCTGGCCGGTCCACGCCCGGCTGAAGCTGTCGCGCGCGAAATCATCGAACTGCAGCACGATGTGACCTCGCTCCTGCAAGGTCAAAAAGACTTGGCCACGCAGATGACCCAGGATCACACCGTCATGAAGACGCTCGTCGAGCAAACCGGCGACAACGTCGGCAAGCTCAACGCCACCATGAGTTCCCTCCAGAAATCCGTCCAGGACGTCCAGGCGAATTCGGGCGCCCGCCTCGACACCATGTCCACCCAGGTCCAAGGCCTCTCCGACAACCTCGAGGAGATCAAGTCTCGCCTCGGCAAGCTCAATCAACAGTTGGTGGATCTGCAAAACACAGTGCAAAGTTTGGATGCCAAGATTTCCGGCACCGCGCCTGCGCCGCCCGCGCCGACCTCCAACAACGGCTTCACTCCGTCTCCCTCCGGTGGGGCCGGGAGCGCTCCCGTTAACAACGTGCCATCTGGTCCCGCGCCATCCGCCGACACCCTCTACTCCAATGGTTTGCGCGATATCACCAGCGGCAAATATGATCTCGCCCGCCAGGAATTCCAGGATTATTTGAGATATTACGGAGACACCGACCTCGCTTCCAACGCCCAGTTCTACCTCGGAGAAATTGCCTACTCCCAGCGCAACTACGATCAAGCAGTTACCGAGTACGATCGCGTACTCACCAATTACCCGAAGAGCTTCAAGTTGGCACCCGCTCATCTCAAGAAAGGTATGGCGCTCCTCGAGCTCGGACAAAAAAACACTGGCATCCGCGAACTTCGTGAAGTCGTCAAGCGTTACCCAGGCACGGAGGAGGAGCGTCGTGCTCGGGCCAAGCTGAAGGAACTCGGTGTAGGTGTCACCGCGGTTGCCGCGCAATAAGGTTCCGCCCGCTCGTTGCCGCCATCTCCGCCTTTCCGATCCTGCCTCGATCTCCGCGCCACGGCTTCCTCCGAAACCTCGACTAGGACTGGACACCGCCGCGCTCGAAGGCGGAATTCTATCCTCGCAAACTATCCGGCCTGTCCCGTCACCTAATGCGTCTTGACCCGCACTCTCCCCACCGCATTGGAGATCCTGAGCCGACGTTGGGCCCGAACAAGAAACGATCGACAAGCAAAACCAGGCGCAGATCAAACTGGAAGTCCAAAAGTTGAATGACATGGTCGGCGCGCTAAAGGAGCAAGTCGATAAGTCCGACGCGACTTCTACCCTTTCCCTTCCCGTAGTCAAGAAAGCGCAGCAAATCGAAAAGCTGGCCAACCAAATCAAAGATCGCGCCAAAGGCCAATTCTCGCGACGATCCGAGCAACTGTCCGATTCCGTAGGCGGTCGTCAAAGGGCGCGCTTCAGCTCGCCTGTGCCAAAGTTAGGCGCGTCCAACCTCTAGAGCAGATCCCGGCCGAAATATTCCGTCTGTCTGGCCAACTCATTAGCGCTCCCCTGTCTGCGCGAACCGTCCTTGCAATTTTCGAAGCGTCTGGCCCGGCGTTGTCCGCGCGAATACTGCTTGCCGTCAACTGGCCTCCCGCTCCCAGCCGTGTTATCGTCCTTCTCTCAGGGGGAAAGTATGTCAGTGAACAAAGTGATTCTCGTTGGCCGCTTAGGCCGCGATCCAGAGACGCGCTATACCGGCGGTGGGCAAGCCGTCGCCAACTTCTCCGTCGCTACCGATGAAACCTACAAAGATCGCAACGGCGAGCGCCAGAAGCGCACCGAGTGGCACAAGATTGTCGTCTGGGGCAAACAAGCGGAGATTGCACAACAATACCTCAAGAAGGGCTCACTGATTTTCATCGAGGGCCGCATTCAGTCCCGTGAGTGGCAAGACAAAGAAGGTCAGAAACGTACAAGTTTCGAAATCGTAGCCACTAACTTCCGCATGCTCGGCGGCCGCGCCGAGGGTGCCGCGGCAGCAGCCGGCGCTGGCGCCTCGCGTGGCGGCGATGATTTCGAGAATCAGGCTGGCCCCGCGGAGGACACCTACGCAGGCGGCGCCGTTGGAGGCCACGCCCCGGCCGGGTCCGAAATCTCCGACGAGGACATCCCCTTCTAGTTCTCGACAAATCAATGTCTAACAGCAACCGCCAGTTTCGCCTGGCAGCGAGACCTCAAGGTCTCTTGGCTCCGGGCGATCTGCAATTTGTCGAGACCCCCATTCCGCCGGTTGCTGATGGACAAGCACTCGCTCGCGTGCGCTATCTTTCGATGGATCCGACCATGCGCATATGGATGGCCGATGTCCCGCAATACATGCCTCCGGTCGCCTTCGGTGACGTGATGCGCTGCCTCGGACTCGCCGAAGTCATGGAATCCCGCCATTCCCGGTACAAAAAAGGCGACAAGCTCGTCGGGCTTACCGGCCTTCAGGATTACCTGTTCATCGACGGCACCGAGAACCGTCCATATCAGAAAGTCCCGCCTGTTCCTTTTATGTCGGACACGGCCTTTCTGGGCGTCCTGGGTGTCACGGGTCTCACCGCCTATTTCGGCATGATGGACATCGCCAAGCCCCAACCGGGGGAAACCCTGGTCGTCTCGGCAGCCGCAGGCGCCACCGGCAGCATCGCCGGGCAGATCGGAAAGATTCACGGCTGCCGAGTTGTCGGGATCGCTGGCGGATCAGAAAAGTGCAAGTGGCTCACGGACGGCCTCGGTTTCGATGCCGGCATTGACTATAAGCGTTCGGATTGGAAGAACCAGCTGGCAGCCGCCACTCCAAAAGGAATCGACATCAATTTCGAAAATGTTGGCGGCGAAATCATGAATGCCACCTTGGCTCGTATGAATCTTCACGGCCGCGTTGTTCTCTGTGGGCTCATCTCCGGATACACCAAGGAACAGCCCTCCCTCGCCAGCTTCGGAACGGTTCTAATCAAGCGCCTGCGAATTCAGGGCTTCATCATTAGTGACTATGCAGACAAGTTCGCGGAAGGAATTAGCCAGCTCGGCAAATGGAAGGCGTTCGGCAAATTGAAAGATCGCGAAACGATTGTGGAAGGCCTCGAAAAAGTGCCGGACGCGATAAACATGCTTTTCACTGGCGGAAACATCGGCAAGCTAATCGTGAAACTCTGATTCGGAAGGAGGGGAGGCAACTCCAGGCTCAAACATCGGCAGGCGGTGTATTCGTGGCGCCGGTCGAGTGGTTTATCGGTCAGGGGGCGGCGCGTTGCGTTTTCTCTCTTCGTCCATCTTCCTCAAAAACTCTTCAAATTTCGGCTTCTGCTCAGGAGTCAGGATGGCCCGAATCTGGTTGCGCGATTTTTGTCTGGCCTGATCGATCTGCGCGTCGCTTTGTTCGTGCACCGCCTTATATTCCGCGTGCAGCTGCGTCAGGATGACTTCCAATTGCTGCCGCTGGTCGGGCGTCAGGTTTGCCTCTCGCGTCAGCTGCTCCACTTTCTGTGCGCGCTTTTCCTGCGCCGTCCGTGGCGAGTTCGCCGACACCGAGTGATGCGCGAAGATGTAACCCACTACACCGCCCAGTGCAGCCCCAAGCAGGAAGACCACGGCGACCCACAAGGCCGCCCGTTGCTTCGCGGTCGCTTCGTTCATGATCCCTTCTCCGCCAGACTCAGCAGGAGATCGTCGTTGTTCAATGGCGGCGTCGTGTCACTCACCGGCTCTCCGGTGATGTCTGTTGCTACCGGTTTCAAAGGAGTGGACGCGGGTCGCCCGAGGAACCATGTGCCCGTTAACACCAAAGCGAGCGCCGAGATCCAAGTCAGCCTTCGCGCCAGCTTCGGCAGAATGATCCAGGCATCGATCGACCGCCGCAGTTCCGATTCCCGAGCCGCCGCAATCGCTGCCATCACACGCGGTGCGAACCACGGCCCGACCGCCGCTTGGCGCGGTAGAGCGTTCAACAACTCCCCGCTCGTCACCAATTCATCAAGCCCCGCCCGGCAGTCTTGGCACGCGGACACGTGTTCGCGCAACGCCATACGCGGCCCTTCCCCGGCAGCCAATTCCTCCAGCGACTCCCGGAACCGATCGCACTCACTGCTAGACGCCTTGAGAGGATTCCACATTCTCGCCTCCTCACTTCCAATCCTGCGCTACTCGACAGCTCGACACTACCAACAATTCCAGTGCCTGTCCGTCGCTTTCAGACGTTGCGGCCGCTTTCAATACCGCGCTTTCGTGCTTCGTTCACGATCCTTCGCCTCGCTCGAAACAATCGAACTTTCACCGTATTTGCATTCAGATCCAGAATCTCCGCGATCTCCTCGACGGCAAAACCTTCAACTTCCTTCAGAATTAACATCATCCGGTCACGTTCATCCAGACATCCCAACAGCCGCTCCACTCGTTGGCGCGCCACTAGCTTATCGCTGATGTCCGGTGCCGGCGCTGATCGTTCCTCCGGCGCTCCATACTGCCGCGCCTGCTCTTCGCTGAGATCGGACTCGTAAACCAGCGGCCGAACCTTTCTCTTTCGTAGCAGATCCCAGCACTCGTTCACCGTAATCTTATACAGCCAAGTGCTGAACGCGGCCCGCTGGTCAAATCGCTTCAGCGAGAAATACGCCTTCACGAACACCTGTTGCGCGATATCCTCAACGTCTTCACGCTGTCTCAGTATGCCTCCCGCCACCGCCGCGACGCGTTGCTGGTGGCGTCGCACCAGTTCTTCAAACGCTTCCTGATCTTCAGCCTGCGCTCGCCGCACAAGCTCGCGGTCGTCCACACTCACGGCTCGGCCAGCCGTCCCTCTAGCCGCTAACGGAAGTGCTACCGCGGAAGCCACTACTTTTGGGACGCGTGCCATGCTCGTTAGGTTACGCCTGACCCTGTTTAAGTTGCCATGCTCGATAATTCCGATCGCCCGGTCCCTGCAGCATGTGTTTCACTTGAGTACCCCTAAACTTTGTACTTGCGTGCATCTTACCTACATGCCACAATATCTCCATGATTATTGGTGACCGCCTCCGCGCACTGCGTGAGGAAAAGAAACTCTCCCAGGGCGATATCGAAAAGCGTACCGGGTTACTTCGTTGCTATATTTCCCGCGTCGAGAATGGCCATACAGTACCGGCCATTGAAACGTTGGAAAAACTCGCTCGCGCTCTAGAGTGCCCACTCTATCAACTCTTCTACGACGGTGAAGAACCGCCTCAGTTGCCGAATCTGCCCAAGCGCAAGTCGTCTGACGACATCGCCTGGGGCAGCTCTGGCAAGGAAGCGCGTTTTCTCAACAAGCTTCGCCGTCTGTTGAGCAAGGCCGACGAAGAAGATCGCAAGCTGATTCTGTACATGGCGCAGAAAATGGCCAATCGGTAGATTTGCGGTTTTTCAGTTGGGTCGCCAGTTTGATGCACGTGACGGGCCGCGCTTCCCCGCTGTGCGGCCTGCTCTCTGTCTCTTCCATCGCCGTTCCCAGCGCTCCCCTCTTCAGCGAATCCCAAACTCATCGCTTCTCTGCCCGTTACTCCCATTCAATGGTGCTCGGTGGCTTTGAACTGATGTCGTACACGACTCGCATGACACCGGGTACCTCATTCACAATCCGAGTAGAAATGCGTTCTAGTACCTCGCCTGGCAACCTTACCCAATCAGCCGTCATGGCGTCCTCCGACTCCACGACCCTCACCGCCACGGTCAATCCGTAGGTACGGCCATCGCCCATAACACCCACGCTACGAACCGGTAACAGCACGGCGAACGCCTGCCACACCTTGTCATAAAGACCCGCTCGGCAGATCTCCTCGACCACCACGGCATCGGCTTCCCGCAGGGTTACCAGATGTTCATGGGTGATCTCGCCGAGCAGCCGGACCGCCAGGCCAGGCCCCGGAAACGGATGTTTCAGAAGGATCTCGCCCGGCAGTCCGAGCTCCCTGCCTATTCGCCGCACCTCGTCCTTAAAAAGGTCCCGCAACGGCTCAATCAGTCCAAACGGCATATTTTCGGGCAGCCCGCCCACGTTATGATGCGACTTAATGGTCGCCGAGGGCCCCTTCACCGACACCGATTCGATCACATCCGGGTACAGCGTCCCCTGCACCAGATACTCGATTTCTCCATGCGCCTCGCCATGCTGCAACGCCAGCGCCTGCTCTGCAAACACCGAAATAAACTCGTTCCCAATGATCTTCCGCTTTCGCTCCGGGTCCGTTATCCCCGCTAGCTGCTTCAGAAACCGATCCGACGCATCCACGCCGATCACTACCAGCCCCAACCGATCCCGCAGCATTTCCAGCGTATCTTCGAACTCATTCTTCCGCAGCAGACCGGTATTTACGAAAATATTGGTCAGTCGCTCCCCAATCGCCCGGTGCACCAGCACCGCGGCCACGGTAGAATCCACGCCGCCGCTAAGCGCGCAGATCACGCGCCCGGTTCCGGCTTTCTTACGAATCGCCTCGGTCGTCTCCTCAATAAACGCCGCTCCGCTCCACTTCGGCTCGGCCTTGCACACCCGAAATAT